>Ga0209596_1001077_pt1 | contig 24176 bp, 33 predicted proteins | sample M_130807_MF_Meta_FD_187314 | JGI IMG/M metagenome (GOLD analysis project Ga0209596, IMG submission 187314) | Freshwater microbial communities from Lake Montjoie, Canada to study carbon cycling - M_130807_MF_MetaG (SPAdes) (version 2) | ecosystem: Environmental > Aquatic > Freshwater > Lake...
GTTGCGGCAGTTATTGTTTGATTGTTTTATTTCATCATGATAGGATGAAACAATGGACAAACAATACGGATTTATTTATTTGGTTATGGTTGTATCACTTACAGGGGTTGCTGCCCTAGAAGTCCAAAATACGAATAAACATAACAGAGCCACGGCTGCACTTAGGGAATCAGCAGATTATTCCCGTGGAGAGCGAGATAGGATTTACGTGATTGACCGTGGTGCAGAAGATGATGCAGCAGAGCTAGCACTATCAGAGCATCAAGAAGTTAACTATGTAAGATGCTTTCTACGTCCAGCAGGATATGTGACGTGTCAGGTTCATACACCGCCAATGGATGTCGAGGCACAATGCAGAGCAAGGGGTCCACGGGATTTCCTTGTTGATGGAACACGTTGTCGCTGGACAAACCCTGTTTCAATGGCACATCCATAAAGTTTATTAGGCTGCTGTGAATGAGATATGTCCGAGTTGGTTATATTCTGGTTTCTTGCCAAAGAGTGCCAAGCCTCTGCCGAGTTTAATTTGAGGTGGTTTATTATCGCCATCGGTTCGTAGTTCGATGTAGAAAAGTTCCTTGGCTGGATTATTCAGGTCGGCTCCGCTTCCGCTTTCACTTTCGCTGACATATAGAATTGTTCGTGGTGTTGCCTCAGAGTCTTCCCCTCCTTGGTTTCCGATGTTTTTGTATCCGACCACAATATATTTCTTATCATCGCCATTTCCGCAAGGCGAGAACTGGTATCGTTTTACTGTGATAGTTGGGGATAGATCACTTTGTCCATTGCGCTCATACATGAACCACAGAGTTGTTTTTGGCTCGACAAGTTTCTCGCCTGACATTCTAGATTGCAAATCACGTAGAACTGCATTTTGAGCATTACTGAGAACGCCACCGTGAACTGCTTTCTTGAACTCATCTTTCCATACAGTTTTGTATATGTTTTTTAGAAAATCAAACCACAGATCGACTGTTGCCAAAGTGAATTCATAACCAGAGTCTTCCGCTTTCATTCCTTTTGTAAAGTCGAAATCTTTACCATCACGGCCAGCGTGCCGAGCTTCTTTGGAGCCTTTGAGCCTGCCTGTTTGCGAGGATACAAACCTATCGAACATTGCCTTCGCAAGACTCCTGAATTCTGAATCAGTCCAGTTTTTGCTTTTGGTCACGCTTTTCAGTTCTTTGAAAATGTGATTTACGATTCTAGCGCCGCCATTTTTAGTCGGGTCGCCCACGAAGCTTCTCTGCCAGAACTCGAATGTTTTGCCAAAGTTTTCGCTTCCATCCAATGCTTTGATGGTCGAAGCTTCCTCGGCTGATAAGCCTTCGCTGCCGATCGTTCTAGATCCCGCCGATGATTGATTTAGTTTGACGTGAATGTTGGCAGTAGTAGTGACCACATCATATTCGGCTGTCGAACTTGCATCTGGTATATGGTTTGATCCCACAAGATCTCGGAGATTTTTGGGAGACATTTTTCCTTTTTCACATACTTGGATGCTCATGTTCAAAGCACGCCGAGAAGCTTCATATGTGTTTACATAAAGTTCGTATGTCTTGGTTAGATAATCATCAAATCCTTTTTTCTTAGCTGCTCTTAGGTTGTTTGGAATGATTTGATTCGATATTGGGGCTCGCATTTCAAAGAACTCAATAACTTTATCTGGCGACAATTTAGTCCGTGGTGGAGACATTCCTTTGATTGCTGCGACCAAGGCTACTTCGCAAACAACTCCCATATGTCCGTCCTTGGGAGAGTCGCTATCCACCGCCTCTCTTTCTTCGGCTTCGGCCAATAGTTCTCTATAAATGGCATTTTCTGTTATTAGCATTATTTTTACCTTATGCTTCGATTGAGGCGACAAAAACGATATCTTCGTCGTCTGGGGTTTGGAGATTTTCAGATGGCGGCGGTACAACTTTTATTGATTTATCTGGCCCATCATGTGGATCAGTTTGGGCGGCTTGTTCATCGCTAAGCACTGCCAAATCTTCTTCCTCAAACAAAAAAGCTTTTAGCTTAAAAATCATTACAATCTCCTCAGTTTATATCTAATATATAGCAAACCACATGCAAACTTCAATCCACGACGGCAAACAAATCAAACTTTTACAAAATGGCAAAGTTGTTGTTATTTCTCCTGAGATGATCGACAAGGTAATAATACCTTTCTTTTGTCCTGTTTGCGAGTATCCGATAAAGCAAGCTGCGGACGCACAGAGTTATCGTGAACTGGCGTGTTGTCAGTTATGTGATCTTTATTGGATACGCAGCGGTCTACCTATCCCAGATAAATCCAGCGAGCGTTGGTTGGCTTATATGGAACGAAGACATATGGCTTTTATACCGCAGGTCAACTTTATCTGAACCATATACTTATCTCATAAGGACACACTCATAATGCCGATACAAAAGCGTGCTCGTTATAGAACTCTTGCTAGTCTTCTTGATACATCATTTGGTCGTAGCTCTGAAAAGCAATATCCAAACCATTTTATCAAAATGACAATGCCACTGGAAAATACCATAAATATAAAATCTCAAATCATTATTAATTTCGCATCGCCGAATGTTTACAACGAGATGCGTGTTAAATATCGTGAAGAGATTCTAGATATGATTGGCAAGCGTCTTGGCCGCATTTCAGAAGAATATAAACGGTCCTTAGAGGAGCGAGAAAACGCTGGCAACGTTTCGCCACAGCAATACGAAGAGGCTGCTCCAAAGACCGTAAAGCTATCCGTGGATAATAATTCCATTCGTGAATGGACTGAGCCTGTTTCTATGAGCGCATATCGCACCAATAAAACATGCATCTTTCATTTGCAATGCATTGCGAGTGTGTCATAATACCAAGTAGGTTTTATGGCTCTGACAAAAAAAGAACAAGTTGACGAAATAATGAAGTGTGGGGAAGATCCCATCTACTTCATCAGAAAATACCTTTATATTCAGCACCCACTAAAGGGTCGTCTACCCTTCGATCTCTATCCATTCCAAGAAGAATGTATTGAGGCATTCCTAAACTATAAGTTTACCATTGCCTTGAAATCACGTCAGCTGGGAATGTCAACAACAATATCCGCATATTGTTTGTGGATGGCAATGTTCCGTCGTGATGCGAACATTTTGATTATGGCGACAAAACTGGATGTAAGCAAGTTCATGATTCAAAAAATCAGAACAACATTCAAAATGCTTCCAGCGTGGATGCTCAATCTTCTTGACCTCAAAGAACCAGAAGCTGAGTCAGTGAAATATATCAAGTTCAATAATGGCGGCAAGATTACTGCCATTCCCACTTCTGTAGATGCTGGCCGTGGTGAAGCGGTTACGCTGCTAGTTGTAGACGAGGCGGCGCACGTCGAAAATTTCCAAGAGTTGTGGCTTGGACTTTATCCTACGCTCTCTACTGGTGGTCGAGCAATCATCTTCTCAACACCAAAAGGCAAAAACTTTTTCTATCAAATGTGGGCAGAAGCTGATACTGGAGTTTTGGAAGAGGGCAAGATAGGACAACACTGCAAGGGAGTCGGTAAAAATGGTTTCCATGGAATCAAACTGCCGTGGTTTGTTCACCCAGAACGTGATGAAAAATGGTTCGAAGACCAAGCCAAACCGATGGACGCTAGGGGTATCGCTCAAGAACTATTATGCGGATTCGAAGGCTCTACACTAACATTCTTCTCCCAGGCTTGTATCGACTATGTTCGCAACTTGTCTCAAACACCCATCGGCTTTACTGGGCCAAATAACAAAGGACAAGACCTGCATATCTGGAAAACATCTGTCCCTGACCATAAATATGTTATCTCGGCAGACGTTGCTCGGGGAGACGCAGAAGACTATAGCACCTTCCACGTATTCGATACAAATACAAGCGAAGTCGTCGCCGAATATATGGGCAAGATACCTCCCGACCGCTTTGGAGAATGGCTCGTTGAAATCGGCAAACGATATAATACCGCTCTAATCGTCAATGAAAAAAATACAGTCGGTATCGCAACAGCTATCAAACTGCGTGATGCCGAATATCCAAACGTTTACTACGACCTCGACTTGCAAGATAAAATGTTGATTATGACGCCTGATGAGAAAAAAGATGTTCTCCCAGGCTTTACCATCTCTCCAAAAAATCGTGAGAAAATACTGGAGAACCTCGAACAAGTTATCCGAAACCAACAACTCAAGATTTATTCACTGCGGTTTGTATCCCAAATGGAAACGTTTATCTGGAACGGTAAACGTGGACAAGCTCTAAAGAAACGACACGATGACCTTATTATGGCGATGGCAATCGGGTTGCAAATCTTTACACCATCTGCTGCACAAGAAGGCTATCTCGGTATGCAAGCAGCAAGCCAAAGTGTCGCAATGTCTATGCTAAAAGGTATGAGCAGGGGATTCAAAGATATAAACAGCAAGTTCAATGGTAAACCTATACCATTCGGCGTTCGTAGAGAATCAATCAAACTTGACCAAGAACTCCGTAAAGAGTTCTGGTGGCTCTATTCCTAACAAATCACTTTACTCCAGCAAAACAACCCCATACAATCAATCATTCCGGCCTTCTCACCAAAAAAGGAACTCAATCTATGTCCAACAAAATCAATGCAGGCAATCCAGAAGTAAACACCAAAACCAACATCCTAGAAATCACCCTGCCAACAGAACTGGAAAATGCCGTATCAACAGGATGGGAACATTTCGATGCTCTTTGTGCTGGCGATGGTATGATTCCTTCAACCGTTGGCATTCTAACAGGACTCCCCGGCTCCGGCAAAACTACCTTCGCAATCCAACTTGCAGACTCAATCACCAAAACAGGAAACATCGCCCTCTATAATACCTGCGAAGAATCAATCTATCAAGTGCGAAGAACCGCAAAACGTATGGATCTACAAAATGGTTTCGTGCCATCCTATCATCACGAAATAACAGATATCCTTGCTCACGCAGATCAAGTTCGTGCAGAAAATCCCGGCAAACAAGTGTTCCTGTTCATTGACTCACTCCAAACAGTCGAGTATAATGAAATAGATCCGAAAACTAAAAAAACCTATTCAACACAAACTCAAGTAATTCAAGCCGCTTGGCGATTAGCAGAATGGGCGAAACGAAACTATACCAATGTCATCATCATCGGACAAGTCACCAAAGATGGAACCTTCGCTGGTAAACAAGAAGTCAAACACGCAATCGACTTCCATCTCCATCTCCACTTAGATACAGAACGACGTAGCGAAACCCATGGGCAACGTATTATCGAAGTACAAAAAAATAGATTCGGGGCCGGGGGACTTTATTTCCCATATGAAATAACAAGCCGGGGAATCGTCTTTCAACAATAATCCCCAGCCATTTTTATTCAATTAAGTTCTGAAATAATTCATTAGTTCTGTTAATGCAGTATTCAAAGGTGCAACATTGACAGTCGCACCCGCTGCCTTCGCCGCAGTAAATTCTGTGAGCACTGCGGCAGCGCCTGGAGGAGGATATGCGGCGGCGGCTACGGCGGTGTCGGGACATGTCGTAAGTATCTCTGCCCATTGACTTTGTGCTCCATTCAGTCTGGCTATTAAACCCGCAGCTTTCGTTATCGCCGTATCTCTATTAAATGATTTACCATCCGTTGAGTGCTCACCTTTTAGGTCTTGATAAGCCTCTTCCAGCGCCGCATAATATGCCAGCTGGTCGGCGTCTTCTTTACTGTGGCTAACCCCTGCGCCTGGACCTACGGGAACAATGGATACTGCTGGTCCACCCTTGAACCATTCACCAAACTTCTTTCCTATCCACCCAGCAACAGCAGCAATAATACCGCCAAGTATCGCTAAAAGAAACTCATTCAGCATTTCCTTCTTTACGCCTTGGCGCTTTGCCTCTCTGAGAATCCTATGCTTTACTTGAGCCTTGACTAAGCGACGATGAGACTCGACAATGAGCGGTATGTCTACGTACTTTTTCCAACTCGACTCGATGCTAGTAACTAAGGGTGCAAAATCCAGTCTGGCGAACCCGCCAGTGGGGTTGCCACAAGCAGCAACTAATTGACCAAGTTTTCCCCTCGCCTCCACCACTGCGGGAGCGAGTGTTTCCTCTGTAAGCAAGCTTCTTGTTTCAAGCAGTTTCCCGGTGTATTCAGACCGTGTAATGAATCCAGCCTCGTAAAGCTTCTTCGATAAATCTAATGACCTAATGAATGCTTCTGGCATTGGTGCTGTCAATGCCGCCTTTACCGCATCTACCGTAAGTTTAGGATCAATAGCAGTTAGTGCTGCTTCCAAACCGGCGGCAGGCGTCGATGCGTCCACGGCAGTTTTTAGTGCAATCATAATAGCGTCTTTATTCGTGGGGCCGGGTGGGGCATAGACAGCTGGGGCGGTCTCGCTTGCGGCGGTCGTCGGGGGCAATCCTATGGCGACGGCGAGGGCGGTCCATTTGGCGGGCTCGGCGGCGACGGCAGTAATAGAAGCGAATATTGTTTCTCTTGTTGGCGCAACCTCCGCTGGCGGCGGCACGGCTGCTGCGAGCGCAGTATTCAGCTTACCGAATTGGGTCATTGCAGTTGAAAGCTGGGTTTGAAGGGCGGTGGCAGCGGATAGAACATTTTGATTGGCGACTTTCCGTTTATCGAAATCAGCTTTGGTTGCTGCTTGGAGTGCTTTAAAATCTCGAGCCATGAACGCTGGGAAGAGTTTTCCCAGCACCTCCTTATTAGGAAATATAAAACTAAGAACCGCACCGACTTTTATATTGGAACCTTTTGGGTCAAGACCAGCGTCAGCCAATTTCTTTATCCCTTCTATGGCTTCTTTAATTAGCTTTTGATTTTCTGGGCTATCTGGTGTGAACAACTCCTTAAGTTTCTCATCTGTGTAAGTGATTGTCAGTTTTTTGAAAGCTGCAATGACAGCGGAAGCTAGTTGAGGGGCATCATTCTTTTCGTCTAGTGATATTGACATTGGATATTACCTTATGAGATTGCGAGTATAGATAGTCTATTGGTTCAAGAGATTACTACGAACATACGTCGGCATCCGTCGCATATTGGTGTTTTTGCTATTATGATGAGTCCTGTATAGTTTAGTTTATCTATACCACGGAGATGTCCTTCGGCTGGAAGTGTGAAATGAGAGGGTTGTTTACACAGTGAGCATCGATTGTTTTGCATATGTTTTTTTGTAGTCTTGATTTATTGTTTATGTGATGTTATGTTGGTAAGTATGACAGATTTAGCAACAGCTAGGAACGAACTGGTGAGTGTTTTGACTCATTGTTATCGTGATGGGATTAGGCGGATTATTTTCAAGCGTGGTGGATTTGACCATTATGAGAGTGTTGGTCGTTCTATTACGATTAATAGCAGTCGAACTATTCGGAATCAGACTTACATTCTTTTGCATGAGTATGGCCATCACCATATTATGCAGGACGGCGGTTTGGGCAGGAAGTTTGCTGTTCTTGTTGAACGTACTGCAAACAACACGGTCACGGAGCAGATTTTGGCGATTGAGGAAGAGGTTCTTGCTTGGCATTTTGGAGAGGAGTTGGCGAAGACACTTAATATAAGTATTGAGAATAAGCGTTATCAGATTTTGAAAGCGACTTGTTTGAAAAGCCACATTAATTCGTACCACAGGATTGCAGCAACAAAAGGATAACAACATGGCAACAGCGGCGACTATTACAGTTAGTGAAAATGATTTAGAATTGTTTGTTAGATATCAATCAACAAAGGTTCTTGATGAGAGTGGCAAGGTTATTGGGTCTGACATAAAGATGAGGAACAGTCTTGCTGAGCGGAATGCGAGGTTGGTGACATTTGTCATTAATAAATTCTACAGCAAGAAGCCAAAGCACTGTGCATTGCGGAGTGACTTGCTTCAGGAGGGCCATCTAGGTTTGTTTGATGCTATTGATGGATTCAAACCAGAGCTAGGTTTCAAGTTCAGCACATATGCAACTTGGTGGATACGCCAAAGTGTGAATAGCTTTCTATTGGAAGACGAGCCTCTTCTTCACATTCCAAGCCACATTCGAACTGCTCGCAACAAGATTTTCAATCTTGCTAAGGAGCGCAATGTTGCGTTCAAGGATATCAACCGTGCATTGCTGGATGAGATTGGTATGACGGATAAGATGTTTGAGAGCGTAAATATTGCGAACAAGACAAAGACATGGAATCCTCAGAGTCTTGACCAGCCATTATCATCTTCGATGGATGGTAAAAGTTTGAAGGATATTTTGCCTTGTGGTAGTTTAGAGTTGGGCGTTTTTGTTGACAATAAAAAGATTGTAGCTATTGCGAAAAAGGCTTTTGAAAGTTTGGGAACGAGGGAGAAGCATATTTTGTTGGAGAGGTATGGGATTGACAGTGCAGTCATAATGAAAGGCGGAGAAGACAAATGAGCAGCAGGTACATAACTATCACTGAAGGCGAGGATTTTCGCACTATCGCTACTAAGATGACCAATATGGGCTATAAGATGAATCACGCAACGGCACGAAACATCTTACTAGCCGGAATGAAAAAGTTTGTTTCTGGCATTTCAGAACAACTTGGTCAACCATTGAGCGAAGAGCAAACCACAGGTTTGATAATGCGACAAGACATTCACGAAGTCATTGGAGACATCCTCGCTCTATGCATAGAAGAGGAACATTCAAAATGCCCGGTGGCAATTCATCAATAATCCAATCACCATTCAGTCTCGATAGTTTTCTTCTTAGAAAACGTAAGCCATTATCTATTTGGCTTATTGAAAACGGGATTACCTCCGAACTCTCTCTACAAGCCTTATTAGGGGGCGCAAACTGGTCGGTAAGCCAAGAGCTTGTCGAAACCATTCGGCGCACCTTTATAATGCCTGTAGAGCCTCCTGAGCCCATTGCATTCATTCCTACAGTTGTTGCTGAACTCGAAGTAGTTCCAATTGTTGATGATAATGTTGTTGAGGCTATTACGGTAATAGATGAGCAAACGAGTTTTGAGTCAGCCCTTGATGAGCCTATGAGGTTCGTTGACGACGATAGTTCTCCAGTTGTTATATCACAACAAAACAAAGAAAAGAGGAAGCACAAATAATCATGAGTTCACGCAGAGAGAAAGAAAAGCGGCTTCGGCCACGAAATAGTCCATATAAACGAGATTACTTTGACCAGTCTCGTTTTCTTCGTATTCCCGCAAGCGAAAGCCTTTCGGGTTCGAGCGACGACACAGAAGTAGCGGCAGAATCAGCTGATAATGAAATAAATAAAGATTAGGTTTGGATATTAATAACTCGGTGGCATACTGATAACAGATAAAGGGAACGGCAACTAACCCCCGGTCCCAAAACGAAAGGCTGATAACACAATGTCGCAACACGAAGTTTCCAACTCAAGCTTTATTTCTCTCGCTCGCATCGGCACAGGCAAGAACCCAAAGAATGCTGTGATGCTTACTCCTGCAACGGCGAATGACGTTATTGGTGTAAGTGTTGAGCAAGAGTCTTCGAAGCGAGCGGTTTTCATGGAGCTTATTGTACCAATCTCTCGGAGTCGCAAAGGTAGCCGTCGTGCTGCTAGGTTCTCGCTGAACGGTAAGCAAGCTCGGGAAGTTTACGAGACGCTCAATAAGTTCTATTCCACACGCTGATAAACATCATACAACCTAGATAAAAAAAGGTAGGGCGTCGGTCCTGCCTTTTTCTATTTATACTTTCCCATACTTATACGTTGATGGGAAGTTTCTCAATAACAGATTTTGGTAGACTTGTAAAACCCAAAGTTTTATTGTATGCATTTATAATGTGCAAGCATGAGTCTCTTGATCCCGATTGCTGGTGGCGTAAAGCCAAAGAAAACAATCGTGCCTCTAAAACATTCAAACGAGATATGATTAGTGGCACCTATGGAATGGATTTTAGAAAGCTTTTTGCTGACCTGCCTAAAAATACTTACGTCGCAAAAATAGTTTCTTTTCTTGTTTTGCACCGTGGAACATTCAAACTAATAACAACGCCTGAAGAGGTATCTAATCTTCGCACAGGAAATCGTATAACGATATGTGCTATAGGTGTGGAAATATTTGTGAACCATAATCGTCAGACAAACCAACTGGGAGAGAAATGGGCAGCAACAGCCGAAGAACATATCTCTTGGTTTTTTGCGCCGCATCAGATTATCCCGCTGGAAATAGTAGACCAGTATAACTCGGCTGAAGTGGGAGATTTAGTTATGTATACAAAAAGTCATGGAATGGTTGCTAAAACTACTGTAATAAACAGAAGATACTGGTGGGGAATATGCAGCTGGACAGATAAGAAAGTTATGGTTTTGAGTGGACAACGAGCTAAGGCCACAAAGCTTAGCGTGGATAGACCTTATCGGCTAATAAAGGCTAGTGATGTACTGGGGTAGAATAAGTTATTCGTCTTCGTCTTCATCCTCGTCAGATTCAAGGTCTGATTTGATTTTATCTATAATAGAGATTGCATCATCGACCATAGATACCTCGTCGGCTTCAAGGTCTGATTTATAATCTTCAACAAACTCTTCGAGGCGTTCAATAAGTCTGGCGAGGGCTCTTGTATTTTTTGACATATACTATCTGTTCGTTTCTATTTGTTCTTCTTCAAGTTCAAAGCTCTTTTGATTGCCGATAATCCAGCCGAAGCTGTCATTATATAGACATCTGTAGTATAAATTTCCGTTGCAGTCTTTTTTCTCTGCCAGCATAGCAAAGAACTGTTTTACGGGTTTAAGCTCTACAAGTTGTTTTGTTGCAACGGATACATTTAGTTGAGATACTATAGAAGGTAGCCACATGTTTCGTTTGGTGCGAGCTTCAATAACTTCATCCAAATCTGGATAAAGAACAACGTAAGATTTCAGGGAGTTGCGTTTGCACTTTATGCGACAAAGACTACCACGTTCCATTAATATATTCACCCTCGATAAATCTAACTACTAAGAGAAACAAATATGACTGACAATAGCACAACTTTTCTAGGAACGGAACGATATATTAGATACGTCTTCAGGGATTCTAAGATGTTATCATATGCGTTATATGATACTCTTTCTTCCTCTCTACTGGTTATCTTCCACAACGGTTCCCATTATGAATATTACGGAGTAGATCAAAGCACCTTTGACGAGCTTATTGCTGCCACTTCTGCTGGCACATATTTCTCCACAGTTATTCGCAAGTTCAACTGCCAGCGTATCAAATAACAACTACTTATCAGTTATGCGTAAGTTATCTGATATATTATATACCAACGAGCAGTCCGGCGGTGGATTTCATGGAGGTCCAAAGTTCCAAGGTGGTGCGTATGGCTATGGTTTTCGTCATCAGCTTGCAGCGAGTGAGATGCAGCCGGGTTTAGCTGATCCCGCAGAAGACTTTCCCGGCAATCCTTCAACGTGGCCAGCTATCCACGCACAAGAAGATTCCGATAAAGAACAATACGGCTCGCTTGAAGGCGAAGATGTTTATGATGACAGAAATCATATCTCCCCGATGGAAGACAATGAGAGAGAAGATTTGCTGGACCCTTCGCATGATGTTGAACCATCTTATTTCGCTCGACCACCGCTAAATGAACGTGGAGCATCTGATATCTTTTATCGGGATTTACATGGCTTTCCTGCAATGAATACCCTAGCAGATAAAGAAGATCACGTTCCAGACGATGAAGATTTAGACCGGGATCAGGATGACCCCGAAGAAGAAAGATATAACATCCCAAATCTTATTCCACAACCGAGAGAGGGCCGCCGAGGTAAACCTTTTGGTCTTGGGAAATATAACGATGAAACAGAACTTGCTCTTAGTCGGGGATCATCGACCGACACCAATATGTTTGACCCAATGAATAATACGAATTCGGATGGTGAAGAGTTGAAACTAACTCAAAAAAGAAACAAAACACTAAATCGCTGGAAGGAAACAGACCAAGAAGACAGAGGTCATACCAACCGTGATATGGTATCCAATCACCTTGTAGCACCACAAAACTTCATCAAAAAATCGTGGGGCCAAACAGATGTCAAGAAAAAACTTGATGAACCAGACGACGTTGAAATGGCTGTGGGACGTAGTGGAGTCATTGTAAACCCCGTTAAACATGTTCCCGGCCCGATAGATATTTATAGCAAAAGCACCGGCTATGTAAGAGAAAACAAGGATAAAAAAATGGCAACCGATAAAAAACGTATTAAGTATGTCCCAGACGACCTAGATAAAACTTATCCAAAGGAAACATATGGAACAGGGATGGGACAAATCCTAAAGCAATATGATCATCGCCCTGATGACTTTGGGAATAAAACTCTGAAACAACTGCCACCACTGGAACGTGATAGTGTTTTTATACCAGCATCTCACAACACAGAACGAATCATCTCAATTATACAAACCAAGCTCTTTGAGAAACTTGCCAAGCTAAACAGCTCTAAAGAATAATCCCTAATGTCAAACCTCCAAACCCTAATAAAACTACTTATTTTAGAAAATCGGGAGGAAGACCTAGAAAAAATAAATGCTGCTAATAAAAGCTTTGATGATATTCAAACCTATGTCGCTAACTTAAATGGTCTGCTAAGCAACTATAAGTCAACCTTCAAAAACAGCAAAGGATGGCTAACGGGATTCTCTCTCGGTGCAAAACTTCGCAGAGAAGAGCACCTCAAGCTTTCTGTGCTATTCCTTGATCGAACACTGTTCAAGATTAGCGGCAAAATAAAAGCACGAGCTTATAGGACGATAGGAGCCCGTAATCAACAGCTACAGTCTCTTACCATTGTCATCTATTTCGATGCCCCTACGGAGGCTATAAAATCCACTAACAGCTACAATCGGTGGCTGTCCAAGAACCTTGATAGAATACTCGAAGATCCAAAGGTACGTTCGAGCTATATCCATGAATTTACACACAGTCTAGACTTCAGGCGCATTGAACCAAGTTATCTTTTAAAGCGCAGCAAGGAAAAAGAAACAGTCAATGCTAGGCGAAAAGCCACGGGAGAGCCAAAAGACTTTGTGGAGTATTCTAACGACGCATTAGAACTCAATGCGTATTTTTCTCAGGCTCTTAGTCAAGTTAGGACAGATATAAAAGATGGGAACAAAGAAGTACTAGGAGCCACAGCGCAAGAGTTTGCAGAAGTCTTCATGGACAATTATCTGGCAAAAACTCTGCGTAAAAACCTTTCCCCAGAAAATCGTCGTCGGCTGATGAAACGTGCTGCTACTGCTTGGGAAGTGCTAAAACAAGAGGGTTAGCTCAGTGAAACAAATATACGACAAATACGAATATATCCCGGTTGTTTGTCTTTTTGTTTATGTAGTCCTCGTCGCCGTATATATTTTCACTGTCGTTGTAGAGCCTTGAGTTTATACTCATGAAAATTATTTAGATTATATTCCTCCTCTGATATCATGGACTCACTGAAAGAGAGTCCTATAATGCAAACAAGGTCAATCTACAAGACCGACGCCCCCCAGTTCCAAGATATTCCAGAGACTTTCACTAAGCAAATTAGAGAAGATATTATCGGAAAAGGCCGCAAAGGCTCCCAAGATGAACAATACCAAGTTGGTGCGCTTGAGAGTAATTGCGGGGTTAAGGTTGAAAAAATTAATAGCTACCGTGTAAATGTAGATACGGGAGAAATCAGAAAAACAGCAAAGCGCATGGCATTGCCTGATCCAAGCTTAATTACAGAGGATTTCGATGGATTTCATTTTTTGTCCGAAAGAAAGAAGGTCTTCGCTTTTTCTTTCAAGATGTTGGTCGAAGGCGGTGGTGCCCAAAACAGAGCCACTGATTTGGTATTCGTTCATCTGAAGGCTTGCGTCCTTTCTATTCAGAAAGGACAATCATATTTTGAAATGGATGGTAGCAAAGTAGAAATCGCCAAATACTTTTTTGTCCTTGATGGCACATATGTCGAGCAGTTTCATACAAGACTTAATGATCTTGTACCGGAAAATCTCAAAAAGTTTTTCTTTATCGGCACCCTAGCTGAAGCAACGAGGCATTTGAATGACGAGCAATAAAAAACTGTTTGGGCAGTTTTACACAACCAATTCTGACTATATTCTTCAGGGTCTGACGGTTCCTGATTCGACCTCCGTGATGATCGAACCATTTGCTGGCAATGGGGATTTGGTTGAGTGGGCAAACAAACAAACAAACAATACCGTCGCCATTCAATGCTTTGATATTGATCCTAAAGTTTTATATGCGACCACTTGCGACACGCTGTTAAATCCACCAAGCTATAAGAGCCGATTTGTCATTACTAACCCACCATACCTCGCCAGAAACAAAAACAAAAACAAGGACATCTATAACAAATGGGCGGTTGACGACCTCTATAAAGCATTCATCAAAACTATTGTGCAAGGAGAAGTTGAGGGCGGCATCATTATTGTTCCACTAAACTTTCTATCCGACGAAGATTCTAAAACAAGAGATAAGTTCTTCCAAAACTACAGCATAACCAAACTAAACATTTTCGAAATGAAAGTGTTCAAAGATACAGACTACACAGTTTGTTCCTTCCAGTTCACCAGAAACAAACAAACAATGCCGATACCAACCACTATTTTTCCAAGCAAAAAAACGATGGACATCTCGCTTGAAGAAAAATATGGCTGGAGAATCGGCGGCGAAGTATATCAGACGGAACCATCAAAAATCAAAATCTCTAGACTGCTCCAGCATCAAACCCCTAATACCACCCTCTTTCTTAATGCTGTAGACACAGGAACAACAGCCGGAAGAATACGGTTGTCTTGCAATAAACCGCACTTTTATGGGAAAAATACCGATCGAGCTTTCGCAACAATCGTATCAAGTGTGCCAATTGAAGACGAACAAGAGGTGTGCGATATCTTTAATTCACTACTTGAAAACCTACGGCAAAAACACCATAGCCTATTTCTTACAAACTTTAGAAACAGTACAAAAGAATATGCCAGAAAAAGAATAAGTTTCGATTTGGCATACACGCTGATTGCAAATATTCTAATGAAAAAAAACACTCCTACATAAAAGGTTGAAAAAGGAAATTATTCCTTTAGTTAAACCTTTCCATAAGCTATACTAAGGTAAGAACATCTCTCACCGAAAGTAAAGCATCATGATGAAAGTCGATCTACCCAAGGCTCTTAATGAAAAAGATGTCGAAAACATCTACCGGGCAAGCCTTATCCAAAACTTCACGGGATCAACTATTACCTCTCCTCACAAGGTTGATGGTCTACTGGAAACCAAAGAAGGCTATAGCGTCCTCCTAGAGTTCAAGCATAACGAAACTTTCACAAGCAAACTCGCACAATGCAATGTCCTTGTTCAATCCCTCTTCTATCTCAAGAAGTTTGAAGGACAAGGCACAACTATGCCAACAGCAGTCTTTATCGGGGATATCAACGAATGCTTTGTTCTGCCAGCAAAGGTTCTAACTAAGTACCTAACTTCTCCTATCAACTGGAGCACTCCTGCGTCTGATGCACATCGACGCAATCCAGAACTACTTCTCTCTATGGTTAATGACCCAGATATTCAACCATTTATCTTTAACATTGATAGCCGCTTTGAAGAAAAGCACCTCGTTGAAAAAATCAAGTCAATCGCAACTAACTCCGAATACAAGGTCAAAGTAACCGAACAAAACATCGCAAACATCTATGATTACTTCCAAAGGAATGTTCTTCCAAAGAACTCTGGTCTGACAAGCAATCAAGAAGCAAACCTATTCGTTCAACTTATCATCAATCCAAGCGACAACTACGTTCATCCGAAAAAGAAGAATATCCTTCTATCTAAAACATTCGGTGAAGTAAAGATCATTGGTAGCTCGTTTACTTCCTTCTTCAAACACTATGAAGGTGAAACATACTCGCCAAGAGAAAAGGAAAAACTAACAGGATTCGTTGATCGACTTATCGAAGATGTTACTCGAAGGCGTAAGGGCGAGTTCTTTACTCCAACAGCGTTTGTTGATAAGTCTCAGGAGTATATCACCCGTGTTCTTGGACCTGACTGGAGAGACGAATATGTTGTTTGGGATTGTGCTTGGGGAACAGGGAACCTAACACGGGACTACCAGTTCAAGGAGCTATATTGTTCTACACTGGAACAAAGTGATCTTGACACAGCTGAGCAAGCTGGGTATAACCCTAACGCAACAAAGTTTCAGTTTGATTTTCTCAATGATGGTGACAGTAATCTACCAGCAGGGTTGATTGCCGCTCTAAATGATCCAGCGAAGAAGGTCTTGTTCTATATCAATCCTCCTTATGGGACTGCAAACTCGTTGGATTTCTCCAAAAATAACACAAAAAAGAGTATCTCTAACACCAGCATTGAATTAACAATGAAAAAAGATGGCTGGGGCTCCTCATCCAGACAACTATATGCTCAGTTCCTTTATAAGATCAGCAAGTACAATACACATGGCAATGTGACCATTGCCGTATTTGCGAAGTCTCTTTATAAGACAGGTGGTTCGTATTCTGGATTCCGAGCAAACTTCTATAGAAAGTTTCACTTCGAAAGCGGTATGCTTTTTTGCGCCTCGCATTTTGCGGATACTGCCAATAGCTGGGGAATCGATTTCTCTGTATGGACGAGCGGCAAAGAAAATAGAAATATTCTGCCCGTGGATCTATTGGACACCGACCCTGTATCATTTAAGGTGATTAACCAAGGTGTCAAGAACCTCTACAACTTGGACAAGAGTATGGAAGCTTCTGAATGGGTGCGTCAAGAAGTAAAGGGAATAAAAACAAACTCTGACTCTCCACAGTTTTCTTCGGCTTTAACTGTTAAGCATGGAAAAGGAAAGCTTGCCGATAATGCTTTTGGATATTCTCACAACAACGGAAATAGCGTAAGAGACAACCAAACTCTCGTTGGTCTTTATTCTAGTGCATTCTCAGTTCATCAAGGTTTTTCAGTCATTCCATCTAACTTCGAGAAGGCCACTGCACTGTTCGCCGCAAGAAAAGCTGTAAAAGGAACATGGGTTGACGACAAGGACGAATATCTTGCTCCAAGTGAACAACACCCAGACTACCAGCAGTTTGCCACGGACTCGCTTGTATATGCACTATTCAACAATAGTTCGCAACAGTCTTCGATGCGGCAAGTAACCTACAAGAACAAAAAGCATGATATCAAGAATGAGTTCTTCTGGATGTCAAAGAGCAGGATGCAAGAGCTAGCTGAGAAGCATGATTACGATGACCTATATCGTGATACAAAGAATAGCGGCAACGATCGTTATGTCCACAACATGCTGTTCGTTAAGTCTGGAAGTTTGATGCAAGCGAATGATGTATATAGCAAACTCTCTCCAGATGCCAAGCGTGTGCTGGATATGGCGACAGAACTTGTGGAGAAGTCGTTTGGTTTGCGTAAGATTGTTTCTCAGCAGCATCCTGAGTATCACTTGGATTGTTGGGATGCTGGATATGCACAGCTTAAGTTGGTTTGGAAGGAATATCACAAGATGGAGTTCAAGGCATTTAGGGATGCATACAAGGCGTTTGAGAATCGTATGCGACCTCTTGTGTATACTCTAGGTTTCTTGCAATAACTATTATTAACTAGCTTACTGCACTGTGTTATGATACTCCACGGATTCGGACCTTTTTACCCGCCACTACTGCCATAACCGTTTAGACCGTGGTATTTGTTATAAGCATTACGATAATCCGCTTCCTCTCTGGCGCTGGCTTGGTCTTTTTCCTTCTGCCATTTCCTCTTTGCCTGTTCTAATTCCCTCCCTTTTCTTAGCTTCTGTTTGGCGGTCATCTCCCCCGCCAATCGAGCGGCGTCTTGACCATCCCACCCACCCGCACCAGTATTATAGTATGCTATAGCACGATCGATGATTTTATCATCATCTTGTTCCGACTTCGCCCTGATACCGTCTAGCTCCGCAGCTTTTTTGATTTTCTCATCTTGTTCCGCCCTCGCCGTTTGTTCCGACTTCGCCCTGATACCGTCTAGCTCCGCAGCTTTTTTGATTTTCTCATCTTGTTCCGCCCTCGCCGTCGCCCTCGCCGTTTCCGCCGCCCGGTAATCAGCCAGCACCGCAGCCCCATGCCCTGTGCCCATGCCCTGCGCCCTGATCGCTGCAAATCTGTCTGCCATATCCCTCGACGCCGCCACTGATTCGGGTGGAGCCGGGGATAGGCCACCCTCTAATAGCTGTTTTACATGTTCTTTGATCAGAAACTTCAATGATTGCTTTGGTGTCATAATAATTCCTTTGAAAACACTTATAGATATTGTCTCTAAGCAAAGATTACAAGAATAGAGTAATATTTATCTAGGAGGCTTGGAGGCCAAAGAAACTTATATGTCAGCCACAAAATATATCCTTGTTTTTGTGGTATTAGTCATAAGCTTTTTCTTTTCTCTGGGAAAAGAAAAATAACCTTTACATAAGAATATCAGCTTGTTATATTAGTATTATCACCCCCGACAAAACGAGGGTGATACCAAGCGCCCATAGTCTAGAGGATTAGGCCGCTAAGAACGTTTTAGAATATCTTCTAAAAGAAGATCCCCATGATCAAACTCCCAATGGTGGTTCCTACAAAGCACAAGAATATTATCAGAAGAGTTGATTTCTTCCAAATAAGCTGAATCTGGAAAAGAAGATACAGGTTTTATGTGAGCTAGTTCAACATGTTTCGAATAACCACATTTCTGGCACGGTAGCTTTTTTAAAGCAGCATTATATGTTGCGTTATGGTGACGAACATGAGTTGTCTTCCACGAAGGATGTTTTCCTTGAATAGACAATTTTTCTATACACTCTGCAAGTGTTATATTTTTTGTAGTTTTTTTGTTATCTCTACATTCACGACATAGATTTGAGATATCATCATTTTTACGAAAAAAGGAAACATTGCATCGTTTGCATTCTCTTGGCTTCGGTGGATTTCTCTGTTTTCCTCTATTGTTCCAAGTAGCGGCACACGAAGAAGAACAAAAAGTGTGACCGTCTGTTTTGGAACTTTTAGGACGATAAAAACTGGTATTGCAGCACAAGCAAGTAGAGTTTTCTTTCATGTGAGCCTTACTAGAAGCAATCGAACATTCAGAAGAACAAAAAAATTTTTTTGTACCTTTTTTAACTTTTGCTTGATAACGGTTTTTTTGTAGTGTATACTGTTTTTGACAGTGAAAGCAAACAAGGTCAACCAACTTAGACATACTAGACTCCATCTGCCCTTATATCGGCTCTGTCTTCTAAACAGTAGTACCGTAACTGGATTATGCAGGTTCAAATCCTGCTGGGGGCGCAAATCATAGATAGCATGATTAAACCAAAATAACAAAAGAAAAGCACTTCGAGCCCAGTAAAGCGTGTATACACAAACAAAGGTTTTGCAGAAAAAATCTGAAATAGGTTTTAGAAACAAACAGAGTCCTGATAGAGTAAGAACATAGACAACGAGCCCTTGTGGTGGAATCGGCAGACACTGGAGACTTTTGCATAACAAAGAGTGCCTCTAGAGAAATCTAGAGAGTAGAACTTCCCAAATTCGGTGAAACCCCTAAGCAACGAGGGCAATACCGAGCCAAGCAGACAAACGAAAGAATGTCAGGCGTGTGTAGAGACTAGACGGGAGGCACCTAAAACAGAAATGTCATGGTGAAGGTATAGTCCAGACTACAACAGATTAATCTGGCTCTAGTAATAGAGAGTAGTAAAGAAAATCTTCTGCTTTAACAAGCGTACCAGTTCAAATCTGGTCAGGGGCACTCAATGATACTTCAACTAAATCCAACAATGCCTATAATCCGTGTATCAGATGGAATGAAAGGATACGCTTTTTTAGTTATCGACCATTCACAAGAACTTGATTTATTGTATGTCTGTGCGATGGACAACGGTGAGATTTGGACATTGAACAATAAAGCGATTAGGGTACAAACCAATATATCACTTGGCCGTGTAAATAACAGCTAAGTGGTTTAGTTTGATCTTTGACAATAAAACTGTGTTTGATGATTATACCGGGAGTGACGCCGAACGGTACGGCCCTTGACTGTAAATCAAGCTCCATTTGGATATGTAGGTTCAAATCCTACCACTCCCACAGTTTGGTTTCCGTGGAAATAGCTCAGTTGGTAGAGCGTTGCCCTGAAGAGGCGAAAGTCACTGGTTCAACTCCGGTTTTCCACACAATAGCCTTATCGTTCAACGGTTAGGACACCAGCTTGTCACGCTGGTAATACGAGTTCGATTCTCGTTGGGGCTGATAGTTATTATGGGGGAGTAGTTTAACTGGCCCAAAACAATGGTTTCCAAAGCCATAAGATGCAGGTTCGACTCCTGTCCTCCTCTGCCATTTATTCGGTATTCCCAAAATTAACTTATTTATAGGCGCATAGCTCAGTGGTAGAGCACAAGCTTGATAAGCTTGCGGTCGCTAGTTCAAGTCTAGCTGCGCCTACCTTACTTCTTAGTGTTTTCAAGAAAAGTTAGAAAATAGTTTAGAATCTTAAAATCAGATGGTATTCTAGTTTATGTAGGAAGGACACAGAAAGAACCTCCAACCTGATTTCGGTTGGGTTCTCTGATGGGTAGTAGTTCAAGTTTCTAGAGTTTGGTTGCTTTTCTAGATAAAGTTGCTTTCTCGGAAACACAAAAAGAATACCTTTGCTAAAGGTGATTCGAGTGAGATTCTCGGCTACAATATCAGGTGTCTTTCTTACATTCTCTGCCTGTGGCGCAATTGGTTAGCGCAATCTACTTATAATAGATAGGCTATGGGTTCAAACCCCATCGGGCAGACAAGGTTAGGCTATATGAAGCAGTGTCTAAAGTGTAGTGGTCCAATTCAAAACTGGATCAAGGTTAATGGTAAATCACATTGTATACGCTCACGTAAATACTGTTTGTCGTGTTCACCATTTGGTAAGCATAATACACGAACTCTGACCGATAATCCGGTGCCAGAAAAAGGCAGTAAAAATCTAGGAACTGAAAGAATATGTATACAGTGTAATAAAACATTTATTTACCAGAGAAAAGCTCAGACATTAAGCATATGTGCAACCTGTTTCAACAGAGAGGCTCGACATAATATCAAAGCAGCTTTGATCGCTTATAAGGGCGGTCAGTGCGAAAAGTGCGGATATAATAAAAGCAACAGAGCTTTGAACTTTCATCACCTTGACCCGACAAAGAAAGAGTTTCAAATTTCATCCAGACTTAATGGAGCCATGGCCGAACTAAAAGTTGAAGCAGACAAGTGTTTGCTATTGTGTGCAAACTGCCATATGGAGGTACATGAACAGTTAGAGCTAGATAATAAGCTGCCTTCTGTAAATATCTCGAACAAAAGAAAGCCAACTGAACCAGTAAGGTGTGCTTGTGGAAAGCCAACAACGGCAGTGCAGTGCAAAAGCTGTTATGATGCAAATCGGCCAACCAAGATTACTTGGCCAGATGCATCAGAACTTCAACGCCTAGTATGGGAAATGCCTTGCTCTAAACTGGCTCTCACTCTCGGAATCTCTGATAAGGCCATAGAGAAACAATGTAAAAAATTGGGGATTACAAAGCCACCAAGAGGTTATTGGGCGAGACAACAAAGGAACCTAAATGATTGATCTAGGACAAGAATATAAGAGTTTATGGATTGAGATGATTGAGATCAATCGCAAGTATGAGTATGGTCTTTTAGAGAGAAGCCTTGAAGATCAAGAACGTTGGCTGGTTCTTTCTACTCGTCAGAAAGAAATCAGTGATGCCTTTAATATAGCGAATCCAGTAGAAAACTGTCCAAGCTGTAATCACAAGAGATATGCATCATTAGGTGGCAAGTGTCTTATGTTTGGTAAGTGTGATGAAGCGATCGGAGTAGGTGGTTAGTGTTTGATTGGGTCTATAATATAATGGCTATTATACCGGACTTTTAATCCGTGATATCCGAGTTCAACCCTCGGTAGACCCACTATGTATCGTTAATAGTATTTCGCAGTAATTCAGAGGTAGAATGAACGGCTGTTAACCGTTTTGTCGTAGGTTCGATCCCTACCTGCGAAGCCATATGTCAAAGATAAAGTTTTTCTTGTTGCGAGAAGTTGCAAGCACACTTCGCCAAGTTGGCTGGGCTTGTGATTCTTTAGAACTCCAGAGAACAGAAGCTCTTGTCTGGAAGGCATACGATAAGGTATACGGCGCTTTAGAGCGTCATAAGTTTCGTGGTGATGCCTTGTATAAGTCTGGCGGCGAATATCCTACAAAGCTTCAATAAAGGTTATAAAGGCATGTCAAGAAAGAACGCAGCGGTAATGAGTCTTCTTTGCGGCGAAGAAACTTATACTTTGGTAAAATCGCCTGATAGAGTTATTACAGAGGGCAATGATATGACTGAGATCAAGAACATAGAATCATCCGTTATTCAAGCAATAACATATGATCCAAAAACGTCTACTCTTGTGGTTGTTTTGAGGACGGGAGTTTCCTATCTATATGAGAACGTTCCACGGGAAGCATTTGATGCATTCAGGGCATCGGGGTCGCTTGGAGCTTTCTTTTCTAAGCATATTCGGACTAACAAGGCATATAATTGTATTCGTCTAGATGAGGAATCAGAAGATGAGCAATAAATCAAACGCATTTTATTTGTTTAGCAATCGTTGGTTTACATTGTTTCGGGAGGCTCCTGGGGTTATTTCTGAGCCAAGCCGGGGTCATCTTTGGGTTTTGATGTATGATTGTTATATGCATACCAATCATTCTTTTCTGAAGCTTCTTTGGGAAGCTGCACAGGAATATCAATCAGACAAATATTTGGTTGGATAACACAGCCATATGAGCAAACACGAAGTAAAAGTTATTCGGATTGAAGAAATCCTTCCTCACACAAACAGTGATAATCTAGAGCTAACGAACGTTTGGGGATACCAGTGTGTTATTCGAAAGGGATCACACAAGGTTGGTGACCTCATGGTTTTCGTAGAGCCGGATTATAAGGTAAACATTACCCGCAACGAGTTTCGTTTTCTTGATGATGGCAAGGCCAAGGAATGGCAACGTATTACCATGCGTCGGTTTCGTGGCGAACCTTCATATGGATTGCTCATCCCGGCTCCACAAGGCTCTGTAGAGGGCGATAATGTTATGGAGCTACTTGGTGTTGAGCGATGGGAACCAACGCCTCAGAAGGGCTCTGGGATGCTTTCTGGGCTACAAGCAAAGGGTCCAGATATTCATGTTCCTGTTTATGACCTAGAGAATTTTCGTAAGTTTCATCTTATGTTCCAAGAGGGCGAGCGAGTTATTTTTACTGAGAAAATTCATGGAACAAATGCACGCTATCTTTTCGATGGAGAGACGATGCATTGTGGTTCTCGGACAACATGGAAGATGAAGCCGGGAACGTTTGTAAAAGACGTTGCATGGACAGATGAAAATGGCGCAGAGATTACAAAGACTATTACTGCTCCAGAATGTGTTTGGTGGACTGCACTAGCTCAGAATCCTTGGATTGAAGAGTGGTGCAAGAATCATCCCGGTATGGCTTTGTATGGGGAAGTATATGGCCCCAACGTTCAAGGAGTTCAGTTTACTTATGGCAAACAACAAGGACAGTATGGTTTTGCTGCTTTCGATGTTTTGTCTTCTGGGCGTTGGGTTGACAACAAAGAGTTGCTAGATAATCCTGTTTATTATGATGGTTTGCTGGAGACTGTTCCTGTTCTCTATCGTGGCCCTCTCGATCGGTTTCTCCTAGAAACAATTGCTGAAGATGATAGCATTTATCCCGGTCAAAAAGTTCGGGAAGGTATCGTTATAAAACTGGAGGATGGTGAACGTTTTGATCCCGAGCATGGTAGAGTTGCATTGAAATTTATTTCTGACAGATACTTGTGTATGAATTGATATTAAACATTGATGCAGCTTATAAGGCAGTAGAGATTCTCAAACGTGACGGTCCCCTGTTTGTTGAATATATTGGGGAAGAAGAACCGCTTTGCAGGTTTGTTGCAAACTCTTGTGGTTACGCTGAGTGCGGAGCGTCAGCTTTGGAAGCAACGCTTAAACTGTTTCGCCGGAAATACCCTGACATGGGTTTGAGTTTTGTTAATGCATCCAACCATGGTTGGAGCTAAAGGAACACTATATGGAAACAACCAATG
>Ga0209596_1001078_pt1 | contig 24172 bp, 20 predicted proteins | sample M_130807_MF_Meta_FD_187314 | JGI IMG/M metagenome (GOLD analysis project Ga0209596, IMG submission 187314) | Freshwater microbial communities from Lake Montjoie, Canada to study carbon cycling - M_130807_MF_MetaG (SPAdes) (version 2) | ecosystem: Environmental > Aquatic > Freshwater > Lake...
TGAAGCCGCTGTCTGTCTTAGTATACAATATAATGTTGTGTTTGAGAAGCCCTAAGAGCTCTGTTCTTGAAGGAACATTTCCAGAATGACCTGAATCTAATATAAACTCATGTATCTCTAATATATCCTTCTCGCAAAACATATACTTAGACCAGTTCTTATTGTCTGGATCTCCTATAGGATATATCTTTTGAGGAGCTTTAATCTTCCCCTCCAAAATATAATCGTGTAGAGTAACAGTATGTTTATTTAATAATGCTGAAACATCCCTCATTGCATAAGCCTTACCCATATATTTTTCAACTTGAGAGTAAGAATACATCACTCTCTTTTTATCTGGGTAGCACCAAGCAACTATCTCATCCTTTGATCGGGATGATTTAATTACCTTATGTATCTTATCGTTTAAGAAGAAATACCGTAGTTTTTTAAGGTTGCTGTTTCTTTTTTTTCTAGCCATCTTCCGAAAGCACTCGTCTCTTTATTGCACATCCAGCGTTTGCCGCACATGATACAAAATAACTCTACATGTAATTTTTGAGAAAAAACTCTGTCAACAAAGACTCTGCCTCTACATTTTCCACACCACATTATAAGGTAAAGACCTTTCCATCAACTACACAAGAGTAATCTGGTGCAATATGAATCATTTGAATATGTGGATAATCATTTACAATATGGGCAACGGCAAATCCCTTTTGCCAATCATGGTGCTGGCTATATTTCATTCCATCACTCTTCTCATCACACATATGTCCAATTTCATAGCCACGAAGGGTTTCTCCCTCTCCGCCGTTTCTGAGTTCATATGTTACCATATGTGAAGCAATTCTGTGTGAGTGTCCACGAATAAGAGAAACCTGTAGGTCCTCCATATCTTTTCTTACTGCGCCTGTAGCAGAAATAGAAAGTCCGTGGTGTACGTGAATATCTCCAAAGCGACGCTTTGGCAATTCATTATAATAGATGTACTCATATCCTAATGAGTCTAAACTCCAGAGCGACTCTGGTGTAACTTCAGTAATATAATCAGGAAGCTTTGCGTCTACGTAATTAAACACTCGTATATCATGGTTTCCTAGCGCTGAAAAAAGTTGTGCGTCTGGAAGCATCTCTCTAGTCTTAGCATAAAAATCTCTTGCTTCTTTTGCTTCATGTCGCATCATTGGCACAATAAGATCTTTGCTATCATTCTTATGATAGTTTAAAAACTCTGCTGATCGTCCTTCTGTATACTTGCTATAACAAGCTTGATCATCTGTATCGCCAAGGTAATCAACAACATCTGGCTTAAACCATTTCATTACTTTAAACCATAGGGCAATCATCTTATCATCTTGATATGGGAACTGCTGATCGGATGAAAGCATCCATTTTAAATCGTTGCTCATTTTCTACCTTAATATGTAAAAAAGTCACGGGTACGTGACTTTGATGTTACAGTAATTGTAACATATTGGTGCGGTCTGTCAAGTGTTAGGAGTGCTGTATAACTAGGAAATAAAAATACGTATCTCCGCCAGTATATCCTGTTGGTTGAAATACTTTGCACGTTGCTTTATCTGAGCCCACAGAGCTTTTTACAACATGGGCCTCCATTGCAGACATTCCTACCTCACGAACTGGTGTAAGCAGAATTGATTTTGGCGCTGCTGTAAGCTTTGCTCCTGCATAATTAATTGTAAACGTAGAAGTAGTACCTGGCTTTAAAGTAACTTTACCACTCATTCCCCCAAAAATTTGTGGGACTACTGCTGTTTGAACAGTACTATTATCTATAGATATGTTTGTAGTTGAAGATCCAAATTGAGGTATCTTAGATTTAATTTCAGCTAGGGAGGTTTCTAAGGCGCCTAGTTGTGCGGCGTCAATTGGATCTCCGTCATTAAATGCCATTATATTTCTCCTTTATTCTGATAAAGAATTTTCAAATTCTTTTATTGCTTCTTCTTTTTCTTGTGCTGCCTGCATTTGTTGAGTAATCTCTGCACGTAAAATGGCAATTTGTGTCTCATAATTTGAGACAATTTCGCCAATACGTTGCTGTAATGCAGTTATAACTAATTCGGCTTTATCTGCCATTTTTATATCCTTATTCTGCTAGTGCGTTAACTGCTGTTAACTTTGCGTTAAGAGCTAAAATTTGACCGTCTACATCTTCTATTTGAGTTTCAAATGCTGTAATGCTAGATTCCATTGGAACAGCTTTTGCATTTTCCTGCAATATATCTATTTCTAGATTATACTTTGTGTAAGACAGACTTTGAATATGATTGTTAATAATCTGTGCTTTTTGATCTTTGGTTAATTGAATTGTCATGTTTGCCTCCTTCCTATATTATAACATAATGTCATATTTCTGACAATATTTAACATCTTATTTCCCTTATAGACATATTACCATTTTTAATTAAATTAATCAAGGCTATACTCCATTATTTGTACCGCTTACTACCTTTGCTCCTAGGCCGTCTGTGCCAACTTTTCTAACCTTAAGCCACCTTGGGTTTGTTGAAGCATTAGCAACAGTTAAAGTCAAAGATGTTACAGAAGTGGCAGTAAATGCACCGAATCCAGAAGTTGAACTAGTTGAGCTTATTGACCATTCGTATCCATTAGCGGTAGCTCCAGATACTGAGCCAGCTGTCCAAGACCAAGACTTTGTGCTTGTTGATCCACTTCCAGAGTTGCCAATAAAAGTTACAGTTGGGTTTGTAAATGTAACTGTATTTGCTGTCCATGTTGCATAGAGAGTTACATCTGCACTTAAAGTATATGATGTTGAGGCTGCGTAGCTTGTTCCAGTTCCATCTGAGGCTGTATTCCATCCAGCAAAAGAAGCATTTGTTCTTGTAAATCCATTTGCTCTCAATGTAACTGATCCATTACCAGTTGTTGCTGTTGTAGAACCTCCAGTATTTCCATTTCCATTATATGTAATTGTATATGAAGCAACTACTGTATTAGATGTTCCAGATGCGCTTGCAGTTGTGTTATTGGTTCCAGCAACGGATTTGGTAACTGTAATTGAACTAGAAACATTGGAGCCTAGGCCTGTTACCGTTACGGTTCCAGTTGAAGAATTTACCGAGTATCCAGTTGTTGCATTTATAGAATAAGTTGCTCCAGACTGAGCAGTAACTACTGTAGCTGACCAGCCACCAGCTGCACTAACTCCTGCGTTATATGAAAATGCAACCGCATCTGCTAAAGCAGAAGTAATTTGATTGCTATAAAAATAATATGTTGTTCCATTTGTTCCAACTACAGTATCTCTTACTGCAAATACATAAGGAGTTCCTGTTGGATCATTAGTTGATATTACATAAGGATTTGTTGTTCGAGTTGAGGTGCTGGTATCTCCTCCTGTAGAAACAAGATTTGAAGTATTTGTACTATATAAAAGAACTGAAGTTATAGATGCTGCATTTGTATATGTTCCAGCTGCCCAGGTAATTGAATCTCCATATTTAACTGTTGTAGTAGAATTATTACTTGTTGCTTTTGCAGTTGGCGCAATGCTTTGTGAAACAGCAGTAGAAGTCATATTAAATGACACTCCAGCACTCCAAGCACTTGCTAGCGTAGAAGGGCCTACTGATGTTTCTCCTGATGTTAAAACTGATCTTACATACATGTATTGTGTTGCTGTAGATGATGGCCCTGTGCTATCTGTAAGTGGACTTGATGACCCAGTTGCATCAGGTGTTACTGATCCAGCAGGAGCAGTTGCAGATGCATACCAATATGCTTGATAAAATGGTCCAGATCCTCCAGTAAAAGCAACAGAGACTGCTCCACCTTGTGGACCTGCGGTTACAGACGAAATAGTTGGCGCAATTAAATTTGCAGATTGAACAGTAAATGAGTATCCCGCACTCCAAGCACTTGCTAATGAAGATGCTGGACCAACTAAAGTATATCCTAAAGCAGATACAGATCTAACATACATGTAGTATGTATAACCAGTCGTTGCTGGTCCAGAACTATCTATTAATGGGCTTGAAGAGCCTTCAGCATCTGGGGTAAATCCAGAACCAGGAGCTAATCCAGTTGTCCAGTATATCTGATAATAAGGGCCAGAACCGCCAGTAAAATATGCACTTACTGGTTGATTTTCTTTTGTTGAAGATACAGATGTAATTGTTGGTGCAGTTAGTATTGCTGCTTGTTGATTTGCGGAAGTTACTACTGATGTAAAGCTATCATCTATATCAGCATTTGTAATATCTTTCCATACCGAGTCTGATATTGTAGTCCAAGTTAATGCAGATTGACTACTAGTAGTTCCATTAAAATATACTCTTAAAACTGATCCTGCCGACCAAACATATGGTCCAGGGATTCCAGCGTAGCCAGTAAATCCGCTACTATAATAACCTGGGCCTTGTGTTTGAGTGGGAACTGAAGCTCCTCTTCTTACTATATAGATATCACAATAAGGCTGTCCAGTATAAAATTTAATTTGGTAATCTACTGCATTGGCTGCGGCTCTTACTAATGGTGATTGATAATTATAAGATCTAAAATATAAATAGTAATTGCTAGCATCAGAATATTCTTGAAGCTTATATTGAACTAAATCACTACTATATATATTTATATTTCTTCCAGACCCTGGGCTTGCAGCAGTGCTTCCGCCATTATCTAGTCCAATATATCCATTAGAGCCAACGTATAAAGTATTGCCAAAATTAAAGGCATACACTGATGTAATAGTTGAAGATGATGTATATCCCGTTGTTGCATATCCTGAGCCTCTATTAGGATCATCTAGATAGGCAGACGTTCTTCCAGTGACTCTTACTCTAATTATTTTTCCCAGGTCGCCTGTAACTATTGTGTAGGTATTGCTATTAATTGAATTAAATGCAGTAGATTGTATGATAGTTCCATCTGAATAACTCCATTCATATTCAAATGTATCAGGATAGGTATCTCCGCTATTTGTTGTTGTTTGTTTCCAAGTACCTATTTGTTCAAGAGCTGTTAGTGTTGCTCCTACTATAGAAGATCCAGTAAGTGAATATAGGCTTAATGCTACTGGAGAATATTTTGTAATTAAAGTTTCATAAGAAGCGGCTGTTGATGAGTCAGGACTTAAATTATTTGCTGTAACATTTAGTCTAATATATTTTCCATTATCAGCATCAACTGTTGTATATGTTGAAGAGGTAGCCCCTGAAATATTTCCCCATGATACAGGCGCTATTGGTGTTCCCGATGGGGTGGATCTTTGCCATTGACGAGAATAACTATTTGTTCCATTTGGAGAAGTCCATGTACCAAGAGTTCCTGTAAGGGTTCCGTAAAGATATTGGCTTCCCGTAACTGATGGAGGTACAGTGTTTGCTGGTACTAAAATTCTTGTAAATACTCTAGTCCAAGTACTAGATGCAGTTTTAACCCATACTCCAAGAATTTCTGTCCATGTGGTAGAACCAGTTTTATTAAAAATAGAAGTAATTTTTGTAAAACTACTATTGCCAGTTTTATTCCATACTGTCATATTATCAAGATGTACTAAAGTACAAATCTCCTATAGCAGCGCTACTGCCAAGGTCAGAATGTATTGTAGAAGATGTTCCCATTGGGCCATAATAAAGAGCTCTGCCATTTTTTAATTGTCCGTAGTAATCTACTACAACAGTTTTTGAAGCTGTATATTGATTATTTATATTTGATTGTCTAAACTCAGCAGCATCTAAGTTTAATAAATTATATCCTCTTGTACGATATCCATCTCCTGGACTAGTATTATTTATTGTAAAGTTTAATGAATTAAATCCAGAAAGTCCTACGGTATAAGTTCCTCCAGCACCAAGATGGGCTTTACCGTCAGAATTTAATAAAAAATATCCAGATGACTCTAGCGATCCGCCAGAAGTTTTTTTAGTATAAACAGTAAATCCGTCTTCTGTTTCTATATACATACTAGAGTTATGTGAAAGATATCCTCCATCAATTGTTAATGTTCCAGCATATGTTCCACTGCTTGCAGCAATAACTTTTCCATAAATTGTTGAACTTTTTGAAACCATTGCGCCAGTCATATCTACTGAAAAATTTGGACTTCCTCCTGTACCAACCCTTAACCCAGAAGTTGTATCCATTTTAATATAGTTGCCAGTGTCTGAAATATTAGATGCAGTTGTTCGTAATTCAATTTTAGATCCACTTGGGTCAAGCATAATATTTGGATAAGCTACTGCTGAATTTTTTAATGCTTGGCTGTTAATTTGCCATCCACCAATTGATCCAGATGCTGCAGTAATCTTTCCAGTTAAATCTACATCAGTTGCTGTCAATACTCCGCCTGAGCTAACTGCAAACTTTTCAGAAGAAGTAGATATTGATGTTGCTGTAAGAGAACCAGTTATAGAAAGTCCGCCAGTTAGAGGAGAGCTCAATATTGCTGTTCCCGCTGAATTATAAATATAAAGCCCTGGCAATACATTTGTTCCAGTTTGTGTTATTGTTGAGCTAGAAATTTCTACTCTTGCTCCAGTAAGTCCGTCATTAGATTTAGTTCCAGCACGAATATAAGATGTAGAAGTAATAACACCCGCTTCAAGGTTGTTTGTAGATATTGTTCCCGCTGCTAGCTTTGTTACATCAATTGTTCCTGCAAGAATTTTGCCTGCTGTAATTGCATTAGTTGCAATTTTATCTGCAATAATTGCTGATGAAACTATTTTATCTGAAGTAATTGCATTTGCAACAAGCTTGGGTGTAGTAATTGCATCATCTGATATTTTAGTTGTGGTAATAGCTGCAGTTGCAATTTTTGCAGCAGTTACTGCGTCATCAACTAATTTAGCATTTGTAATAATTTGATCTGCTAAATCTGATGCAATTGCAGATCTTGCACCTAGACTATTATTTGCTACATTTACTTGAACTGTTCCTAGTGTCCCAGATTTATTAACACCAGCTGCATGTATGTAAACTGGTAAATCATATCTTAAGTATGTTCCATCTACTGGTATTGTAATTGTATTTTTAACATTATTTCCAGTCATTACCCCAGCTTCACGATAGGTTCCATTTGTAAAGGTTGCAGAGTTTCCAACATATATTTTAATTGCTTCAAATCCAGTAAATGTTCCATTTGCGTATGTGCCTGCCCAGTTAACTTGAATTCCACTAAGTACTCTATCTATTGAGAATCCATTAGGATTTGTTGGTGCCTGTATTGTTTCACCAACATCTGCAATTGTAATTGAAAATGTTTCTCCAACTGTACTAGTTATTCCAGCTGCAGTTACTGATCTCATTTCAACAGTATAAGATCCTGCTGGTGCGGCAATTGTTGCTGTTCCAGCTGTGGAAAATGAATATGCTATTTTACCTATACCAAATATTCCGCCAATTACATAAACATCAACTCTTTTAGCTTTTGCTGGAAAAGATGCAAGGGTTACTGGTATGCTACCAGTTGCAGTTGAAGGTACAGATCCAGACGGAACGGAGGGCGCTAGCTCATTTGATGTTGTAAAAACATAAGACGGAGACCAATCGCCTTTGGTTTCATCTGTATAAATCCATTGAAATTGAATTGCATAAGTCTTACTCAATTTTAAGCCTTTAACAGATACATTAAAATAATTTTTGTCTGGACTTGTTTGAGGAACTATGGCTAAATCTTTAGGTGCGTCTGCCATTTAAAACTCCAGCGCTAGCTTATATTCTATATCTACTTGTCTTCCCGAAGGCTTTGTAAGTATATTTCCTCCAGTTAAAACAGATCTGCTGATAAGCCCAAAATATGGATCAAATGTATCTTCATCATTTATTCTTATTCCATCAAAGTAAACAGTTGTTGATCCGCCTGCCGATGCAGTAACCTCTACTCCAATTTTAATAATAGATGTTAGGTCTGGTGGTGTAGCGCTTACATTAGCAAAAAGATTATTTAATGTTGATGACTGGATTCTATCTCCCGTGCCAGACTCTGGAGTAAAATCTACCCAGCAGTAGGAAGTATCGGAGCTGTAAAACTTAATTCTTATTCTAGATGTATTTGTATCTGCTTTTTTATATGCAATGGCAAGGCTGTCGTTAACGCTATATCCAGATATATCAAATGTAGTATTTGAGTTTGTGTATTCTTTTGCCGTACTGGTTGCAGTGGTAACTGCAATCATATTGTCACCAATTTTAGGAATAAATAAATCTGTCTTATAGGCAATTGCTGGATTGTAAGATCCATCTGTCCAAGACAAATTATTATCAAATGATGTAATAAACTTGCTATCATAGCTATTGTTTGATTTTCTAGATCCAGGGTACAGGCCGACTTCAGAAACTACTCCAGATATGTCTTGTGGGATTGTTGCTTTATATATAACAGAATATGCTGAGGCATATCCTCCAGATGTGTATGTTCCAGTGGCAGAATTAGTTACTGTAAATTGAGTATTGGTTGCCGAGGCAATTACAGCACTTGATAAATTATATTGTGATGGGGATATACCAGTTATCTTAATAGTTTGCCCTACGCTAAAGTTGTTGTCGGCAGTATATGTAATAACTGTTCCACTGCCTGCCGCTCCTGTTATATCTGCAGATCTAATATCTACGCTACTTAAAGTTGCTGGTAGTCTATAAAATTCAAAATTTAATCTTGTATCGTTTCCTTCTGAATTGACTGCAACATTACCTATTCCCAAGGCTAGGTCTTTTGTGGTAAAGTCTACCATTCCAGCCATATGGCTAGTTAAAAATCTTTTACCAAATTTTGTTATCATAATAGCTCCAGTCTTGCGTTTATTCCCTTTAAATTTTGCCCGCTTAAATTTTTAATTTTAAAAACTACTTCTACTGATGGATTTCCTGTTGCGTCATATACTACATTATTTGAAATTATTTGTATATCAGATAAAGATGGAGCAGATGGGTAAAGGATAGTGGTTACTCCATCTACTGCTTTTTCTTCTGCTGCAGCATCTTCTGCAATTACTAAAGTTTCATCAATTTCGTTATAGCCTATATCTGATGATCCTAAATATAAAGCCCCCACAACATTTCCAGGAATTAATCTTCTGTAGTTTGGACCTAAATCATTTGCCTCTGGAGAATTAGAATATATTGCAATAGGGGCATCTGCTGCTACGCTTGTTGTTGATGGTTTATTTGAGGTCATTTTTTTATTATACCATTTCTTGACTAAAGAGTTCTAGCCACGATGGAGGTCTCCAATCCCTGATTAAATGAATTTGATATACTCATAATTACAAACTTTTTAACCCCATCTAAATTATTAGCTGGGTAGTTTATTGTCACAATATCCCCAACAGAAATTAATGGGTTTCCAAACACTTGCATTGTAACTACAGATTGCTGCTTTGACCACAAATCTTTAATCCAGTTAGATATAGATTTGGCGTCAGATTCTTTTTGGATCCATTGTGATTCAAAAACTACAGGTTCTGGATCTGTAAATTCATTTATAGTGCTATCTTTATATTCATGCTGTCCTGAAGTTACTAGATAATTTCCAATGACGCTGAATGAGTTTAATGACGAATCATCTAGTGGTACCCAGGTTCCAGCGTTATTAATTAAATAAATCTCTGCCCCAAATGAGGTAAGTCTGGAGCCAAGTACGTTTACAAACTTATTTATTCCTAAACTTGGATATAGCGGATATCCTGGTCTAGACTCATATTTAATATTTACTTTTCTTAACTCACGAGCAACCGTTCCAAATTCCTCCAGGTATCCATTTTTTAAAGATGTTTTATTAAAATTACTTAAAACCTTTTCTCCGTAAAGAAAATTTAAAACTGTATCATTAAATTGACCATTATATACATTTTGTAATATACCAGAATTATACTCGCTTGCTTCAAGAGGAACCGCGTATACATAGTCATAGTATGCAGACCCAGTTGTTGCACACATAGATATGTTTGATGTAACTGGAAGCACTTTGTCTATAGGATCAGTGCTTGTATTAGAATCTGTATCAATTGCGCTTATTTTAAAATTATTAATATACACATCAATTGCTCTTACTCCCGCATCAATTTTAACTTTTATATCAACCTTATAAGATGTTGCTCCTAAAATTCCAGTCAACGACTTTGCTGGATTTTTCTTTTGACTATCATTCAATTCTCTTACTTTGCCATTAACAACTTTTAAAATTTTAACTTCCCTGTCTGCAGTATTTGAAAGGTTAGAAGTTGTTTGCATTAAAACATAGTATCCTGATTTTCCAACATCATCTGTAAAAAATCCTATGCCTCCAGCTGCATCAACATTTGTGGCGCTGCTTTGAAAAAACATTCCCGTTCCAAACGAGTAGTGGGTATAAGAAGTTGAAATTTCAGTATTTTTTGTAGCAATAGAATAAGCAGTCGGATCCTTAGAATTATTTGTAACTCTAAATAAAGATTTTTCTACTTGTCTATTTCCGCTTGTTGCAAATGAGGATCCAGTTACGGTCTGTGCAACTGCTACCGCTTCTCCATCGTCTGCTCCAGTATCTATAGATGCATTATTTAGCTTTACATCTGAGCTTGACTTTGATGTTGAAGTTGCTCCCGCTGCAGAGGCTGTTGAGTTCGGTGGTGCTAAAACCGTAGTAGTAGTTGAAACAATACCAGTAAGAGGGTTGTACTGAAGTGACGGCATGGTAAATGAATCTGTAATCCAAGCACCATAAGACCCAGTCTGATTTGCCCCGCTCCATGCACGTCCTCTGACATAATAAGTTTTTCCTGGTGTTAAACCTTCTTTAACATAAACTCCGCTGGCGCTTGTAAATGCAAAATCTGAAAAAGTAAAACTTCCCGTACTTGTCAAATCTCCAGAATAACTACCAGTAGTTCCAGTAGGTGTTCCTAAAGTTATTACTGCTCTTGTTGTAGATGTTGTTTGAATAGAAATCCAAGGGATAACTAGATTTGCTGGAGCAGGAGCTGGAATTGGAGTAAATCCACCGTCTAAAAAGTTATATGCATATGCCATTAGACCCAGTTCACCTCATATCCACTCCATGAATTTAATATTGTTGACGCTGCTGCATAATGATTTGCTGAAGTTGTATTAAATGCTCCTCTGGCTTTAATTCTATATTTACCACTTGGTTGATAATTTTTAGCACCTACTACCCCTACCCCTAAATATTTAAGAACATCTGATTCGCTTGTAACCCATACCTGTGTTTTTGTATTGTTACTATTTAAATATTCATATTGAATTGCATCGTATTCAATAATCTCTGAATCAATTACCAAATATCCACTATACTCATAAAGGACTTTAGTCTTTGCCTGATATGTATTAATTGTAATTGGTGAAAGCGCAATGTATCCTCCTACGCCAACTGTGGATGGCAAATCTTGCTCAAGAGATAGTGCTCCCATTGACGTCGTTCCTGATTTCCATAACGGTTGAGAATTTCCAACATACTCTGATGTGGTTACACTTTTCCATAAAACTTTTACTTGGTTGGCAGATGCTAAATCATTTTTTGACAAAGATATAATGTTTGAAAGGTTAGATCCATTTGCTAAATATCTAAAATCCCAGTCTGTTGATTTTAATGAATTAAACATATAGTCTCTTGTATAAAACTGCAATACATTATTTTCATCAAATACTGCAGTCATCTGAGAATCTCTACACAACTCCTGTATTGCATTCCATACAGTTTTAGAATCATCTGTCCACCAAAATCTTGGAGAAAATACAGAGGCATCCGTATCAGATAAATTAAAGTTATAGTTTATAAAACCAACTGAATCTAAAAGCCTTCTTAGTATTGCAATTGCTGAATATCCTTCGCATATAATACTTGGAGCTATTACGTCTTGTAATGTCTTTGCTCCATCTAATGCTGTAATTGATATATCTCCATACTCAGATGTTGACCAGTTATCCATATAAAATGTTCCCTGATTAATCTTTTCGTATGTCCCGCCCGTATCTGTAAGGGTGCCAAAGGATCCGTAAAATTTAAAATACGGTTTAACTTCTATTTTCTTATATAGATAAATTTTTGATGAATCAAAAGAAAGAGTTTTATCAAAAGATATAATTTTTCTTGCAGATTCATATGATGCTAAGCTCAAAGATAAAGAGTTTGCAGACACTTTTCCAATAGGCAGTATATCTTCTGCGCTTGTAGATGATTCTTTTGAAATTGAAATGTCGGTGATAGAATCACTTATATCTAAAACCAGCCTTGGGGACAGTTCAATTACTCCAATATATTTATCAGCAACTGATCCCGTAGTCAACCGAGTAGATGTTATGCTAACTGGCGCACCTAGTATCGCTGGCTCAGTTGTAACCCACGCAGTTCCATTATAATAAATAGTTAATGTACCAGCATTGTATTGTCCAGAAACAAATGGTTTTATTTGTGTGCTTGTTCCGTTTGCAATAGATGAACCATTTGCATAAATATTCCAGGTGGGGGGTGTAGAATGAGATATTTCAAATCTTGCTATAATTTTATTGGTAAGTATTGTTTTTGGATATGTAATTGTTACATCTACACCTAAACCTTTTCCAGAAAGAAAGTATTTATAATATGTATCTGTGCCTGGATAGTATGTTCTATAGTTAATTGAATATATGCTTGATCTTGGATCCCTATATGTTCCAGATCCTACGTCTCCCGTAATTCCATATTTGACTCCAGATCCAAGGGGTCTAGATGGCTTGATTACAGAATCTATTGGAAAAAGTTTTTTAAATGGCTTGCTTCCATCTGCTTTTGTTATATCGGCGCCAGTTACAACTATATTATCTACTAGGCTGTTCATATTATATTCAAATGTACAGCCTACATTTAAATTAATAGATGTATTTTGTTCAAGCGCAGTTTTTGCTGCGGGGCTTGCATATATTGGCATTATATTTCATCCATGCTTAGAGATACATTCCAATGCGGCTGCAAACCTCGCTTGGCTATTGCAAAACTGCAATCAGTAATAACAACATTATACTCTTCATATCCTGATGATTCTTGAGATACACCATTTTGAGCTATGTTAATTCTAATTTTAAATGAGCCTTGTCCTTCTTCTCCTAAATAAAAAGATCTGAGATCTTGAGCTCCCCATGATCCATCTACTGTTAAAGTTCTATATGAAGGAAGCATGCTCCATGATGTTGAAAACTTTCTTTTATCGGCTACAAAATTCTTTCTTAGTGTTCCGCTTGAAGTTCTAACAACTTTTTCAATTCTTTCAACATTTATATTAAACTCACTTCTATTATGCTCTGTAACTTTATTCCAGACTTTAGTGGTTCCAGCTGGGGTGGCAAGAAGATCTTTAGCCTCTATGCTAAAAATTGAACCTCTTGGTAATGTCATTGCCATTATACTGATCCTCCCACGTTCTTAGATCTTCCTTCTTTTGCATTAACTAATGCCATCTCTTGCTTAAACCTTCTTACAACATCATCAGCGGTAACATTAGTTCCATTTAATGCAATGCTAATAGAATAACTATTGTTGTTATAAGAGCTATTTACTCCTCCACGCATACCCGTAACTTCACCGCTAGCAATATTATATCTAGGCATTGTTGCTGCATTTGGGTGAATTATTCCACTCATTTGTGGAGTAAACGGTGTAAATCCTTCTTGTTGATATCCTAAAGGATTAAGTCTATCATTTATAGCATATGTTTGTCCAGCAATTACTGGGCCACCAAGGGCTTTATTTGTAAGTACTGCCTCTATACCTGGAAGTGCTCCGCCTCTATTTCTTACATTATAAGTTTTATTATTAAAGGTAAAGGAGTCGCCTGCTTTAAATCCATATTTTTCTATGATAGCTTTTCTGACTCCTTCTTCAAGGGACTCGTCGTCTTTTGTTTGATCTTTTAAATATTGTTTAGGGCTGTTTGCTTTTTCTTTTATTGCTGCAGTAATATCTGCTTGTGTAAGAGCTTTGCTCTTATTAACTGTTCCGCCCATTGCTTTAACAACCATTGCAAGGTCTGCTCCACCCTTAATGCTGTCAGCCATTGCTGTGAAATTTGCTTTAGCTCCACCCTGTATTTCTGCAACAAGTTTTTGAAACTCTCCTCCAGCACCAGTCATTGCGCTTGGTCCTCCTGGAAGCCCCACAATTTTAGTTGCTATGGCCTTATTTGTTTTTGAATCTACGTACCCTGGAAATGCTTTTTGAACAATATCTGATGACTTTTCAAGACCAGCCAGTATTGTTTGCAGCTGTCCATCTAAAGACTTTTGACCTTCTGCTTTTTTGGTAGGATCTTTTAACGCATTGTTTTCAACTTGATCAATTGCTAATTGTGATAAAGCTGTTTTAATAGCATTAATTTGTGCCAACTGTTCTGCAAAAGTTTCTCCGTTGTTGGTATATTTAGTAATTTTATCTTGTTGTTTATCTTTTATAGATTGATCATCATCAAGAAGTTTTTGCTGTACTGCTTTTTCTTTTTTCTCATTTTCAGTAACTTTATCAGATGCTTTCTTTAACTGAGTTTCTTTAATTAATTGCTCAATAGATAAATTTGCGGCTTCAGCGGCATCTCTATCTCCACGGGCAAGAGCCGATTGAGCTTCTAGCTGTAGCTTCTTTAATTCTAATTCTGTATTTTCTGCGTCTACAGTATCTGACAATGCTTTTCTTTTTGCATCAGCACGATCTCCAATTGCCTTGATCTCATCTTGGATTGCTTTAATTTTAGCTTTACTAAAACCTGCTTCTGTTTTTTGAGCAGACTTTATAGCCTTTTCCCCAGCCTTGATACTATCTGTTAAGCTTTTTGTTTTTGCATTTGCTGTAGCTAAAGCACCGCCTTTTTTATCATTTGATATTGATGCAGATGCAGCCATATTTAATGCTGTTTCATATGCCGCAATTCCCATAGCTTGTTCTGATGTTATGCTTCTTAAATCAATGTTAACTCCAGCAAGAAGAACACGCCATTTAGCATATACTCCAGCAATACTATCTGAGCTCTTAAGTATTGCAGCAAGATCTGGTCTTTCTTTCTTTAAATGCTCTAAAGCTTTTGCTCCCAATTTTTCTCTGTCTGCGCCTAAAGACTTTAATTTTTCAAATTGAGTAATAAGTGCATCTGCTTGTGTTATTGTTTTACCCTGTGCATCTTTTGTTCCTACTAGGGCGGTGGCAGCAGCATCAAGACTTGATATAACTGTATCCACATTTGAAGCAAAAGCTTTAGGGTCTATTGTATCAATTTCCTGAAGAGCAACAAGAAGAGAATTAACTATTGTTGTGGCAGCAGATCCTCTATCCGTAATTGCTTTAAATCCTGATGATGCAATTGCACCAAATCCTTGTCCAATTTTATTTGATGCTTCTATAATTGCATAAATTTTATTAGTTGCATCTTGTGCACTCATTCCAGCAGCAACAAACTGTGCTTTTAAATTAACTGCAAGATCAGTAACTTTAGAAGAATCAATACTGTTAAATGTTCCAACTAGCTCTGGCATTGTTTCTTTTGCTGTTTTCTTTAATTCTTTTAATTGAGTAATTGTTAATGTTAATCCAGATACTCCTGAAGGAGTCATGGCATCATATGCAGATAGACCAGCTTCTTTTTGAAGCTTTAATTGTTCTCTAACATCTTTAATAGAGTTTCCAATGTTTTTGTAACTTATTCCAGCTTCTTTAGCACCCTTTTCGGTAATACCATTAAGCATAACATGTTCTCTACGTGTATCAGCAATTTGTTTTTGCCACGATTGGTATCCTTTATACAAAAGGTATAGTGTAGTTATTACAGCGGCACCAGGAAGCATTCTTGTTAATAAGCCTGCAGCTTTACCAGCAAGTCCTAATCCATGTGTAAGCAACCCAACGCTTTTGTCTGCTCTGCTAATTAGTGGTAATATTTTTTGAAATGGCAACATTGGAAGAATAGTTGCAGCGGCTGTAATTGCAGTTCCCATGCCTCCGCCAATGCTTTGTCCAACGGCTGCTCCACCCATCATGATTCCCATTTGAGTTCCCATGCCCATTCCGCCGCCCTCTGGACGTTTCATTAAGCCTTTTCCAAGATAGCCCTTTGAAGTTTGAGATTGGAACCCCTGAGAAGCTGCTTGTCTAAGTCCAACTACGCCTTCTTCAAATCCCATCATTTCATCTACACTGTAACCAGCATTCATTAAATGCAATGCACCTTCATTTTTTCTTGTTCCAGTTTTTGTAATAACAGATTCACCTGGCTCTAAAAGTGCTGGTACACTATCTCCACCACCATATCCATCAAGACGAGTAACTCCACCAGCATACCCAGGGATGTTAACTCCGCCATCAGCATACGGTCTTGGAAAAAGTCCTTGATTTTTTGAGTGAGCATCAGAACCCATATGGTTTATAGATCGAACCATACTTGGTTTATATGCACTATCAATTGCACGTACTGAAGCACGATTTAACATTGATCCAAATGTTGCTTCGTTAATTACTCCTCTATGATTAAGAACTTGTTGATTTAATACATCAGCTGCACGGTTTGCAATTGTTTTTGCAACTTCAGGTTTAACTTTTTGATCTTTTAAAAATAGAAGTAGGCTGACCATATCAGATCCTTCTACTTTTCTAAAATCACCTGGAGTTGCAGTTCCATCTCTTAAACCTTCATTAAAACCTTTTCTGTTTTTAATAAATTGAGTTGGTGCTACTTGAAGCGCAGAGTGCTTTGCGGTAGCTGCAGACATTTCAATTCCGTATTGTTCGTATTGATCTTGTCTTAAAATTGGGCTTGAACCCTGTCTGTCTAAACCTTTTGTGGCGTTATTAAATGATTTTCCATAACCATGAATTAAATATTCATTATCTTGTCCTACGCCTTTTGTTGTTGGAGTAATGCCATACGCTTGCATTTCTGGATCATCATATATTGATGATTTTCTTTTAGACAATTCTCCATAAGTAATTCCAGCGCCTTTTTGTCCGCCAGCTCTTGCTGATCTTCTTGCTGTTGTTTTTAATCCACCAATTAATCCTGACCTTTTTGCAAAATTAGCTAACATTTCCGCTGCTTTTAATTTAGCCATTGGACTTGCGTACCCGCCACGATATGCAACAGTTCCTGTTTCAAATCTTTTTGGCATTGTTGTTTCTGTGCTATATCCAGCACCAAATGTTCTTACTCCTAATCCGCTAGCAATTTTATTAAGAAGACTTCTAGTTCTTCCTGGTCGAAGAAGCTCTTTCATATTAGACTTACCAGCATTATTAACTACTGGCTGATTTAATAATGGCACTGTTGTTAAGCCAATTGTTCTTCCCTGTTGACCCGCAATATCTATTGATGCTTGTGCAATCATAGACTCTACTTGTGCATTTAATTGAATAATTTTAGCTCTTGCTTGATCTACGTTTATTTTGTCTGCTTGTAATTCTGCAACAATTGCGGCTGATGCAGTAGCTGCATTTGCAGTAAGCTTAGTCATTGTTGGAAGCAAAGCCTGATATGAATCAGATAATGATGTTGTTATAAGACCTGTTGCTGCTACTTCTTTCTTTAACAATTCAATTTCTGCTTGTGATTGCATTGCAAGTGCGCCTGTCATTGAATGCCATTTTGCAGCTTCTGCTGCAACAATACCTGTAGATGCTCCACCTATTGATGTAAGTCCTTGAATCTTTGGAAGGTCCCCATTCATATACATCTGAGGATTGTTTCCAATTTTTTGATTAACTTTTGGTGCTCCAGGAACTACTCCGAAAATTGTTTGTGCTGCTTTTTGATCTCCAGTCATCCCAGCAACAGGGTTAAGGTGAGACATTGATCTAGTATCTTCAGGGCTAATCAAAGCGTGGTTTGGATTAACAACTCTTCCATTGCTACCTTTAACAAGATTGCCTGCCATTGTTGACATTGCTGGTGCTACTGATACCGCACCTGTCATTGCCTTATTTTGCAGCAGCTCAAATTCTGTTACAAGCCCTGCAATTGCTGTTTTTAATACTGTAGCTGCTTTAGCATCACTATAGAATGTTGCCTCAACAAGAGATCCTGCCTTTTGTGCTGCCAGAATTTCTGGCGTAAGCATCTTCCAGCCTTCTCCGCCTTTAAACAAAGATCTAAAGTGTGATGCTCCTTTAATAATATATCCAAAAAAGTTGGCAAGAACACCCGTTAACATAATTACTGGCCCTATAATTGCTGTTAATCCAGTAACAAATGTTAGAATTGTTTTAACTGGAGCTGGCAATTTATTAATAAACTTTAAAATACCGTCCGTAACATTAATAAAAAATGTTTGAACTTTTAAGAATTCTTCGCCCATACTGGCTAAGTCTGCTTTTAATCCTTCAAGGGCTCTTCTATATTTTCCAGAAGCTGACTCTGTTACCATACTTAATTCTCGACCCGCTACACCTGCTAATTCGGCTGAGCTGGATTTCATTAAATCCATAACTTGAAGTGTTTGGCTTCCTTGCTTTCCAAGGTTTGCAAATAATGCATTCATACGAGCAAATTGAAATTTACCAAACAATTGTTCAATAGCTTTTTGTTTTTGCAATGGGTCTAGGGAGTCTAATGCTTTTTGCAATTCTGTAATTGTATCGGTTAGATTTCCAGCATTTTTTGCTACAATTCCTCCAAGGTCTATGCCCATGTCTGCAAACATTCCTTTTGCAACTTTTGTTGGATTAATTAATGAAGCAAGAGCAGACTTAAGAGCGTTTGCTCCTTCCGAAGCATTGATTCCGCCTTCTTTCATTGCTGTAAGGTACAAGGCTAAATCTTTTACGCTTCCACCCATTCCTTGAATAACTGGTCCCGCTTTTGGAATTGCTTCAATTAAATCTGCAAGACTTGTTGATGTCTGGTTTTCAACTGCGTTAAGAAAGTTAATAGATTCAGAAAGTTGATCTGTATTTTGTTTAAATGTATTTTGAATTGCCAGGGTGGCCTTCATTGCATCTTGTCTGTCTACTTCTCCAAGTACGGCAAGTCTGCTTGTTTCTTTAACAGAAGCTAACAAATCGTTACCCTGTTTACCAGTTGCTGCAATATCTGCTGCAAGGGTAATAGTATCTTTAAAAGATACACCATAGGCTTTTGAAATTTCTTTTGCTGTTGCTGAAACTTCATTTCTTATCTTTGATAGATCTGCTGATGAGGTTGCTGCAATTCCGCCATACACTTTAGTAAGTCTTGTTAGTTCAGCATCTGCTTCTCTAAATGCTTTTGCGGAAGCCATTCCAAATGCTGCTAGCGGTACGGTTAATCCTACTGTTAGCTGGCGGCCTGCCCACTGAGTATTTTTACCCCAGTTAATCATTTGAACTCCACCATCTTGAATAACTTTATTCATGATTTGAAGCTCTTGTCTTGCTAAAGCAGTTTTATTTTTTACTGCGTCAAGACCTTGTGGGATATGTACGCTATATTGCATAAGCCCTTGAGCGTTTTTACCCATTGGCTGTATAATTGCATTTTGTAATGCGACCTGTTGTTTAGCAAGGTCTCTAATTAACCCGCCCTGAGTTTTTGTATGTTGTTGAAATGTCTGAAAGTATTGCTTCAGCTTCATTTGGCCCCTGTCTAGGTTGGTGCCAAACTTTTCAACATCTGATGTTAGTGTAACAAAATGTGATGCAAATTGACCAGTTCTTCTTAGGTTTTCACCAAAAGATCTGTTCATAGTCGCTACTTGACTTGCAAGTCTTGCATCCGACTGAATTATTTGTGCTTGAAGTTTAGATAGGGAGGCTGCAACCTTATTGACATCTGCAATAAGACCTGAGAAATTAGCATTAGCAACTATATTAGTTACAATATTTTCATCAGCCATTTATATTTATGTTACTCCTCTGTGTAGCCTAGACCTGCACCAATTCCAAACCCTGCTTGCGCTGCTATACTTCCTTGTAAAGAAACTATATCATCACCTGAAGCCTTTATACCAAGAGCTCTTCTTTGTATATCTTCAAAAGTTTTTCCTTGCTGTTGTGAGTCTTCCTCATCTATATCTATATTGATTCCTTTAAGGCTTGCCGTAAACTTTCTGTCTTCCGACTTTTGCTTCTTAAAAGATTTCAATGTTTGAATAAGTTCTGGCATTGAAAGACTTTCTTCTAGTTCATCGTAATTCTTCCAGTGACCCAGAAGAAATACTTCACCCTCTAAAGCGGCTAAATCTAATTCTGACCAGCCAGAACCGCTGCCGCTAGAAGGTTTGGGTCGTCCATCTTAATCCCACCACATACCTCAAGTATGCGATTGATTGTGGGGACGTCAAGTGCATCTTCTAATGCATCTCTATCTGCTACCAATTCTGGTAGTTGTTTTTCAAGTGCTACTGCAACTGCGTCAATTAATACGTTGAGTGTTTGAGCCTCTGTAGTTGAATCGCTTGCTGCTTGTAGAACGAGCATGAATTTTCTTAGCTCTTTGATACTTAGGGGCTTCAACTTAACCGTTGAGCCATTTTGAAGCGTTACTTCTTCTACGCTATATACTGTTGTTGCCAATTTAATCCTCCTAGGATCTAGTCTTAATTATTATAACATATAGGTATTATCTACACAAATGAGAAACCCCCAGTTTCCTGGGGGTTTTCATTAATAAATTAAATTTATTATGCTACTAGTACACGGTCAATAATCTTGCCGTATTCTGAGCCAGAATAGTTAGCATCTGGTAGAAGACGGAAAGTCACTGGGAATGTGGTTGGAGTAGTACGTGCAAGAGAGTGCTGTGACTGTTGTACAGACAAAACACGACGTGCATAATATACACGCTCTGACGATGTTGATCCTGCTGTTGGAGCTTGTCCAACTGCAATTAATTGACGCTCTGTTGGAGCGGCTCCTAGGGAACCTGCTGCAATCTTAAGTGTATCAACCTTAGTTACGCCAGTTCCTGTTGTTGAAAGTGAATCTGCTGATTGTCCGAATACGGTTACAATGTTTTCTAAAGTACCTTCTGACATTTCTGTTGCGATCATAACTTCCATTGCAGACTTGAACAGTTTAGCTGTATCAAGTAACTGATCTACTGTTACTGAATCGTATGTTGGGTTGTATGTGATTTGAAGACCATTGTTGGTGAAACCAACGTTACGGTATCCAAATAGTCCTGCTGATTGGTTTACACCATTAAGTGTGCTTACGTATGATACTCCTGACGCGAACGCTGGAACTCCTACTGTATTTGCACCCGATGCAATTGCAACGCCTGCTTCTGCGTTAGCGATATAATCTGCATCGTTAATGTCAACGTTCGACAAGAACAATGGAGATGCGCCAACTAGAATATTTTTAGCATTACCTACGGATTGTGCCATAGTTATTTTCCTCCTATTTATAAAAATATATATATATTGTTGTAAATCATTAAATCTTGGCTGGCTAGGCCCTTCCCTCTATGTACAATAATAGAGTATAATGCGCCCAAAGGCAAATTAAAGGAATCTGCCAGTCGTGTCTAGGTGTCTTGCGTATTTGACCTCAAGAATTACATCTGAGGATAAGAACCCTGCTAATTCTTCAGATGGGGCTGTTGGAGAAATGTCGGCAACAAATATGCTAAAGAATTTAAACTTGCTAGATATGCCAGAATAGGCATTTGCGTCCCTAGCCGAATCATCCATTCTCCTGAATAGGTCTGTCATTAAATTTCTAATCTCATTAATCTCTGAAACATCTGTTGAATATATGGTAAACAATATCTGCTCACAGCATATTGCCCAGTTGTCCTCATATGATAGTCCTATCTTATCGTAGACTATGTGCTTCTTCCCGCTCAAAAATTGGTTCATTTCTGGGGATTGTTGTACAGGAATAATTGGAACAATCTCTTGTCCTATATTATCTGAATAATAATCGGTAGCTGTAAAAATACTATTGGATTTTAATTGAGCCCAAAGGTACTTTCTTAAATCAAGCATTATGTCTGCTTTATAATCTACGGTCATTATACCCCTCCAAATGCTGAAGCAATTGCTGACTCAGCTTGCATGTTTAATGTGTTTGCAGAAAAAGAATATTTAACTTTTTTTACATCTGAAGGAAGTCTCATTGCTTTAGTTAATGATGAATTAAATATTTGTTGAAATCCTGATCTTTTAATTGATAGATTTACTAGGTTACCAGTAAAGAATCTTGCATATGCAATTTGGAATCTTCCTGTAGCTTTGCCTCCACCAGGCCTTGTAACGGTCACTGAGGCCCCTATAGGCATGTAGACTGTTCCAGTACTAGTTTCAAATACTAAGCGCTTAGCAGCCCTTGGGCTAATTATTACAGGCATTCCAGCTTCCATCACAGAAGCTTTATTTTTAAATACATATTTTCTTTTGCCAAATGAATTGGGAACGGATGATTTAGACATTAAAAATGTTGATCCTAATTTAAAAGATAATCCATTTCTTTCCGTTACATTTAATTTAAATAGTCTAGATCCAGAATTGCCAACCTTATTCCACTCATACACATGATGCAAGGATTGAGGATTTACTCTAGCCTGTGCATCTACATACAGACCAAAATCTTGTTGAAGTTGTTTAAAAATGACAGATTGAAATCTAGATTGAAATTGCTTGTTTGTTGTTATCTTGGATACTACCTCAGCTTGATAATATATTGCTGCAGATATTTGAGCAACGGTACTATCTTTTAAAATAGCCCCCTTAGTGCCCACCATGGTTTTTTGTAAACCGCTGGCGGCAGTAACCAAAAGATTGCTATTGTCCAATTGTCTGATTTTCCGATCTCTTGACAGTAGAGTTATATCCAATTACTGCGCCAAATGGATCTGTCATTGGAGTTATTCCCATTAATTCATAAACCGTAGGGGTATTGCTAGGAAAGTTTAATTCTTCCCAGACAACGGTTCCTTCGGCATCTCTAATATTTGTAATTTTTTCTCTTAATGTTATTTTATCCGATGTTCTGATTTGAAGAATTTGATCGTTAGCATATTTATTAGATATAATTTGTTTATCTCCAGTTCGGCTTGAAGAGGAGTTGCTAATAATACCTTTTGCGCTGCATGGAACAGTTCTGTCAAACTGCCATTCTTTTTTTATTGATCCTGTGTCTGCATCTTGTAGGTCAAATTGTTTGTAGATATCAATGAACATAGGCATAACGGAGTCAACAAGATCATACATTAGATCACAACCATTTTGTTGATAACATATGGAAGAAGCAATTGATCTGCATAGAGATTGCCAGTTCCTGAATATGTACCAGAATTGTACTCGAATTTCCAGTCAAATGTTTGTATTGACTTCATGTACTTATTACGCCAAACTTTATCCTTTGAGAAATAATCTTTCATTAATTCAATACATGCAAGATCAACTTCATCAGGAACTTCTTCCCATCCAAATCTACCTTGAACTCTGTATGTTACTCCTTGTTTGAAGACGCCATTCCATACATCATTAGTTGGAGGTGGAACCATACCATTTGCTGTATATACGGTATTATCAAGCATATTTGCTCTATTAATTCTTATTCCAAATCCGCTCTCTGAAATAATTGTATTATAGTTCCAGTTATTAACATTGGTTAAAGTGTTTAGTAGCAGTATATCATTTTGATATAGCTCATGAAGTTCTGCTAATTTATAAGGCAAAGGCAAAACATCAGATCCTGATCCATATGCTATTTGAACATCATCATACAAATAAAACTGTTGCTGAGTATATGCTTCAATTAATTTTCTAGCATATCTTTCAGCACTGCATAATTCAAAATATGATTTAGAATTAGGATCTGAAAAGTCAGATCCCAACCCTAAAGAATCAATTGCTTGACTCAAATCTGTATACGGAGTCTGCACATAAATCTTATGGCTTTTTTCTGTAGAAACTGAACCAACTGTGTATGACCAATTTAGTCTAAGCTGTCTCTGTCTTGTGGTATATGATACTGGAATATATACTACGTATGTACCTGCATCTACTTCCGACTTTACCGCCGTTAATGTTGCAAGTATTGTTCCAGGGTTAATAGGTGGGGATATTGCTGGATCTTCTGTAATGTCATATAGCCTAACAACTGGAAGACTGTCTGAGTCAGTTAGCTGCCCCTGCCAAAACACTTTGTGTGTTACTGGTGAATTTGAACCTACTAGAATTTCCATTTAATAAAGGTTAAGCGTAGTACTCCTGAACTTCCTTTGGAGTTGCTAAGCGGAAACCCTCCTCCTTGTCAAAAATTTCTTGAGCGTCT
>Ga0209596_1001079_pt1 | contig 24165 bp, 17 predicted proteins | sample M_130807_MF_Meta_FD_187314 | JGI IMG/M metagenome (GOLD analysis project Ga0209596, IMG submission 187314) | Freshwater microbial communities from Lake Montjoie, Canada to study carbon cycling - M_130807_MF_MetaG (SPAdes) (version 2) | ecosystem: Environmental > Aquatic > Freshwater > Lake...
TTAGCGATTAGAGTGGCTCTAATTAACATATGCAACCTGCCTAGACCTAACTTCTTAGTAATCGATGAAGGGTTTGGTACATTGGATGCAGATAACCTATCATCGCTCTTTATGATGATGCAGTATCTTAAAACTCAATTTGATTTCATTTGGGTTATTTCTCACTTAGAACAAATGAGAGATATTGTGGATGGACTTATTGAAATTAAGAAAGTAGATGGGTTCTCTAAGATTAACTTTTAGTAACCGGTAATATATTTTTAGGTGTGGTCTTATTCAAAGACTGCACCTTTTCTTTTATAAGTGTTTCTACTAATCCATTTATTTTATATCCTTTCTCTTTACAAAATTCCTTTAATGAACGATGTATATCAGCATCTATTTGTATCATTGCGTACTTTTTCATAACTTTCTTTAGTTTTCTTTAGTTTTCTATATATAATTATAAAGATAAATAATAATTGGAATATTTATAAATAATAATAGAAAATATACATGGCTAGAATTAAAAAATATGGAGTAACGTACAACCAACCATTGAGTTCATATGGTACGTTCATATTAGACACTGAACCAAATTCAAAATACTTTAAAATAACAGAATTCAAAGATACTTTTACTGGAGGTAAAAATGGATTCTTAATAGAAGGTTCTCAGCATTTAATGCAGAATACTGAAATAAAAATTCAAGTATTAGATGTTGAAGGTAATCCTCTGTACGTTGAATATGGTAATGGTATACCTGAATATTATGAGGGTACTTCTAAAATAGCTGCAGTTTATGTATATGAAGATACTCCTATTGGTGAAGCAACTATTACAATATTAGGCGAACTAAAAACATATTTAGATGATGGTGGAGTAATATTAGATATACCAGATGAATGGAAAGGTAATTATAATGTAAAGTGGAACAAAACATTTAAAATTAATAGATTAATATCTAATGAAGATAAAGTAAGATTTTATAAAAGACCTAAAGTATCAATAACTGAAATCGTAAAACCTTTATTTTCAACTACATTTGCTAATGTAACTAAAAAAGGATTTGTAAAAGGTACACCAATTGTTCCTATCGAAGCAACTTCTATATCTGATTTTAAATTACCAACTTCATATAAATTAACAACAACGGATAATACTGCATGGACTGGTTCTATGATAGGTAGCGAAATTGAATTAACTGATATAGGATATACAGCAACAATATCAGATGTTTTAAATAAAAATGAAATACTTGTAACGCAACCATATTCTCAAAATGGATTGGTTTCATCATTTTCAAATCAAAGATATACATCTTCTTTTAATTATATAGAAGGTGTTTCTAATATAGCAACTGCTTTAACTGGTTCTTTTGCAAAAATTCAATTAACTGATTTAACTACATTTGTGGGTGATTGTGCTAGAGTTAAAATATTTAGAAAATCACAATCACAAATTGGAGATTATCAATTTGTTCAGGAAGTAAAATTAGAAACAAATGAATTATTAATTGATTTAGAATCACAAACAACTAATCAAGATTACTATGGATTATTTACTCAAGATGTAATAAAAAATTATTGGGTAACTTCATCAAATTCACTAACTGCTACATTTAATCAAAATTATTTATACGATTCTGTAAAGTTAGATAGTAGTACATCTCGTTATTTCTTCACATCAAAATCATTGGATGTAACAGAAGGAAAAGAATATACTTTAAATTTTAATGTAAGACTTGGTAATAATACATCATCAAATAATTATATTAGAGCATTTTTAAGTGGTTCTAAACAATCTACAATTGGTGGTATTACTCAAACAATTCAAGTAGAGCAGGATATTACTAATATAGTTTCTTCTAATTCATTACTACAAAAAACAACATCAATTGATAATATACAAGCCGAACAAATTGAAAATGTAAGATTGTATTTTGAAGTAGTTGGTAGTGGTTGGTATATATCAAATATAAGTTTTACATCAGCACAAGAAACATCATTTTCGCCTGATGAAATTTCATTTATACAAACAGTTCCAAGAAGTTTACCGGTTGAAACATTTGATTATCGTTTTGAGTTTTATGATATAAATAATAATTACATTCCTGTTTTAGTAGAACAAAATAAAACTTTTAATGGGGGTAATATTCAAAATTTACAAAAAAGTTTAGTATTCAGTCCAAGAAGCTTAACATTCCAATTTGATTCTGGTTCTAGTCCAATACCACCAACTGTAGTTGGATTTGCTGTTACTAAAAATTTATTAACTGGTTCGGTAACATATACATCACAATCTTATGATTTTGATGGTAATGAATTATTTGCAGCTGATTATGTTGGATATATAACAAATGGTGGCGGATATCCTGGCTTACTTAATGACTTGAAAACCGATTCACCAAGTATGACTGTTCAACATTTTACTGGTTCTCGAGAAAATAAATTAGTTCAAATTGTAAAAATAAAAGGTGAGTGTGAGGGATATGAAGATACGGTTATATTTACAAAAGTATTAGATGGGTTTGGTGGAGTTAATCATTTGATTAGACCTTATAGAGGAACTCAAATCAGAAATAGTAGTACTCAAAGTTTAGAAATACAAGCAATTCGTGTTGATGGTGTAAATGATATTGAGCTAAGTAGTACTACTCAACCCGGTAAAGGATGGCCATCAATCCAATTACATATATTACATACAGCATCTGCAAATTATTCTATTCCTGAAAAGTTTATAAATCTTTATGAAGCTTCATCAAGCAAATATATAAAAGGTTTAACATCAGGTTCTTTGGGAAGTACGGAGATAAATTATAATGCATCATTTAATAGAGATTCTATTGATACAAGAAGAACAATATATTTGATGTCATCTGCATCTGCAGCATCTGGGCCGGCATTTCTAACCTCTGGGTCTGTATTAGCATCAATTATATTGGAAGATTTGCAAGATGGATTAGATACTGGTGTAATTGAATATAATACTGATGTATATAATATTAATTTTAGAAATGGTAATGTATTTACTCCATCATTTACATTTGCAACCGCATCATTTACTATAAGAGGAACTAATGGTGAATTGGTAACATCATCATTTCAAGTATATCCATCAATGTCATTAAATAATGATTTTACTCCTGAATATTGGATGTATTATACTACACAAAGTTGTCATACTGCTTCAATAGCTGTAACGGCAATTGATGAAAATAAAAATGTAGTAAATGCTGGAGCAAAGAACGGATTGGGATTAGCCAACAAACAAAGTAAGAAATTAACAATAACATTTACATATACTGAACCATATACATTATCTCAGACAAGTATAGATAAAACATTTACAATTGTGCCTGATGGTAAGCCCGGCGATGAAAGTATTGTATTTGAAATGAATCCTTTGAGTGTAAATTTAAAAGCAAATTCAAAAGGTGAAGTAGCTAGTTATCAATCATCTATTACTGATATAAGACTTAAGCAAGGTTCTAGATATCTATCTTTTACCGGAAGTATTTCACAATCGGGAACATTTTATATTGCACAAGAATCAATAATATCATCTAGCATAACTGGAGGACTTATATATTTTGATAAAAATTATACATCCTCTATGATTGTTAGTGCTTCATCTGGATTGTGTGCATTAAGTGGAAGTATAATATATCCATTAGTTATCCATCCATATTATACATCATCTATATACACTCAAAGTATAGCTCAATTATATACAAAGACATTAGATGGACCACCTCCAATAGAAGTAATAATATCACCAGCCTCAGTTAATTTAACGGCAGATGAAGTTGGATATATATCAAATTATTCTGCAGCTAATACAACTATAAGAGTAAAAGAAGGTTCTGACTTTCTTACTTTTGTAACTAAATCATTTGCTTCTGGTGATGCTGGTAAAGGTACATTTAGTATATTATATGGTGGCGCTGTAACTTCATCAAATATCGTAGTACAAAATGTAGCATCATCATCAGCAACTACAGCTACCGTTAAATTTCATAGATTTGATTATCCATATGTTTCGGCAAGTGCTTTATACAACATTCAAATTTATCCATATTCATTAGGACCAGGTCATCAATACACATCATCTATTGTAGAAAGAACTCAAACATTTACAAAAAATGTATCACCATCTAATTCTCGTAATGTAAATTTATCAGCAACTTCAACTACTGTAAACTTTGATGGTGATGGTGTTATAACATCTCCATTAGATCCTGTTGTATTAACCGCAACTGCAACAAATACAACTGGAGCAGTTTGGTATCAATTTTTTAAAGATGATACCGAATATACATCAATTCAATCTGATAACTTTGTTGAAATTGGCGGAGGTGATGCTGTATCCCCTGGCGAAACCGCAACATGGGCTGTTAAAATTAGAGATGGTAATAATTCACCATCTGCATTAGTAAGAGCACAAGCAGCTGTATCAATTGCTGGTATAAAAGAAGGAGCAACCTCTTATAATGTTGTATTAACAAACGAAAATTCATCATTGGTTTATAAAGTATCTGGAGAATTTGGATTTGATGGTAGTGGTACTGAAATACGAGCAACTAAGGGAGATGTTCCATTGATACATAAAACAGCAGTTGCTCAAGGTGGACCTGGATTTAGTCCAAAAACAACTGACCAATTTGGAAATGATATTGGTTCAATAGGAGAATATCAAGTTACAATAGCAAGCTTTTCAGATACATTTTTAACATTGGGTAGTGTTTTAGGAGTGGGTGATAGTGTACCAACTGTTGCCGATGTTGCTAAAATAGGAAATATAACTGGTTGGACTTCTCCCGAAACAAACTCAACTGCAACAATTGTGTATCAAGTTGATATAGAAAATGGTAGAGCTGTATTTTTTAAAACACAATCAATATCTATTCAATATGAAGGAAATACTGGTCCCGGCGTTGTAATGAGAGGACAGTGGAATGAATTTACAGACTATATAGGTTCTGTTGAAACTGTAAACTATCGTAGAGATGCAGTAATTTATCCTGACCCATCTGGAAGTAGCGGTGAAACTCATTACTTTGCATCAGTTAGTGGAAGTGGACCTAATACAGGTGGCCCAGAAATTCCACCGGCAATAGGTACTGATGATGAAAATTGGATTTATTTAGGACAGCAAGATTTCTTTGTGGCAGCTAAGATTGCAATATTTGAAGAATCATTTGTAAAAAATACAATTAATGTTGGTAATAATCCCGGTAGTTCATTTGCAAATATAGTATTAGCTGGAGGTAGACAAGACCCGTATATGGCAATAGGTCAAACTGGTACAAGTGGAGCAAGTGGCGTACAAACTGGAACGGGAGTTATTGGATATAATAAGCCGGGTATTTTTCTTGGAATGTATCAAGGTAGTACATCTGGTGGAGGAGCTGGTACTACTGGTAGATTTTCTATAAATAATGCTGATAGTACAAAAGCATTAACATGGGATGGTAATATATTAACAATTAAAGGTTCTATTAGACAAACATCAGCTGGAGTTCCTGAAGGTAGAGTATTGGGTGCGTGGGTAAGTGGGTATGATTATGAAATCAATGATATTGTAAGTGCAAATGGTAGAAGTTGGCACGCAACGGCAGCTCATACGTCTGGAGCATCTACTGAACCATATGTTGGTGCATCATATGCATCATATTGGGCATTAGCAGCAGATGCTGGTTCATCCGGAACAGCAGGTAGTGGTGGAACTGCTGGTACAGCAGGAACGGCAGGTGGTCCGGGTCCTGGTGTTGTTTATAGAGGACCATACGATGCTACTAAAGTATATTTCAAAACAGCTACAAGAACCGATGCGGTAGCATATAGTTCTGGTGGTAGTAATTATTGGTTGACTAATAATAGTGCAATAAATAATTCATCTGGTTCGGTTTGGGGAGCTCCTTCTTCCGGAAATGCAAATTGGACATCATTTGGAGCGGAGTTTAGTTCGATAGCAACTGGTACAATTATATCAGAACAATCATATGTTCAAAATACTTTGAATGTTGGTACAAATGTAGCAGGTAGCGAAGCTAATATAGCAATTGTTGGAGGAAGCCCAAATCCATACATATCGTTAGGACAACCATTGCAAGGTTATAATAGACCTGGTATATTTTTAGGAAATTCGTCTGGTGATTATAGAATGTCTATGAGTGGGTCTGGTGGATTTTTTAAATGGAATGGTAGTAGTTTGGAATTGAGTGGAAATATTACAGCAACGGCTGGTACAATTGGTAATTGGACTATTTTAGGTGGTTTATTAAAATCAGCAAATTCAAATATACAATTTGATGGTACTAACGAATCAATACAAGTATTTGATACTGGGGGTGCACTAAGATTTAACGCAAGTACGGAATTAACATTACCGACTATTTCTGCGGGTGGAGCAACTACAATATATCTACCAGCATTTACACTAAATAAAAGTACTACGGATGGTGGTGGGGATGCAAGTGGAACTTTACAAACTGAATTTGCAGAAACAACATTTACAACAACTGTAGGTGGTAAACATATTTTTAAATCAACACTAAACCCAGCATCAGCATATACTAACTATGTAGAAGGGTATGGTAGTGGCTATGCTTTGTTATATCTATCATTGGAAGTTTGGACTGGGGCTGGGGGTACTGGTACATATATGGGTTCAAGTGGTACATACTATAACTCTGCATATGGTAGTATTGACTATGATGATGGTAGTGGTACTGGTGGATATGGTGGATACATATCTGTAACTGGTGATACTTTAATTACTTTAGATGATGGTTCAACTATAATGGCTAAAGATATTAGTAGAGGAGATTCTATTTTATCTTGGGAATGGAGAAACAATTTTAATAAATTTATATCAACTTTTGTTACTGGAACAAAAACAAGAAAGGTTGATAAAATATATAAAGTAAAAGCTGATGGATATGAAGTTAAAGTATCTGATTCTCACGGATTTTGGTTAGATAATAATACGGAAATTTATGTTGGTGATTTAATTGCAGGTGAAAGTAAAATTTATATACAAAGTGAAGGTTCTATAAAAAAAGTTTTAGTTGATTCTGTTGAAATTATAAATGAGGAGGTTGACGTATATACAATAGAAGTAGCTGGTACAAATAACTATATTTCAAATAATATTTTATCTCACAACTCTTATGCATCTAATGGATATTTTTTTAACGGACAAACTGGATATATACCAACTAGGAATTATACCACACAAGCTAATTTATCAGCATCAACAACATATTATGTAACACATAGAATGCAATATCTTGTTAATTCAGATGATACCAGCGGCTCCCCTTATAATTTAAGTTCAACTGCACAATTATATTACGATATGGCTTCAAAGGCAGTAACCGTAGAGTTAGTTTCGTCTGGGGTTGTTGCAAATGGTGGAGGATTTCAAGCAGTATCATCTGATGCTAGATATATCAGATTAACAACAGATCCACTTGAATATGAAGCTGGTGGAGCTGCATCAAATGTAACGTATGGAGTTGCAGTAAAAGGAACGTTAAATATAAAAGATGGAAATATAATATCGGATACAAGTACTGCACCGGGATGGGGACCTGGTATAAAAGCATTTTGTAGATTAATATATAATGGTGGTGGGGCTGGAACTATTGGAAATTATACAATGCAATCTGCATACAATATGGCAAGTGTATCGGTTGATGCCACATATAGATTTTATCAACATAATTTTACAAAAGATTTAGGAAGTAGTGAATACTCAACATTGGTATCATTAACAAATACAGGATATATTTCCAATAATATTACAAACGTACCTATGATAATAGGACAGGCATCTACATATACTAGATGGAGAGTTAAATTATTAAATAATAACGTTGATTATATTGAACAATCTACTGCAGGCGGATTTGCAGGGGTAGTTGTAATAGGAAAATAAAAAAATAAAAATATGAAAGAATTAGAAAATTATATGATTGTTCATAAAAGTGAAGAAGGTAGTACCATATGGTCTGTACCTAATTTGGAATTACCAATAGAAACTGTAGTAAACGCAACTTGTAGAAATAATGAGCATTATGTTTTTATAACATCATCTTTTGAAGATTTTGGATTTGTGGCAGCATATGATGTTGATTTTTCATTACCAAGTGGTTCTATATCACCTATTTTATTTGATGTAGAAGTTGCAAAAGAAATATTTAAAACTCATATTAGAAACGCTAGAAATGAACTATTTCCTGATTTAGATGTGCAATATATGAGAGCATTAGAATCTGGAAATCAAATAAAAGTTCAACAAATAGTTGAAAAGAAAGAAATTTTAAGAAATATAACAAATATTAATTTAGAGATGGTAACTACACTATCGGAACTGAAAGAACAATGGCCAGTTCATATATTGGGTAAATCTTTGTACGAATTTTAAAAAAGTATATATTTATATATACAAATAATAAATAAATTATGGCACAAAAAACTGAAAAATTAGAACAAGACGTATTAGATAAGATACTAAAAGCTCAAAATGAAGCTAATCAATTAATATTTGAATTAGGTCAAATATCATTAAGAAATAGAGAACTTGATGCTGAAATTTCTGGATTGCAAAAAATTAAGACAGATATGGAAGATAAATTTGATAATTTAAGTTTACAATTGGAAAATACATTATCTGATTTAAGAAGAAAATACCCAAATGGTGAAGTTGACTTGCAAGAAGGTGTTGTTATATTTGAAACGCCTGAATAAAATAAATTTGGTAGTTTCAAAATAATTTCGTATATTTGTTACAATGAGAAAAAAGTTACTTTATGTTGCTCCACATCTTTCTACTGGAGGACAGCCACAATACCTATATAAACAGGTAAAAGAATTCATAAAAGACTTTGATATTGAAGTTGTTGAAATAAACAATAGTGGTGGAGATGCTTTTGTAGTTCAAAAAAATAGAATTAAATCTTTAGCAATTGTACACACGTTAGATGAAGATAAATCTAAAATTTTAGATATAATTGAAAGTTTTAGACCTGATATTATTCACTTTCAGGAGATACCTCAATTTGATTTAGCATTTAATATATTAGATGTTATTTTCAGAAAAGATAGACCTTATTTTATATTAGCAACAACACATGGTTCACTAACAACCACATCTGATATAATATACCATCCTGATAGATATGTTTTAGTATCGGAATGGAGTAGACAAAAGTTTGTAGGATTGGGAGTTGAAACTGATTTATGGGAATATCCGATTGAAGAATATGATTTTAATAAAAATGATGCACAGAATAAATTAGGATTAGACCCATCATATAAGCATGTATTAAATGTTGGATTATTTGCTCCCGGTAAAAACCAAGCTGAAATATTTGATGTAGCTAGACAATTAGAAAAGTATAAAATAAAATTTCATTTTGTAGGTAATCAAGCTGGAAACTTTGAAGATTATTGGTTGCCCCTTATGAGACATAAACCTAATAATTGTATTATATGGGGTGAGCGAAATGATGTAGATACTTTTTACGCAGCATGTGATATGTTTTATTTCAGTTCCAAATTAGAACTAAATCCATTATCAGTTAAAGAAGCACTTTCATATAAACTACCTTCTATATTTAGAAAGTTACATACATACTTAGATACATATGATAATAACCCATTGGTAACTTATATTAATGATGATTTAAAAGCAACAAAAAGAATTATTTTAGATACATTAAATCCAAAGTTTGATGAAATACCCGGATGGTTTTCTTTTTCGGAAGTATATGATGAGATGGTAACAACTACTCCATTCAATTCTAATTTTGTTGAAATTGGATCTTGGTTTGGAAAATCTACAAATTATTTAATTAAAAAAATATTAGAATCTAAAAAGAATATTAAGTTTACAACAATTGATACCTTTAAAGGTAGTGAAACATCCGAATTAGATAAAGTAATTGTTAGTGCACATAATGATGATATTTTTTATGATTTTGTTGAAAATACAATTATATCAAACAATTATGATTCTTTTGATATTATAAAAGATTCTGCAGATAACGCATCTAAATTATTTGAAAATAATAGCATTGATTTTTTAATGATTGATGCAGACCATTCATATGAATCTGTTAAAAATGATATAAGAACTTGGTATAATAAAATAAAGCCTGGTGGATATATTGGTGGAGATGATTATGGTGTATTTGATTCTGTAACATCTGCGGTTAATGATTATTTTTATAAACAAATAGAACCTAAATTTAGAAGTTATATTCGTAAAAAGCCAAAAATCCAAATTAAACATCTTTTAACAAAACCAAATGATGTAAGAGAACGAATCAGTATGGCATCTATAAAACAATTAGAAAAATACGGAATGTATTATGAACCAATTGTAAATAAACCATATGAAGGATTAGCGCCTACTGAAGGATGTAGAAGACCTGAGCATGTGAGCAAAGATAATAAACCGGGTGAATTATATCCGGGAGCAGGATTGGGATGGATTACAGGTAGACACTATGGATGTTATTTAGCACATAGAGGAGCATTAGAAACTATGAGTGATGAGTTTGATTACACATTAGTATTTGAAGCAGATGCATTTATCTATACTGGATTGGAAGAATTTGTTGAGATAGTACATAGAGCTTGTTTTATTTCTGAGAGAGATGATGTGCCATTCATTAGTTTTGCCGATAATCCATCAAGAGGAAAAGAAAAATTAGATGATTTATTTTCAAAAACAGCTCATAATCAAGACCTTGCGCATTGTTATTTAATTCCAAATAGAGAAAAGAAATGGTGGTTGGATAGGATTGTAGATTGTGGGTGGGATGTGGGTGACCTTTGGTATAACCATGTATTTTTTCATCATCCAAGATTAAGATATACTACAAATAAAATGTATAGTAAACAAGCCGAAGGGTATTCTTTGCTAGATGAAACAATTAAAACTTGGAGTTAATGATTTACGATAATTTAAAAAAGAATAAAAATAATATAATTGACGTACAAAATAAAATAAATATACATTTTGTAAAAGGGCCTTATGTAGAAATAACAGGTCCCAAAAGCGCAGAATATAAAATAGAATTTATTGATAATAAAAATGGAAACATACTTTATAAAAGTGCAATAGGTACTAATTGTTGGAGTAAGTGTAGTATTGAATATTTTGTTGATTGGAAAATAAAAATATATGAAAACGATAAACTTTGGCATGAAACTGTATATAATGCAAAAGATAAAAGAGTTTATATAGCATTAGATTCAAAGGCATTAGGAGATTCTATTGCATGGTTTCCTTATATAGATGAGTTTAGAAAAAAGCATAAATGTAAAGTAGTTACATCTACTTTTATGAATGATATGTTTATAGAGCAGTACCCTGATATCGAATTTGTAAATCCTGGTACAAATGTAACTGATTTATATGCAATGTATTTGATGGGATTATTTTATAATGAAGATAGTTCAATAAATCATTTAAAAAGTCCAAATAATTTTAGAGAACAAACAATGCAAAAAATGTGTTCTGATGTATTGGGTCTTGATTATGTAGAAGTTAAACCTAAATTAAAAAAAACAAATACAAATATAGATAAAAATTTAAAGCAAGTTTGTATAGGAATACATGGTACTGCACAATCTAAGTTTTGGAATAATCCACATGGATGGCAAGATGTTGTAGATTGGTTAAATAATAAAGGATATGTAGTTAAATTACTTTCAAAAGAAGGTAATGATTATATGGGAAATAAACTACCATCTGGTATTATAAGACATCCAAATGGCCCATTAGAATTAGTTATGGAGGAGATGCAAAAATCTAAAGCATTTATTGGTATTGGGAGTGGATTAAGCTGGTTGAGTTGGGGATTAGATGTTCCGACTGTATTAATTAGTGGATTCTCATATGATTGGGCTGAAATGAAAGATTGTATAAGAATTGCAGCACCAAAGGATAAGTGTGAAGGGTGCTTTAATAGACTTAGATTGGATGCTGGGGATTGGAATTGGTGTCCGGACCATAAAGGTACGGATAGGCAATTTGAGTGTACTAAAACAATAACTTCAGAAATGGTAATAAAAGAATTAGAAAAATTTTTATAAAAAGAAAAAAATCATATACTTATATATATAAACAATAAAAAACACAATTATGGCAGAATTAGATAAAGTCCCACAAACTCAAACTGTGGAAATAGCAACTGTAAAAATAGATGAGGATTTATTTAAATCTATTACTGATTTAAATTCTCAAATTGGACAATACGTTGGAAGATTTGGAGAAATTTATCTTAGAAAAAAGGAAATTAATGATGAGTTGATTTCATTGGATGATACTTTAGAGAGATTTGAAGATGAATTTAAATCAATGAATTTACAATTAAGAGAATTTATTGATGGATTAGATGAAGAATATCCACAAGGTAGATTAAATCTACAAGATGGTACAATTCAATACCAACCAGGTGCACCTACTAGAAAGCAGTTGGCTGAACAACAATCTCAACCATCTATTTAAGTTGTAAAAGAATAATCTTTTATATTTATATAGTATAAAGTAAAGTTATCACTATATAATGAACGGATTATCAAATTTTTTAGTAGAATCAATATTATTGGAAGCGGAATCGATAAACAAAGTAATTGTTGTTTATTCGGGCCGCTTTCAACCTTTTCATAAGGGCCACTTTGCAACTTATGATAATTTAGTACGCAAGTTTGGTAAGGATAGCGTTTATATCGGAACTTCTAATGTCACCGATTCAAAAAAATCTCCATTTAATTTTAAAGAGAAGAAAGCAATAATGACAACTATGTTTGGTATCCCATCAAACAAAATTGTCAATATCAGAAATCCATATGCGCCTGAAGAAATCCTAAACAAATATAATGAAGATACAACTGGTTTAATAGTTGTAGTTGGGGAGAAAGATGAGAATCGTTTGGGTGGTAAATATTTTACGCCATATAAAGGAAATGTAACCGAGCCTTATTTAGATAGAGGATATGTCTACGCTTCGCCAGCTACATCAAATCCTATTAGTGGTACTGATGTTAGATATTGGTTAAGTGCTGGTAGTGAAGCTGACAGAAAAAAGAATTTTACAAAAGCATATCCTAAATTTAATGACCAAATCTTCAAAATGATTACTCTTAAGTTGAAAAAACTTAAAGAATGTATTAATGAAGAAATTAAAATAAACGTTAAGATTGGAGATACTATTTTAATGGGTAGATTTAAAAATAAAAAAGTAGTTGTAAAAACAATAGGAACTGATGATTGGGGAATGCCAACCATTAATGGTAAAAAAGTAGCAACATTCAGAATACCTAAAAAAGAAAATTTAAAAGAAATGGGATTTCCGGGTGGAGCCGGTGTTGGTTTAAGTTTACCTGGTGGATATATTAACGGAGCACCTGATACTAAAGATGTTAAGAAGAATAGTAAAAAACTTAACAACAAAGGAATGAGTGGATACGAAGATATTGATGAAAATTGGGATTCTGAATATGAGGAAGTTGATGAGATAGCAGTACAAACTGATAAAATTCCTGGTGGTTTGGCTAAAGATAAAACATTAATTGATTTGGCTAAGAAGTATGATGAGAAAGAATACTATGACCCAAAGCAATTTGCTGCAAAGGTTATCAAACCTCAATTGATAAAAGGTATTAAAGTTGAAATGGAACACACAACTGATGTTCGTATTGCAACTGAAATAGCAATGGACCATTTGTGGGAAGATTTACATTATTATGAAAAATTGGCAACAATTGAAAATGAATCTGTAATTGGTGAACAATCGGGACTTGGAGCTATACCAAATGATGGAAATAGTACAACTGGTTATCAATGGAATTCAGATTGGGATGACTATAATAATCAAGAATATTATTTAAATGGATTGCGTGGTTGGGAATTTAAAGATAAAATTCCAAGTGAAAAAATAAAAAATCAATCGGTAGACCAAATATTACCAATTGATTCTCATAATGATATAGTAGACAAATACAATCGTATATTAAAGTATGATTTAAAATTACCATCCGATTTTCTTAAAGAAGAATTGTTAAACGAAGGTGGAGCATATGGGCATATGAATCATCCATTTGATATTGAAATGAATCTTACTTTTGGTGATTTAAAAAATATTGTAACTAAAGCACTTAATGGCGATTTGGAATTAGCAAGAGAAAAGACCGATGGACAAGCATTAGCAGTTAGTTGGGTAAGTGGTAGATTAGTTGCGGCACGTAACAAATCACATCTAAAGAATAAAGGAGCTGGTGCTATGAGTATAGGACAAGTAGCAAGTAAATTTGGTGGCAGAGGCGGATTAACCGATGCATATAATTTTGCAATGCAAGATTTATCAACAGCAATATCATCCTTATCAGATGCACAAAGAAAAAAAGTATTTAAAGATGGTATATGCTTTATGAATTTGGAAGTTATATATCCAACATCAGTAAATGTAATTCCATATGGACAACCTTTATTAGTATTTCATGGTACATTTGAATATGATATAGAAGGTAATGCAATAGGACAAAATCAAGAAGCAGCTAAAATATTAGCAGGTATGATTAAGCAAGTTAATGGACATGTTCAATCTAAATATACAATACAAGGACCACCAGTAACACAACTTCCTAAGTCCGAACATCTATCTAAAATGCAAGCAAAGTATTTAGGAATGATTTCTAAATTGCAAACTGAATTTGGATTAAAAGATAATGATGGTGTAGCTGATTATCATCAATCTTGGTGGACTAATTTTGTTGAAAAAGGAGCTAAGAAGTTAGATGCACAACAAAAGCTTGGATTGGTTAAGAGATGGGCATTTGGTAACAAGTCATTTAGAATAGCAGATATTAAAGATGATAAATTAAGAGCTTGGGCTGAACAAATTGATAAGCAAGACCAACAAAAGATATCAAAACAAAATTTAATGAGATTTGAGGAGATATTTTTGGGAGTTGGCGCAGAAGTTTTATCATTTATGACATCTGTATTAACAGCAAACCCTGATTCTGCTAAAAAACAAATGGTAGCTCGTTTACAAAGTACTATATCACAGGTAAAAGCAAGTGGTGACCCTAAGAAGGTTGCAAAATTAAAATTAGAATTAGACCGTTTAAAATCATTAGGCGGATTTGATAAAATAGTACCAAATGAGGGTATTGTATTTGTATATGGTGGAAACACTTACAAACTAACAGGTGCATTCGCACCCCTAAATCAAATTTTAGGAATTTTCTTCGATAAATAATTGTTTTCTGGATTTTGATATACTTATATATACAAATATATCGTAAGTAATATGGCAAAGGAATTCAATAAAAAGTTTATGCATCCAACTCGTAGGAAGTTGGTGGATATGGTAATGCATGGTGCTGAATATGAAAAGGAATCATTTATTTCATTTTCTGGAGCAGATAAAGAAAAAATAAAAAGAGAAGTTGGTGAAAAATGGATTGATACGGATGGTAAAAATTGGGAGCAATTAGAAGCTGGTAAAATACAAACATCGGAATTGGGTGATACTATGGCTGATGTTAGAGCTTACTTAGATAAGTTAAACACTTGTAAATCTGATAATTGTAAAACAATTAAAGTAGGTATAGTTGATAAAAAATTAATATCTAAGACTGGATATTGTTTACATTGTCTTACTATAAAAGAATCTCAAATTAAATTAGATGGATTGTGGGAAGCATATGAAGATTATAAAATATATTCTAATATGATTGGATATGGTAATGATGTATTATCTCAATTTAAACAAGCTTATAGAGATGCAAAGCAAACTTATGAAGTAGTTCAAGAAGATGGTAAAATTGAAACTTGGAGTATGGAAAGGGATGTTGAAGAACTTAAAGCAGAGATACTTTTAGAAATTGTTAAATTTGAGGGTGAGATTGAGCAGGCTACTAAATTAAGAAATAAAGCTTACGATAAATTAAAAGATAAAAATTACGATTTAGTAAGACCACTTAACGATTAGTATGAGTACAGGCATAACACAAAAGAAATCTCTAAAAGATATTATTGCAGAAGAATACAAAAAGTGTGCGGTAGACCCGATTCACTTTATGAAGAAGTATTGTATGATTCAGCATCCGGTGAGAGGTAAGATACCTTTTCATCTATTTCCATTTCAGGAAAAGACTTTAACTCAATTTAATAGTAATCGATTTAACGTAGTCCTAAAATCACGTCAAACTGGTATCTCTACCCTATCGGCTGGATATGCACTTTGGAAAATGATATTCAATTCCGATTTTAACGTATTAGTTATTGCAACAAAGCAAGATGTTGCAAAGAACTTAGTAACAAAGGTAAGAGTAATGCATGAATTGCTTCCAAGTTGGCTTAAAGGTGGGTCTATGGAAGATAACAAACTTTCCCTTCGTTTAACAAATGGTTCTCAAATTAAGGCTATTGCTAGTTCTCCTGACGCAGGACGTTCTGAAGCATTATCACTTCTAATATTTGATGAGGCAGCTTTCATCGATGATATCGATGAGATTTGGGTGGCAGCTCAATCAACGTTATCTACGGGTGGTAGTTGTATTGCATTATCTACTCCTAATGGTGTGGGTAATTGGTTTCATCAAATTTGGTTAGGCGCGGAAGAAAGTACAAATCCATTTAATACAATTAGATTGCATTGGACAGTACATCCTGAGAGAGACCAAAAATGGAGAGATGAGCAAGAAAAACTATTAGGACCTAAAAAAGCAGCACAAGAATGTGATTGTGATTTCGTATCTTCTGGTGAAACTGTAATTGAACCAGAAACCTTAATGTTCTATAAAGAAACATATGTAATACCACCAATTGAAAAAGGTGGGTTTGATGGAAATCTTTGGAAATGGGAGCATGCTGATTATTCTAAATCATATATGGTAGTGGCCGATGTGGCTAGAGGAGATGGCGCCGATTATTCTACTTGCCATGTAATTGATATTGTAAACGCAACTCAAGTAGCTGAATATAAAGGTAAAGTTGATACAAAAGATTTTGGAAATTTTTTAGTAGCACTTTCAACTGAATATAATGATGCTTTACTTGTGGTAGAGAATGCCAACATTGGTTGGGCAACAATTCAGCAAGTAATTGATAGAGATTATAAAAACTTATTCTATATGAGTAAGGATTTAAAATATATTGATGTCGAGAATCAAATGACAAATAGATATAGAGCAGAAGATAAAGGATTGGTAGCTGGATTTTCAACCACGTCTAAGACTAGACCTTTAATTATATCTAAACTAACTGATTACTTTAGAGAAAAATCAGTTATAGTTCGTTCTAATCGTTTAATAGATGAGTTATTTACATTTATCTATATGAATGGTAGAGCTGAGGCTATGAAAGGTTATAATGATGACTTGGTAATGGCTTTTTCAATTGGATTATGGGTTAGAGATACTGCACTTCGTTTAAGACAAGAAGGTATTGATTTAACTAAAAGTGCAGTTGGTAGTATTACTTCTCATACATATAATGGTATCTATGGTGGTGGAAATACTATGGATGATGACCCTTGGAAAATGAGAGCTGGTGATGGATTTGAAGATTTAACTCAATGGTTGTAGGGTTTTGATATTTTACGATATTTATGTTATATAATGTCAAAATAGGATTTTGTAGAAATTAATAATAAATTATGGCAGAACAAGAATTAGATGATAGAAGTTTTTTTGGTAGGTTAAAGAAGTTATTCTCAACCCAAGCTATTGTAACCGTTGATAAAGATGGTAAACGTAAGGTTGTTGATACGGATGAACGCCAAATGAATACAAACTTCGTAAATCTTAGAGATAGATATACAAAGTTACAAAGGTCTTTTAACGAAACGAATCAGGGTGCACAATCAATGGCATACCATCAGGTTCGTAGAGAATTATTCAGAGATTATGATGCTATGGATAATGACCCAATTATAGCATCGGCATTAGATATATACGCTGATGAATCAACAACAAAAAATGAATATGGTGATGTATTAGCAATTAAATCATCAAACGAAAATGTAAGTGCAATCCTGCATAACTTATTTTACGATGTAATAAACATAGAATTTAATTTATGGCCTTGGGTAAGAAACTTAGTAAAATACGGAGATTTCTTTTTAGCATTGGAAATAGCAGAAGGTAAAGGTATTATAAACGTATTACCTTATTCTGTATATAATACTGAAAGATTAGAAGGTACTGACCCTCATAATCAAAACTACGTTAAATTTAAAGTTGAATTAGATAGATTTGGTAAAAAGGAATATGAGAATTATGAAATGGCTCACTTCCGTATGTTATCAGATACAAACTTCCTTCCATATGGTAAGGCAATGATTGAAGGTGGTCGTAGAGTTTGGAAACAATTGAGTTTAATGGAAGATGCGATGTTAATCCATCGTATTATGAGAGCACCTGAAAAGAGAGTGTTCAAAATTGATATTGGTAATATTAATCCACAAGAGGTTGATAACTATATGCAAAAGATTATCAACAAAATGAAGAAAACTCCATTTGTTGATAAAAATAGTGGTGATTACAACTTAAAATACAATATTCAGAATCTTACTGAAGATTTCTTCTTACCTGTTAGAGGTGGGGATAGTGGTACGGCTATTGAGAACTTAGCTGGATTGGATTACACTGCAACTGAAGATATTGATTACTTAAAAGCAAAATTATTTAGTGCATTAAAAATACCTAAAGCATTTTTAGGATATGAAGAAGGTATTAGTGGTAAAGCAACTCTTGCAGCTCAAGATGTTCGTTTTGCTAGAACTATTGAAAGAATTCAAAGAACTGTTGTTAGTGAATTATATAAAATAGCAATTGTACATTTAGCATCTCAAGGTATTGATGATTCTGAAATGACAAACTTCCAACTTACTTTAACTAACTCATCTACGATATATGAGCAAGAGAAAGTAAACCTATGGAGTGAGAAAGTTAGATTAGCAACGGATATCAAAGGAATGAATATGTTATCTACGGATTGGGTATATCATAATGTATTTGGTATAAGTGAAGATGAAATGGATACCGAAAGAGCTAAGATGGTATTAGACCTTAAAGATAGATTCCGTTATAACTCAATAGAACAGCAAGGACAAGACCCAGCAAATCCACCTGAACAACAAAATGTTGAGGAGGAGATTGAAAAAATGAAGCAGGAAATTGTAGATAATAAAGGTGGTAGACCAAGAGAAGGAAATACATATGGTAAAGATAAACATCCATTAGGTAGAGACCCATTGGGTAATAAAGAAAATGAATCGGAGAGAAAGAGAGAAACACGCGCATTTGAATCAAATAAAAGAGTTGCAAAAGAATATATTAATGGTATTTTAGCAAAAAAGAAGATTTTAAGTGAAAAATCAGACCTTTTAGATGAAAAAAACATATTAGATGACACTAAATTTTAATAAACATTAAAAAGTTTATATTTATATGTGTTAGTTTATAGACGTAGGTTAAACATAGGGTAATAAATGAAAAAAATAAAACATTCCAAAGTTAAGAATACTGGAGTGTTATTTGAGCTTTTAGTAAGACAAATAACATTGGAGGTACTTAATGGAGATAAAACGGAGAACGCAAAAAACATAGTAAAAGAATTCTTTGCTGCAGGTACGGAATTAAATAAAGAATTACGTCTTTATGATTTACTATTAAAAGAAAAATACAATTCGGAATCAAAGGCCGAAATGTTTGTAGATACTGTATCTCAAGCACATTCTAAATTGAATGAAGGTAAACTTGTAAAAGAAAAGTATAATCTTATTAAAAAGATTAATGAGAAATTTGAATTAGAGCAATTTCTTTCTTCTCCTATAACTAACTATAAAGTATTAGCATCAATATATAAAGTATTTGAATCTAAAAATTCTGAAAACTACGATATTAAAGATATCTTCAATTCTAAAGTAACCCTTATTGAAAATATAATTTCAAGACCACCTTTAGTAAAAACTAACAAAACTGAAGATTTTAAATTAATAGAAACCTATAAACAACAAGATAAAGACCTAAGATTATTAACCTATAAGATTCTTGTTGAGACTTTTAATAAAAAATACACAAATTTAGATGAAAAACAAAAGGGCTTGTTAAAAGAGTATATCAATAACATGTCTAATACAACTAAATTTAAAGATTATTTAGCAGTAGAACTTCCACAAATTGTGAAAGAATTAAAAACAATTAAATCTAAAATATCAGATAAAGTAACTACAATTAAATTGTCAGAAACTATTTCTGTTTTAGAAAAAATGAAAATTGGTAAAACTGTATCTGATAATAACGTTTCATCTATCATGCTTTCTTATGAGTTAATCAAAGAATTAAAATCAAAGGTAAATGTCAAATAGACTAAAAGAAATAATCAGAACAATGGTTAAAGAAATCCAATCTGAAAAGGAATTGGAAGAAATGACCGTAACTGGTGCAATTGCTGGATATGATACTCCGGCGGCATTTTCCAAACCAGGCCAAACTGCAAAGAAAAACAAAAGATTAGCAAATATAACTGGTGGTGAAGTTGTTGATGATTTAGAAGAAGCTAAGATATTAAATTTAAAGCAAGAAAAAGAGAAACCAACAGCAGCTAAAGATGTTAAAGATGGTGAAATCGCTGATATTAGTGGGATGGAAGTTACTGAAGATACTAATGGATTACATTTATCTGAAAATCGCTGGTTGGCAATTAAAAATGAAGATGGTTCTCCTAAATCTAAAATGAGTAAGGGTATAACATCTATCAAACAACAATTAGGTGAGGTAGAGAAATTTGTTAACTGGTATTCTAAGATAAAGAATGAGAATGGAGTTAAGAGAGGAGATTACTACAAAAGAACAAATAAAAGTTTACATAAGATAAAAGAAAGGTTAATGAATCTTTCAGAAAAAATAAGAACTTTATAAAATGCCAGCAGTATCAAAAGCACAACAACGATTTATGGGTATGGTTCATGCAGTACAAAAAGGAGACATGGAAGCACCATCTAAAGAAGTTGATAACGCAGCTGATTCAATGAGTAAAAAAGACGCTAAAGATTACGCATCTACATCACATAAAGGTCTACCAAACAAAAAAGAAAATATGAACACAACAATTACAAAATCAAGACTAAAAGAATTAGTTAAAGAGGTAATGGTAGAAGAAAACGAATATCAAGCATTTTTTGCTAAAGCATTGGAAAAAGCTGGTAAATCTATTCCATCTATGAGTGATGAAGAAAAGAAAGCTTTCTTTAATAAAATAGATTCTGCTTGGAATGGTAAAGGTGATAAGAACGAAGCATTGGTTGGTGGGCAAAAAGAACTAGATGCTGATAAGGATGGTGATATTGAGGGAGATGATTTAGCAGATTTAAGAGCTAGTAAAAACGAAGCAAGAGATAATGAAGGAAATGAATTTCCTGAACTTGAAGATGTTAAAACAGCTGTTAAAAAAATAATCCAAAATAATGATGTTGAAAAGCTTTTAAGAAATAAAGTTATTGCTTATCTACAAAAAGAAAAAGGATTTACAGGAGCTGGTAATACAAATAGTAGTAGATTATACGATAAAGTAATAAATGATTTACTTAAACACTAAGAATTAAAATATAAATGAAATCACTCTTAATAGAAACAAACCTATTCGAAGGTAATGTACAAGAAGATGAAGGAGGGAGAACCTTAGTAAAGGGTATTCTACAAAGAGCATCTGCTGAAAACCAAAATGGTAGAGTATATCCTAGAGAAATCTTAATGAGAGAGGCTAAGAAATACGAAGTATTAATTAAAGAACGTAGAGCATTGGGTGAATTAGACCATCCGGATTCTACTGTAATTAATTTAAAGAACGTATCTCATAACGTAAGAGAAATACATTGGGAAGGTGATGACCTTTGTGGGACAGTAGAAATTCTACCAACTCCATCTGGTAACATCTTAAAAGAATTATTAAAAGCAGGAATCCTATTAGGTATCTCATCAAGAGGTATGGGTTCGGTAACTAATATCGGAGAAGGTAAAGTAAAGGTTCAGGATGACTTTGAATTGATTGGTTGGGATTTCGTATCTAACCCATCTACACATGGTGCATTTATGGTGCCTGTAAACGAATCGGTAAATAGAGGGTTACAACAAATAGGAACTGATGTTTGTGGTGAGTACTGCAAAGCACAGGATTTAATGAGAGAAATAATAACTGAAATAGCATAAGATGAGTAAGAAACCATTTGACATATACGATTATGTTCATAACAATAAGATGACTTTAACAGTAGAAGGACCTAAAGGTACTACTGTTTCTAAAGCATATAATGATATCCGTAAAACTAACTTGAAGGAAGTAAAGATAGTTAATGGTAAATTCAGTTTAGCTGAAAACTTAGAAGATAGAAAACTATCAAACGAAGTTAAAAAACACTTCTTAGAAATTATTTCTACTTACAACACTTTTCAAGACCAAATGAAAAGACAATCTGATATGACTGAGGTTGCAAACACATTAGGTGCTATCGTTGAGGCTGCAAAAGAAATGACCCTAAGAGAAAGTGGTGATTGGTTTGATAATGTGACTGTAAAAAGAAATATGCAGGAATTGGATAAGATGGGTAAATCATTTGATAAGTTTGCTATTGAAGCAAAACAAATGGATGAGAGATTACATTCTTTATATGAAGATATGGGTCACATCTTAAATCGTTACTATGAGATTGCAGATATCAGTACTGATACAATGCATGAAAGATTAGGAAATAAAAAGAAATAATATGATTAGTTTAGGCGGATTGGTATCTCAAAAAGCATTTGGTAAATTTGAAATGGGCAAAGTAATTTCAAATCCATTCGCAAACGCATTCATTAAAGAAGCAGAAGGTGAAGACCATGAAGTTTCTATGGCAAACAATTCATTGGATACTATCATTAAGATGGCAACTGAATTGAAAGCTAAAATGGGAGAAAACGAAAAAGATATTCCTGCTTGGATTCAAGACCATATTACTAACGCAGCAAATTATATTTCACAAGCATCAACTAACTATCACGAATACGGACAAAACGAAAGTATAGTGAATGAAGATAATACAGCATTTGAAACATTAATGTTAATTAGAAATTTAGAACAAACAAATAAATTATTAGCACAAGACCTTAAAACAAGTAAACGATTGCCTAACGATAAAAAAGAAAATATCAAAAAATCTATTGTAGTAAATCAAGGTTTAATAAATTACTATAAAGAAAACTTTAAAAATCTTAAAAATAACGAATCAGTAAACGAAGCAACAGGTAGAGAAGCAAACGAGTTAATGGTTAAGAGAAGAATGGGTGAAAATATATTAAAAGAAGATTTAACTGCATTGGGTTTATTGATACCTGCGTTGGGTGCACTTATTGGTGGTGGATTAGCACAATTATATCCGTATTTTACCGGTCATCCAAACATATACACTAATATAAAAGATTGGTGGAAAAGCAAAAAAGATAATTCAGAAATGAATAAAATTGCTAATAGAATTAAAAATGACCCAGAAGTTCAAGAATTTCTTAAAAAGAAAAACAAAAGTGGTTGGCAAGAAATGTTGAAGAAAAAACTTAGTGGTAGTGAGTTAAATTATCTTAATAAAATATATAGAAGTCGTTTTAATAATGAATCAATAAACGAAGCATCACCTTGTTGGAAAGGATATAAGCAAGTTGGAATGAAAGATAAAGGTGGTAAGCAAGTTCCAAATTGTGTACCTACTGAATCGGTAGTAAAAGAAATTAGTGGTAGAGTTCCACAAATATTTTTAAAAACAGGTGCAGTTGAAAAGAAGATTAAAGAATTAATGGCTGATAGAAAGAAAGCAGTAGTTCCTTATAATAGTGAGAAAGACCCTAAGAAAAAAGAAATCCTTAAGCAAATTCTTATCAAACTAACTAAGCAAATTCAGGGATATGAAAAGAATTTAGTTCAATTGAGAGATAAAGAAGAAGAATATATACAACAAATGCAAGCAGATGCAGAATTAGATACATCGGCATTTGATTAAAAAATATATAAAGAAAAGCTTGGTTATTCCAAGCTTTTTTCGTATCTTTACATATGATTAAGCCTTTCTCCATATTAGATACAAGAACTAAAGAATGGCAGGACCGTAAAAGGTACTGGGTACAA
>Ga0209596_1001080_pt1 | contig 24153 bp, 24 predicted proteins | sample M_130807_MF_Meta_FD_187314 | JGI IMG/M metagenome (GOLD analysis project Ga0209596, IMG submission 187314) | Freshwater microbial communities from Lake Montjoie, Canada to study carbon cycling - M_130807_MF_MetaG (SPAdes) (version 2) | ecosystem: Environmental > Aquatic > Freshwater > Lake...
AATTCGTCGCCTTTCTTCAATGCGCGAAGATGAACTCTATGTTGCAGCTAAAGAACTACAAGCTCCTTATGAATTAGTTAAAGAAGTAGCACAAAGTGGCAAGCTGCCAGTTGTTCTCTTTACTGCAGGCGGAATTGCAACTCCAGCCGATGCAGCGCTCATGATGGCCATGGGCGCCGATGGTGTCTTTATTGGTTCTGGAATTTTTAAATCTGGAAACCCAGCACAACGCGCAGCAGCGTGCGTGAAGGCAACTACGTTTTGGAATGATGCAAAGGTTGTTGCTGATGCATCTCGTGGCTTGGGTGAGGCAATGGTTGGCATTAACGTTGCAGATCTTCCAGCTCCACACCGTCTTGCCGATCGCGGCTGGTAGTTCACTTCCTTCATGAAGGTCGGAGTTCTCTCACTCCAGGGTGATGTGCGCGAGCATGTGAGTGCATTGATTGCATGCGGCATTGATCCAGTAGAAGTGCGCCGGGCATCTGAGTTAGCAGAGGTAGATGCCCTCGTTTTACCTGGGGGAGAATCAACAACCATTGCTCAACTCTCTGAGATTTTTGATATCTATGAACCCATTCAGCAACGCATTGCAGCGGGTATGCCTGTCTATGGATCGTGTGCGGGAATGATTTTGTTGGCCGACACAATTCTGGATGCAAAACAAGGACAGAAAACCTTTGGTGGATTGGATATCACTGTGCGCAGAAATGCTTTTGGTCGCCAAGTTGATTCATTTGAAAAAGATATTTCTTTTGATGATGGATCAGCAGATTTGATAAGGGCCGTCTTTATCCGTGCACCATGGGTAGAAAAGATAGGGGCTGGGGTGCAAGTCTTGGCTTCAGTTGATTCACACCCAGTGGCCGTTCGCTCTGCAACCCTTCTTGCCACATCTTTTCATCCAGAGCTCACGGCAGATCATCGAATTCATCGCTACTTTATAGAGGAAGTGGCAAAGCCTGCATTAGAGAAGGTAAAGTAAGTTTCATAATCAGCGTTAATGAGATTGAAGGTGTAAGCCATGTCCGGCCATTCCAAGTGGGCGACGACCAAGCATAAGAAGGCGATTATCGATAGTCGCCGGGCAAAGGTTTTTGCAAAGCAGATTCGCGCAATTGAAGTAGCAGCACGCAATGGCGGCGCTGACATGGAAGGCAACCCGACTTTATTTGATGCGGTAACAAAGGCTAAGAAGTCTTCAATGCCGGCCGACAACATCGATCGTGCAATCAAGCGTGGTGCTGGTCTTGAAGCTGGTGCTAAAGACTGGATCACGATTATGTATGAGGGCTATGGCCCAAACGGTGTAGCAATCATGATTGAGTGTTTATCTGACAACCGCAATCGCTCTGCATCAGAGATCAAAGTTGCCGTCACACGCAACGGCGGATCCATGGCAGATCTTGGCTCTGTTTCATATCTTTTCAATCGCAAGGGCGTCATCATCGCTAACAAAGTTGACGGCTTAACTGAAGACCGAGTTCTTGAGGCAGTTCTAGATGCCGGGGCCGAAGAAGTAAATGATTTGGGCGAATCCTTTGAAGTTGTTTGTGAGCCAGTTGATTTGGTGCAAGTGCGAACAGCGTTACAGAGCGCTGGAATTGACTATGAATCAGCGGATTCATCCTTTCTGCCTTCAATGTCGATACCGCTAGATGCCGATGGGGCTAAGAAGGTATTTGAACTTATCGATGCGATTGAAGAGCTCGATGATGTGCAAAACGTATATAGCAATTTTGATGTTTCAGATGAGGTTATGGCGAGCCTGGAATAAGTTCGTCGTAGGTAAGGCCTAGGCTAGAAACCTTGCAATGAACCTAAGGAAATGGTGGCCGTGATGCGCGTACTAGGAATAGATCCTGGTCTAACGCGCTGCGGTATCGGGATAGTTGAAGGTAGCCCTGGATTAGCGTTAAAGATGGTGGGTGTTGGGGTAATTATGACGCCGTCAGACATGGCCCTTGAAAATCGCTTACTTGAAATCGATAAAGGTTTAAATGAATGGATTGCCTTGTGGAATCCAGATGTGATTGCAGTGGAACGAGTCTTCGCCCAGCACAACGTGCGCACAGTGATGGGAACTGGGCAAGCTGCAGGCATTGCATTACTAATTGCTGCTAAAGCTGGAATACCAGTCATGATGCACACACCCAGTGAAGTTAAAGCCGCGGTCTCAGGATCAGGTCGTGCCAATAAAGCACAAGTTGCCCAGATGGTGCAAAAGATTCTCAATCTTGATTCAATTCCAAAGCCTGTGGATGCAACTGACGCCCTTGCACTTGCTATTTGCAATATTTGGCGGGGCGGGGCAACAGCTAGAATAAATCAAGCAGTTGAAGTTGAAAAAACTCGCCTAAGAAAACTGCGTGGATAAATGATTTCAACTCTTAGCGGAACAATTCGCTCACTTTCACAAGACAAACTTGTCATTGAAGTGGGGGGAGTGGGCTTAAGTGTTCTCATCAATCCACCGACAAGTGTGGGATTGACTCTCGGCGCGCAAACAACTTTGTACACATCCCTGGTAGTTCGCGAAGACTCACTCACTCTTTTTGGTTTCCTATCAGAGGAAGTGCGTAACTTATTTGAATTAGTGCAAACAGTCTCTGGAGTGGGTCCAAAAGTCGCGCTCTCAATTATGGGCGCACTTACCCCAGAGGATTTAGCTCGAGCTATTTCACAGGAAGACACATCTGCTATTGAGCGGGTTCCTGGGATTGGTAAAAAGGGAGCACAGCGCATGATTTTGGAGTTGAAGGGCAAGCTCAATGATCTTTCATCTGGTGCAACATATAGGGGACATCAACCACCATGGCGCGAGCAGTTACTGAGTGCACTGGTCTCACTTGGCTTTTCACCTAAAGAATCAGATTCTGCAATTAGTGATGTAGTCAATGATTTGCATGGCAATGATCAAGACCCTGCAACTATGGCGTTAAGTGAGCTGCTCAAATTAGCTTTGGCTAGTGGAAAGAGTTCACGTGGCTGATAATCAGGAGCGCTTAGTGGGCTCGAATATTAAGGGCGAGGAATCAGCGCTAGAACAAGCGCTGCGCCCCAAGACTCTTAAGGATTTCATCGGTCAGCATCGCGTGCGCGAACAGATAGATGTTTTACTCACAGCAGCCCGCCATAGAAATAGCCCAGCTGATCACATCTTGCTTTCAGGTCCACCGGGATTAGGGAAAACGACGTTAGCGCTGATTTTGGCAAGTGAGATGCAGGCACCTATTCGTATTACAAGTGGACCGGCAATCACTCACGCAGGAGATTTAGCTGCAATTCTCTCCTCCCTTGTGGAAGGTGAAATTCTTTTCCTGGATGAGATTCACCGCCTGCCTCGTCCAGCAGAGGAGCTTTTGTATTTAGCGATGGAGGATTTTCGAGTTGATGTTGTTGTGGGCAAGGGCCCTGGAGCAACTGCGATTCCACTGCAACTGCCACATTTCACATTAGTGGGTGCAACAACTCGAGCAGGTTTGTTGCCAGGACCACTGCGCGATCGCTTTGGTTTCACTGCCCATCTTGATTTCTATGAGGATTCAGAGTTAGCTCAAGTTATCTCTAGAAGTGCGCAATTACTCGACATTGATATTCACGCCGATGCGATCACTGAGATTTCTGGTAGGTCTCGTGGCACACCGCGCATAGCCAATCGATTACTTCGCCGCGTGCGCGATTACGCGCAGGTCAATGCGAGTAAATCCATCTCACTGAGAGATGCCCGTGCAGCGTTAGAAATGTATGAAGTAGATGAGATCGGATTAGATCGACTCGATCGCGGCGTATTGGTGGCATTAGTTGAGCGCTTTAATGGCGGACCTGTGGGCCTTTCCACATTGGCAATTGCGGTGGGTGAAGAGGTAGAAACCGTTGAAGCAGTTGCTGAGCCTTTCCTAGTTCGAAACGGCCTCATGGCTAGAACTGCGCGTGGAAGAGTTGCAACTGCTGCTGGTTTTGCCCATATAGGACGCACACCACCTGCTGCCATCGCCTCGCTTTTCGACACACCAGCACCTGACGCCTAGACTCTGCACCTATGTCTACAACTACTAAACCAGTAAAGACGGCTGCCCGCCCAGCGCGCTCATTGGCAATCCTGGCCCTCGTGCTCATTGCACTGACCGGACTTGTCTTTGTCCAAAGCGCTACAGCAGTACGTCTAGGTCTTGATCTTCGAGGCGGAACTTCAGTCACTCTTCAACCGCGTATCGCACCGGGAGAGAATGGAAAAGTTACCAACGAAGCAATCGACCAAGCAGTCTCCATCATCCGCCAGCGCGTTAACTCACTCGGTGTTGCCGAATCTGAAGTAGCTGCGCAGGGAAGTGGAACTAATCGCCAGATTGTTATCTCTGTTCCTGGAGATACTGGTCGTCGTGTAGTTGAACTCGTAGGACAAACTGCAGAGCTTCGTTTCCGCCAAGTGTTGGCAACTGCCACATCAACTGGTGCAGCCGATCCTGCTGCAACTCCAACTTCTGGAGTAAGTCCAGAAGTAAATGCAAAATTTGCAGCACTTGATTGTACAAAGGCTGAAAACCTTCAAGGTTCAGGTGCTGATGCACCAGAAGACACAATCGTTGCTTGTGATCGCGCTGGTGGCGCTAAATATATTTTGGCGCCAGCAGAAGTACTCGGTCGTCAGATTTCAAAGGCATCTGCAGGACTTGATGCTCAAAGCGGTAGTGCTTGGTATGTAAGCCTTACTTTTAATGGTGAAGGAACGAAAGCATTCGGTGCAATCACCGCGCGTGTAACTTCTCTGGCCTCTCCACTTAACCAGGTGGCAATTGTTCTTGATGGCTTAGTGGTCTCAGCTCCAAGAATTAATGAAGCAATTCCATCTGGAAGTGCACAAATCACTGGAAGCTTCACACAACTTGAAGCCCAAGATTTAGCCAACGTTCTTAAATACGGTGCGCTGCCACTTGCCTTTGATCGCGGTGAAGTTCAGCAAGTTTCACCAACATTAGGTGCTGATCAGCTCAACGCAGGCCTATTAGCAGGAGGACTTGGTCTAGGCCTTGTTCTTCTCTATTCACTTCTCTATTACCGAGGTTTAGGTTTAGTAACTGTTGGTTCTCTTGCCGTTGCTGGATCTCTTGTTTATCTACTCTTCTTGCTCCTTGGTAAGTGGATCGGATTCACATTAACCCTTGCAGGTATTGCAGGAGCCATTGTGGCCATTGGTGTTACTGCCGACTCATTTATTATTTACTTTGAGCGTATTCGAGATGAAATTCGAGAAGGTCGTTCATTGAGAACTGCGGTTGAGACAGGCTGGAGCCGAGCACGTAGAACTATTCTGGTTGCTGACTTCGTTTCCATAATCGCTGCAGTCTTGCTGTATTTCTTTGCAGTAGGTGGCGTTCGAGGATTCGCATTTACTCTAGGTCTAACAACACTTGTTGACTTGATTGTTGTCTTTGTTTTCACAAAGCCACTTGTGACGATCCTTTCAAAGGTTAATTTCTTTGCATCAGGTCATCCTTTATCAGGACTATCAGCCAAGAGCACTGGAACACTGCCAGTAGCAGGGGAGGCATAAGAAATGTCAAAGCTTTCAGGTTTGGGCGGCCGTCTCTATCGAGGCGAAACATCTATTGAAATCATTGGTCGACGTCGTCGCTGGTATGCAGTCTCAGCTGTTTTTGTTTTGCTCTCTCTCGGTGCACTGAGCATTCAAGGCTTGCACTTGGGCATTGAGTTTAAAGGTGGTTCTTCTTTTACTGTTACTAAGGCTGGCGCATCTATTGAAGATGCGCGTGCAGCCGTTTCAACAGCAGGAATTCCCGGAGAGGCAATTGTTCAAACAATTGGTAGTGACAAGATTCGTGTTCAGACTGGGGCGCTAGACACCGTCCAGAACAATGCAGTTCAAGATGCCCTGGCTGCTAAGTTCTCAGTTCCAGTTGAATCAATCGACACTCAGATTGTTGGACCTTCTTGGGGTAAAGAGATTACACGCAAGGCTCTCTACGGTCTCTTCGGCTTCTTGATCTGTGTGATGCTCTATCTTGCAATGGCCTTTGAGCCAAAGATGGCAGTGGCTGCAATTGCGGCCGTTATTCACGACGTTTTCATTACTGTTGGTATCTACGCACTCGTTGGCTTTGATGTTACTCCAGCGACTGTGATCGGGTTCTTAACCATTTTGGGCTATTCGCTCTATGACACTGTGGTTGTCTTTGACAAGATTCGCGAGAACACACGCACAATCACAGCCAGCTCAAAGAGCACTTACTCACAAGCAACTAACTTAGCAGTTAACCAAACTCTCATTCGATCAATGAATACTTCTTTGATCGCACTATTGCCTGTTGGTTCTATTCTCTTTGTTGGTGCTGGATTATTAGGTGCTGGAACATTAAAGGATCTCTCTCTTGCACTCTTTATCGGTTTAGCTGTGGGTACCTATTCTTCAATCTTTATTGCACCTCCTGTGCTAGCTCAGTTGCGTGAGAAAGAACCTGCGATGCAGGCTCTCGCAAAGCGCGTGAATGGTCGTACAAGTCCAGTTGCCTCGGATATTCCCGTCCCTTCAGTTTCTGGAGATCGTCGCGGCCCGCGTAATCAACCAAAGCGTAAACATCGCAAATAGCGGTACCTAAATGGATACTTTGATTGCACCAGTTATTAGTGCGCTCAAAGAGCACCATGCAACGAATAACTTTGCAGATGTTGAACGGGCTTTCCTTGTTGCTGAAAAGGCACACGATGGGCAACTTCGTAAATCAGGGGATGCATACATAACTCACCCAGTTGCTGTGGCTAATATCCTGGCTGAACTGGGCTTAACTTCTGAAGCAATTATTGCTGCGCTTTTACATGACACTGTTGAAGACACTGCCTATTCATTAAAAGAGCTTCGCCATGACTTTGGTGATGAGATTGCTGGATTAGTCGACGGTGTTACAAAGCTAGACAAGCTCACGTACGGACCAACAGCAGAGGCTGAGACTGTTCGCAAGATGGTTGTTGCGATGTCGCGTGATATTCGAGTGCTAGTTATCAAGCTAGCTGATCGACTACACAACGCGCGCACCTGGAAATATGTCTCGCCAGAGAACGCTGCGCGTAAAGCCCGTGAGACGCTAGATATCTATGCACCCCTTGCACACCGTTTAGGTATGAACGCTATGAAGTGGGAGTTAGAAGATCTCTCCTTTGAAGTCTTAGAGCCTAAGAAGTTTGAAGAGATTGCGCGTTTAGTTGCTGAGCGCTCACCTTCGCGCGATAAGTTAACACACGATGTGATTGAGATTGTTACACAAGATTTAGATGCAGATGGAATCAAGGCAACTGTCACTGGACGGCAAAAGCACTTCTTCTCGGTCTATCAAAAGATGGTGGTTCGAGGCCGTGAGTTCAACGACATCTATGACTTAGTTGGCATCCGCGTATTAGTAGAAGATGTCCGTGATTGCTACGCAGTTCTTGGCGCAATCCACGCTAGATGGAGTCCAGTTCCTGGTCGATTTAAAGATTACATTGCTATGCCCAAGTTTAATTTGTATCAGTCACTTCACACAACTGTGATTGGACCAACTGGTAAGGCAATTGAAATCCAGATTCGAACATTTGACATGCATTCACGCGCTGAATTTGGTATCGCGGCTCATTGGAAATATAAGCAAGGACATGAAAACAATGAGGCTTCTCCTGAAATGCTCTGGCTGCGACAGTTGCATGAGTGGCAGAAAGAGACGGAGGATCCATCTGAGTTCTTAGAAGCTCTGCGCTTTGATTTGGGAACACCAGAGGTTTTCGTTTTCACACCAAAGGGGAGCGTTATTGCCCTTCCAGGTGGTTCAACTCCGGTGGACTTTGCCTTCTCTGTCCATACTGATGTTGGTATTCGTTGCGCCGGTGCAAAAGTAAATGGGCGCCTTGTTCCACTGGAATCACGGTTAAATAATGGTGATGTAGTTGAGATTGTTACTAATAAGGGTGAACACGCAGGACCAAGTAGAGATTGGCTTAACTTCGTTAAGAGTCCGCGTGCTCGTTCAAAGATTAAGGCCTGGTTTAGCAAGGAACGGCGCGAAGAAGCAGTTGATGCAGGACGTGAATCTATTGCTCGCCAGATGCGAAAAGCTGGACTTCCACTGCAAAAGATTTTTGCCGGTCACTCTCTTCTTGAACTAGCACATGAACTTCGCTATCCAGATATTGATGCGTTGTATTCAGCAGTGGGGGATGGCCATGTTTCAGCGGCCTCAATTATTGAAAAGCTTGTTGCATCAATGGGGGCTGAGGATTCACATCCAGAACCAACAATGGATACTTTTCCTTCTCGTGCTCCAACTACAAGGCGCTCTAGCAATGCCATCGATGTTGAAGGCACAGATGATGTATTGGTCAAATTAGCACGATGTTGCACCCCTGTTCCAGGTGATGCAATTATTGGATTCATCACAAAAGGCAGTGGAGTCTCTATTCACAGGAATGACTGCATTAATGCAGATGATTTACTGCGAAATCAAAGTGATCGCATTGTGAATGTTTCTTGGCGTTTGGGTGCAGCCAGCGTTTTCTTAGTCAATATTCAAGTAGAAGCTTTAGACCGTGCTTCACTGCTCGCAGATGTGACTCGCACACTTTCAGATCAGCAGGTCAATATTCTTAGTGCTGCGGTGAGCACATCAAAAGATCGCACAGCAATCTCACGCTTTACTTTTGAAATGGCAGATGCAACACATCTAGATGCGGTGCTTGCTGCAGTGCGACATATTGAAGGTGTTTACGATGTCTATCGCACAACCAACAATTAGTTAAATTCAGCTAAACCCTTTACAGCTTCTTCTAACCAGACCTTACGAGCGGTAGCGGATTCTCGAGCCTCTGTTGCTTTTTTAGCATTTCCAGCAGCTTCAGACTTGGCAGCAACCTTCTCGTAGTTTTCAATTGATTCAGTCAACTGCTTAACAACTTCTTCGGCGCGAGCCTTAGCCGCAGGATCTGTCTTGCGCCAGATTTCAGCTTCAGATTCTTTGATGACACTCTCTACAGCTTGCACACGGGCATCAAGGGCTGCGCGCTTATCGCGATGTGTCATACCAATCTTGCTCCACGTGTTCATAAGATCGCGCAAGGCTTTTTTGGCTTGATTCACATCAGTAATCGGTAGCAGCGCTTCAATCTGCACAACTAACTCTTCGCGCTTAATCAGATTAGCTGCCATTGTTGTGTCGCGCTTCTCTAGATCGGCGTTCTTAGCGCTGAAGAATTGATCTTGTGCGGCCTTAAATCTCGCCCACATCTTTGCATCATCACTTGGCTTTCCACGTCCAGCCGCTTTCCAAGCATCCATAAGAGCTTTGAAACGCTTAGCAGTTGGGACCCATTCAGTTGATGTTGCTAATTTTTCTGCTTCTTCAATGATTGTCTTCTTGGCATCCACAACAACCTTTTGAACAGATTCAAGGGCAGCAAAGTGTGTGCGACGTCGCTTATCAAATTTATTTCGCGATGATGAGAAACGTTTCCATAGATCAGCATCTGCTTTTTTATCTAAACGTGGAGCAGATTTCCATTCATCAAGAAGAACCTTCAGACGATCTCCTGTTACTTTCCAGCTCTCAGAGAGAGCAAGGCTTTCGGCCTCTGCCACAATCTTTTCCTTCTCAACAAGAATCTGTTCGCGACGAGCAGCCTTAACTGCAGTTTCAGCTGCCTTCTTAGCTTCATAGGCTTCGCGATGTCCCTCAATGAGTGGCTCAATCTGTTCAACTGATGCAGCAAGAGCATCGAGATCGCCCACACCGTTTAAATCTTTTACTTGATCGCGCAGTTTCTTCACTGCCGTATAAGCATCTGATGGAACTAGTGCGCCACTTTTAATACGGGCTGCAAGGAGTGCAACTTCTGCTGCAAGGAGTTCAAATTTTCGAACGAAGTAAGCCAGAGCTTCTTCTGCAGTCTTGCCAGGATACGAACCCACTGCTTTTTCACCGGAGGAGGTGCGAACAAAGACTGTTCCATCTTCGGCCACTCGGCCAAACGCTGATGGATCTCCGATAAGTGCTGTTGCTGCACTTGCTTGTGGTGTTGGATTGAATTCGCTCATGGTGTGTTCCCTTTCAGCGCGTTGTTCTGATGTAGAACGTCGCTATCAGTGTGCGTGCTCACTCAAGGCGCACCTTGGATGAGCGTGAATCGTGCGGAGGTAAAAGGTACCCTGTCTAGGTGTGTGAGCGTCAATCGCTCCTAGTTTTAAGCGTGGGTGAGAGGGTGAATTCGATGCTGGTCGACTCTTTTGCCGCCCCTATGTATGCCACTAACTGTTGGGTCTTAGCCCCAAAGGCTGGCAGTGAATGTGTAGTCATTGATCCAGGTATGCCTGATGTTTCATCGATGTTGGATGAGATTCTAAAGAAACACTCTCTTAAGCCTGTTGCAGTCATTGCTACTCATGGACATCTCGACCATACCTTCTCTATTCAACCCATTGCCGATGGCTACTCCATTCCTGCCTACATTCACTCACTTGATCGCATCGCCTTTTCGCACCCAGAGCGATTTTTGAGCCCAGAATTTGCAGCGACATTATCGGCATTCGACTTTGTCGAACCAGCGGATGTAAGAGAATTGCGCAATGAGGAAGTTGTGGAGCTCGTGGGCATGAAGTTCAAAACTATTCACGCACCTGGTCACACGGCTGGCTCTTTGGTTTTTGTAGTTGACGATGAACTATTGGTCAGCGGGGATGTTCTCTTTGCTGGTTCGATAGGTCGCACTGATCTACCGGGTGGATCAGCTGAGGCGATGGAGCAGACTTTGCGTAAAAAGATTATGCCTCTGGCAGATCACTTAAGAGTCCTGCCTGGTCACTACGGCGAGAGCACTATAGCCGCTGAGAAGAAAAGCAATCCTTATCTAACTGCTCTTAAAGGTCGATACTAATGGCCGGACAAAAGATTCAGGCGCCAAAAGGTGTTAGTGAGTATGTTCCACCGCGCTCTGCCGCATTTGAATTTGTTCGTGAATCCTTAATTGAGCCAGCGCGTAAAGCGGGTTATCAGTTAATTGAACTTCCAGTATTTGAAGACACAGAGTTGTTTACTCGCGGTGTTGGCGAATCGACTGATGTAGTTTCAAAAGAGATGTATACATTCCAAGATCGTGGAGATCGCTCCATCACGTTGCGTCCGGAGGGAACTGCAGGCGTGATGCGTGCAGTCATTGAGCATGGATTGGATCGCGGTCAACTACCAGCCAAACTTTGGTATTCAGGTCAGTTCTTTCGAGCAGAACGACCACAAGCAGGGCGATATCGTCAGTTCTACCAAGTGGGAATTGAAGCTATTGGTCTAGATGATGCAGCTATTGATGCTGAAGTAATTGCCATTGCAGATGCTGGCTTCAAAGCGATTGGCTTAACTAAGTATCGATTAGAGATAACGTCATTAGGAGATGCACAATCACGGGCACTCCACCGAGTGGATCTCGTGAAATTTATTGCTGGCATGAACTTAGATGAGGCAACCAGTGCGCGAGCAGCGCTGAACCCACTACGCCTTTTTGATGATAAGCGTCCTGAGATAAAAGAAGCTATGACTAAGGCACCCTTGTTAGTTGATTATTTGAATGAGAGTTCGCGGTCACACTTTGAGCAAGTCAAGAGATATCTTGATGTCTTAGGCATTTCTTACATACTCAATCCACGGATGGTGCGCGGTCTGGATTACTACACCGGTACTACTTTTGAGTTCGTCCATGAACTTCTAGGTGCTCAATCAGGAATTGGTGGGGGCGGCCGCTATGACGGTCTTATGGCAGAACTTGGTGGACAATCACTATCTGGAATTGGATTCGGATTAGGTGTTGATAGAGCGCTACTGGCTGCAGAGGCTGAAGGCGTAATTAGTGAGAATGCTTTTGTATCAGATCTGTTCATCATTCCACTGGGTGGTGCCGCAAAAGAGATGGCGATGAAAATCGCTGGTGAACTACGAAATGCGGGAAAGAGCGTTGAAATAGCTTTTGGAGATCGGGCCCTCAAGGGTGCCATGAAAGGCGCGGACAAAAGCGGTGCGCGCTATGTCATCGTTTTGGGGGAGTCAGAGATTTCTAGCGCCACTGTTGAGGTAAAAGAGATGAAAACTGGCGCCACTTCATCGGTTAAGATTGCCTCATTAATCAGCGCAATTTAACTATAGGGATGTAGAACGCAACCATGTTAAGAACTCACGATGCAGGTTCATTGCGCAAATCCCATGCCGGTACGACCGTTACTTTGGCCGGCTGGGTTTCCAGGCGCCGCGATCATGGTGGAGTGGCTTTTATTGATCTGCGCGATGCCTCTGGTTCAGTTCAGGTAGTTATTCGAGATGAAAAGATTGCTGGTTCATTGCGTGCAGAATGGTGCTTGCTCATCACTGGTGAAGTCTTAGCTAGACCTGCTGGAAATGAAAATACAAATATTCCGACCGGTGAAATTGAAATTATGGGTGACACCGTTGTAGTTTTGAGTGAATCTGCGGCGTTGCCGTTTCCAGTTGATTCAGGAAATGATTCAGATATCAGCGAAGAAGTGCGCTTGAAGTATCGCTATTTAGATTTACGACGCGAGAAGCCAGCGGCAAATCTGCGTTTGCGTTCAAAGGTGACTTCAGTAATCCGTAGAGTGATGGAAGATGAAGCCTTCCTTGAGATTGAAACGCCATATTTAACGCGCTCAACACCAGAAGGTGCTCGCGACTTCTTAGTTCCAGTGCGCCTGCAACCAGGTAGTTGGTATGCATTGCCTCAATCGCCGCAGCTCTTTAAGCAACTATTGATGGTTGCTGGAATGGAAAAGTATTACCAAATCGCACGATGCTTCCGCGATGAGGACTTTAGAGCAGATCGCCAGCCAGAGTTCACACAGCTCGATATCGAAATGTCATTTATTGACCAAGAGGACATTTTGGCTGTGGCAGAAAAGATTGTCGCAAAGATTTGGAAAGAAGCAGTTGGCTACACAATTCCACTTCCATTACAGCGCATGACATATGCCGATGCGATGACTCGATATGGTTCAGATAAGCCAGATCTTCGTTTTGGCTATGAACTTACTGAACAGACTGCATATTTCGCACAAACAACTTTTAGAGTTTTCCAAGCTCCATATGTTGGAAGCGTTGTTATGCCCGGGGGAGCAGCCTCACCCAGGCGCGAACTAGATGCCTGGCAAGATTGGGCAAAAGCACGCGGTGCTAAGGGCCTTGCCTACATCTTGGTAAATGAAGATGGAACGTTGGGCGGACCAGTTGCTAAGAATCTCTCAGAGCAAGAGTCTGCCGGAATTGCAGCAGCAGCTGGAGCAAAGCTCGGAGATGCAATTTTCTTTGCAGCAGGTGAGCGGAGCGCATCACTTAGTTTGCTCGGTGCGGTTCGTTTAGAAATTGGTAAGCGTTGTAATTTGATTTCTGCAGATAAGTGGGAGTTCCTCTGGGTTGTTGACGCGCCAATGTTTGAACCCACAGATAACGGTGGGTGGACTGCTGTTCACCACCCATTTACTGGACCTAAACCAGAGTTTGCTAAGAGTTTTGCTAAAGATCCAGCTTCAGCTCTTGCCTATGCCTATGACATTGTTTTAAATGGTACTGAATTAGGTGGTGGATCAATTCGTATTCATGATCGCCAAATTCAAAAAGATGTTTTCAGCGTTATTGGTTTAAGCGATGAAGAAGCACAGAGTAAGTTTGGTTTCCTATTGGAAGCCTTCAACTACGGACCACCTCCACATGGTGGGATTGCTCTAGGTCTTGATCGAGTATGCGCACTGCTTACTGGTTCAGATTCCATCCGTGAAGTTATTGCTTTCCCTAAGACTGCTAGTGGTGGAGACCCATTAACTGGTGCTCCAACTCCTATTACTGCGGCGCAACGCAAGGAGAGCGGTATTGATGGCGCTCCTAAAGCAGCGCCTCAGGTAGGCTAACAACATGGGTCCAGGTGGAATTGCAACAATAATCGCAAGTTGTGCGCTGATGGTTATCGCCATCGCAGTTGCCTACGTGATTATTCGTGTAGGTCGTCTGATTGATGAAGCAAAAGCCTCACTTAAAGTTCTTACTGATGAAACCGCACCGTTAATCGATGAGGTTCACACCACAGTTACTTTGGTCAACGGACCGCTCAAAAGTATTAATCGCATTACTAAAAATGCTGAAGATTTATCTGACAAAGTAAATGAAGCGACAACCTCTTTTATCAATAAGAATGGCTCGGCCGTTAAAGTGGCTGGCGCATTGCTCTCTGCTGCATCTAAGAAGTCTCGATCTAAGAAGAAGGCTGAGTGATCCCCACAAGTGGAATCCGCCGAGATCCGTTCGCGCTGGCTGCGCTTCTTTGAATCAGATAACCGTCAAGGGTTAACCCACACCGTCGTTCCTTCAGCATCTTTGATTGCTGATGATCCCAATCTTTTGCTTGTTAATGCAGGAATGGTTCCTTTTAAGCCATATTTCCTCGGTGAAATTACTCCGCCATACAAGCGCGCAACTTCAGTTCAAAAGTGTGTTCGAACATTAGATATTGATGAAGTAGGTAAGACAACGCGTCACGCTTCATTTTTCCAGATGTGCGGAAACTTCTCCTTTGGTGACTACTTCAAAGAAGGTGCGATCGCACTTGCCTGGGAACTACTGACTCGTCCCATTAATGATGGTGGTTATGGTTTTGCAGAGGATCGTTTATGGGTCACGGTTTATTTGGATGATGACGAAGCTGCAGATATTTGGCATACCAAGGTGGGTGTGCCAAAAGAGCGTATCCAACGTCGCGATATGGAAGATAACTTTTGGTCGATGGGTGTTCCAGGACCATGTGGTCCGTGTTCTGAGATTTATTATGATCGTGGCCCTGCATATGGCGCAGAAGGTGGACCAATCGCTGATGAAAACCGTTACATGGAAGTCTGGAACTTGGTGTTCATGCAAAATGAGCGCGGAGTTGGTTCTGGCAAAAACGATTTCCCTATTCTTGCAGAACTTCCAGCAAAGAGTATTGATACTGGTTTAGGACTTGAACGGATGGCTGCTCTATTGCAAGGCGTTGAGAATATTTACGAAATTGATACAACAATGCAGATTCTTACTAAGGCATCACAACTCACAGGTGTTAAATACGGTTCATCTGAAAAATCAGATGTTTCACTGCGCATTATTGCTGACCACGCCAGAACTTCAGCCATGCTCATTGGCGATGGTGTAACACCTGGAAATGAAGGCCGTGGTTATGTTCTTCGTCGCATGATGCGTCGCACCATTCGTAACATGCGCTTACTTGGATCTATGGATCCCATTATGTCTGAGCTCACTGTGGCTGCAATTGGTGCAATGGGTGCCCAGTATCCAGAGTTAGTTACCGATTCCAAGCGCATTCTTTCAGTAAGCGTTTCTGAGGAAGAAAGTTTCTTGCAAACATTAAAGAGTGGAACACAGATTTTCGATGTGGCAAGTGCAGCGTTGAAGAAGAGCAAGAGCGCAGTTCTTCCCGGAGAAGATGCATTTAAACTCCATGACACCTATGGATTTCCTTTTGATCTCACTCTTGAAATGGCGCGTGAAGAGGGTCTAGAAGTAGATGAAGATGGCTTCCGCCGTTTAATGAAGGAACAAAAGGATCGCGCTAAAGCCGACTCTAAAGCTAAAAAGAGTGGTCATACAGATCTCTCCGTTTATCGCCAAGTGGCAGATAAGAACGGTAAATCGCAGTTCATTGGGTATACACAGCTAATAAGTGAAGCCAAGGTAACTGCGGTTTTAGTTGATGGAAATTTAGTTGGCTCAGCTGGCGTGGATGAGGATGTTGAAATTGTTCTAGATCGCACACCTTTCTATGCCGAAGGTGGTGGCCAGTTAGCAGATGGCGGAAGGATTACATTGGCTAACGGCGCCGTCGTTGAGATTGATGATGTACAAACTCCAGTGCCAGGAGTATTTGTTCATCGTGGTCGAGTTCTCTCTGGATCACTTGAAAGTGGATCCCAGGGACAGGCAGCTATCGATGTTGAACGCCGGGATGCTATTTCTCGTGCTCATACCGCAACACATATGGTCCACAAAGCCTTTCGCGAACTATTAGGAGAAACTGCAACACAGGCAGGTTCTGAGAACTCACCAGGAAGATTCCGTTTTGATTTTCCTGCAACAGGGGCAGTTCCTGCATCTGTTCTCAATGATGTTGAATCTCGCGTTAATACTTTGCTACTAGATAATTTAGAAATTAGCGCAGAAGTGATGTCACAAGAGGCCGCTAAGAAGATTGGGGCAATGGCCCTGTTTGGTGAGAAGTATGGTGATCAAGTACGTGTTGTGAGCGTCGGTGACTGGGCCCGCGAACTCTGCGGTGGAACACACGTATCTCGCTCTGGTCAATTAGGAGTAGTTAAACTTTTGAGTGAATCATCAATTGGTGCCGGAGTCCGCCGCGTTGAAGCTCTTGTAGGTGTTGATGCTTATAAATTTTTGGCTCGCGAACACATCTTGCTCAACTCTCTTACAGAGATTATCAAGGGTGCCCGAGTTGAAGAGCTTCCAGAGCGCATTAATGGGTTGATCAACTCTATGAAAGAGATTGAAAAAGAGCTAAGTGTCTTGCGTTCTGCTCAGGCACTTTCACAAGTGGGAGAGATTGCCAAGAGTGCAAAGGTTATTAATGGAACAACAGTCATTACATCTGTCCTAGGTGATGGTATTTCTGGAGATGATTTAAGAAAGATTGCTTTGGAATTACGTTCGAAGGCTGCAAACAGCGTTGTTGCACTTATCAGTGTTAATGATTCAAAGCCGGTATTAGTTGTGGCGGCCAGTGATGCAGCTCGTGCTGCTGGTGTTAAGGCAGGAGCGTTAGTAAAGATTGGTTCAACGGTATTAGGTGGAGGAGGAGGCGGCAAAGATGACTTCGCCCAAGGCGGAGGAATAGATGCGGCTAAATCAGTTGAAGCATTAGCCGCAATTTCACAAGCCCTCGTTGGATAATCACTCCATGCAAAGAGGTCGCCGAATCGCCTTTGATTACGGCGATGTCAGAATCGGCGTTGCGGTCTGTGATCCAGATGGCATATTAGCTACACCGCTGAAAACATTGAAAGCCTCTGACAACAAACTACAGTCTGCAATTTCACAGATCTTTTCAGAGTATGAACCTATTCATATCTATGTGGGCAAACCTTCACATATGGATGGGCGGGAGAGTGAGTCGGCGGTAAAAGCCTCCACTTTTGCAAAGATGTTAAGTGGTCTGACTTCATCTCCCGTAACACTCATTGATGAGCGCTTAAGTACCGTCACAGCCACACGCAATATGCGAGATTCTGGCGTTAATAGCAAAGAAGCACGCGCTTCAATCGATCAAGCTGCAGCTGTGGCGATTTTAAACTTTGCGTTAGAAATTGAAAAGAAGCAAGGATGAAGATATTCAATAATCCTCTTGTTCGTATCATCGCAGCATTCTTGTTTGTGGGAGTTCTTAGTCTCTCTATTCACTCAGTTAGATCGAATGTTTCAGAAGCACCCGATTTTCCAACTGCGACTATTGAAGCAAAATCTAAGATTATAGTGATCGAAATTCCAACAGGTGCTACGGGTTCTGATGTGGGACGAATACTCTATGAAAACAATGTGACTAAGTCCGCACTTGCATACTTTCGAGCCGCAGTTGCTGATCCGCGTTCTGCCCAGGTGGCCCCGGGGGCACATGAGTTGAATGTAGAGATTTCTGCACGTCAAGCACTAGAACAACTACTTGATCCTGCGCGTATACCTAACCTGATAAAGATTTTTGAAGGTGGATGGAAGAGTGAAATCGTTGACTCACTTATTAAGTATGGCTTTACTAAAAATGAAGTTGATACTGCCTTCAAGAAAGTAGCCCTCCCTGAAGGTTTTTCAAACGCTGAAGGCTTGCTTTTCCCGGCACAGTATTCATTCCCAGCAGGCACGAATGCGTTAGAGGCTGTCCAAGCGATGGTTGATCGCTTTTTGGATGAAGTCACTGGGCAACAGATGTTAGCTGCTAAAGGCAAATTAACTCCAGCGCAATTGCTAATTATTGCTTCCTTGATTCAAGCTGAAGGAGATACAAAAGATTTCGATAAGGTCTCGCGTGTTATTAGAAATCGTCTAGATATTTCCATGCCATTGCAGTTGGATTCGACCGTTCATTATGTAAAAAAAGTGCGTGGGCAAATCTTTTTGAGCACTAATTCCACCTTGATTAAGTCCCCCTACAACACCTACAGAAATTACGGTCTTCCACCAACACCGATCGGTAATCCAGGCGCCCAGGCGATAGCCGCTGCTTTGAAACCAGCCGTCGGGGATTGGTTGTTCTTCATTACAGTTACTCCTGGGGACACACGGTTCACTCGTTCTAATGATGAGTTCCTCAGGTGGAAAGCACTCTATGAGAAGAACAGAAAGGCAGGAGCATTCAAATGATTAAAGCTGCTGTCTTGGGTTCACCCATTTCTCACTCATTGAGTCCATTGCTCCATAACACTGCTTACGAAGAGTTGGGAGTGAAAGGCAGTTATGAGGCTATAGAAGTGAAAGCCGGTGGATTAGCTAAGTTCATGGATGGCAGAGATGAGAGTTGGACTGGGTTCTCATTAACTATGCCGCTCAAAGAGGAGGCAATCACATGTGCCCAACACGTTGATGAATTAGCAAAGCGAATTAATAGTGCAAATACTTTGTATAGGGATGGGGGAGCGTGGCGTGCTACGTCAACAGACGTGCTCGGTTTCTCTGACGCACTTAAGTATCACAAGGTTGATATCAAGGGCCACGTTGTCATTCTTGGAGCTGGAGCAACAGCCCGTGCTGCTGCGGCAACTTGCGATGGTGCAGCAGAGCATATAACTGTGATTAACCGTTCTCTTTCCAGAGTTGCAGGGATGTCAGATGCGGTTCTTGAGTCTGAGTTAAGTTTTCTTAATTGGGATGATCTGAGCATTCTTACTGATGCTGATTTAGTAATTAGTACTGCACCAGCGGGCGTTACAGATTCAATTGAATTACCTAAGAGAACTTCCGCTCCTTATTTTGAAGCTCTCTACAAGCCTTGGCCAACACCTGCCTCAGCGCTGTGGGCATCACGCGGTGGAACTATTATTGATGGTTTAGACCTGTTGATTCATCAAGCGATTGCGCAGATATCGATTTTCTCAGGCGCAGCCTTTGATACTTCAGTGATGTATACCCTGCTGCGCAGCGTGGGGTTAGGCGCGCTTAAGTAATCCACACTCTACATCCGCAGTTATTTCAAAAACCCTACTCTTGCTGAGTGCTCTATCTTCTTTTTGCGATTCCGATATCGATAGCAGATCTATCGCAGCGTAAAATTCCAAATATTTATCTGCAGCTCTATGCCTACTACGTTGCGCTCCTATTAGTCGTCAATGGATTGCCAGGTGCACTATTGATGCTCGTAGTTATCCTCACTCTTGGCTTATTGTCCATTTTCGGAGTTGGGATGGGCGACTGCAAGTTATTGGCTTTGATTATTGTGATGGTAGAGATTTCCAATCTCCAAGAATTTGGGCAGCTTTTAATAACGATACTTTTAACCTCTCTCATTGACATTATGCTCAGATGGGGATATTCCAAGGATTTCCCTAGAACGATTGCCATGGCTCCAGCGATATTTCTTGGAACAAGCCTTTATTTGGCAACGGGTGGGAGCTAACTTCTGCAAGAATAGGGACATGCGTTGGTTAACTGCGGGTGAATCACATGGTCAAGCACTTACTGCCATCATCGAGGGAATCCCTGCTTTGGTGGAAATCACGACAGCAGACATCGATCACCATCTTCAGCGACGACGCCTTGGTTATGGGCGAGGGGCTCGACAAAATTTTGAAGCAGATAAGGTGACGATTCTTGGTGGAATTCGTTTAGGACTTACACAAGGTGGACCCATTGCAATCCAAGTTGGTAATTCAGAGTGGCCTAAATGGGAAAAAGTTATGTCAGCAGATCCTGTTCCTGAGGATGAAATCAAAGATTTGGCCCGTAATGCACCATTAACTCGGCCACGTCCAGGCCATGCAGATCTAGTTGGCATGCAAAAATATAATTTCAATGACGCACGACCAATTTTAGAACGAGCAAGCGCTCGTGAAACGGCCTCCCGAGTTGCACTTGGCGCAGTTGCTCGCAGTTTCCTTGAACAGAGTGTTGGAATAACTATTTTGTCTCACGTTTTATCCATTGGAAAAGTACGTGTGAGCGATGATTATGTGCTGCCTGATGCAAATGACATGGCAAGAATTGATAAGGATCTAGTTCGTTGCGCCGATGAAGTAACAAGTGCCTTAATGATCAAAGAGATCGAAGCCGCTCACGCAGATGGTGACACTTTAGGGGGAGTAGTAGAAGTTCTAGCATTCAATATGCCCCCAGGCTTGGGTTCATACGTTCATTCCGATCGCAGACTTGATGCTCGCTTAGCAGGCGCATTGATGGGCATTCAAGCTATTAAAGGCGTTGAAGTAGGCGATGGTTTTTTAACTGCAACGCGCCGTGGATCAGTTGCACATGATGAGATTGAGAAGAATAAAGAAGGCAAGATTGTTCGCCGCACAGATCGAGCAGGGGGAACAGAGGGCGGGATGTCCAATGGTGAGGTCCTACGTGTTCGCGCAGCGATGAAGCCAATCTCTACCGTGCCTAAAGCTTTAGATACGATCGATGTTGCTACTGGGGAAAGTGCCAAGGCAATAAACCAGCGCTCTGATGTGTGTGCAGTGCCTGCCGCCGGAGTAGTTGCTGAAGCGATGGTGGCACTGGTTTTAGCCGAGGCAGTACTTGAAAAATTCGGTGGTGATTCAGTAACCGAAACACGCCGCAATTTCAATAGCTACATGCAGAACCTGAACTTTTCATAAAGATGCCTCGCCTTATATTGATTGGGCCACCAGGTTGCGGTAAATCCACAGTGGGCGCTGCTTTAGCCACCAAACTCTCTATTGAGTTCATCGATACTGATTCTGCAATCGAAGCTTCCTATGGTCATAAGATTTCAGATATTTTTGTCGATAAAGGCGAAGAGTTCTTCCGCGATTTAGAGTTCACCACTTTGACCAAATCTTTATCTGTGAGCGATTGCGTTCTCTCCCTTGGTGGCGGTGCACCGATTGCATCGAGATCCCAGGAATTACTTAAAAGCTCACAAATCCCAGTTTTCTTTTTGGATGTTTCATTAGCAGTTGCAGCACCACGAGTGGGCTTTAACCGGGACAGACCGCTTCTGTTGGGTAATCCAAGAGCACAATGGCAAGCACTGGCAGAGACACGTAGGCCAATCTATGAATCTTTAGCTAGCTTTGTCATTAAAGTTGATGCCATGTCAGTCAAAGATGTTGTTGACGAGATTGAAGCAAAGTTATGATTCACACAATCCGGGTCCACGCAGAGCATGAGTATGACGTAGTCATTGGTTGCGCGTGGCAAAAGAGTTTAAAGCAATCGTTAGATTCATATACCCGTGTTGCCCTCATCTATTCATCAGCAATGCGTGATCAAATCAAAGGTTTTCAACCAGAAAATACCGAGATCCATTACTTCGAAGTTGCCGATGGTGAAGGAGCAAAGAGTGCTCAATCCCTGCAATCGTTATGGAATTGGTTAGGGGCTGCCGGATTTACTCGTTCGGATGCCCTCGTTGGTGTTGGCGGGGGAACCATCACCGATTTAGCAGGTTTTGCCGCAGCATCGTGGCTACGTGGCATCGACTGGATCGCTGTGCCAACGACAGTAGCTGGAATGGTTGATGCAGCAATCGGTGGAAAAACTGGAATAAATAGTGATTACGGCAAGAATCTCATCGGTGCTTTCCATTCACCGCAGAAAGTTCTGATTGACACTTCGTGGCTAAAAACACTAAGCGATAGAGATTTTGCAGCAGGACTGGCTGAAGTGGTCAAGTGTGGTTTTATTGTAGATGAACAGATCCTGGAGTTGATAAAAGGCAAGAATCAGTCGCAGATTCGCGGTGATGCCTCACTTATTCAAGATTTGATAACCCGTTCGGTTGCAGTCAAAGCCCATGTTGTGGCAAGTGATTTCAAGGAATCATTTGGGCGAGAAGTTCTCAATTATGGACATACTTTGGGTCACGCTATTGAAATCCATAGCAAATACTCTTTGCGCCATGGTGAAGCCGTAGCAATTGGTCTGGTCTTTGCAGCCCAACTCTCTGGAGTAAAAGGCTTGCTAGATTCAAAGAGCATCGCTCTGCACGAACAAATTTTGAATGACATTGGGTTGCCTACTAAATACCCAAGTGATGCATGGAAACATCTTTATCCACTGCTTGCCTTGGACAAGAAATCTCGTGGCCATCAACTGCGATTTGTAGGCTTGAGTGGCATCGGTAAGACCTTGCGCATTGAGGATGCAAATGAAAGCGAACTGCGCGCTGCATATGAGAGAATTAGCTCATGAAGATCATGGTTATCAACGGCCCAAATTTGGCCCGTCTGGACATTCGTGACTCTTCAATTTATGGAGATCTCAATTACGCTGAACTTAAATCTTTCATTGAAACCAGTGCGGTGGCGGCGGGAATGCAGGCCGATGTCCGACAGAGCAATGATGAGGCCACAATTATTGGATGGTTGCATGAAGCCGCTGATGGCAAGTTACCGGTCATAATCAACCCTGCAGCCTTCACACATTATTCTTATGCAATCCGCGATGCCGCAGAGATTTTGAAAGCACCATTGATTGAAGTGCATTTATCAAATCCAATGGCACGTGAAGAGTTCCGTCACACTTCAGTAATCTCTGGTGTGGCAACGGGGACAATTGCCGGTTTTGGTCCCAATTCCTATGTTTTAGCGATTAACGCCCTTAAATCCTTGCTTGGCTAAGTTGAAAAATCGCCCGGTAAATACGGGTATCCTTAGCCTCTTGTCATTGACAATCAATGGCCGTAAATAATCACCTACAGACATGAGTGGAGCTTGAATCGTGGCAACAACAGCTGATCTAAAAAATGGAATTACTCTTGAGATTGAAACCCAGCTTTGGACGGTCGTTGAGTTCCAGCATGTTAAGCCAGGTAAGGGACCGGCTTTTGTTCGCACAAAGCTCAAGTCAGTTCTGACCGGAAAAGTTATCGATCGCACATTCAACTCTGGCGTGAAGATTGATATTGCGATTTTGGAAAAGCGCGACATGCAGTATTTGTATAAAGAGGGCGATGATTTCGTATTTATGGATAGCAAAACTTATGACCAGATGACTATTCCTATGGCTGTAGTGGGGGAGATGGCTAACTACATGCTAGAAAATACGGATGCAGTAGTTGCAATCAACGAAGGAAATCCACTTTATATTGAGTTAGCTGCATCAGTTCCTTTGCGTATCACCTACACAGAGCCAGGAATTCAGGGAGATCGCTCTTCTGGCGGAACAAAGCCTGCAACAGTTGAAACTGGAATTGAAATTCAGGTCCCACTCTTTATTAAGCAGGACGAGATTGTCATGGTTGATACACGTGATGGGTCATACCAAGGCCGCGCCAACTAGTGTCTGCTCGCAGTAAGGCAAGAAAGCAAGCGTTAGACCTGCTTTTCGAAGCTGATATTCGTGGGACAAACTCTTTAGAGCTTCTCAATGCTAGAGATATTGTTGAAGAAGGTCCTGATGCCAGACCAATCCGTGAATACACACGCTTACTTGTTATTGGCGTCAATGAGAACACTCGAAAAATTGACGAACTTATTACCACCTATGCCCAAGGCTGGGATATGGATCGACTTCCAAATGTTGATCGCAACATCTTGCGTTTAGCTATCTATGAGATCTTGTGGGCTGCAGATATTCCAGACAGCGTGGCAATTGATGAAGCATTGAGTTTGGCTAAAGAGCTCTCTACCGATGAATCATCTGGCTTTATCCATGGTGTTTTAGGTCGAATCTCATCACTTAAAGAGAACTTGTCCCTTTAGTTTCAAAGAGCAGTTTGTTTTGCCCCAGATATAGACGCAGCTCTTCATCGCTGCAACCTATGGTGATGGTGAGAAAATCAATATCACTTTTGCGCAAAGATAGAATCTCGCCGTTGAAGTCCTGGCGTTCTTTGATGATTCCGAAAAGAAATGAAAATAGGATCTTTTGAGTAGATGCGGCATTGCCTTCAGAG
>Ga0209596_1001082_pt1 | contig 24127 bp, 17 predicted proteins | sample M_130807_MF_Meta_FD_187314 | JGI IMG/M metagenome (GOLD analysis project Ga0209596, IMG submission 187314) | Freshwater microbial communities from Lake Montjoie, Canada to study carbon cycling - M_130807_MF_MetaG (SPAdes) (version 2) | ecosystem: Environmental > Aquatic > Freshwater > Lake...
ACATCTTCAAGTGCAATTGCTCTGCCCTTAATAAATGGGGGCTGGATTATCGATACCCCGGGAATTCGAGCTTTTGGCCTGTCGCACCTTAATAAAGATCGCGTCATTGAGTCATTTCCTGACATCTATCAAGTGATACAAACATGTATGCCGAACTGCTCACACCACGAAGCATCCTGCGCACTCAATGCCTGGATTGACTCTGATGCAGCGCTTCAGAGTGAACGGTTGATAAGAGTCACAAGTTTGCGCTCTCTTTTAGAAGTCAAGCCCATTAGCGACGAGCAGTAGACTCGCGCTATGAGCACGCGACGTGGTGAAGACCTCGCTCTCGCCCACCGATTAGCTGATGCGGCAGATGCAATAACTCTTTCGCGTTATCAAGCTATTGATCTCACCGTAACAACAAAACCAGATAACACACCCGTGACTGATGCAGATAAGTCTGCAGAAGATGCAATCCGCTCTCTACTTCACGCACACCGCCCCGATGATGGAATCGTCGGCGAAGAATTTGGTACTGAAGGAACTGAGAAGAATCGTTACTGGGTTATCGATCCTATTGATGGCACAAAGAATTTCTTACGCGGAGTTCCTACATGGGCCACTCTGATTGGATTGATTGAGAAAGGTGAAGATGGTGCTGAGCGTGTGATTGTTGGCGTTGTCAGTGCTCCCGCACTCTTTCGACGTTGGTATGCACTCGAAGGTGCTGGAGCATTTGTCAGAGTTAATGACGAAGTACCAAAGAGAATTAGCGTCTCTGCAATTGCGAAGATCGAAGATGCATCTATCTCTCACTCTGACTTCATAGGTTGGGGCTCACGACTTGCACCATTTCGTGCCTTGATGGATAAGGCTTGGCGCACACGAGCACACGGGGATTTCTGGTCACATATGTTAGTTGCTGAAGGCGCAGTTGATATTGCAGTTGAACCTTCTCTTGCTCTCTGGGATATGGCAGCTCTCGATATTATTGTGCGAGAAGCTGGAGGACGATTCACCAACGTTGACGGTGTGGATGGATCACTCGGCGGTAGCGGACTTTCTACCAATGCAGCACTTCACGAGTATGTAGTAAACGCACTTAAAGTAGTGGGTTGAGAAAACTATGAAAGAGATACAGGTTCAGACATACTCAGTATCAGGAATGACCTGTTCTTCTTGCGTGAACTCGATAGAGCGTGCCCTCAATGAGATTGAAGGAGTCACAGCTTCAGTTAACTTCGCATCGGAGACTGTTCACATTGCCGGACCTGCAGATCTTTCACCTGAAGTAGTGATGAAGAGGATCAAGTCTGCAGGCTATAGCGCAACTCTTTTAGAAGATAGCGCCGATCCTGCGCTACATCGCAAAGGTGCGGCGCGAGCACTCTTCTTTGCAATTGCATTAGCCGTTCCATCGATTGCAATCTCCATGGTGATGAGCTGGCACCAGCCCATCAATGATTGGCTCATCTCACTCTTTAATAGCTACTCCATCGCTCTTCCGCCACATGCAGAGCATCTCTTCGCTTCCTGGCTCGTTCTCGCAATTACTGCACCACTGATATCCATCGTGGCCTTCCCTATTCATCGCGCAGCAATAAGAAATATCTTGCATCCAACCATGGATACTTTGATCTCACTTGGATCTTTGAGTGCATATATATGGTCGATCTATGCAACCTATACAAACCAAGGTGATGTCTATACCGAGGTTGCTGCGGGCGTTCTCCTCTTTGTGATTCTTGGTCGTTTCCTTGAAACTCGCGCAAAGAGAAGTGCAGGTAGTGCACTTTCCACTCTCTTAGCTCTTGGTGAGAAAGAGGTTGCTGTCCTTCGCAATGGCACCGAAGTGCTTATTCCAATCTCTCATCTAGTCATAGGCGATGAATTTGTCGTCAAGCCTGGTGCGCGCATCGCAACAGATGGCGTTGTGATCTCAGGTCAGAGCACAGTTGATAACTCACTCATCACTGGCGAATCAAAGCCCATTGAGATCACTCCCGGTATGAACGTCATTGGATCAGCACTGAATAACAATGGCCGCATCATTGTGCGCGCCACTCGTATTGGCAGCGACACAGAACTAGCGCGCATCACTGCGATGGTTGTTACAGCGCAAGGTGCAAAGGCTCCTATCCAAGCTCTTGCCGACAAGATTGCATCCATCTTTGTTCCAGTTGTCACGGTCCTTGCAATTGGAACGTTCGAAGGTTGGTATTACTTCGGTGATAAATCACTGACTTATTCAATTTCAACTGCCATCACTGTCCTTGTGATTGCATGTCCATGCGCGCTGGGGCTTGCAACACCGGTTGCACTTCTAGTCGCATCAGGTCGTGGAGCACTTCGAGGAATTGTTATCCGCCATCCACGAGTACTTGAAGCATCACAATCCATCGATACCGTTGTTCTCGACAAGACAGGAACTCTCACAGACGGTGCGATGAAGGTGCAGCAAGCATCTATTCCTGTATCCGCCCAGAAGGTATTAGGTACATCCTTTGCATCAGTTCTCAGTGAGAGAAATATTCTCTCTTCAGCTCTAGCTCTGGAAAGTCAGAGCGATCACCCGGTATCAATAGCAATCGCTTCGTATTGCATCTCTCAAAGCGCTGAACAACTGTCGGTCACTGAGTTCACTCAAACGCCAGGTGTGGGAGTTGCAGGACGTGTGCGTATCGGAGATAAATCTCCTGTTGTGATTATCGGCTCCCCTGACTCTGTCGCACATAGTTGCGTTCCTTTTGATCCTGAAATTCAACAGGCAATACGCGATGGCCAGACACATTCCCACGCCGTCTCCGTACTCGCATGGGATGGTGTAGCTATTGCAGTATTTGCAGCAGGTGATGTCATTAAGGCTGATGCTGCAGCAACGATTTCAGAGCTTCGTAATCGAAGTATTGATGTGTGGCTTCTTACGGGAGATAACGCAGAGGCGGCGGCAAAAGTTGGTGCACTCGTGGGAATAAATTCTGATCGCATCATCGCTTCGGCAAAACCTGAGGATAAATTGGCCAAGATTTCAGCGCTGCAATCAGAAGGAAAACGCGTACTGATGGTCGGCGATGGCGTCAATGATGCAGCAGCTCTTGCGCAGGCAGACCTGAGTATCGCTATGGGAACGGGAACAGATGCTGCCATTGCAACAGCAGATATCACCATCATGCGCCCTCAATTAATGAGCATCGTTGATTCGCTCGCACTTTCAAAGCGCACGTTAGGCACTATCAAAGTGAATCTGGGTTGGGCATTTGCCTATAACGCAATTGGAATCCCAATTGCGGCGATGGGCTTGATGTCGCCGATGTATGCAGCTGCAGCGATGGCGATGAGTAGCCTCTTTGTTGTTACCAATTCACTGCGTATAAAGTGAAAAAGGCGCCTATATAGGCGCCTTAATCTTTTGGTAGCGGGGGCAGGATTTGAACCTACGACCTCTGGGTTATGAGCCCAGCGAGCTACCGAGCTGCTCCACCCCGCGTCGGAAGTGCAAGTGTAGAGCGAGCCAGGTACTTCTACCAAATCGGTGAAGTTTGTACTGAATTACTTACGTGATTGCGCAGAAAGTGCTGCAGCAATTGCTGCTTTGAGTCGATCTTGTGCGCGACCATATGCAGCGAAATCACCCTTTGCAAGTGCAGCTTGTCCATCAGCAATTGCTTGCTTAGCACTTTGCAGTGCACTTGCTAGATCTGCTGAACTATTTGAAGTTGTTGGATTTGCTGCAGATGAATTAGTTCCAGAGTTTCCACCAAAGACTTGATCAAGTGCACCCTTAAGTGAACTATCAAAACCAATGACATCACCAAATGACACTAAGACTTTCTGTAGGAGTGGGTATGCCGATGCATTGCCTGTTGCCTTTACATATACAGGTTGCACATAGAGCAGACCATTTCCGACTGGAAGTGTGAGCAAGTTACCGAGCACTACATCAGAACCGCCTTGACGCAAGAGCGAGAGTGCATTTGCAACTTCTGGCTTTGCTTCAAAGTTTGATGCAACCTGGGAAGGACCTGCAATATTGGTGCTTCGTGGAAGCTGCAAGACAGTGATCTTTCCATAATCAGCTCCAGCGGTTGAATTCACTGATGCAAATGCAGAAAGGTTTTCACGACCACCACGTGGAACAAATGGTGTGGTCAATGAGAATGCTGGAGTTGCAGAACCGGGCATTTGCACAGTCATGTAGTACGGAGGTTGCGCTCCTGCATTTGCACCAAATGTTGATGGATCACGTGGAACGCGCCAGAAATCTTGTCCACCGTAGAACGCTGCTGCGCTCTTGACGTGATACGAACTCAAAATATCGCGCTGCACGCGGAACATATCCTCTGGGTAGCGAATGTGTGCCAGAAGGCCCTTAGAGATTGCACTCTTTGGCTTCACAGTATTAGGAAATGCCTTCATCCATGTCTGCAGGACAGGATCTTTGGCTTCCCACTGATAGAGAGTGACTGATCCATCGTATGCATCAACAGTTGCTTTTACGGAGTTACGGATGTAATTAACTGCCTTATTTGATTGCGCAGTAATAGAAGTTGAGTTTGCAGTCAGCGCATCGTTTGTTGCCGCAGCAAGTGATGTGGACTTTGAATATGGATAGCCTGCACTGGTTGTGTAGCCATCAATAATCCACGTGATTTTTCCATCTACGACAGCTGGGTATGGATCGCCATCGAGAGTCAGCCATGGAGCAACCTTTGCAACGCGCTCACGTGGTGAACGGTTAAAGAGAATCTTTGAATCAGCGTTAATCAAGTTAGAGAGCAAAATTCGCTGCTCGCCATATTTCAGAGCGAAGATCACCTTATTCAGCGTGTTACCTACTGCAACGCCACCCTTGCCTGTGTAGGTGTAATTCTTCTGACCGTTTGCAGATGTGTCATCTGGGTAGTCGAACTCAACAGGTGAGTTGCTCTTCTTGCCACCAATAATGGAGTAATCAGGAACATTTTCACCAAAGTAGACGCGTGGTTCAAAGTTGCCTAAACCCTTTGTTGGAGGCAGATCGCCAACAAGGAAGCTTGGCTTTCCATCTGCATCAACTGTATTTCCGTATGCTGCAACAAAACCAAATCCATGTGTATAGACAAGGTGATCGTTAATCCAGTTACGGCTTGGGTTGCCATCAATATTGAGTTCACGAATTGCAACAACAGCATCGCGAGAAACACCATTGACTGTGTAGCGATCGATATCGAGAGATTCTGGGAATGTGTAATAAGGCTTAATCTGCTGAAGTTGGCGGAAGGTGGCTGAAAGTACATTCGGATCCATCAAGCGGATATTTGCAATAGTTGCTGCATCCTTTGCGAGCTGGCCTGCACTTGTTGAAATCGTTGCGTTGTAATCCTGCATGACCACGCCATTAAGGTCATAGGCAGCTCGGGTTGCATCGATATTGCGCTGAATAAATGGCGCCTCCTTCGATGATTCCGATGGCTTTACCTGGAACTGCTGAATCGCACCAGGGTAAATACCTGCAATCAATACTGATGAAACGACGAGAAGTGCTGTTCCTGCAGCTGGCAAGAGCCATGAACGGCGAATGATATTTGCAAAGAAGAGAAGCGCACACACAACTGCAATTGCAGACAAGATTGCCTTGGCAGGAAGTGTTGCATTGACATCTGTATAAGAGAGTCCAGTAATCAGCTTGCTCTCTTTGAGTGCAAGGGCATAACGATCGAACCAGTAAGCAACTGCCTTAAGGAGAACGATGAGACCGAGAAGTACTGAAATCTGAACACGGGCAGCAACTGTTGTGCGATCTGCCTGCACTTGAGTACGAATTCCGCCATACATGTAGTGAATGAATGCTGATGCAAGAGTTGCAAGGACAAGTGTTGAGATTGCCCATCCGATAATTGCCTGCCACATAGGTAAACGAAATGCAAAGAAGGAAATATCCAGACCAAACTGTGGGTCCTTCACGCCGAAATCAGTTGAGTTCTTAAAGAGCAACCATTCGCGCCAGAAGACCATTCCTGAACTTCCAGCAAAGTAGGCGAGTGCAAGAACAATTCCTAGAAACACCCAGCGGCGAATAGGTTCAACTTGTGCACGAAGACGCTCGAGTCCACTGATTTCAATACTTGTAGGAACATAGAGTGGACGACGCTTATAGGCGAGATAAATATTGAGAGAAATTACGAGCGAGGTAATCAAGCCAACAATAAGAAAGAGCTCAACCTTCGTCGTGAGAACTGTCGACCATACGCTTGTGAAGTCAACAGAATTGAACCAGAGCCAATCAACGTAGTAACCGCTGAAGTAAGTCAGTAACGCTCCAAGTGCGACGAGGATTGCTGCGGTTATGACAAACGGGCTGCGATTTCTATTCATGCTCCTAGGTTAGTGCAACCGGTAACGCCTCGAAAATTGGAATCAGGCGCCTTGCGGAGGTAATTCATGGCTTCATCAAGCGTGGAAATGGCCACCACAGAGATACCACTCACATTACTTGCAATCTCATCGCAATTATCGCGGGAAGCAAAGAGCACTGATGCTCCCGCCTTCTTGGCAGCGATGATCTTCTCGGCGATGCCACCAATTGCTCCCACTTTGCCAGCGGGTGAGATGGTTCCAGAACCTGCAACTTTTCGCCCTTGCAAAATATCAACGGGTGTAAAGAAATCAATAAGTCCAATAGTGAAAATCAATCCACCACTGGGGCCACCTGTATTGGTAAGTGAAACTTTCACAGAGCTATCAGAGAGTTGGGAGATATCGACTGCTGGAAAATTCTTTGCCAGATAATTCTTAGTCGCAGACATTGCATCGCTCTGTGACACCTTCATCTCGTGAAGTGCCTTTTTCTCTTCCTTCACAGTTGATGTATTGCGTTGATAGAAAGCAGAACGTGGGAAAAGTACGCACTCAGCCCGTATCCAACAGCCCAGGGCCTCTGCACCAAGGATCTTTGCATCGGCGGTCGATACCCAAATAGATAAGAGATAGACCTGACCATGTGGCTTATATGTCTTGATATCCGCATTCTTCACCTGCAGCACTTTAGGAAAGAGAGGTGTGCCTTCACCGGGCTGAATCACAACGAAGTTAACGGGAGTAAAGAGCGGGACGATGAAAAGGAGTGCGAAGAAGAGAGTCAGTAACCGCGGTGTCTTTGAGAAACGAAGCGCCATGGTGGGATTGGTGCTACCTACAGCAGAGAATCTTTATCTGGCTGCGGTTCATCTAGCTCTGGCTCCACAGTTGATGCATCACGGAATGAATCTTGAAAGCGTTGGAATTGCCCAACGGAGCGAGATGTTTCAGTTTCAAATTTTGACTTGAACTTTGAGACCCAGATGACATAGCCGATAGCGCCGATCAAACCTGCTGCGGGAACAACCCACCAGATGAGTGCAGCAAAGGCGCTTGATCCTGCGAGTAACTCGGTGTGGGGCATGTAAAAATCTTAGTCCTTCTGGGAAGAAAGTGCCCACTCCGGTGGTTACACCCTGTAGATAGAATCAACCTATTCTTCACCTGGCCTAGCTTTTCTTAAGGGAGTAACAGATGTCACCTTTTGGATTCACACCTGATGATGGTGATGAAGAAAATGGTAAGCCAGAAGACTTAAACGCAATGATGCGTCAGATGCAAGAACAGATTCAAAAACAATTTGAACAACTTGGAATTAATCCTGCAGGTTTCGTCAATCCCTTTGCATCTTTTGCACAAGGTTCACAGGATGCACTCCCTCAAGCTGTTGTTCGTGATACAGCGAAGAAATTTGTGCAAGCTCAAGGCTCACAACCCATCGGCACAAAAGATGTCACTGTCGTCGATAACGCCTTTGAAATTGCAGATCTCTGGCTCAATGAAGCAACGGTCTTTCCTGCAACCTCTGGCACATCATCACAGCGCTCTGTCAGCCGACTTGATTGGGTTGATGAAACCCTCGCAGGGTGGCAGGCAACGATGGAGCCACTTGCCACAGGTCTCTCATCTGCAATCTCATCCCTGCTCGATGATGCGATGGCCCAGCAATCACAGGATGTCGATTCTGGTGAAGCGATGGCGGCACCTATGGGCGCAATCGCCGGTCTACTTCGCACCTTTATCGGTTCTCTCATTGCTACTCAATTAGGCCAAGCTATTGGTGGAATTTCGGCAACAGCAACGGGTGCCCATGATGTGGGGCTGCCCCTTCTCGACCCAGCTCGCCCACTATTAATTCCTGAAAACATTGAGAAGTGGAGTGAAGATCTCGAAATTCCTAAGAGTGAAATCTATCTTTTCCATGCACTGCGCGAAGCAGCTGTGGCACGGCTCTTTGAATCAAACCCGTGGCTTGTCTCCTATATTCGCAGCGCCATCGTTGATTATGGTCGCGGAATCCACATCGATATGGAAGCAATTCAACGACAAGCAGAGGAGGCGATGCAGAACTTTGATCCATCACAGATGAACCCTGAATCACATGAAAATTCCTTCTCTCTCGCACTCAATAATGGAATTTTTACACCGGAGGAAACTCCAGCACAACGCGCAGCGCTCTCCAAGTTAGAGACAGCACTTGCACTTGTCGATGGTTGGGCTGATGAAGTCACAACGATTGCAGCAGGTGAGCGACTTCCCGCTCTTTCTCAGCTTCGTGAGATGTATCGACGCCAGCGAGCAACCAGCGCTCCATCACAACAACTCTTTAAAACACTGTTAGGTCTTGAAGTGACTCCCAAACTTGCACGGGAGGCGAGCGCTTTCTGGCAGAAGGTGCGCGAATCCAAAGATGTTGCAGCCCGTGATCAGATTTGGAGTGGGATCTTGCCAAGCGCCGAAGAATTATTGGAACCTGAGAAGTTCTTAACGTCCTCTGAGATTCCAGATGACTTGAGCGGTCTGCTCTAAGCCACTGCTTCTTCAGGGAAAAGAAAAGCGAAGTCCCCGGGCGCACATTTCGATATCAGCCTTCCCCTTGCTGATATCAAACGGTTATCCGAGGACTTCGTATGCGAAAAGTACGACGAATAGTGGGCAGAATCAAACGAAAAAGGCTAAGACACAAGAAAATTTTTCTGTCAAAATTTATCGATACATCTGCATTTAGTTGTCTTATCTAATACATTTCCTCAATGACTACTGGAGAGTTTGAAGAAGTCACTCTCCCTGGGGTCGATGAGGGTGAAATTCTTGTCATCCGCTCCACACGACGTAAAAAGAGCATCTCTGCCTATCGCCAAGGCGGTCGCATCGTCATCTCTATCCCTGCACGGCTGAGCAAAGCTGATGAACGCGCCATTGTTCCCGAGATGATCGCCAAGATTCGCAGCCAAGAGCACTCCAAGACCCCCGGAGAGGCCGATCTGATCGCCCGTATCGATGAGCTACTCACCGAGCTAGCTCCTGAAATCACTGAACGACCTGTTTCAGTGACATGGAGAGCGATGCGCGAGCGCTGGGGCTCCTGCACAAGCGTGGATCGCTCCATCCGCATCTCAGACCGTCTCAAGCTTGCCCCTGAGTACGCACTCGATTACGTCCTCTTTCATGAGGCAATCCACCTTCAATACTTCGACCATGGGGAAGAATTCAGCGAGGTCTTGGCCAGATTCGAGGATTCAGAGCTGGCCAGTGCCTATCTCGATGGATATGAGGCCGCTGAGAGGTCCCTTCTGGCCCCAGTGGAGCTGGAGAAGATCTAGTTCAAATCCCCACGCACAATCTCCGCGTGGAGAGCGTGTTTTGAGCGTGAGCGGGAGTATCGTTCAAGCCAGTACACATGAGCGCCAAGCACATGGGTCGAACGGAGGCAAAAATGGCAGAGGTAGAGACATACAAGGGTGACGCTTACTGCGTTAAGTGCAAAGCCAAGCGTGATTTCGAGGGAACTGTAAAGATCTCAGACTCTGGTCGTCGCATGGCACAGGGCATCTGCCCAGTGTGTGGCACCAAGGTAAATCGCATTCTTGGCAAGAAGCCAGAATAAGTTTTACGTCACTCATACGTAGCAATAACCCTCGCCCTTTATGGGTGGGGGTTATTTCTTTTCTCCGCACTCCCTTTTCTAGCTCACCCTCACTACGCGTTGAGAAGCCAACTGCAGCGCGTTGAGAAATGAGGGCTTACTGCACAGATTGATATCCGCGCTCGCTTGGCATAACAAGGGCGCGCCCACAATGCGCAGCTATGAGAACGTTAAAGCGCGGAATATCACTTTTTAACACCACAACACCTGGAGAGTATTTTCTCGGTACAGCTTCGCGAGCAATTCGCATCTACACCTCTGAGCAGAAAGTCATCGCCGAGCATTTAGCTCGCGGAGTGGATGAGAACGATATTTCACAGCTCACAGGAGTCTCCCCCATCGCAGTGCACAATCTAATGACAGAGCTTGCACACGAGTCGCTGATTGATATTTCCCAGGGAGCAATCACAGTCAGCGAGCGATTTGTTTCAAAACTAGACAATCGAGCGATAAAAAATAGTAAGCCAAATCAAGATGGTGCATATATCCAACTTCATAATCGCATTGCACCTGAACTTGAACAGAGCACCTGGATTGATGGAGTAACAGATGGAGGGATTTCAGTCTTAAGTGCCAGACAGAATTATCTTCTTGAAATTTCTGGCAGCAATCGAGTTGCAACACTGCTCTATACGCTCTTGCTCACTAGCGGATTTACTCAGGTGCGCTACGCAGTCAGAGGCAGGAACTCTGTTATCGCAGATCTAGATTTAGGCGTCGATGGCATCACATCGAGTGATTTTGGATTCTCCTTCACCAAAAATCGTGAAGATCTTCGTCGTGATTACTCACTCTTTCCTCTTGATAAGAGCGCCAATTACTTAGATGAGGCATCAACTCCAGATCTTGCAATTGCATGTGGTGATATCGATCCTGAGAAGTTATCTCTCTGGATGAGCTATGGACAAACATTTATGCACATCCCACATCCACACGGAGGTCGCGCAGAAATAGGACCGATTGTTATTCCTGGAAAGACGCCATGCTTGCGGTGTGCGCAATTAGCAGAATGCGATCAAAGCGGTGTGATTGCAAGTCGCGCAATGAGTACTCATGAGAACTTCGAATACCCACAGATTGCAGCTCATTTCATTGCTGCCATGGCAGCCTCACAGATAACTGCTTATTGCGATGCCATCACACTTTCAGAAGGAGAAGCTCTCAAAGGGCCCGAGATCTTTGGAAAAATCACTGTCATTGACTATCAACGTCTTGCGCAACCACAGGTGGTGGCGATTACTCGCCATCCACTCTGTGGATGTGCTTTCTAGCATTTCTTAAATGTCACTCTCAATCAATCGCGCAGCTGCAATGACCTGACGTGGTGGTCGACCAGCGCGACGCTTACGTTCGATGATCACGCCATCTTCAATAAGTTGACCGCCCCATACTCCACATGGCTCTTGGCGAGATAACGCGCCATCAAGACACTTGTTGCGCACAGGACATGTTCCGCAGAGCGCCTTAGCCTCGAGCACTCCCTGGTCTGTTTCAGAGTAGAAGAGCTCAGGGTCTGCTAAATGGCATGGCAGGGTGAAAGCCTTGGCGTTGTCATATGTGAACGTCACATCCTTCAAGCCAATCTTTTCGCCGTTATCTGCCCAGCCTGGTACCTGTAGTTCGCTGAAGAGAACTGTCATAGCTCTCACCTCTTCTCTCTGTTTCTAGACCTTTCGATCTATCTCGTTTCTTTCTTTTTCTTGATCTGTTAGTTGTGTGAGGAAAATAAAAAAGGACCTACAAATCCTTGGTGGATTTGAGGCCCTTGTGGGTCTGTTCGAAGTTACTCGACTAGAGCTCCTGTGGCCTCAACCACTGCATAAAAGTTGGCGTAAAACGCTGACTTTGTAGCTGTGGGCCAAGCTGCGCGCTTATGAGTGCGCTTAGCTGTGGCTGTTGAGGTTGTATGAGCAGCAGAAGGAACAGCAGCGCGTGCGCCTGCTGTTGTTGAAGTGAATACTGAATTCATCTCAACGCCTCCTGTTATCGATCATCGATTATTCGATGAAGTGCCAAGGGTACGCGAGCCCCATGAGATCTGGCAAGTTAATTAAATGCCCTTATGAACCGGCGAGTAACCCGGATTCACGCAGGAATGGGCTTGGGCTCCTGCGGTAGGAGATATGTAAATCAGCCTTAGCACGCGTAATTCCCACATAAAACAGTCGTCGCTCCTCATCGATGGATGCATCAGAGACAGGCAATTGCCCCTCAGATGCACCGATCAAAAAGACGCGCTCCCACTCAAGTCCCTTTGCTGCATGCAGCGTTGCAAGGGTGATGACGGGCATCGTTGGTGGATTATTTTGCTGCACGCGATCTTCGACTTCACGTAAATATCCACGCAGCGTTTTTGGTGTGAAATTATCATCGTCATCGAGCTCGCGCGCTAAATGCAGAAGGGCAGCAATTCCATCAATGGCTTCACCCGTTAAATAGGGCTGAGCAAGGGTGCGAAGTTCATCAATCCATCCTTGGCCTTCAGCGGGAATAACAGATGCCTTACGAACTTCACTTAAGAAATCACGAACCTCTCTGCGATCAAAGAATCTCTCGGTACTGCGCACTTGATAGGGCAAGTTCACTTTCTGCATGGCGCGTTCAACGCTTTTCAGTTGTGAATTTGTACGAGCAAGAATTGCCACCTCATGGGGTGGGGTTCCAGCACTTAACAAGTCCGTGATCTCAGAGAGAACACCGTTTACTTCAGATGCCTCATCAGAGTAGCCAACGACGCTAGGTGCACTGCCATGATCGTTCTGCGCAACGAGCTCTTGCCCCATCGCACCATGGCGCAGAAGTGCATTAGCTGCAAAGGTAATTTCTGGCGTGGATCGATAACCGGTGCTCAGACGAATTACTTCAGCATCAGGGAATCGTTGTGTAAAGGTATTTAGAAAGACCGGAGTAGCTCCCGCAAATGAGTAAATGGTTTGTGCAGGATCTCCCACAACACAAATATCGTTGCGCTTTCCAAGCCAGGCATTAATCAAACGTTGCTGGATTGGTGAGACATCCTGATACTCATCGATAGTGAAGTATCGATACTGATCTTGGACTCGCTCGCGCACTTCACGCTCTTGCTCCAACATCGCAGCACACAGAAGTAGCACATCTTCAAAGTCGATGGCCAACTCTTGCTTCTTAATGGATTCATATGCCGTATAGATCTGCACCATCTGCTCAGGTAATACGCGTGGTTTCTGCATGCGCTTGGAGATTTCATCCACGTAATCACTCGGGGCAACTTGAGAAACCTTTGCCCATTCAATTTCAGATGCGATATCTCGCATGAGTTCGCGATTAGTCGCCCGCACAGAATCACTTAAGCCTGCGCGATTAATTGCTTCAGTCAGAAATCCAGTCTTGGTTGTCATGAGATCTGGTGTGCGCCCACCGAAGACCGAAGGCCAAAAGTAGAGAAGTTGTTTGAGAGCAGCTGAGTGAATCGTGCGCGCTGCAACGGTGGGAACTCCCAGTGAGCGAAGTCGTGCCCGCATCTCACCTGCAGCCTTTGCTGTGAAAGTTAGCGCCAATACTTTCTGTGGATCCATCGTTCCAATTGCTGCTGCATATGCAATGCGATGAGTAATAGCGCGAGTCTTTCCAGTGCCAGCACCTGCAATAACGCAGACAGGTCCACGAGATGCCAGTGCCACAGCGCGCTGATCAGGGTCTAACGCTGCAAGAATCTCATCTTCTATCGCCACGTTTCGCCGCCAAGTGCAACTTCACCAAGCCAGCCCTCAATCATCTTGCGTGCAACTGAAATTGTTGGTGGAAGCAGAAGTGAACCATCGGCAGCTGCAGCTTTGAGTTCTTCTCGACTAAACCATTTCACGTCAGTGATTTCTTCACCATCGCCCTTTGCATCATCTGGGTTGTCTGTGACTGCCTCAAAGGCAATCATGATGCTTGCTGGAAATGGCCATGGCTGAGAGCCTAAGTATTTAATTTCACTGACAGTGATATTTGATTCTTCAAAAACTTCACGAGAAACACATTGTTCAAATGTTTCACCGGGTTCAAGAAAACCTGCAAAAGTTGAGAAGCGTCCTTCAGGCCAGACTGGTTGATGTCCTAGCAGAATGCGATCTGCACGATCTTTGATAAGAACAATGACTGCCGAATCCGTGCGGGGATGATGTTGGCTCTGATCTGCATCGCAGAAACGTGCTGCCCCACCTAGATCTACACGTGTTGCACCACCACAACGTGGGCATCGCGGATGCGCTCGATGCCAATTACTGAGCGCTGTTGCATGCAGGGCTAATTCAAATTCAAGGGGAGAAAGTTGTGCACCAACTTCGCGAAGGGTTGTGAACCCTTCACTCTTTTCTTCATCAGATACTTCACCAACCCACTCTGTATCCCAGACAAAGTAGGGGGTGCGATCTGCAAGATCGAGGCCTAAGAAGTAGCGAGAGCCTTCAGTAAATTTTCCTGATTGGGCAAGGGATGCAATCTCTTGCGCCGATCTAAAGGTGAGCTTTTCGTCAAGGGATGCAATCTGGCCATCTGCAATATGAGCAATCTTTGCCTTCTGCCACAAAGTATCGAGAGTTACTTGATTGGTGCGTAATTCTCCGGCGCGATCTATATGGGATGGGTGTTGATATATCGCGCTCACAGGTGCAGGTTACTAGTCTGTGGGGGTGCGCATCACCTCGTGGAATCTCCTGCATGGAATGGCCATCCCCCCGCAAGGCAGCGCAGATCCAGAGGCTCTAAAACGTGCCATCCAATCTCTTGAATCTGATGTCTTCGCCTTTCAGGAAGTTGATCACTTCTTACCTCGTTCGAATTCGCGACCACAGATGCGCGATATTGCAGAAAGTATTGCAGCCCGCGATTGGGCGATGGGGCCAAGCGTTATCGGAACTCCCGGTGAGAGTTGGCGCAAGAAGCACGAACACGAACCTGAAGTTATTACCAATGCATCATCGCACTCCGAATTGATGCATGAGTGTTATGGAATTGGAATTGTTTCAAAGATTCATGTTCTGAGTTGGTATCGGCTCAATCTAGGAAATTCTCCCCTCGGTCTTCCACTCATTGTTCCCGGTGATGAAACTGGAAAAGGAAGACCACGTTTTATCTATGTTAAAGATGAACCGCGACTTGCACTTGCTGCAGTTCTTGAAAATGGTTACACGGTCGTCAATACCCATCTTTCATTCGTTCCTGGATTTAATCTTGCCCAACTGCGACGCGTGAAGAAGTGGGCACTTGAAATTGCAGAATCAACAGGAACGCGTGCGATTGTCCTTGGCGATCTCAACTTGCCAAAAAATCTGCCCATTGTGGCCTCCAAGTGGAAATCACTCGTTACCCAGAACACATACCCCAGCTGGGGAGCCAAGATTCAATTCGATTACCTCCTCTCACCCGATCTCGCCTTTGGTGAATTTTCCGTGAGAAATTTCGCCCCCACAGGGGTGAGTGACCACCTGCCTATAGGTATTGAAATCTTCGGTTAGCAATTTTCCCCAAATTCATTAGCCTTAGGGCATGACTACAGAATCAAAGACTTCAGCAGCCCAGTGTCCATATACAGGTAGCAAGCTCAATAAAGAGGGCACCTACAACACTGATTGGTGGCCAAACCACTTAGACCTCACAGTCTTACGTAGCCACACAACGGCATCAGATCCAATGGATAAAGACTTTGATTACGCAGCAGAATTTAAGAAACTCAATATCAAATCTGTGCAGAAAGATATTGAAAAGCTGATGACGACATCACAAGAGTGGTGGCCAGCAGATTATGGGCATTACGGTCCATTCTTTATCCGCATGGCTTGGCATAGCGCAGGCACCTATCGCACATACGATGGTCGCGGCGGTGCTGGTGCAGGAATGCAACGCTTTGCACCTCTTAATAGTTGGCCCGATAACGTCAACCTTGATAAAGCACGCAGACTTTTATGGCCGATTAAGCAGAAGTATGGAAAAAGTTTGTCATGGGCAGATCTCATGATCCTTGCAGGTAACTGCGCACTTGATTCCATGGGGCTAAAGACTTTTGGTTTTGGTGGAGGACGTGCAGATGTCTGGGAACCAGATGAGACTTATTGGGGTAAAGAGCAAGAGTGGCTTACCAACGAGCGCTATAGCGGAGATCGTGAACTTGAAAATCCACTTGCTGCAGTACAAATGGGTTTGATCTATGTAAACCCTGAAGGTCCGGATGGAAATCCAGATGTATTGGCTTCTGCAAAAGATATCCGCGAAACATTTGCTCGCATGGCGATGAATGATGAAGAAACAGTCGCACTCATTGCAGGTGGTCACACATTCGGCAAAGCACATGGAGCTGCAGATCCTGGAAAGTATGTTGGCGCAGAACCAGAAGGTGCTCCAATAGAGGAGATGGGCCTAGGCTGGAAGAACAGCAATGGCAAGGGCAATGGCGCAGAAACTATCTCTAGCGGCCTTGAAGGTGCTTGGACTCCGACTCCAACAAAGTGGGATAACACCTACTTTAAGACTCTCTTTAAGTATGAGTGGAAGCAGACAAAGTCACCAGCAGGTGCAACGCAATGGATTCCAACTGATGAATCTGCAGCAAAGGCTGTTCCTGATGCACACCTCAAGGGCGTCACACATGCTCCCGTTATGTTCACAACAGATCTTGCAATGCGCATGGATCCTGCATATGAAAAGGTCTCGCGTCACTTTGCCCAAGATCTTGATGCCTTTGCCGATGCCTTTGCACGTGCGTGGTTCAAACTCACCCACCGCGATATGGGACCAATCGCACGTTACTTAGGACCTCTTGTTCCTAAAGAGCAGTTGATTTGGCAAGACCCACTTCCAGCAGCTCCAAAATCAACAATCTCAAAGGCAGATGCAGAGTCACTGAAGAAGAAGATTCTCAAGAGTGATCTGACCATCTCTCAGCTTGTTACTACTGCATGGGCATCTGCTGCATCCTTCCGAGCAACAGATAAGCGCGGTGGTGCAAATGGAGCTCGTATTCGCCTTGAACCACAACGCAGTTGGGCTGTCAATAATCCTAAGGAACTTGCAAAGGTTCTAAAAGTTCTTGAGAAGATTCAGACAACATTTAATAAGCGAGCTAAGAAGAAGATCTCACTTGCAGATCTCATCGTTCTTGCTGGAGTTGCTGCAATCGAAAAGGCTATTGATAATGCAGGCTTTAACATCAAGGTGCCCTTCACGCCAGGTCGCACAGATGCAACGCAAGAGCAGACCGATGTTGCATCTTTCGCCGTTCTTGAACCAACTGCAGATGGATTCCGTAACTATCTAGGTGCCGGACAATCACTGAGCGCTGAAGAGCTTCTCATTGATCGCGCAGCACTCCTGGGGCTCACTGCTCCTGAAGTCACAGTCCTTCTTGGTGGAATGCGCGTACTTGGCGCTAATCACGATGGTTCAAAGACAGGTGTCTTAACCCATAAGAAAGAAACTCTAAGTACTGATTTCTTCATCAATATCCTTGATATCAAATACCAATGGGCTCCCAAGTCAGGTGATAGCAACCTCTTTGAAGCACATGATCGCAAGAGCGGAAAAGTTAAGTGGAGTGCAACCCGTGCTGATCTAGTCATTGGTTCAAACTCTGAATTACGCGCCCTTGCTGAGGTCTATGCAAGTAACGATGCTGAGAAGAAATTCATCAAGGATTTCGTTGCTGCGTGGACCAAGGTAATGAATCTCGATCGCTTTGATCTAAAGAAGTAACTACTTCACACTCAACAGATCGATGAGTTGACCTTCAGATAAGAGGTTTGCTCGTCGATCTGTTGTATTTGTGGGCACGTAATGAAATGCCGCAGTGACTTGGTCTACTGAAATTCCCTGCAACTTCGCCCACGCCAAGCGATAAACGGCCAGCTGCACGGCAGATGATTCACCCAAAACCTTAGAACCTGTCTTCCAATCCACCACTTCAAAGCCTGCATCTGTTTTATAGACAGCATCGATGCGCCCTCGAACAAGGATTCCAGCAATTACTGTCTCAAAAGGAACTTCGACGGCATGTGGTTGAAGTTGCGCCCAACTGGATGCAAGCCACTTAGCTTTTAGGTCTTCAAGCTTTTGATCTTCCTCCAGCGCAGTCAAGAGATCAAAATCTTCATCATCAAAGAGAGTCTTTGCATTGAAGTGGTTCTCAATCCATAAGTGAAATGCAGTTCCACGATGTGAGTACTCATCCATAGCCCGTGGCATCGGACGGCGAATAGTTCGCGCAAGCTCTGCTGGATCTTCATGCAGTGCAATCAACGATGACGTGGAAAGGCGCGGAGGAAGTGCCACATCAAAGGCTCCTTCCTTGTATTCATTAAATTCAGCGATTATGGCTCGGGCATCATCTGCAAAGTCGCGCAGCGCGCCATCGACTTTATCTTCAAGGTTGATGGGCGCTGCAGATTCCACCAGAGCCAATGTGCGATCAAAATCTACGCGACGATCTCCGAGTGGATCTCGCGGCCACTGCGCAGTTACTTCAATATCTTTTGCAGGATTGCGCTCACTACTTGCTGGAGCAATCGGTGCTGAAAGCACTGTGCCCACAGCACTTGCGACCTCCTGGACCTTTTCATAGAGAAGAGAAGGTGCCACAGGTTTTGCTCCATCACGCCAGAATGATGTGGAGCAGAAGAGATGTGTGCGAGCACGAGTCATCGCCACATAACCAAGGCGAATTTCTTCCCGCATCTTAAAGTCAACGCACTCTGCTGCAAATGCATCAATAGCCTTCTTTGCCGCAGCATTGGTTGTCGCTGCATTCCATGAGAAAGCCGGCAAGATATCTCTATCACCACGAAGTGCAAATGGAATATGGCGTTCATTGGTGATCCAGTTATCTGGATCTGTTGTATTTGCTCCTGGGAAAGTTCCTTGGGCAAGTCCTGGAACTGCAACAACATCCCATTCAGCGCCCTTTGCCATATGGATGGTGAGAATCTGAACAACACTGGCATCAACATCAGGTGTTCCAGCTTTGAGGCCACCTTCTTCTTCACTTGCAACATCTAGCCATTGCAAGAAGGCAGAGAGCGTTCCACCGCTACGAGCAAACTTTGCAGCCTCATCCATAAAGCGATCGAGGTGGCGACGGCCATGTGTGCCACCGTCTCGAAGCATGACTTCACTCTCTAAGTTCAAATAGCGCTCAATATCAACAATGAGATCTGTAATGGGTGCGGATGCACGAGAGCGAAGACGACGCAGGTCAGATGCAAAGGAAGTTAACCGTTCATATCCCACAGCGCTGAACTTTGATTTCTCGCACTTTTCAATCTCATCGAGTGCATCAATGACACTTCCAATGAATTGATCATCTGCTTCAGCAGATTGTGGATTTCCAGCAACAATGTTCTTCACGATGCTACGACTATCAGCGGATAACGATTCAGAGCGTGAGCGAGCAAAACGACCCAAAGCTGCAATATCGCGCGGTCCAAGATTGATACGTGGCCCAGTCAGATGGCGCATCAGCGATGCTCCCGCATCAGGGTTATTGATTACTTTAAGCATCGCAACAAGATCTGCAATCTCAGGAACGTGCACAAGTCCGCCTAAACCAAGGACTTCAGAAGGTATTCCAGCCTTTGCTAGAGCTTCCTGAATCAGAGCAATTTGTGCACGCTTTCGAACGAGCACAGCAAAAGTCTTAGGAACTTTACTGCCCACTTTCACACGCTCTGGATTACTCCACAAAGGCGTGAAGTATTCAGCTATGGCTGTTGCTTCACCTTCCAAGTTTTCAAAGATACCGCAGGTGAGATTTCCTTTTCCAGCACCCTTACGTGGTTTCAACGCTGCAACAGTGATGCCTTCATCTTTTCTTACATCAGCTGAAATTGCATTGGCAAGGGTAAGGATGGATTCATCGTTGCGATAGGTAGTAAGAAGCTCATAGACGCTCTTACCTGTTGCGCCATCGCTCTTTGGAAAGTTTGCGTTAAATGCACTGATAGTTCCAGATGATGCACCGCGCCATGTATAGATGGATTGGCAAGGATCGCCAACGGCAGTAACAGGATGTCCGCCACCAAAGAGGGCAGAGAGTAAGCGCACCTGTGATTGCGACGTATCTTGATATTCATCCAGCAGAACAATCGGATACTTCGCACGTTCAAGTACTCCCACATCGGAGAAATTGACGGCAATATCTGCAGCAAGTGCAATCTGATCATCGAATGAAAGCTCACCTGATTGGCGACGTGCCTCAAGGAATGATTCCATCATCGGTAGCATCGCAATTCTTTGGCTCAAGACCTTTGCAACTCTGCGAGTCTCTTCATTGGTAGCACCGGTCATCTGTGCAAGCTCGTGTAATACCTTTTCATCAGCATTTCTAATTTGATCCACAGTCACTCGATGTTCAAGAACCATCGATGTCAGACCCAATAAATCCTTTACTACAGTGCTTGCTGCATCACTTGTTGCAAAGGTCCCGTCATCCCATTCGCGCACCAACTTATTGGCAGCCATCCAGAGGGCTGCCTCACCCAATGGCTGTACATCAGCATCAATGCCATAGCGAATTGCATGTTCACTCAAGAGGCGTCCTGCATAGGAGTGATAAGTGGTCACTGCCGTATCGAGTGAGCTAAAAGTGCGCGCTATCCCCTGCTTATCTTGTGCCTGCTGGAATTGGCGAAGACGTTTACGAATACGAGTATTGAGCTCTCCCGCAGCCTTTCGGGTGAAGGTAAGACCAAGAATCTGATCAGGACGGGCAATCTCATTTGCAACGAGATAGACCACGCGCGCTGCCATCGTCTCCGTCTTTCCAGAACCAGCACCTGCAATAACAACTGCTGGCTCAAGCGGATTATCGTAAATAGAAATAATTGGGCGCTGTTCATCAGATGGAAGATGGAATGTGGGATCGATCGAGATGATCATCTCGGCTACTTGATCAGGTGAGTACTTTTCAATCATTGATGCACCGCCTTACCTTCAAGGTAGAGCGGACAGGAAGGCTTGACCTTGCACTGCTTACACATATCATTCTTACGCGCAGTAAATGTTGCACCGCCCATACCCACAGCAATCTCTTCCAGTATCGCCTTCGTTGCATCAACATCGGCTAATGGATCTTGTTCACGGGTGCTATAGCTCTTATTCTTACTTGCAAGATAGACAAGCTGAGCACCTGTGACATCTGTGGACTTTAATTTCTCTTCAAATCCATCAAGGACAACACCTAATTGATAGCAGGCAAGCTGCAAATTGGTCTGTGCATCATCTCCTGAGATCTCTTTCTTTCCCGTCTTAAAGTCGATGATGTAATGCTTGCCATCGCCATCTACCTCAATGCGGTCAACATTTCCGCGGATAAGTGCGCGCCCCACAGTGATTTCAAAGCTCATCTCAACGCCTGCAACTGTGCGGTTATTATCCGAAAGTGACTTGGTGTGAAAGAGAGAGAATCGCTCCAACATCTTCTTCGCCCGTGCAAGGGCTGCATGACTAATCCATCCCTGACTATCATCAATCAACGGCCATGAATCAATGAGTTTGCTCTGCAGCGCTTCATCAGTAATTCCCGCTTCTTCCACTTTAAGCCGAGCGAATTCGTGAATAACTGATCCCAGTAACTGCGCAGTGGAATCACCATCGGTGCCACCGCTTTTTTCCAAGAACCATTTCAGCCCACATTCGGTGAAGTTTTCAGCACCTGATGGAGATACTGGAACGAGCGCACCTGCATCAATGACGGGTAGTTCACTCGTAATGGGCGCAGATCCCAACCACTGTGATGGCTGTGCAAGGTGAATTCCATTGGAACTTAATGTCTTGAGAAGAGATGCAGCACCTGTATTGCCACTTAAGTTCACTTCTCGTCGAAGCGTTGCAACGAGCGCTGCCGCCGTCAGCGGGCGTGGAACTTCAACTTCCGATTCTGCTGTGCCGAGGGACTCTGCAAGATCTTCAAAGAAGATAGAAGGTGTCTCATCTTCACGAGAGATTGCTGTCACAAGAAGTGATTGGCGAGCACGAGTAGTTGCAACATGAAATAATCGCGCTTCATCTTCAGCAAGTGATGATGCTGCGATCATGTCGAGTGCTACTTGCGCTAATTCATCTCCATGGCGAACTCGTTCAACAAGACGTTCAGCACCAAGTAATGAACTGCGCTGCTTCAGATTTGGCCACGCACCTTCTTGCACACCCGCTACTGCAACATATTGCCACTGGCGCCCCTTAGCAGAGTGCACAGTAAGGATTTCAACCACATCGGAGCGAACACCACGAGCTGTAATAAGGTCGGTGACGATAGTTTCATTAGCAATTTCATTGAGGAATAAGTCAGGTTTTGCACCAGGAAAACGTTCGATATGACGAGCTGCTGAATCAAAGAGTTGGATCATCGCATCGAGATCACGATCTGCTGATGCTCCGCGAGATCCACCCTTGAGAGCTGCTGCCCTCCACGCATCTGCAATCTTCTCGTTATCGCTATTACTTGCGTTATTCCATATTGCCCACAATAAATCATGAATCGTCGCACTCTTCTTTGCAATCGATTTCTTCGCAGCAGCAAGAAGCGTGTGAACGCGCATGAGCTCAGAAGAATCTTCAATCGCAATATCTCCCGTGAGGATTGCATCCAGAATTAACTGAGTTCCAGATCTCTTATCACTTGCCTCATCACGAGCAGCAAGCAGGGCCGCTCTCGTACGACGCAAAGAAACCGATGTTGCTCCCCCGAATTCTGATGTCAGCAGCTTCTCTGCTGTATCAAGATTGAGGGGCTGGGCACCTGTTGCAACGCGTGCAAGCAAGAGAAATGGCGCAATAGCAGCGTTATTGGCTAGCGCTTCAACATCTCCTGCCGTTGGGATAGAAACTTGCGCAAAAGCGCGTCTAATAGCCGATGCGGTCTGCCCATGCGACCTGACAATCACAGCCATCTGCGAATAAGGAACTCCTTGCATCAAGTGTGCGCGTTTAAATTGGTATGCGATGAACTGCGCCTCTTCAGATTCAGAATGCAGACGCGCAGTCTGTGTATCAGGTGCACCACGGTAATTTGTCGTGAGCTCAATCTTTTTAGCACCTGCGGCCATATAGGAATCAATGACTGCAGCAACTCCTTCAGGATCTGCGCCGCGGAATCTACCCACAGCACTTGCACTATCGGCGACAATTACAAGATCTGCGCCTGCAAGCAGCGAAAGAAGAGTGCGCTGTGCTGGATCACTTTCTTGGAATTCATCGACAATAATCGTGCTAAATCGCCCGCGTAGTTCAGCCAATAGTTCAGGGTTTGCTCGTAAGTAATTGATTGCAGAGTTAATGATTTCAGAGGGATCAATGCGCACCTTGGCATCTCCTGCCAATACCTCTTGCAGAGTCATCGCACCTAAATAACGATTCCAGAATTGCGCAGCGCCATCCCAATACTTCTCACCTAATTGGTGGCCACGTTCTGCCAACTTATCTGGTGTGATGCCACGTTCATTGGCGCGCATGATGAGGTCGCGAAGTTCGCGAACAAATCCTTGAGTCTGTAGCGGCTCACCTAATGATTCGGGAGTCTTCTTTAAATCATCATGCCACTGCTTATATCCATCTTGGATATCACCATCGAGAAGTTGAGAGATAAATGTTTCTTGCTCAGCACCCGATAGAAGAACGATGTCGCGATAGCTATCTCCCGTGCGCATCTTCAGAATGGAGTAAGCCAGTGAGTGAAAAGTTCTTGCTAACGGTTCAAATGCAGTTTTCTCTGATCGAGTGACAATGGCATCGCGCATTTCAGATGCACGTTCACGGCCATAGGTAAGTAAAAGTATGGAGTCAGGTGATTGCCCTGCTGCAATGCGTGAAAGCGCTGCCTCAATCAGAACAGTTGTCTTACCTGTGCCTGTGGCGCCCGTGAGAATCAGAGGGGATGAGCGATGTGCAATGGCAGCTTTCTGTTGATCGCTTAAGGAAAGAGAGAACCCCTCAGCATCTGCTCGCACAAGGCGAAGAGGCGCTGAAGGGTTCTTACTCACAGTTCTAATTCAACCGTAAGCCACTGACAATTTAGCTCTGGTTGTTCTTCTTTGCGCGTGATGTTGCTCGGGCGCGCTCTGGGCCATCCAGAGTCACCTTGCGAATACGAACAACCGCTGGAGTTACTTCTACGCACTCATCTTCACGACAGAATTCGAGAGCGCCTTCCAT
>Ga0209596_1001086_pt1 | contig 24104 bp, 30 predicted proteins | sample M_130807_MF_Meta_FD_187314 | JGI IMG/M metagenome (GOLD analysis project Ga0209596, IMG submission 187314) | Freshwater microbial communities from Lake Montjoie, Canada to study carbon cycling - M_130807_MF_MetaG (SPAdes) (version 2) | ecosystem: Environmental > Aquatic > Freshwater > Lake...
CCAAACGCCTTTGATATCATCCGCCCCGGCGTCGCTACTTTTCGTCCAATGCGCGCTGCTCGAAAGCGTCTGGCCGGTGAGGACATTCTTCGCCCATTGGGGGGGGTAACCTAAATCGCTAAACGTGTGGGAAAAAATCCGGAATTGACCGCGGGCCAACGCCTCTGCTTCGGCGACTGGAGAGTGGCCACTTGCCAAGGCCCATGCTTCGAGGTGGGGGGCGAGAAAAGTTCGGTCGAGTTTGGTGATCGGTAACGACGGCGACTGAACCCTCCAGGCTGGATTAGTTTTCGCAGGTCCGAAACTCGCCCAGGGAAGTTGCGGCGAACGTTTAGCCAGCAGGCCCAACTTCCGTTCCAACGCAAACCAGGTTCGTTGGGCCAGCCAACGAGGACCGAGATGTTGGAGAAGCGGAAAGAGCAAGGGGGCGGAAGGCTGAGGGAGGCTGATTAACTAGAGGCTGGGGCAACAAGTTGATTGGTTGATTAGTTGGCCGGTTGGCCAGAGAGGCAAATAGCTGGCAGGTTGACAAGTTGACCCGTGGACAAGGGGGGCCCGAAGGTAAGGGCGCGACGCATTCATGCCCCTACCCATTGCATTCCTTGCCAACTTGCCCACGGGTCAACCAATCAACTAATTTTTTCTGCAGAAGGCTGTCCCACCCTTTCATTTCACCAGTCCGCGGGTATCGACCAAGGCCTTGCCGGCGAGTTGAGCTAACGTCAACGACCCGAAAGAACGGTGATCGACCAAGACCAAGATGATCGAGGCGCGGGAGACGGCCTCATCCAGCGAAACTAATTCCGCCCTCCCGGCCAGGCGCGCCGGCAAACTTTGGATATTAGGTTCAACCGCTAATAATTTAAAACCCTCGGAGGCGAGGTGTTCGGCGATTTCCAAAGAGGGAGATTCCCGTAAATCGTCGACATTCGCTTTGAAGGCCAAGCCCAAGCAGGCGATGACCGGATTTTTTTGCTGAGCGGCCGCAGTGCGCACCTGCGCGATGACATGATGAGGTTTGCCATCGTTGACCTCGCGAGCCGTGCGCATCAGGCGTGCTTCGGCGGGGGCGGCATCGATGATGAACCAAGGGTCGACAGCGATACAGTGACCGCCGACGCCTGGGCCGGGAGAAAGTATTTTTACGCGCGGATGCCGATTCGCTAGCCGGATGAGCTCCCAGACGTTGATGCCGAGCCGGTCGCAAATCAACGAGAGCTCGTTAGCGAAGGCGATGTTGACGTCGCGGAAAGCATTCTCGGTCAACTTGGCCAATTCCGCCGTCCGGGCGTCGGTCAGAAAAATCTGCGCGGTGCAGAAGATTTCGTAGAGTGCCTTGGATTTCTCGGAAGCCTCGGGGGTAAGCCCGCCACAAATACGATCGTTGGAAACCAGCTCCTTAAGCATCTGCCCGGGCAAGATACGTTCAGGGCAATGGGCGTAGAGTAGGCCGTCGACTTTTCGACCCAGCTTGGACAATTCGTCATCAATCCAGACTTTGATCTTTTCGGTCGTACCGACCGGCGAAGTCGATTCGAGGATAATCAGATTTCCGGGGGCGACCACCGGGGCGACTGACCGGGCCGCGGCTTCGACGTATTTTAAATCAGGAATCCGGGCGCCGCTGGCCGTCACGGAAAATGGGGTCGGCACCGCGATGATGAAAGTGTCGGCGGCGGCGGGCTTAAGCGCAGCCTTGAGATAGCCGGATTGGACGGCCGCACGGACGAGTACGTCGAGGTCGGGCTCTTGGATATGAATGCGGCCGCTGTTGATCGTTTCGACCACGGAGGGGACGACATCGACGCCGAGCACCTGCCGGCCTTTGGTCGCAAAGATCGATGCTGTAGGGAGGCCGATGTAACCTAGGCCGAGAACGCAAAGAGAGGAGGACATTGTGAAGAGGAATTGATCGGTTGATTAGTTGGCGAGTTGGCCGGAGAGCGAGGGAGAGGCGAAGGGGAGGCAAACTAGCTGGCAGGTTGACAAGTTGACCGGTGGGCAAGGGAGGTCAGAGAGGCCTGATAAACTAGAGACTCAGAGGCTTAGAGGCTTAGGGTGAGATACAGTACAGAGTTGATCGGTTGATTAGTTGGCCGGTTGGCCAGAGAGGTAAAATGGCAATGAGACAGTGCAAAGGTGAATTGTGGATTAGCTGGCCGGTTGACAAGTTGACAAGTTGACGAGTTGATGGGTTGGCCGGTTGGCCGATTGGCCAGAGAGGCTGAAGGCGATGAGACAGTGCAAATGCGGCGGTGCCGCGTGCAAAGGTGAATTGTGGATTAGCTGGCCGGCTGACAAGTTGACCGGTGGGCAAGGGAGGCCGGAGGGCCCGAAGGTAGGGGCGCGACTGCGTCGCGTTCGTTCACAACGTAAGGCACGATGAGACGGGCCAGGTTATCAGACTCGATAAAGACTTTTCGCCTACGGACGCGACGCAGTCGCGCCCCTACTTCAAGGCAACTAGGGCAGCACGCGGTGCTGCCCCTACCACGAGGCAATCATCTTTCGGGCGACCTCGAGATCTTCCGGGGTGTCAATCGCCACGGGATGGTAATCGGTAACAACGGTCTGGAAAGTAAGTCCGTGCGCGAGGAAGCGCAGCTGTTCGAGTGATTCCGTGCTCTCGAGTTCGGTGGGCGTAAGCTGCGCGTAGCTCGCTAAGGTCTTACGGTCGTAACCGTAGACTCCGATGTGGACCCAATAATCGCGGCGGGCGACCCATTCGGAAGGGTCGATCCCGCGGAGGTGCGGAATCGGGCTACGGGAAAAATAAATTGCGGCGCCATTTTCAGCCCGCACGACCTTGACCACGCTTGAGGCCATGAGGCGCTCGGTGGTTTGGATTTTGGCGACCGCCGTGACCAAGGGGCACTTCGTCTCTTTCCAGCGCGAGATTAATCCATCCAACAACGCGGGCTGAATAAAGGGTTCATCGCCTTGGACATTCAGAAAAAAATCGCCGGGTACTTCTTCGATGACGCTCGCCATCCGCGCCGTGCCCGAGGGGCAGTCGGGCGAAGTCATCACGACCTCCGCGCCAAAGCCACGGGCGACGGTGGCGACCTCTTCAGAGTCGGTGAGAAGGATGACGCGATTCGCCTGCTTAACTTGTTTGGCCCGCTCCCAGACATGTTGCACCACCGGCTTGCCGCCCAGATCCAGCAAGACCTTACGCGGCAGGCGCGTGGAAGCGATACGTGCGGGAATGCAGAGGGTGATGGAGGACATTTTAGTTCAGGGGGCAAGCTGGCACGTGGGCAAGGTGAGCTGATTAACTAGAGGCTTAGTTGATTAGATGCTCGGAGGTCAGAAGTGGCAAACTAGCTGGCAGGTTGACAAGTTGACCGGTGGGCAAGGGGAGAACTAGCTGGCCGGTTGACAAGTGGACCAGTTGGCCGGTTGGCCAGAGCGCCGATAAACTAAAGTCTGAGTTGACCAAAGGCTCGGAGGCTTAGAGTGAGATACAGTACAGAGTTGATAGTTTGAACGGTTGGCCAGTTGGCCAGAGAGGGCCCGAAGGTAGGGGCGCGACTGCGTCGCGTCCGTTCGCAACGCAAGGCACGATGAGATGGGCCAAGTTATCAGACTCGATAAAGACTGTTCGCCTACGGACGCGACGCAGTTGCGCCCCTACCCATTGCATCCCTTGCCAACATGCCCACGGGTCAACGAGTCAACTAACTTTGCGGCTTACTTCCGCGCTTCGGCGGAATGCGCGTGATACCATTCGTAAACGCCGCGGATGCCCGCAGTCAGAGAAATTGAAGGCGACCAACCGAGCGCGCGGATGCCGGAGACGTCCATTAATTTACGCGGGGTGCCATCAGGCATCGCGGGGTCGAATTCGATGTGGCCGTTGAACCCAACGACCTCGGCGATTATCTCGGATAATTGACGGATGCTTAACTCTTGGCCGGAGCCGATATTGATATGACCCGGGGCTGAATATTTACGTAATAACAGCAAACTTGCCTGGGCGAGATCGTCGGCGTGCAGGAACTCGCGCAGCGGTTGGCCGGACCCCCAAAGTTTTAAAACAGCATCACCGCGCAACTTAGCCTCATGCATCTTCCGGATCATCGCGGGAAGTACGTGGGAATTCTCGAGCGAAAAATTATCTCCGAAGCCGTACAGATTACAGGGCATTGCGCTGATGAAATCGCAGCCGTATTGCGCGCGGGCGTGCGTGCAGAGTTTGATGCCGGCGATTTTCGCGATCGCATACGCCTCATTGGTCGGCTCGAGCGGCCCCGTGAGTAACGCTTGCTCCTTGATTGGTTGCGCGGCCAGCTTTGGGTAGATGCAACTGGAACCGAGGTAGAGCAACTTACGGACGGAATGTTGGCGGGCGGCCTCGATGACGTTCGCCGACATGATCAGGTTGTCGTAAAGAAAATCGTAAGGGGCGGTGGAGTTATGATGAATGCCGCCCACGCGAGCCGCGGCCATGATTACATACGCTGGTTTTTCTTGGGCAAAGAAGGCGGTCGCCGCCGACCCGTCCCGGAGATCCAATTCCGCGGAGGTGCGGGTCACCACATCCGTGTGCCCCGCGGCGCGCAGGGCGCGCACCAAGGCGGAGCCGACCATCCCGCGGTGTCCCGCGACATAAATTTTGGCGGCTAATTCCATCCGGTCAGCGGGTCTGGTGGGCGATTTTCTTCAGATCGCTATCGACCATCTTCTGGACGAGTTCTTCGAAAGAAGTCTGCTGCGGATTCCAGCCCAACTCGCGGACGGCCTTAGCGGGGTTGCCCAAGAGTTGCTCGACTTCGGTCGGCCGGAAATAACTTGGGTCGACGGCGACAAGCGTGCGGCTGGTCTTCCGGTCGATGCCCTTCTCGTCGACACCGGTGCCCTGCCATTCCAGCTCGATGCCGGCGCGGCGGAAAGCATGGGTGCAGAATTCGCGGACCGTATACATCTTGCCCGTGGCGATGACAAAATCGTCAGGCTGCTTATGTTGCAGAATCAGCCACATGCATTGCACGAAGTCGGGCGCATAACCCCAGTCGCGTTGGGCCGAAAGATTACCGAGGAAGAGACAGTTCTGCTGGCCGTGCACGATATTGGCGACCGCCAGACTGATCTTACGCGTCACGAAAGTTTCCCCGCGCCGTTCGGACTCATGATTGAACAGGATGCCGTTACTGGCAAAGATACCGTAAGCTTCGCGATAATTCTTCGTGATCCAATAGGCATAGATCTTGGCCACGCCATAAGGGCTGCGCGGATAGAATGGTGTCGTCTCGGATTGCGGTACCTCGACGACCTTGCCGAAAAGTTCCGACGTCGAAGCTTGGTAGATCCTGACCTTCTTTTCCAATTTGAGGATGCGGATGGCTTCAAGCAGACGAAGCGTGCCGAGGCCATCGGTATCGGCGGTATATTCGGGGACTTCGAAGGAGACCTTGACGTGCGACATCGCACCCAGGTTATAAATCTCGTCGGGTTGGACTTCCCCGATGATCCGAATCAGATTGGTGCTGTCCGTCAAATCGCCGTAGTGAAGCGCAATTTTTTTGACGTGAATATCACGGACCATATCAACCATGTAGAGATGCTCAATCCGTTCGGTATTAAAAGACGACGACCGGCGGATGATTCCGTGAACCTCATACCCCTTGGCGAGCAGGAATTCAGCGAGGTAGGAACCATCTTGCCCGGTGATACCGGTGATTAAGGCGCGCTTTTTCATGGTTTAGTTTGAGGGAAAATGCGGGTTATGATTTTTTCCCTTGGGCGATGATGCGGGAGCTACTGTCGATTTTGGCGCCGAGACCCTCGATCAGCATCGCACCGTGTTGCTTGAGGACAGTCATCTCAGGGATATTTCCGGAATTACGATCACCCCCTTTACAAAAAACCGCCTCGCAACCCAGAGCCTTGGCTTCCGTGATTAGCTGATCCAGCGTCGCACACACTGAACCGTCGCTATCGATGGCCAAAACGGCCCGGTCGACGAGACGGAGGGCGGCCGTCACCGCCAAACGGGTGTCCTGATCGATGAAAGCTTTGCCTTTTTTAAGGGCCGCTTGGACGTCGTTATTGACGATGACCCAGAGCACATCGCCCTGTGCCCGGGAGAGCTCGAGTAATTCCAGGTGCCCTCGATGCATCGGGTCGAAATATCCGGAGGTGATGGCGATACGCATGGGAGATGGACGGGTTTTGTGTCTTAATTACCTGTCAGTCTTAATAAAACGGTTTAAGAATAGTAACTTCTAAGTTTGCGTGCGGCACGCAGGCTACCGCACGTGAAGGCGTTCGATGCCGGCACGGACAGAAAAGTAAAATGTCTGCCGGGGAGACCGGCGGAAAATCAGGCCTCGGTGGGAGGCGGAAGGAGCAGCGGGAAAAGCTCGAGCGCGCGACTATTCCAGCGCTTAAGACGGGCAAGGCGCTCGAGCACCTCGGGAGAGGTGTTGTTGGACTGGACGCCGTCCAGGACCCGTTGAAGGGCGGGCGTAGATTGCTCGAGAGCGGGCAAAACTTGGCTGCGCAAGAGAGAAACCAGCGAGGCAGCTAAAGATGGCGTGGGGTGCCAGAGTTCGCGCCGCGAACCCTTTTCCTTGACTGACAGGATCATCCCCTGGTCGCGTAAGAACTTAAGTCCTTGACTGACAGAGCCTTTGCTCATTCCAAGCCTGCCTTGAATCAGGTCAAATTCTAGCGGTTTTATTGAAATATAGAGGAGAGCATAGATTTCGGCGACCGAGCGCGGAACGCCTAAGATCCCGGCTATCCGGACAAAGAAATCGGCCAATTCGAGCTCATGCGGAGCTAATGGTTCAAAGGAGGGGCGACTTACGCGCCGTCCTACGATCTTTTCGAAGGGTGTCTTCATCATTAATCCTTTTGCAAATAGGGATAAAACGTACTTTCATTAATTTTTGAACCTACGCAAGGGGTAAATGTTCCATTCGCTCCGAGATCAGCCAACCGAGATAGACGGGCGGTGGCTTCCTAAGACATAAAATTGTCCACCGTGGCGTCCCCTTGGGGATTCGAACCCCAGTTACTTCGATGAAAACGAGGTGTCCTGGACCGGGCTAGACGAAGGGGACGCTCGGTGGAAATTGGGAACGTAGGAAGGGAACCCCTTGGGTCAAGATTTTTGAAATACCTCTCACCAGGGGGGCTCCCGCCGTCTCCGGAGGCATAAATAACTCCTAAAATGGCCTTAGAGGGCGAGATCTAAACGACCCTGACCACCGACCGCATCAACGTCCGAACAAACTTCGATCCTCGTAGGGGTTGGCGGACTTAATGGCGCCGCGCTGGGCGGCATTCTTCGCCAAGACCCATCCACCCCAGGCGGCCGAACCCACGAAAAGAACGACCCCGAGAAGGAGGATCCACTTGGGCGTCGGCGCCGAAGTTTCCGGTTCTTTTTTCAGAGTCATAAGCGGTTAACTAATAATCTAATGTAATAAAATGAACTTGGCAACAAGGCTAAGATTTTTACATATGTAATCACCCCCTAGTCATACCCAAATTCTGCATGAGCCCTAAGCAGAAACCGCAGGTTGTTATCATTGTCGATGATCGAAGCTTAGCCGCGACGCTCACCGAACAATTAGCTAACGCCAGCTTTTCCCCACAAGTCTTTCACAAAGGCGCCACCGCCTTAAAATTCATCGAGGAAAACCATACTCATTTGGTTTTGCTCGATCCCAGCCTGGCGGACATCGACGGATTATACCTTCTCGATAAGATCCGCCGTATCGGTTTTGCGCCCGCTGTCATTTTCCTTTCCGCACAAAGCAACCCGACCCACATCGCCCAAGTCCTTGAAGCCGGGGCCGATGATTACATCCTGAAACCCCACGCCGTCGAAGAATTAGTCGCCCGGATGAAAGCCGTGCTGCGTCGGAGCGAAACCGCCGGAGATATTCGCCTGACGAGTAACGCTGACCTGTCGACGACCACGTTTTCGTTCAATGGAGCCGAAGTCCATCCGGAGCGCCTGGAATTAGTGTTCGCGCCTGGTCGCCGCTGCAAACTAGGCCGTAAAGAACTCGGCATCCTTTACCACCTGCACGCCAACCCTGGGGTAATCATCAGCCGCCACAGCCTCATTCATGCCGTCTGGGGAGTGCATGCCGACGTCCGCAGCCGTTCGCTTGATCAATATATCGCGAAGATTCGGGAAGCTTTTGGTCGCTTTGGGCGCTCGCTCGACTGTTTCCGCACCATTCATGGTATCGGTTACTGGTATGAGCCCGCCCCGCAGGCCGGAGAAGGTGGCAGCTCAAAGAAGAGGCACGCTTGATTCCTGAGGATTATAGGCACAATAAGGAGCACAATGAAAATCAAGTGCTACCTCAAACCCAGCTGCGGCTGGAGCAACGGCGTCCGGGCGATCATGACGAAATACGCTTTGGCCTATGATGATATTGATATCATCAACAACGCGACGAACTACGCGGAGATGGTCGAGCGGACCAGTCAACGTCTGTCCCCTTGCGTCGAAATCGACGGCGTGATGTTGCCGGATATTTCCGGAGCTGAAGTCGAACAATACCTGCTCGCGCAAGGCCTCGTGAAGGCGAACGCCGAAGTTCCTGCCGTACCCACGAACGCGCCCTGCACGGATGCCGAACACGAGAAGATGAAGGCGAAGACGATTCGTTTTTTCTGAGACGAAGAGGGAGGCCGATAAACTAGAGGCTGAGTTGATCAGGGGCTCGGAGGCGCAGAGAGACAAAATGGCAATGAGAGAGTGCAAGAAGGAGGGGGCAAGTGGGCACGGGAGGCTGAAGGCCGATTAAAAAGTTGATCTGTTGATTAGTTGGCCGGTTGGCCAGAGAGGCAAATTAGCTGGCAGGTTGACAAGTTGACTGGTGGGCATGGGAGGTCAGAAGGTAGGGGCGCGACTGCGTCGCGTTCGTTCGCAACGTAAGGAACGATAAGATGGGCCAGATTATCAGACTCGATAAAGACTGTTCGCCTAAGGACGCGACGCAGTCGCGCCCCTACCCTCAAGGTAACTAGGGCAGCACGCAGTGCTGCCCCTGCCCTTCCGCTTACTCCGTCTTGCCGGTGCCGAAATCAGCCAGGGAGTCCGCCACCCACTGGCGTTGGTCGACACCCAATTCCGGAAAGATGGGGATGCTTAATACTTCGGCGGAAAGCTGCTCCGAGATTTTGGCGCTATCGAAGCCGCGATAATTCGCTGGCGCAAAGCACTCTTGGCGATGAAGCGGGATAGGGTAATAAATTTCGCAACCAATCTTACGGGCGGTCAGGAAAGCTTTTAATGTATCGCGGCGACCGTGCGGCACCCGAAGGGTAAACTGGTTCCAGATTCCCTGTTTCGTAAAATCGACGGGCAAAAGAATCTTGGCCTCCGGCGACACTCCGGGGCGGTTTTCCGCGATGCCCGCGCAATCCTTGAGCGCCTGGTGATAGAAATGAGCGTTACCCGCGCGAGCGCAGTTATAACCGGGCAAATGCGGGAGCTTGATATGTAGGAGAGCGGCCTGCAGGGGATCCATGCGGAAATTGGCGCCAACTTCACGGTGATAATATTTTGGCTGCATACCGTGGACGCGCAAGATGCGGGCCCGCTCCGCCAAGGCGTCGTCCGAAGTCGTCACGAGACCGGAATCACCCATCCCGCCAAGGTTCTTGGACGGAAAGAAACTGGTCGCGCCAAAATCGCCGGCCGACATCGTCGCGCGGCCCTGCCAGCGGGCACCCATGGATTGGGCAGCGTCTTCGATGAGGCGCAAGCGGTGGGCAGAGGCAAAAGCTGCGAACGCATCCAGGTCGCAAGATTGCCCGAAGAGGTGCACCGGCATGATCGCCTTGGTGCGCGGACCGACCTTCCGGGCGGCATCCGCCAGATCGATATTAAAAGTATACGGATCGACATCGACCCAGACCGGATGAGCACCCAGGCGGACGACCGAACCGGCGGTGGCGAAAAAAGTAAAGGCGGGCAGAAGTACCTCATCGCCGGGGCCGATGCCGAGGGCCATCAACGGAAGCAGCAACGCATCGGTGCCAGAGGAAACGCCTAAGGCGTGCTTGACCCCGAGGAAGGCCGCACAGGCTTTTTCGAAAGCCTCGAGCCGCGGGCCCATGATGAAAGCATTCGAGCGCAGCACCTCACGGAAAGCTTGTTCGAACTCGGCCTCAAGGGCACGATTCTGTGGCCCGAGATCAAGCAGCGGAACGGTAATCATAGCGCAACTCATTTCTCCCACCGTCCCCCCGCACGAGCAACATCATTTCTGCGCCACCGGCCGCCGCAGGACCAGGAACAAGCCGAGTGTGGCCAAGGGTAGTGTCCAGAACTGCCCCGCCGTCAGACCCAAGATAAAACCGTCTTCGGGCGTGCGGAAACACTCGGTCGCGATGCGTGCGACCGAATATAAAAGCAGAAACTCGCCGGCCAAGCGCCCCGGCGGAAGCTTTTGCGGAAAGCGCCAGAGCACCCAGAGCAGCGGGAGCAAACCCTCGCCGAAAGCTTCGTAGAGTTGCGAGGGGTGGCGGGGTTCCGCTCCTTCGTGGGGAAAGATTACCGCCCAGGGTACATCCGTAGTGCGGCCCACTAATTCGGCGTTCACGAAATTTGCCAACCGACCGAAAAGCAGGCCGGCGGGAGCCATGGCACAAAGCGTATCGCCGACGGATAAGAACGAAACCTGACGGGAACGGGCAAACCAAAGCCCGGCCAATAGTACGCCGAAAAAGCCGCCATGGCTGGCCATACCGCCCTGCCAGACGCGGAAAAGCATGGTCGGATCCGCGACGAATTCGGAGCGAGCATAGAGTAAGACATGGCCGAGGCGACCTCCGGCGATGACGCCAACCATGACGGCTGTAATTAAAGTGGATTCATCGTGAGCATGCCGGAGCGGCGTCAGCCCCGCACGCCGCCAGCGTGAAAGTAAAAGAGCGGCGACTAAGAAACCCGCTGCGTAAGCCAGCCCATACCAATGGACACCGCGCAAAGGCCAACCTTCGGGAAAGCGAAGCGCGACTGGGTCGAGATGGTGAACCCAATAACCGAAGCCTGGAAAAATCATAAGTTAACCTTAGGTGCAGTCGGGTCACCAGGGTGACGCCGCCCAACCCGATGTCCGCGCTGCCGGGCGAGCTCTCGCATGTCAGGGTGGGGGTCGTCTTTCTCGTAAATTTCGATGCCTAAGAGCGATTCGAAAACATCCTCGAGTGTGATCACGCCTGCGAAGGCGCCGAATTCATCGACCACCACGGCAAGGTGTTGATGCGCGCGGACCAAATCATGCAAAGCATCAGACAGTGTGGCGTTTTCCGGCACGATGTGCGGCTTGGCCATCAGGTCACGGACCAAGACATCGCGGCGGCCTTCGCCTGCGGCCTTCAAGATATCGCGGCGCCTCACCACGCCGACGATGCGATCGGGATTATTTTCCCAGACGGGCAAGCGGCCGTGCGGCACACTGGGGTAAAGGCGCAGAACATCTTCGACGGTGAGATTGGCTTCGATGGCCGTGACCACCGGACGCGGCGTGAGGACCTGCGAGACAGGGATATCATCCAGTCGGACCGCGTTGGCCACCAAGGTGCTTTCCGCTTGGGTAATCTTGCCTTCGCGCGCAGCGGCTTGGGCAAAACTACCAATATCCGCATCTGCCCGGTCGAAGCCGACCTCTTCGGGCGGAGCCAAGGAGTCGTGTAATTTACCCAAACTGCGAAGAATCGAAGCGGCGGCGCGGACTAACTTGAGCACCGGCGCGATGCGGCGAGCCAGTAACTTACGAAAATGCATCCCAAGTTTTCGGGGGAGCATCACCGTCAACCAGGCCATGAAGAAAGAGATGCCGATGACGGCGAAAATCGTCCCCACGATAAACGTCCAGGAGGCTGGGAGGCTGGTGATGACCTTGTCGCCGACCAGAGCCCCACCCAAGAGCGCGCTCATGCCGACAAAAGCAGCGGTCAAAACCTCGAAGGCCGCAAGGGTGTTCCCTTGGTCGCCCCGCGAACGCTCGATGGAAACGGCGGCCTTGGCGTCGAGTCGGCGCAAATCCTCCAACTCCGTATGGGAAAGCGCGGAGACTACACCCGCCACAAGGGAAATCGCGGCGGCGCTTCCGTTGAGGAAAACAAAAATTGGCCAAAGTAACCAGACGTCCATGTCCTTGTTTCTTAGGGGGAATCCGGCCGATAGGCGAGGGAGAATCCCGGCGTTGACCGGCGACGAATTGACCGGAAGACTGAGCCCATGAACGCACGTGAGCTTAAAATCATATCTGGTCTCGCCGTCTTCCTGACGGTCGGCCTGCCAGCCGCCGCCGGAGCCATCGCCTTCCGTGCCCAGCCTATCTTGACGACCCTGATCACGGGAGAGCCCGGCAAGCTGCCCGGGTTAACGGGTTACTATTTCAATCACTTCACCGGAGCACTCCTCACGCTCTTTGTCCTGGCCGCCATTGCGACCTTCATTTCATTACAAAGTTATCTGAAGAAAGACGGTGAACCGATTGTGCAAATGGCGACCTTGCTAACCGCCACCTGTTTTTCGGCTTTAATCAGCGTCGTCTTTTTGGCGATGCTCATCCTGGCCACAATCATGCCTCTTTACGCCAAAATAATGGCGCGCTGAGAGCGCCATTGCGCCAAGGCCAGCAAGTGTCGTTGGGGCTCATCTTGATTGGCATTCGCTTGCCAAAGCGTCGTTCCGTCGAGCCCGACATATTTGTGGGCCAGCACCGCGCCTCCAGAGAAAGTGGAACGAAGCACCACCAGAGCTTGGGCGTGCTGCGGAAAACCTTCGGCCACATCTTGGACCGAGCAGCCGGCCTGCGTTAACACCCCACGAAACTGAGCGGCGGCCGTACCCAGTAACCGGCCGGTGGCGGCAGCGGGGAAACTCCAGAGTTGCCCGTCCCACCAAGCCAAAGAGCTACGCGTCGCTTCCGCTAATCGCCCAAGTGCGTCGAACTGCAAACCCTCCACGTCGAGGCGCGGCGTCCGGCTTTTTAATTCCCGCCAAGCCTCCGATGAATTACGCCAAGGCCCGCTTTTGGGGCGAGGTAACCATTCCGGTTGATCGCGCTCGGTTCTTAATTGGAAGAGGTCAATCGTCTTTGGTGTGGCCGGCAACGCGCGCGCCGTGAGCCATTCTGTCGGGAGCGCATCGGCGCGCGGAGCGACGATGAGACGAAGGATGGCGTCGGTTAATTTTTCGCGGGCGAGTAGCTGTCGGACGACGGGTTGCCAGCGGGCCACTTCCGCCTTGGCGCCTAATTGCAGGCGCGACGCATCCAGACCTAACCGCGGGCAACCTAAAGCCAGCCGCGCAAGATGATCGCCCAGACATTCAACCTTACCGTCCCGGATTGCGAACGTTTCGAAGAGACAAGGGCCGGGATGGATTACAGAAACTTCGGCGTTATCCGGTTGCGGGAACCATTCACCGTTACGCCAGGCCATCATCGGGGCAAGGCGGCATGAGCCGCGGCAAGTAGGGGTGCCTGCGCCTTACGCAACGCTTCGGCATGTTCGTGCTCGGGCACGGAATCAGCGACGATACCGGCGCCGGCCTGGACAAAGCAGCGACCCTCGGTGCACCAAAGCGACCGGATGATAATATTGAGGCAAAGATTTCCTGATGCACTAATCCAACCCATGGAGCCCGTATAGAAACCCCGGGCGACGGGCTCGACCTCGGAGATGATCTGCATCGTCCGCACCTTGGGCGCGCCGGTGATGGTGCCTCCTGGGAAAAGAGCACGGATGACATCAGCGGGCGTAACCTGCACCTGGAGCCGACCTTCCACTTGGGATACAAGATGCATCACGTGAGAATAGCGCTCGATGGCCATGAACTCAGGTACTCGGACGGAGCCCGCTTGCGAAACGCGGCCAACGTCATTGCGCAAGAGGTCGACCAGCATCAGATGCTCGGCACGTTCTTTAGTGTCGCCCGAAAGTTCAGCGGCCCAAGCCTCGTCGGCGGCGGTATCGGCGCTCCGCGGCCGCGTACCGGCGATGGGTCGCGAAGTGATGTTTCCATTCGTCACCTCTACTAATAATTCAGGTGAACCGCACGCCAGGGAAATACCGGGAAGTTGAGCGAAGCCCATATAAGGCGAAGGGTTGGCGGCCCGCATCGCCTCGTAGGCCTGCAAGGGATGGACGGGCGGCACCTCCAAGCGCGTGGAAAGATTTACCTGATAAGTATCTCCGGCCGAGATGTAAGCCTGACACCTATCGACAGCTTGGACGAAACCTTCGGCCGGGAGCGACGAAGCGAGCGGGGTGGCTGGAGCGACGCGGGGCAAAGGCGCGCGGGGAGACGCAGCGCAAGCGGTGAGCCATAAACCGGCGAGGATCTGGGCGCGCGCTTGGGCGGCCTTTAAAGTTGGGCGTGTCGTATTTTCATGACGACAGAGAATGACCACCGTCAGCTGCTGGACGGTTGAATCAAAAATGCAAACCTCATCGGCCTCAAGCACGACGGCCAATGGCGTGCCGGGATCGGGGGTCGCCGAAGTCACCGGCTCGATCTGACTGGCTAATTCATAACCCAAGACCGTGAGCAAGCCGCCTTGAAAGGCCGGCCAACCGGGTAGTTGCGGTGCGCGCACCTCGCGCGACCATCGTCTCAAAAAATCGAGAGGTTTTTCCGAAGACTCTTCATGGGCGCCTTGCGCCGTGGAGGAAACGACCCGGCCGTCGGCATAGAAATTGATCGCCTGACGGGCGGCAGAAACGGCGAGCGTCAAGGAACCCGTCCGGCCGCTTTCGAGCACGGCATGGTAACGTCCCTTCAAAAAAGTTTCCCAGGAAGTGGGCACGCCGGGCGCGGAAAAGCGGGCCATATAGGGGAGGTGCGTCCAGCCCGGTCCAGCCGTAGCCCAATCTGCCTCGGTGACTTCTGCTAAAATAAGGGGCGGCTTACTCACTGGCGATATTTAGGTGATAACCGCTCAAGGCCGAGATCGAAAGAATTTTGCGGGCCTGCGTCGGCGTGACGCCATAAACGTGGAGCTCTTGGCGCGAACCCTTGGAAACGACGGTCACGCGTAGACAACCTTCGAGCGGAACGACCTTGATCGAAAGAGATTTTGCACCGACCCGAGCCTCGATGACCCCGCGGGAAACCCGACCGTGGCGTTCGAAAGCTTCGACCACGGGACGGGCCGCATCCGTGATGGTCGTGTGCGTTCCCGCGCGGCCCCGGCCCTTGACCATCGTCAGGCGATCTCCCAGTTATAGGGATGATGAGAGAGAAGTTCGCAGCCTCGCTTCGTGACGACCACGCAATCTTCCATGCGACAAGCGCCGATCCCGGGGTAGTATAAACCGGGCTCCACCGTCACCGCATTGCCGATGACAAGAGGCTTGGGATTTCGTACCGACAGGGCTGGTTCTTCATGGATATCAAAGCCGAGGCCGTGGCCCGTGCCGTGGAAAAACCCGGTATAAACGCCGTCGACCAAGTCGGTCTTATAGCCCATGGATTTAAAATATTTCACCACCACGTCGTGAACGGCCGCACCAGTCACACCGGCCCGGATCGCCTTGATGGCGCGGCGCTGAGCTTCCAGAACGGCGTGGACGAGATTACGCTGCTTGGTGTTCGCCTTACCCTTGAGGTAGGTGCGGGTCATGTCCCCATAATTCTGGGAAGCGCGATGGCGGGGAAAGATATCGACGACGATGAGTTGATGAGCGGAAATCGGGCCGGTGCCGGAGCAATGACAATCGACGGCTTGGTCGCCCGGGGCACAAATCATTCCGATATCACAAAGCGCGCCCGCCCGGAGGATCGCGACCTGAGCTTCTTCTTTCAGAATTTCAGCGGTCAATAATTTGCCCTGCCAGAGCAACCGGCCTTTGCGATCAGGGGTGGCGGCGGCGAGGATTTTTTCGATCACCGAGAAACCTGCGCATGCCGCCGTATTACCGGCGCGGATACCAGCTAACTCGGCTTTATTCTTTATCCATCGAGCCGGGAAAAGTTCCGGGGACGAACGCTCGTCGCGCTGAGCACCAAGCGGGGTGAGCTCGAGTCCTAATTCGCGCAACCTTTCGTAGAGGCCCACCGGAAAATCAGCGGGGACGCGAAAGCGTTGAACGCCGTTTTGCAAAGCCGCGAAAACAATCGCATCGGCCAAGCCGGCGGCGGGATTTGTTTTGCGGAGATCCGTGATGATCGCGGAAAGATTGAGGACTTCATCAAAGTCGGACTCGTCTTCGGCGCGGCCGACTTCGAGCAAAGGAAGTAGCCCGATTTTGCGGCCTTGGGCGCTGAAAGCCGGGAACGGATCGGAGGCGTTGAAGCCCGAGAACCAGCGCAAATCCGCGCTCTTCGAGGGCGTCGCCATCATCAGGACCTCTTGCGGGGCCTTTGATTTCGTGGCGGATTTTATCTTTTTGGGAGAGCGCACCATAAGAGGAAAGATGACCCATGTTTTGCCAGCGGTGAAGCGCAATCGGCATCGCTCTTGGCCCAAGACCAGACAGGCTATCGGCATGCTCGCCCAAGCCGCCCCTTTGACCCAAGCAGCCGCCGGCTTCTGGAGTACGCTCTTCCTGCCCACGCTCCCCTGGTGGGAATTGGTCCTACGCGGCATCATCGTCTACCTCTTCCTAATCACCTTGATCCGGCTCACGGGCCGACGCCAGGTCGGCATGCTGACCCCTTTTGATTTCATATTGCTATTAATCCTGAGTAACGCGGTGCAGAACTCGATGAACGGGGGCGACAACAGCCTAGGGGGCGGACTGATCCTCGCGGCTACGTTGGTCAGCCTGAATTGGGGAATGTCCTTTCTCGCCCGACGCTCTAAGTCGATCGAAGGCCTGCTGATTGGCCGGCCGATTTTTTTAATCCGCGACGGACAGCTCTTGGAGCGCAACTTGCGCGCGGAGAGAATCACCCATCACGAACTCATGGCCGCCTTACGCGGGGCGGGCTGCGCCAACATCGAACAGGCGCGCCATGCCATCTTAGAAACCAACGGATCCATCACCGTGGTACGCGCCGAGACCCATAGCGCGAGCTAATCCCGGACGGGAAGTCGTCGGGATTTCGAACGATAAATCAAAGCCCAGAAATGCGGCCTGCCGGGGCTATGGCGGGGGAATTGGCTATTCCGGAGGCTTGACCCGGACGGGGCGGCTTGGAATAGTGGGCGTCCTTGGCCACGCGGGTATCGTTCAGTGGTAGGACACCACTCTTCCAAAGTGGATACACCAGTTCGAATCTGGTTACCCGCACCAAGCAAAGCCCAAAATCAGTTCCGCCAAGGAAGCTGACCGGAGGGCGTCACCTCAAGGAACTCTTTCCAGGCCTCGACTTCCGTCACCGAAAGCGAGGAGGCCACGACAAGGCGCCACTTGGGCTTGGCCGGCGCCCGGCGGAGGGTCATGCCCGCCTGTTCCGGCAGGCGATTAGCCTTACGTGAGTTGCAACGAACGCAGGCCGTGACGATATTTTCCCAGTTGGTCTTACCGCCGACATCGCGCGGCACGACGTGATCGAGGTTGAGTTCCTCGTCGCGGAAAAGCCGTCCGCAATACTGGCAAGTGTTCGTATCGCGCAGGTAGACGTTGCGGCGGCTAAAGCGGATTTCGCGGCGCGGCACGCGGTCATAGGCGCCGAGCAAGAGTACGCGCGGGACGCGCAGAATGATGCAAGGGGAACGCACGGCTTCCGTGGCAGGGGGTGGAGATTCCAGTGAATAGGCCAACCACTCTTCGGCATTATAAACACGATGGCCGGAGGGTCCCGCATGGATGGCGGAGGCACGGCCGCGGAAGAGTAGGCTCATCGCCCGAAGAATACCTACGATATTCACCGGCTGCCAAAGTCGGTTCAGCACAAGGACGCGATGTTCGAGGCGGGCGGACAAGATAATCTTTATTAAGGGGCTGATCCCACTGGGTCAACCCCTCTGGAATCAACGTTTTTTCTTAGCCGCGGGGGTCGCCGACGGAGGGGGTGGCGGCACGGTTTCCGGATCCGGAAATTGCACCGCCTGCGTGCCGATGGCCTCATCGGGAATTGCGTAAGAGAGCCCGTCGATCCGGACACGAAGAAATTCCACCGCGTTAGAACGGAGCGTGAAAGACCCTTTGATATTTATCTGCACTTCCTTATCCTGCGGGCTAATAGTCCCATACTTCCTAATTTCGCCAGTGTTTGTCTCGATAAGCTGGTAGGCCGTACCCAGCTGCAGGGCTGTCAGCCCGACGACATGAGGCCGCCCGGTAGGTTTGACCTTAGGCGGTGGCATTTGGCCCGTCGGCGAAGACGAGCTTAGCGAAAAAACGCCCAGATTAAAATCGCACCCACGCCGATGCCCAATGATCCGTAAACCAGCATGTCGCGATTGACGGTGACGGCGCTGGCCGGACCGGCGGGTTCAAAAGCGGCATCCTCTTCGACCCCGGCCTCGAGCGGACGGCGAGCGGCCTTCGCGGAGTGGTGCGTATTAAAATCAGCACCGGCTTTTTCTTCGTCGAGACGAAGGTATTTGGCGTAAATTTTCACGAAGCCCCGCTTATAGACATCGGCTAAGGGGATAGATTCGAACTGATTAGCCTCCATCGACTGAAGGTAGTCGGTGCGAATCTTGGTGAACTCCGCCGCTTCGCGCAGGGTCACACCTAAACGTTGGCGGGCTTCTTGGAGTCGTTCACCTAGGGTCTGCATGGGGGGACTTTCGGCTGTAGGCTAAAAATAGGCAAGCCTCTGGTGGTGGAAATCAGAGTAGCAGGTCCCAAAGCATGAACCAGGGGGCGGCCAGCCATTCGATAACATCCCCCATCACGCTACGAACGACAGAAATATTAATCATAACCAACAAGATGAGGAAGCCCCAGCGGGCCAAGGACTGGAACATCTCTTCGGTGTAAATGCCTAGGCGTAGGGCGATCCGCGATCCATCCAGCGGCGGAATCGGAATGAGATTAAAGACGGCCAAACCGGCGTTAAGGAAGATGCCCGAGACCAGGAATTTTACGACCGATGCTGCCTTCGGGTCGTTGAAGTGAAAGCCGCCCAACCCGCCAATGAGAGCGAAGGAAAGGCAGAGCACGATATTCATCGAAGGCCCGGCCAGCGTGATAAGGATATCGTCCATCCGACGCGTCCGAGGATTCAGCAGGGATATCTGGACGGGTTTACCCCAACCGATGAGGCCAAACCCGGCCGGCGAGCCCGTCAGGATCGGCAGAAAAATCATGAAGGCTGGGATGGCGATGGTCCCGATGGGGTCGGTGTGGGCGAAGGGGTTGAGCGTGACCCGGCCTTGCGCACGTGGGAGCGGGTCTCCCCGCAAATCGGCGATCCAGGCATGGCCAAATTCATGGAGGCCAATGGAGATGATCAGAAGGATCAGGCTGAGCAGGCCCCAGCGGATTTGATCGAGGGTATGCGCGTCCATCTTTTAGGCGCGGGGGGAGCACAAGCTCAGATGGCGGAAGGACGACTTCATAAAAGGTGGCCCTAGATGTAGCCAGTGGGTGGCGTTAGCCAATCCGAAAGGGCCAGCGGCACTCGCTCCTTGAGGAATTAGCCACGAGGGCTAATCATGACGGTATGTCGTTAGTCGCCCGCATTCGACTTGCCCAAAAACGCGGGCTGGCCGCGCCCCAGGCGCGACTCTTGGCCAAATTGAGTACCCCCCGGGCGATCCAAGATTTCTTGGTCAATTTTCCGCAGAACTTCGAACCCAAAGGTGATACCGCCCGTTCCGTCGAGCAGGCCTTAAAGCAACGCTCGGCGCATTGCATCGAAGGGGCCATGATTGCGGCCTTCGCCCTTTGGTTGCAGGGACACCCTCCCCTACTCTTAGATTTCGGTGCCCATCAAGATATGGACCACGTCATCGCGCCGTTCCGCATTAACGGTAAGTGGGGGGCGATCTCGAAGACCAATTACGTCTGCCTACGCTGGCGTGACCCCATCTATCGGAGCGTGCGGGAACTCGCTATGTCCTATTTCCACGAATACGCGAAAGGGCCGCGCAAAAGTTTGCGGACTTATTCCAAGCCCTACAACCTGAGCAAACTCCCGCCCGAAAAGTGGGTGAACAGCCCCAAGGATTGCTGGGAAATCGCGGATCGGATCACCGCCGCAAAACATTACGCAATCGTGACAGACGACGAAGCCGAAGGCTTACGTCCGCGCGACGACGTCGAAGTCGCGTCCGATAAAATCACCGTCTTCCCGATCCCGAAGTGGAAAAAACGGCGGCTCTGAAGGCGGTCAGCGCCGACCGTCATACCAGAGATTGCAGTTCTCCGGCCGCTTGGCCGCGTGGCCGGCGGTGAACAGCATGCGGAAGAAAAATCGGGCCGCTTCGGTGAGCGTGTAGAGCTTCAGCTTGCGCGACGAAGTGCGTAGAGGGTGTTCGGCCAAGATGACGAAACGCCGGCCGCGGCGACGAGCGATGGCCTTGAGGCGGCGGCTCAAGAAGACCTCCTCCCCGGCGTAGTATTCGGTGCCGAAGCCACCGGCCTCGCGGAACGCGGTGGCCTCGACCCAGACGCACGACCCGGCCGCCCAACGCGCCAGGCGGCTCCAAAGATTCCACAGCCCACACACGAAACGGGCGTAACGCGGCGTCCCTGGCTCGAGTTCGACCGTGCACCCGCCGCCAAGCGCACGACCCGCGGCGATCTGATCGGCGATGGCGGCAAAGAGTGGAGGTGAAGGCGTCGAGTCAGCATCGATGAAAATCAGCCATTCGCCGGTGGCCACGCGTGCGCCCGCATCGCGCGCCCGGCCGATCTGGTTAACCGGCTCGAAGACGACGGTGGCGCCGGCGGAACGGGCGCAAGCGACGGTACCGTCGGTCGAGTTATTATCGCAGACCACGCATTCCCACGTCCACCCGCGGGAAAGGAAAGCCGTAGCCGCGGCCTGCACGGACGCGAGCGTCGCAGGCAGAAGTTTTTCCTCGTTGAACGCCGGGATAATGGCGGAGACGCGCATCGGCGGCGAAAGTCTTCAACCGATGTGTTCGAAGGCGCAAGCCGCGGCACCGACGACACCGACATTGCCGCCGAGGTCGGCGGGGACGATGGTGCAGACCGCCGAAAGACGCGAAAAGGCGTAGCGATTGGCGCTTTGGCGCATCGGCACGAAGAGCGCATCCCCTGCGGCCGTGACTCCGCCGCCGACGACAATCACGTCCGGATTGAAAGTGTTGATCACCGCACCGAGGCCACGACCCAGATAGTTGATAGACTCCGCCCAGATCTCTTTGGACAACGCATCGCCTTGGGCGACGGCCTGAAGAATGTGGTGCGTCGTAACATGTTCTGCGCCGCCCGCTAAAGCCGCGAGCGAAGAGGTGCGACCCGTTGCGAGCGCCTCGCGGGCGCGGCGGGCGATTGCGGTACCCGAAGCGTAGACTTCCCAACAACCGAGATTACCGCAGCCGCAGCGAGGTCCGTCCATCGTCAACGGAATGTGTCCGAGTTCGGCGGCGTTACCGTTGCTGCCGCGCATCAGACGCCCATCGATCACGGCGCCGCCGCCGATGCCTGTCGAAATCGTGATATAAACGACGTTCTTCTTCCCCCTTCCGGCACCGAAACGGAATTCACCCAAAGCAGCCGCGTTACAGTCGTTGTCGATGCGGGCGGGAAGACCGCCGAAGGATTTGCTCAGTGCTTCGGTGATGGAGTAGCCCGACCAGCCAGGAAGATTAGGCGAACCGTCGACACACCCGCGCGAAATATCCAGAGGGCCGGGAGAGGCTACACCGATAGCGACAAAGTCAGCCGGCGTAAGTTTAAGTTGGTCAAGCAGCTTATGAGCTTCGGCGGCCACGCGGTCGCAAGCTTGTGCGGGTCCTTGTTCGGCATGGGTTTCGACCCGACCAGAACCAAGCACGGAACCGTCTTCATTAACGACGCCGAAGGCGAACTTCGTGCCACCCAAGTCAAAAGCTAAAACTTTACGCATGGAAATTAATCAGTCGCGCGCGGGGCGCGCATAGTCGTCTTGCAGCCGCACGACATCGGTGAGGTCGGGGGTGGAAACCTCCAGCAAGACGCTATCTTCCAGTGCCTCGAAGCGGTGAATCGTGCGGACGGGGATGTGTACGGCCAAACCCGGAGTCCAGATGATTTCGTGTTCAGCGGTCACGGGAGCCGTGGCATGCATTTCGCCGGCAAGCAGTGGCCGATAGGTAAGTTTGATGCGACCAGAGAGCAAATAGAGCGTCTCGGTCTTACGTTCGTGATATTGCAAACTTAAGCGCTTACCGGCCTTCACCTCCAGCACCTTACCCGCGTAGGCTGGCTGATCGCCGTACCAGATTTCACGACCCCAAGGCTTCTCCACGGATTTAGGTACATGCAAAGGCGATGACATACCTTTATAACTGAATAAATAATCCGACTAGCCAAGCAAATCTCCGAAAAAGTCGGGCTGGTCGGTGGCTCCCACGAGCGGCTCGACGAGGCTGGGCTGATCCTGTGCTACCCTATTTACTTCCGGAGAGACCCGATACAGCGACAAAGTCCGATCGGGGGCGGTCACGGCTAACTGCACAAATTCTTCGGGAGAAAAGGCCCGCTCCGAGAGCCAGGCAGAACGTTTGGTGCCTTCAAGCACCACCGGCATGCGGGAGTGGATGGCGCCGGCTTCGCGATTGGGGGCAACCGTTACCAGCGCCAAAGTGCGACTAACTGCACCGTCGGCCAAGAGGCGAAGCGACCACAAGCCAGCGAGTGCTAAGGGTCCGCCATCGGCCGCGCGGAAATAATAAGGCACCTTGGTCCGGCCTTCAGATTTCCACTCATAGTATCCGTCGACGGGGATGATACAGCGGCGGAGCTTGGCGGAATCCTTAAAAGTCGGTCGATCGAAAATACCTTCGGCCCTGGCATTGGCGTGGCCCTCCTCCTTGAGGTCGGGTGCGAGCCACGACGGGACGAAACCCCAAGGCAAAGGCTCGGCCTTAAGTTCGCCTTGCTCGCGCCTTACGCTGAACAACGGCGTCCCCGGTGAAATATTATAGCGCGGTGCCTGAGGCGAAGGACGCAAACCCAGATCGCGAACCACTTCTTCCCAGCGCGTAAACTGGGTCACACGGCCGCACATATCGCGGCCTTAGCGCTTCGGCAACTCTGGCGGACGCGTGGCCATCCCACCCGTACGCAGAGAATTTAATACGGCCAAGTTAATGAAATGCATCATGCCGAGGACGACGATGACCACGCCGACCGACTTACTGACATCCTCAACGACCTTGATACCGGTCGTGGGGTGCTCTTTGGATGAAAGGAACAGTAGCATGAAGCCCACATTCACCAAATAGAAACCGATGATCAGAAGGTTGTTAACCGAGTCGGCCATCGTTTCGTTGCCATGGAAAGCATCGACCAGAAAAGGGCGACCGCTCCGAAAAAGTACCCGTCCGACCCACAGGGTCACGGCCAGCGAAAGTCCGAGATAAATCCCATATTCCAAATAAGTAAGCGTATCATTCATGGCGATAGTTCTGATAATTTATTAATATTTACGCCCAAGAAGTAAACCCGTTTCTGGCTTCACCAATGGGGCGGACGTTCATCGGCCGGCGGGGAGTTCTCGGCGCTATCGGTCCCCTGGGCCACCTTGGCTTCCATGCGGGCGAGACGTTCAGTCACTTTCATCAGCTCGCGGGAGAGCTCAAGCATCTCGCGGTCCTGTTGTTCGACGTGTCGCTGAAGAAAAGCCAGGCGTTCTTCGAGGTCGTGCAATGGGGCTTCCATAAGATTAATCTGTTAGTGGACGACCGAAGCGCAAGCCACGTCGGCGAAGTCAGCCGCCCGGAGGAATCCCCGATGGCCGACGCGCAGGACTTGGCGAAGGTAATAGGGGCTCAACTCCGTGTTAGGCTTCAGCGAGACTGGCCCGCAGAAAAATTTACCCCGGTGGCCGGCGGCACGGACAAAACTTGGGGTAGATCCGACCACGCGAATCCGATCAAGGGCTTGGATGAATTCCGCAAAAACGTCCGCTGTCTGCACTTCGCAGAAAGCGGCGTCCTTGGCCACGCGCTCGATGAGATAAGGGTCAGACGCGGGGTCTACGCTCACAATCCAGACGTGCCTCATCGCGACCAGACAATCGAGCGCTCGGTGGCATT
>Ga0209596_1001087_pt1 | contig 24101 bp, 16 predicted proteins | sample M_130807_MF_Meta_FD_187314 | JGI IMG/M metagenome (GOLD analysis project Ga0209596, IMG submission 187314) | Freshwater microbial communities from Lake Montjoie, Canada to study carbon cycling - M_130807_MF_MetaG (SPAdes) (version 2) | ecosystem: Environmental > Aquatic > Freshwater > Lake...
AGTGTCAAGAACTTCTTTCCACCAGAGCCACGAGACTCATTCTCTACTTTATTCTTTAGGTTTGCAAGTGTGTTATATACAGTCATGATATTTTCTCCTTAGTTTGAAATAACCAATCAAGGTAGTTTACCTTGTTGTTTATGCTGTGTGTAATTTGTTGTTCCGTCATTTCTCCCGGGTCTTTGATTCCAGACGGATATGGAACAATCCAAAGATCTTTTCGGGGATTACCCTCCATTATAGCACGCATAGCAGAATGTCCAGCCTCATCGTTGTCAAAAAATAAGACTAAACTATCAAAGTGCCTATTGAGGATTTCGTGATGCTCTTTTGGGATAGAGGCACCAAGAGTTGCTACTACATTCGGGAATCCGGCCTGATGCACTCTAATCGCATCTAAACTTCCCTCAGTTAAAATTACCTCGCTATATGCTTTGGCATTTTGTAGATTAAACAAAGTAGAGCGTCTAGGGAACTTATCTGAATAGAGATATTTAGGGAACTGTGAAGACGATGTTCCTCTTCCAATAAACCCCACTACAGAATAGTACTCGTCTCTAGCTGGGATTACTATCCTGTTTTGACTGTTCGAATATCCAACTCCGAAATGTTTTAATACATCTAAGTGGAATCCTCTATCTATCAGGTACGATAGCTTAGATAAGCATTCTTCTTCATTGTCGTAATCAATAAGAATACGATCTAATGCCTCATCCCAATTCTGGGCTATATCAACAACGATATCATCATCTTTAAGCATGCCAAGCAAGTCGTCGCTAGAATAACTTGGGGCATGGTTCCAAGCAATCTCTTCTCCAGCCAATTCTTTTGCCAGCGTCACAAAAGACCCCTTGCGAGCGCATGATGGATTGAAGCAATGCCATAGCCCAGTTTTCTTATTTACATAGAAAGCTGGGCTAGAGGTGTTGGAGTGAAATGGGCAATAACAGGCATACTCGTCTGGCAACTCGCTGACTACAGTCAGATACTGATTGACAAACATGTCAATAGTTTTGCTATTATTTAAACCAAAAATGGAGTTCAAAGTGAAATGTCCCCTCTGTGGTCATATCCCAGTATAATTTACTTCGAGCAAACGGTCTTATTGTGTCTGTAACAAAGGCTTCAATATGACTACGCTGCCTTATGATAGTTTCTTGGTCTTTAGCTTCCCCGTCAATAATATGGTCTGCTGGTCTATCTTCATCAGGCATCAAACAATTCTTTTCGCTTACCGGTGTCCAAGTCCCACTCAAGATAGAAAGCAAAAGGATGACCTCTTCTAACTTTACGGCTAACCACTTCAAAAAGTTGCGACTCTGCATTTCGATGAACGGCCATAACTAAATCTGCATCATAAGCAAGTTGCTTACTCCATGCTACCTCAGCTAATGCCGGTGCCCTTTCTCCATGATTGGCATCCATAGTTACAGCAGCAATATCGATTACAGGAATATTGTGACGTACTGCTATACGCTTGAAATCTTTGGAAAGGTTCTTTGCCCTTTCCGTTTCCGTACCGCCCTTTTTAGCATCATCGAATAAACCATGATAGTCTAATATTAGCAGGTCTGGATTATACTGCTCAACTTTAGCCTCAACTACATTCTGATTGGCTGCTTCAATGCCATCAGATGTAACTAGATGAATTGGTGGCTTGTCCTTAAATGTCCTAGCAGCCCACTCATTGTATGCTTCAGGATTGACCCCACGACCAAACATCAAGTCAGAGTTTCTAAATGTTTCACCTTGATTCAAGATAGTGTCAAAACGATATCCTTCTTGCTCCTTATTCATCTCTAACGAGATAATCAAAGGACTGTACCCAGCCTGCCATGCATTGGCAGCAAATAGACGAGCCAGCCAACTCTTACCGCTACCTGTCCATCCTAGAATGACAATAAAGTCACCTTTCTGCCAGCCACCAAAGTGCTTGTCTATTACACTAAAGCCTGTAGGAATTCCCATGATGTTCTTAGTAGGGTCGTCGTGACGTTCTTTATAGTCTCCAACCCTATCCGCAAAATCTCCAGCTAGGTTAGTGTCCTTGAGGGCACCCGTATTCTTCATAAGCCTGAGGCTATTCATTGCAACAAAGTTCAAAGCAGCATTAGGGCCACTATCTCTAAGAATCTGAATGGTGTCGTGAAGAGTTGTCCTTACATTCTCAGAAAGAGCATGCTTCCTAGCTTCATCGACATAGAACTGTAGCGGAGCACTGGTTGTATCAATAAACTCAAACTCACGAAACTGATTCTTTACAATAGCCTTAGTTGGAAGCTTGGAATACTTAGAATAGTATCCGTGGATAAATTCCCAAATATCTTTATGGTCAACAAATGACTCATCTACATTCTGCTCAACTGCGGAGATAATGCTCTCTGCGTCAATCAGACTATTCAATAAACTCATTTCATAGTTAATTAGAATCACCATCCATACGGGTTTTAGTCTCTTGGACTAGGCGACGGAACTCGTCACGATCTTTGTTCTCCAGATTAATTTCTTCTACAATCGACCCAAGTTTTACAACAAAGTCGTGCAAGAAAATAACCGGCTGCTTTTCTCTAGAAACAAATCGGTCTATAGCCGCCTTGCAAGTTTCCTCCCCACCCTTGCTGGTAAAGAAATTAACTATTCGCTTGGCATTGGACTCGTCTTTGTCAGTCTGAAAGTATATTTTCTGAGATTTCTCTACGGAGGTTTCGAAGTACGATATTAGGATTTCTCCAGTTAGAGTCATTTACATCACTTATCCTTCGCCATGAGGCAATCAGTCTATCATATTGGGAGTACCCCCCAGCAACACACGATATATCAAAGTATTGCTCAAGGCAAGGAACTCTGACAGGGCAGCGGGCACAAATGGCTTTAGCTTTTATGACATCAGATGATTCATATGATATGAATAACTTATGACTTTCATCTATGCAAGCGGACTGCGCCATCCACTTTACGTTACTTAGCAGACCCACTAGATAGTTCCCCGTCTAGCTCTGCAAGTCTACGTTCGACCTCAGACTCTACTTTAACCCACGCAGCAGACCACTCGTCATCAGACATTACGTCGTCAGAGTCTACAGTGATTCCTGCGTCAATACGCAGAGATTGATAGTTGCCTAGGTTTCTAGTCAACCCGACTGTTACATTGATAGTGCCTTTTTTGCTCATTTTTTCTCCTGTGTTAGTTTGTCTTTTTGGATTTGGTCAAAAGCTTTAGCGCAATACTCAGCGCTAATCTCCGAGCCTATGTAACTCCTGCCTAGCATAGCACATGCTCTTGCAGTTGTGCCACTTCCCATAAACGGGTCGTAAACAATATCTCCTGGATTAGACCAAGACCGAATGTGATCGGAGGCTAACAGGAGAGGAAAGGGCGCTGGATGTTTTACCCCATTAAAACTAGTAGTATATTTCCAGATATTGTTTCGAGGGGAGAAATCTGGAACTGGGTTCTTTAAGATTCCTGAAAAGTCTTTATGTCCAGCCCACTTGTTTGGCTTATCCACAATTAAGTTAATAGAGCGAGGTCGTCCTTTAGAAAAAACGAACATATATTCGAATATCTGAGAATATCTAACGCTCTTGACATTCGATGGGTACGTTGAACTATTTTTTTCATATATCATCGTATCGTGCAGATGAAATCCGCACTCCATGAACTTTAGAGCCTGTCGAAAGCTAGACCCGGTTTCGGAGCCTTTGATGGTGGCATCGCCTACTACCCATACAACCACACCACCATCATTGACGACTCTATAAAGTTCTTCAATTATTAAGTCAGAGTTAAATTCATAACCATTGTACTCACGCAAATTATCATACGGAGGACTTGTTACAACCAAGTCAATATATTCATTATCCATATTTGCCATTGTGTCTAGGCAGTTTTCATTATAGATACAATCTAAAATCATCTATGCTCCAACATTTTTTATTTTTTGAAACCTTGCATTAATTTTTTTTATTGCTTCCACCTGATTTACACTAGAAAAATTCTTTGGCCTTCCAGACTTGTTCCTCATAGCAAAAATTTCTAACAAATCATATATGTCTTTCAATGTATATATGCGAATAGAAGAAGAATGCTCTTCATTAAGAAATACTTTTCTGGCTTTTGGTATAACTCCAGTTAGCTCATATTTTCGAATAGTGTCAGGCTTCTTATCTAAAATTCTTGCAACTTCTCCTATCCTAAAAATAGGAGTTAAATAGTAAATAGCTGTATCATACTCAATAACGTCTTTATCAAATTTAGAATAATCAAATATATTAATTATATTCTCGCGTTTGACAATAGAAATTATGCGAATTAAATCATTTTTGTCATTAAAAAATAATCTATTTTTGATTATTTTAACTTGATTTCTTTTTTCTAATAACATTCATAATCTCTTTAAGCAAGTGTTGATATTCTTTATAAGTACAACGACTACGTTTTCCGCACATTGTACATACGAGCTCTACTTTTTTAATCTTTTTAATGCTGTTAAGCGATTCTGGCTCCCAATAGACTTCATCGAAAAAAACTCGACCGTCACATCTTTTACACCAAAAACCACCAAACCGTTGCAACGAACTACGCCTAGCCTAATACCTTCATAGATGAAAGGCTGTCATTGGTGCTGGTGCCAGCAAACCAAGTAGAGTACAAAGCCTGCGATGAAGCCCATACAATAGCAAAGTTGGAAACCACATCACTCAACGAATTTAGCGTACCGCCTAGAAAGGCTCCGGCAAGAGCAATCACTAGGCAAAATGCCATAGAGAATGCCACTTTAACATTGCTTGACCATGAGTTTCCTTTTAGGAAAGAAACTAACGGAGTGGCAATCATACCAGCAACAATTAGTAAAAACATACTTGAATTATCCATATTTCTCCTTTAATTTATATTACAACCTATAATGTATTTATAGGAATATTTAGTACGGCGCTACCAGCCTTCGCTGGCTCTATCTCCAGAATAGATGCCTGCCTCAAGGGTGACACCGTGTTCCCGAGTAATTACTGCAAACGCCTGGATAGGTTCCTCGTAAGCAAAATTATTCAAGAATGCGTACTCGTCTAAACCTTTCATAGAACCATTGACAGTAACCTTGCCGGTGCGAGTATAGGAATGAAAATGCCCAACCCACATATGATCGTGCTCATCACCCATCGAAGCATTACGCTTACGCTTGCGTGCATCAAAGATAGAGGCGGGGTTAACTAGACCAGCTAGGCCCCCTCCGCCTTTCATTTGATCGCCATGAGTTATAAGCATCCTACGTCCATAAATCTCTACATAAGCATCAGCACACAGAGGAATATTCCAAGAGAATCTCTTGTCAGATTTAAGGTGACGCTGAATCATCAAAGCCAGCAGATGGTCCCAAGAATCTTCAGTGCGTCCCTTCATTCGGGGCTTCAGCGATAGTCGCCCATGGTTTCCCACAACTGACACCACATGAGTCGGGCCATAGGCATCAGCGATTGTTTCTAAAAACTTGGCTAGATGGTCTACCCAAAAATCTACGGTTGGTATCATTGAAGATTCTTCATTGAATACAGTATCGTCATGAAGACTACCCGCTACCATATCTCCACCAAGAATTACTATAGCGCCCTCATACTCAAACCCACCCATAAGGTTCTTACCCATGTTTACCGCCCCATCAGCGGTCTTCTGAAGGCGCTTCAAGGCAATATCTCGGTTGTAGGCATTCATGCCACCAACCTCCGATGGCTTAGTTATCTCATCAAGGTGCAAATCTGAGAGCATAATTAGAGCTGTAGCGGCACCCTTTCGGCGCGGTTTTGATTTAGACCAAGGAGCACTTTCTACAGATAGCTTGCTAGCCTTCAATAGTATTTCGTTAGCGGCTTTATACTTTAGAGCATCTTGTTCTGCTACCCTGTGTGCCTGTCGTGCAATGCTTCTCTCACTTCTTGCTGCCATCAATTCTCGTTCTAATCTGACAGCTCGTTTCTCTAAGGTTAAATCCTCTGTCTCTGTCATATATGCACCTTTGGGCTTGGAGGTAGGAATGCCAAACTTTACTCTAGCATCTGCAATGGTCCTTCTTGCTACAAGAATTCCACGATCTTTAAAGTACTTAACCACATCTAAATCTGTATTAATCTCAGGAAGGGCATAAATGTCCCTTAGCGTTTCTTCTATTAGCCACGGTTGCGTAGTCATAATATCTTATTCAACATCCTTTTTTTTAAACTTGCCCGATGGGTCCCTCTTTGGAGAACCCTCTTTTTTTCTTTTTTCTCGACTTTTGGCTCTTTGAGATGCCTTGCGCTCTAATGATAGCACCTTTCCCTCTCCATGTAAAGAGGAATGCTCACTTCTATCAGTTAAAAAAAGGTTCTCTATGCGATTATCCATTTTAACTTCATTAACGTGATGAACAGACTCCCAAGGTTCCAGATATCTGCCAAAAAATTGTTCCAACACAAGACGATGCTCATATATATATCCATGATTTTCATAAGGATGGTCTGGGCGCAGTACTCGGATATATCCTTTTTCATCGGCGTACTTGCCACCCGTAAAGTTTGGATTATTTGCACCGGCTATAGAGCTTGATGCCCACTTAATGTCTTTTCTTTGAGATATAAGACCAGCCATATTATACCTCGTAGGCTATACCTTGTTCTCCATACAGAACTTCAACATTCAATTCTTTCTCCAGCAGATTTTCGGCAGTTACACCAGGAACTCCACCTTGACCAGCAAACTGAACCATCAAGTATGATGTACGGTTTGTATCGTCATTTGGAGCTATTAGATTTGAAATTGTTTTATAGTCATTGGCAGCTGGAGTACTTGGATTATCGGCAAAGGCGTTCAATGCAGTAACTCCATTATTGTTATATGAATACAACCTTGGAGAGCCATACCCCATAGCCGTTGAAGAAGCCGACCTAGCGTTCATTACAATTCTACCATAAAAACGATCAGCGCTTGACAGTAAATCATAGTTATTATTAGCAACATATGTATAAACATCCCAAGCAATAGAATCGCCCTTATCAAGCCACTTATAGCCCGTAGCAGCAACTGGAACAGAATATCCAGAACCAGCAAAAGTTGCTCTAGCGATGACTGAGGCTAACGCAGGACTGTTCCTTTCTTGCGCCACATCGAACAAACTTTCATTGGTTACCGGACTGTAAGTAGCATTAAAAGGAATAGAGCGAGAGTGTCTAGATGTTATAACAAAATAAAAACCATCCAAATATAGCAAGTTAGCCCTAGCCGTACCATCTGCGGCTAGGGCAGTATTGCTTCCATCAATATTAGTAGTATCTTGCCTAGCTGACGGACAAGAAAAATGGGCTTTATACCATCCAGTATATGGAGCAATAAAAGCATCTATTCCAAGCTCAGGAATTCTTGTAGGAACATTTCCTGGCATGGATTCAAAGCGATTAGTCATAAGAGACATAGCAACAATAGGGCCAGAAGAATTAGCGCACATAAGATAATTATCTTTATCGTTCTCAACCATCTGGTTTAATGAAGCAGAGGCAAGAGGAGTATTCGGAGCCCAAGACATAGATTTATACATTATGGCCTCTCCAATGCGCTAGCGTCATATGGGTTATTTTCATAGACTTCAAACATAGGAGATATAGAGTTGTCATCCAAGACTCCAGGCTCAACCCCGGCAGGCTTCTCGCAAGGGCCGCAGTCCTCAACTGAGATGTAGCCATTAAACTGCTTGATGGCTTCCAAATCTCTTATCCCTCCAACGCCATTGAAGTATTGCTGAGGGAGCCCGAAGGGCGGAGCAGCGGAACTCCTTAAGTCCATAGCCTCAGGAGGAACCACCCCACCAAAGGCAACCATGGGACGAAACTGAACCTGCAAAACAGCAGCTCCACTAGTCTTTGCAGCAATAGCACGAACCGCATGGCACGAACTAGGAACAGATCCTTTAGCAGATGAGTCCCCCCAAGACCATATATTTACATCAGTATTATTCTCAACATCTCTATGGAGCACGTACTTACCCAAAGAGCCAGCATCAACTACTCCACCCATCTGGTAATCTGCATCGACTAGATTGGTCCAGTACAATAAATCGTGACGATGAGTAAGATCTCTTACTCTAATTTCCATGCGTCCAGTTTGCCCAGTTGCAGCCGTAGACCCAGTAAGGTTAGAAGCCCACACATAATCTATGTGTAGCATTATCTTATAGTATCGATTAGACTCAAAGTTTACAGTCAAATTAGAACCCGCTGGCTGACTGAATGTCATAGGAATCCAATCAATAGTATTGTGCTGAGTATAGCCAGCTCCAATAGTATAAGAATAATTAGCATCTGTAGTTTTCATGTTATTCGCAATACCCAGAGCAATAACACCCTTGGCGTTCATCTCTAAGCCATCTCGTATTGCATCGTCGTTGTCGCTCATGTTCTGGAGCAATCTATAGTCTGCCTTGGCAAAACTAGCAATATTAGGCTGTTGTATTTGCATCTAAATTCCTCCCCTTATAACGCCGTTTTCTTTAAGAGCAATAATGCCCTTAGTTGAGCCACAATCAGTGGCAATGAACTGCGCTGTAGGTACTGCTCCGGCATAATAAAAATCAAATGGCCTGGTTCCAGCGAAAGTTGTAATTGACGTATCTGGCTCTCCAGTATAGGCTCCATTAGCATCGGTATATTTAACTGTCTTGCTATAGGTAGAAGTAAACTCTGATAAATAATATCTCCTGCCCGAGTTGACAGTTGCAGGAGTAACCGCTGGATACATTGTAGTATAGTATTGCTGGTCTGGCTCATACACAACTGGGACTTCAGTTGCTCCAGGGACAGTAGTCCTATTCTGTTCCCATATTTCCATTTTCAACTCGTTACCGGCAACTGCAGTCGATGAAGCAGTCTGCGCTTTCCACATGACCTCATAAAGATGGGGCCCAGGAGATGGGTCTATATCATAACAATCATAATAAACTGAATGCATAGATTGAGTATTGGGCTGACTACTCCACAAATCTGTACCAGACTCTGCAGTAATTTGCTCACCATCTCTAGTGATAATAAATCCATCAATTGTCCAGTTTGCCATAGAAGTAGAAGATCCAGTTGGATTGCTATGTACAAATAAAGGCACATACAGCTCTAGATGCACTACTCTAGCGGGTTCCACGTTTATATTAATAGACAAACCATTTGGATTAATTTCCCAGTTATCGATGACCCGAACATAATCTTTCAATCTGGCTACTGTATTTTTAGATTCACCGGCAACAGCGCTCATGCCAAGATTTGCAGGACTAGGATTGGCACGATTAGTGTCCCTATATCCTTTAGTTCCAGTATTAGAAGCATACATAGTTAACTCACTGTAGCCAATGATTCCTCTAGGTCTGATATCAATTTCATCTACAATGGTTTGATCGTTCTGAGCCATGGACTGCATCTTGTCAATAGACAGTGGCTCTGAAGCCCATGTAACTTTTTGATATAACTCCATTATGAAACCTTCCGAAGTGTCATTGTTTGCTGAATTCCTCCATCGTATGACATGTTAATGGACATAATCCAATATTCGTTATTTGATATTGAAATTCCTTGTAATGATTGTATTTTAATTCTATCACCTAATTGAAGGTGAGGTATGCCCATTGTGCTAATTTCTAGCACTGGGCAGGGGATGGAATATTTAGCGAGTAAAAACTGGGCTAAATCTTGCGCATAGGCGGCATCTTGAATTAGTGGATTGTCAATTTCAAGTATTTTTTCCCCATACTTACGAATGTTGTCTTTATAATCTGACGAAACTTCCACAACCAACTGCTTTCCAGTCTCACTCAAGCTGGCGGATACTCCAGCCACCTCAAAAGCATTATTTAATTTAGTAACAGGGTTGGTTCCAGACAGTACAATATATCTATCTGAGACTTTAGCTAAATCAGTAGCAAAAGCTCTAAGATATCCTCTTTGTCCATTAAATCTCCAATTAGACAAAGAAACGGTTTTGTCAAAAATATCTGACGTTAGATATGGATATTTAACGAAATAAACCGGCTGACTAGACCACTCAAGATTATATTCACGAGCCTCAGAAACAACTGAACCTGCAGGATGATATGAAGCAGATGACCCCCAATATCCTCTCTGTAGCTCAAAAAGAGAACTTCCACTAGACTTATTGAACTTAATGAACTCATCATCTATCTTAACAACGCCACTCAACGGCCACAGCGGTTCATATATGCCAGCAGGATTGAGAGTCAAAGACAAAGATATTGTATCAGTACTAGAGGCGCTTATAGCGGAAGCCAATGGACATATGGCTAGGGACTCATTGGATGGAGCAGCCCAGATGACGCTCAAGTTAGAGCCATATTTAGATGGTGGATATATCTTGATTTTAACTTTATTGGTATGAAGCTCAACATTCTGGGACGCAGAGATAATATCTTGATCTTGATCTAAAGTATATTGAACAACGGAATGTTGGCTATCTAAAGCATCATCATATGACCTTCCATGCTCATAAACAAAATTGCCGTACTCATCGAAGAAGTACATTCCAATATCTGCGGTCGCTATCTTCAACATCTCAGCCCAATATGAATCTGCAGATGTCCCAATCGAAGTATATACATTTTGTCTAATGCCTTTTCCTCTAACGTAATGTCTGAGGAAACTTGCTGCAGTCATAAGTTTTTTATATATTGCAAGATTTGATATATAGCCACTAAATCCATTGGAACCAGCAACTCTATATCCTCCAATAATCAACTTAACCTGAGAAGCAGTGAGGGCAGCTGAAGAAGTTGCCCATGCATATGTTGAATAAAGCACACCATTAAGATAGATATTTAGAGTACAGGTACCGGAAGCAAAAGTAAACGTGAAGCCTAGATGATACCATGTGTCAATAGATAGAGACGCGTAGGCGGCTCCCTGAGTGGGAGTAATGGCTAGCGATGTTCCATCTGATATCTTATTTATTTCAAACTTAATTTTAGAGTCAGAATCAAGGAATAGTCTCCATCTTCCGGCTATATCCGTGGCGCCAAAATCTTCTCTAGACAATAGATACTGTTTGGATGCAACGGTAGTTGGTTTTATCCACATATCAATAGCAAGCGGCACAAACTGACTGACAGTCATTGGTAAGTCTGCGGTATAATTCATATAAGCAACATGACCTAATGTAGAATCAAATTTGGTAGAACGCTCCGCTTCAGATGATATGGGGCTTCCAAAGTTAGATACAACCTTATTGCTGTCAATAACTTCGCTATATCCATCTCCAGAGGTGCCCATACGGTATGTTAAATAATTTTTGTCACCAGCATAATCTTTAACTGCTAAGCAGCCACTAGGCTTCCAAGAATTAGAGGATAAAGGCGCATTTACCGAATGAGCAGTATAAGCATACATGTGATTTGTAAACTTAGTCATATTAGGAACCATATTTTGCTTAGTGTTGGCACCAGAACGATAGGCAAAACCAGTTTGCTTAAAGTCCTCATACTGAAAATATCTACCCTGGTTTAGAGGCCAGTAATATAGAAGTCTGCCGTTAGATTCAGGAGCAGTAGATGACGAATCATATCCTGCTTTAGAGTAGTGATTGTAAAGTTCAATAGCAGATAGTGCCCTATTATAAATAGCAATATGAGCAAAAGATACATCAGAGGCATATGTCGTAGCAGTCAGCGCTATTGACCCTATTCGCAATGAAGCAGGGGGAGTAGCCTGGGCCATATATATTCCAGAGTCTACGAAATTATTGGTATCGTCCATAGGAACTATTTTGCCGTTTATATAAAATTGAGCCTTAGCTCCCATGATTGTTATCGCAACATGACTCCAAGCATTTAATGGTAAAGCATTAGATATGTGACTAGTAAAAGTCTTGGCAAGTGCTGTAGTGTTATACACATTAAAAACTAAACGCCTACTCGAATCCATCGACAAGCTCCACTCTCTGTCGCCAACGACTGAAGATGTCTTGCCCAATAGAGGAGTTGCGACTGCATTAATAGGTTTTACCCAAAGCTCAGCAGTAAAAGCAATATTCCTAGATAGGACATTGGGAAACAAACTAAAGTTATATGGATAAGACGCTCTATTGCCATTTACAGTTCCTTCAAATGGATAGGAACTAGTATTTGGAATAGTAGCATACGATGTAGTATTAGTTGACTTAAACTTAATAGCCCTACTTGAGTCTTCACTTTTAATTGGTCCCTCTACTGATGTAAAACCAGATGAAGCCAGAAAACCATTTCTGTCATATCCCGAAATATCTCTAAGCAATGGCTGAGCGGCAGAGTAGGTTCCAGCATAAGAGTTAGTCGCATTTAACTTTAAGTCCATTGGGTAATAAGCAACTGGCGCTCCAGCAATAATCATGTTTTTATATATGTTGCTGCTATGGGCTCCATTGCGCTTATTGTTTATTGGAGAGTTCATATACTTACGGATTTGTGTCTGACTTCTTGAATTTCCCCATATCTTGATTTCCTTTAGAGAGCCAACAAATATTGATGAAGAGTTTAAGGTATGTGGAGCAGTAGCGACACCTGCAGATGCTGTACCTGGGGTAAATGCTGCGCCAATGAGCATTTGACCAGATGGTCTAAATCCAACAAAGCCGCCATATGAAGCAGTTGCATCTAATGTGCCGTCCAAATAGACTTGTACAGTAGCAGCCTGATTTACTGATGCAAGGCTTGGGTCTATAACTACAGCAATGTGATGCCAAATATTATCGGCAATAACGGAAGTAGACAGAGAGCCGACACCTAAGCTTGTTCCAGGCTCTCCAGTCATCATCCTCACTTCTATTTTTCCAAGTGAGCTTACACCAACATAAAATTCTGACGAGTATCTTTTGGTGGCAAAATTAACAATTGATTTGCCATATGCGGTAGAACCGCACTTAATCCAAAAGTCTAATGTCATCTCAGAAGATGGAAAATCATAGAACGTCTTTGGCAAAACTCTAGTGGCTGCGTATGTGGTATCTTTCTTGACTCCAAGTACATTGGTGCCAGAAGGTGCCATAAGTAAGTCACCAAATGGATGGCTATACATATAAAGATTGCCATCAAAGTTAAGAGCAAATGGCTCTAACTTAGTTTCATTAAACCGCCAATAGGCAGCTGGACTATCTTTTATCACTTCAGAATAATAGTTATTGTCTAAAACAACTTTGGATGATGGGACACCTGCTCTAAGTGCAAGTTCACCAATAGCTGAAGCTGCAGTAATTTCACTAGCTATGTATCCATCTACAACCATAGTATCTTGTAGTTTTGCACTAAAATCTCTACATTGAATAGCGGCAGTCATATTATCTGAAGATATGCCCCAAGTGTCAGAATAGAAAATTCCCTGTTGAATATATTCAGGAGTAGAGCCTGAAGACGTTCTATATAGATATCCAGTAGTAAATTTCATACCGGGAAATATAAGGCCGTATAAATCACTGCCGGAGTTTTCAATATTAAAACGACCAGAGGTATTATCCAATGCAAGGCTGCACGTATTGGCGCCAGTTGCACCGAGCGGTACAGAGCTATCGTTATTTTCCCTGACTTTTGATACTTCCATGGTTGAAACATAAGAAGAAATATCTTCAGTCCATCTAGGAGCAAACTCTTCTATTCTAGCTGAATCATTGGCATATAAGGTAGAGGTAATAAAGAGTTGCATTGCTCTAATTTTTATAACAGGAATACTATAAAGGCCAGAAAGAGGATAGGTATAACTTCCGTTTCCAAGTGCAACAATTCCAGCAGATGCACTAGTTACAGCAGATGACCAAGTATATGTTACTTCCCCATCAGTACTATATTCATAGTACATCTGAAAACCGCTAATTGGTCCATAGTTTTTAGTGCTGTAGATATCAATATAATTAGCATTAATGGAATCAAATTTTAAATAGATACTTTGAGCTGAAGCAAAGTTGCCGGATACATCAGATTTAGCTTTTGACCACCATCCATATTCGTAATTAGTATCTACTAGTACTTCGTTGCGTTCAGTGAAGTAATAGTCTCCATCGGCTGTGATTACGTTACCAGCCTCATCTAGGGCATCCAACACAGCCCACTGAATAGTGTGTTCTGTTTGTCCATTTACTACCTGAAGTGGGTTATATATTTTATTTATAGCCTTATTGTCATTAGGCAAAGCAGAAGATTGAATTACAAGAGCCGCAGCCCTTAAGTCTACATTGGCATTATCAACAAAAAACTCACTTAACATAACTCCAGTAAGTTGATATCCACTAGTCAAATATCCAATGGAAATCGGCCACGAGTTATTTGTATTCATAGTATTGGCCATAACCGAACTAGAAACTGCAGTCGAATAATTGCCATCAATCATCAAATATATTCGATTATCTGAGCCAATAGTCATCAAGATATGGTGCCACGCTCCGGTGCTGATAGCAGCAGAGGTTGCAGTGCTAGTTACTGAGGAGCCGTAGACATTTGCTGTGACAGTTGCAGTCGCTCCAGACCTATTGATTCCCAGCATCCAAGATCTATTTGCGGCAGTGATAGTTCCATCACCCATGCCCGCAATTTCCTGATTGGCGGTGACGCTAGTGGCAATATAGACATAGCACCCTACGGTTAAATTATTGCCACTGAATATTGACACACCCCCTGACGCGTTGGTGGACGTAGGGTAGATACCAGATATATTTGAATATGGCGCAGTAGCATTAATAAACTTGATAGACCCATCGTCTATTCTGCCAGTTAGCGGAGCATAGGTCACACCGTCTAATGTTGGCATAAAGTTTACATTGGCAGTTCCAGTGTTTGTTATATATCCTGTCCTACCGTAGTTAGAATAATCTTTAATATTTTTATATAAATCAACAGAAGACCTTGCTGACACATTCAAAGAACCGCTCTTCCATCGCCTAGATACATCATCAAAAGACAGTGAAGATTGATATATAGCAACTTCGTCAATAAATCCTAGATATGAAGAGCCAGCCATACCTAACGAATAGGTAAGAAACTTAGTTGCTAAATATAAATTCCCACTAGCTACTTCAATAATGTTTCCATTCTGGACATTAGATGTACCAACTAATACATTGTTGATATACATCTTCAATTCTTTAGAATTGTAGGTAACAACAATATGGGACCAAGAACCGGCGCTAATTGGCGCACTGGACTTTATATCCATATATACGTTAATATTAGAAGACCCAGGAGGACTCATATTCCCCGAGTTATTCATTATGACAAAACGAGGATAGGCAGTTGAAGCAGCAGACGCTGACGGATTCTCCAAAAGCAATGACCACTCAGAAGTTTCCTGAATAGCGTTCTGAAACACAGACCTTAAGCCAGTCTTATATGCAACAACACTTCTTCCAGCAGGAATAAGAGTTGAACCATTATCCGGCTTTATCCAACACTCAAAACTTAGATTAGGATTATCAGCAATGCCCCACTTATTGTCAAGGTCAGGAGAGTTTGAACGAGCATATGCTGTACTGCCACCATAGTTAGTGAACTTAATAGATTTACTAATCTCACCGAGATTATCCTGAACGACTCCAGCAGACCCAGCTATGTAGTGTGAACCATCATTGCCATTAAGCAGCAATGGCATATATCCCATTTCATCCCTAATGAATGCTCCACTTGAAGATAGCATTCCAGAGGTGTTATTCATTCTCCAATGGGAAACTGGCTTAGGGCCAATATTCATATTTTGAGCAGAATCAAACGAGTCATTAAAGCGGAAGTATACTGCCGGGTCTAACGACTTAATATAGTCTACATAATCATCTGATGTAGAGTATGCCTCAACATTAGTTAAAGACCTGCCATTAACCCACTCAGCCTCAACATAAGGCAAGACATTGTGGGCACTGCCCTTGATGGCAGTATCTAGGGTTCCAGAAATACTCTGCATATTACTGTTCTTTCAATTCTAAGCTAACCTCATAAAAGATTGCATTAGATAGATAATCCCTGCGAATAATGTCTTCACTATAACTTTCTATCCAGACATTATAGGTTTGAGTTGTGCCTATCGGCGCACGAACAACTAGCGCAAGAACTGCCTGAGTATCAGATAATAACTTTAAAGTGTTGCGAGCTTCTTTCTTATCATATGTCTGAGTAGATAGGCTAGGAAGCTGAGTCCATTTAAGGCTGAAAGAATATTTAACTGCCTTAAAATATTTCTTTGTAAGCCCGCTGGCAAGTTCAACAGGAATTGAGCGCTCATCTCTCGCAGACGAGAAAGTGCGGCCCTGATCGGTAAGTTCATAGCCACCAAGACTAATTAGATTAGGCAATGCCATTAGATTCTACCGCTCCTTTGAGAATTATCTTGGTAAGACGTTACTTTCCTATTAATTGTACCATAAGCCTGCTGATTTTTTGGTGCAACTTTGACACCATATTCTTTCATCATTGACTCAAACCAGGCAGGCTCCCCAATGAAATTATCGACATAGATATTAGTTGCCGAAGCTTGCGGGGCTGATGGAGCAGAGTTATTAGTTATATTAACTGACATTCCAGAATAATCAGATGGAGCAGTCTTGGCAGAGTTGAAACTCTTTACAAATTCAGACATACCCTGAGGAAGAGGAATAACTGCTTCATCATATCGACCCTCGCCAATTTGAGCAAGCATTCCACCCATCTGACGCTTAACAAGACCTCCAGAAGCCATCTTGAATGGAGCAATGTTATTAATTATTTGCTCAATTGGCCCATGATGGTCATTTGCTCCACCTTGTTCATCGGTCCAACCGTTTACAGCATCAGCCCATTTTCCTACTTTTTTCCAGTTTTCCCATAAACCTGCAAATTGGCGATTAAAGGCAGAGAATATATTTGCATTTACATCGAGTCCATTGCCAAGAACATCGTTAATAATAGACTCAAAGCCACTCTTGAGGCCGCCCTGATTTTGCATGTCCCATGAAATAAGAAGGGTAACAGTTCTACGAATGCGGTTATAAGAATCCAGCAAGTCGTTTACGGCGTTCTTGAAATTAAGCTTGCTCGAAGGGGACTCAATCCCCATAGCGATACCATCAACAAAAGGCTTGCCAATCTCATCGGCAGCAACCCTAGATGGTGACTCAATCTTTAGAGATTTTTTACCATGATCTAACATCTCACTAGTTAAATCACCAACAGCTTTTTTAGGCTTTCCCTTATTTTCCTTAACACCATCTTCTACGCCATCAGCATATCCTTTTCCAACTTTTTTTCCATGCTTGTTGGCTTTGTCCGTATTTTTCTTTTCATCACCGAGAACCTCCTTGGTGCCCTTTGTTTTATCGGACTCAGCGGCCCCAGTGGTAGATTCTTTTTCCTCTTTTGCTGGTTTAGATTTGACAATTTGACCTTTATCGTCAATCCAAAATTTATATTTGTTTCCAGCCAGATCGTCGTATATACCATCATACTCAGAATCACCGGCTTTCCAGTTTTTACGCATTTTTACAACTGCCTCACCTACATTGGCTTTAATCCACTTCAGGTTTTTATTTAGCGCATCTGTACCGGATTTCGTCAGATTCCTCTTGTCGCGACCCATATTTTTAAAACCTTTTCCAGTTACAATGCCATCACTGTCTGTTATCGGAGTAGCTCCTTCATCTACAACTACATTGCCCTTTTTGTCAAAATGAGTTCCAGCAATACCGCCAGCGCCAGTTTTTGGCAGCACTGTTTTAGCTATAAATTCTTTTAAACCGTTATTGCCTGTGAATCCATTGTTTTTTTGCCATTTTCTAAATTTATTTAAATCTTTAACATCTTGAGCAGACTGAAAATTCCCACGAAAAAGTCTATGATATTTAGATAATTCATCTTCCATAATTGCTCTACCATAGATAGAAGTATTAGCTATTTTTGTCACCAGGTCCGCACCAGCTTTAGCATTTGATGTCTTTACAGATTCGACTTTTTGCTCAGGAGTCTGGAACTCACGGAGTCCCGCTTCATTAAAGCCTAGCGCGCCAGGAGAACTGACATTTTTTTTACGATTGGCAACTCTTCCACTAAACATATCAAATAATTTTTGCTCTTTCAAGTATGCAACAAATTGCTTATCTTTTAATAAGGTTTTCCAAACATCTGGATTATAGTCAGCTTTATATAGAAAATCTAACATCTGTCCAAACTTTGGAATGTTAGATTTTCTATATAGATATTTCCCACCAGCTTGTGCCCATTTTCCATCACTTACGGTTACTGCCTTTGGTACCTTATCCCCGCTAGCTGGATCTTTGGGCGTGCTATCTGGGTTTGTATCTCCAGTATCTGTATTGTCTTCAGGAGTAGAATCAGGGTTTAGAGAACTTTCATCAATGCCAGACTTAGCGCTATCGGCCATAGACTTAACAATATTCTTAATGTCAATCTCAGCAAGTTTAGATATCCAAGAATATATTCCAGTATAAGCCCATTCACCGCTCCAGAAAGACTCGTTGTTCATATCAACCTTAACTTGAGCAATAGCAAGTTTAAACATATCAAGGCCATTAGTCCAGGCACCAGCAATAAGTGGCATTCCATAGTTAGTTAAAGTAGCATTAATCTGATCCATCATAGCAACCCACTCCGCATCATTTTTGGGAGTGTACTTGGTGATAAGATCTATCTGCTCTTTAAGCGCTTTCTCTTGTATCGCCTTTAAGTCTTCAGCCGCTTTTTTGGCATCTGCAATTTTCTGTCTCTGCAAGTCGCGAGTTGCCTTAAGAAGCACTCCCCCACGCGCCTTGTCAATATCAGTAATTGCCTTCACATTGCCCTTATCATTTTCAGCAAAAGTTAAGTCTAAGTTTCTAGCATCATCAATACGGCCCTCATAAATCGCAAGGCTTCTATCTCTACGATAATTTTCCTGGTCTAAAGAACGCTTATTCAGCGCTTCACGACGGCTCTGAACGTACTCCTGAGTAGCAAGAAGTTCTGCTTCTTTTTTCTCAACCTCGTCCATTGCTTTAATCTGGTCATCAAAGACTTGAAGTCGTTTCTTCCAAACTTCATCAAACTCTTTACTAATCATATCTTTTAATGAAGAAATAAAGTCATTGAGTTTTGCCTGAAGCGCCGACAAAAAATTATCATAAGGATTCTTACCGCCAGAACCAGAACTACTATCCAACGAATCTTTAGGTTTAGGAACTAAGACCTCAGATGGTCTAATTTCTTTTGTTTTATTTACAAAAGTAGTTTTTACTTCAACGGGCTTTCTCTTAGTTAATTTATCTAAACCTGCTCTAATGCTCTTAGTAATATCAAGTTTATCCGCAAAATCATTTACTTGCTTTTGAATTCCCTTGGCACCCAAAAGACCCGCAAGCCAACCGACACCTTTTGCTATCACCTTTACAATGGACTCAAATGACTTAGTAAAAGGTTGCATCAGATCGACCATAAACATTATTACGCTAGCAAAAGCCCTGCCTAGATATCCTAATGCTTCTTTCCAGTCTCCGTGAAATACTGCCATTAAAGCTTGGAAGATATTGATAATTACTTTAAAAGCATCAGCGATAGGATCGAACGCCATCTTGAGGCCAGGAGCTAATTTGGTTATAATCCAAGCAAATGCTTTAATAACCCAAGCAATAGCAGAAGCCACCCCGCCAATAATCTGACCGATACCCTCCCATACGCTAGCAGTCTTCTTGCCACCCTCGGCGCCTGCGCTAACAGTCTTAAAACTATCTTTAAATACCCCGACAATTACCCCAACAGCGTCACCAACAGCGCTAAAAGCTTTCTTAATGCTATTAATTCCGCCGGACATTCCCTTGGAAATCTCTTTCCAATGCTTGGCTAAAGTAACTACAATAGCAATCACAGCAGCAATAGCGGCAATAATAAGAGCAATAGGACCTAGCATGGATGCAAACCCAGCCCCTCCAGCCACTACGCCTCCCTCAGCAGCCGCAACGCCAGCCCCAGCCGCTCCAGCCCCCCCCGCACCAGCCGCAGCCGCTCCAGCCCCAAGCCCAGGAATAAGTCCCTTGCCTACTTTAAGAACCTTCGATCCAACGCCTTTAAGCAGCCCACCAGTTCTTCCAAGAAGACCTACTTTAGCAATAGGAGCGACGGCTGTAGAATTGGCTGCCGCTTGCACCCCAGCGGCCTCAACAAGTAATGCTATTTCTGCCGCTAAAGTCTCATTATATAGTAGCGTAGATGCAGCAAGGGCATCCGTTGCGCTAACGCCCTTCGCCAATTCCCCGTTGTACAATACCATAGCCTCAGTTAGAGCATTTTTTTCAGCCTCAGCTAAACCATCCGCAACAACTTGCAGGTCAGTTGCATCAGCATTAGCAAGCCTTGCAACCGTATCCGCAGCCATCTGATCTGTATTTATTGCTTGCCCAAGAAAAAGTTGCTCTTTCATCAATGCCAAATCTTCAGTGCTAACAGCAAGAGAATTAGTGGCGTCGGCCTCTACAAGAGTTGCCGTAGTCACTCTGGCTGATGCATCTAATACGTTAGCATCGTGAGCTGACCTCAGGCCAGATGCAATATTCTCTGCATCAATAGAATCAGTTTTTGCAATATTTGCCGCAGTCTGAGCATCTGTGCTTGCAACTCGCAAGTCATCAATAACTATACCTTTCTCATTAACGGCGTTCTGAGCATTCGTGGCAGCAGTTAGAGTAGATGTTTCTTTTCTTTCGGCTGCCTTGGCTATAGTTACCTCTTCAGACGCAGCAATAGATGCATTCTTAGAAACGAGACTCGCATTCTCAGCAGCAGCATCTGCATTAATAGATGCGGTTAAAGCATCTGTTTCTGCCCTTTCAGCCGCTATTGTTTCCGCCTTTAATTTGTTAAGTCTAGTTACGCTGCTTGGGTGCCCCACCATAGTAGGAGAATTTGCTATCTGAGTCTCAACAATGCTTGCTTGAGCCTTCTCTGCCGCTCTCGCTTGACGCAAACTTTCTTTTGAATGCCTAACTAGGGTTTTGGCTGCTATTTTTTCTTGTATTGCCTCAGTTTCTATAGCAGACGCAGCAATTTTGGCATCATTTGCAATTTGCAGATTGGTTCTTGCCGTATCTGCAGCAGAGGCTGCATCTTTGTGCGCTTTCAATGCATCTGTAGATGCTGTTTGTGCTAATGTATACGATCTTTCCTTAACAGCTAACTGATTGTGTAGTTTAGTCGCAGCAGTTTGAGTCCGAGTAGCTTCAGCATCAGCAAGTTTAGCGGCTGTTTCCGCATCTTTAACAGGTTGACCGACAACTAAAGCATTTTTATATTCTTTATTGGCTAACGTAAGTTCTTCTTGAGCAAGGGCTTGCTTTTGCATTAAATCTTCATTTATTGCCTGAAGTGGTGCAACTTTCGCAGCAGCTGCTTCTTGTTCTCTAGTCCATATTTCGGTGGCAAGAATCTTTGCGGCATTATACTGCAAGAAACTTTCAGCCTCAGCTGCAGTCATAGCCTCAGTTACGCCCATAGCCGCATTAACTACGGACTGGGAAGTAATCATTTCTTCATCAGCTAGGACAGAACCTTTTTTAATTCCTATGAGGTTGGAAAGTCTTTGAGATAAGCTAGTAGAACTCTTTCCCAGATAGAAGAAACTGTCGCCAACCATGCCAACACTTCTAGTCATTCCAGTTAAATTATATTCAGCAACTAGCGCCTCTTTGGTTACCATCTGAAGCCCGGGCAGAACTGAAGTCATAGCCCTAAATAATACGCCGAAAACGCTGCCTGCGAGTCCACCAAGATATAGCAGAGGTCCAAGCGCAGCCAATCCAACCATCAAGCTGCCTAGAAATATTCTAACTCCTGCACTCATTTTTTCAAACTTTTCAAAAACAGATAAAAGAACTTGACCTATCTTGAGCAAAGCAGGGAACATAGATTGACCCAAGCTTGCTCCAACCATCTTAAAGGTTTCACTCATGATACGCATCTTCGCTTCAGGAGATTTTAGTTTAATTTCAATTTCTCTACCGGACATTTTACGATATTCGGTAGCCAACTCTTTCATGCCTTTAGTCGAGACGTCTACCATAGCGGAGCTAGCAATAAGAGCTCGACCGAAACCGTTAGTCATATTTCCAGAAGCTAAAATTTCAGTACGATATTTTATTAAAACCTGAGCCATATCTTGAAAACTTGACTTGTTAACATCAAGATTCAAATCTTGCATCATTTTTGCCGCTGCGGGCAATTTTGTCATCAAAGTAGCGACAGCTTCTCTAATTTGAATATTTCCTTCATTAAGGGAAGCAGCCATTGGCTGGAAAGTTTTAATCTGCCTGCGCTGAACTACCTCAGCAATTACCTTATTAGCCTCAGCCTCATTGTTCTTAGTGCCAGCTGCGCCTCCCGCAACTCCACGAATTCTTAGCTCTTCATAGTCTTGAGATATTTTCATTATCTTGGAAAGACCATCACCAGTGTTCTGAATAGCCGCTAAAGCACCTTTTCCAAAGGCTTTATCATAAACTTCCCCAGCTTTTTTAGTTGGAGCAACAATGCGAGCAAGAACAAAACTCAAACCAGTAGCGGCAGTTTCTAGAGGAAGACCCTTGTCGATAATACCAGTAAGAACTGAAGCTAACTCGGCAGCATTCAATCCAAACAATTTTGCGGCACCAGCAGCAACAGGCATTGCTGTAGCCAACTGGCTTAAGTTAATAACAGTCTTGTTTTCAATCTGGTTTAACTGGTCAATGATAAAGTTAGTACCTTTAAGTTGATCGTTGAAAGTTTTAATTGCAGGGTTGGATGCAACGAACACTTTCATAGTGTTGCGATAGAAATCTGTAGCAGTCCTAAGGCCAACGTCACCTAGAGCAGCAACATACTGAATGTTCTTACCTAGACGAATGGCCTCAGAACTAACTCCACCAATGCCATAACCCATAGACACAAGGTCACCAGTTAGAGTAGCTGCAGCTTTTTGGCTTGTACCAAAAGTCCTAACCTGGTCTGCGATACCCTTTTCAATATATCCATGAAATTTCTTGAAAAGATCTCTGCCTCCAACCTTTTCAATTCTAGTCATTTCCTTGTTTACTTGCAAGAACATACTAGTTGCGGCTTTAATGCCCATCAACAAAGGAATAGTAAAACCAGTCATCATCTGACGTCCAGTCCACTGCATATTCTTACCCATAGAAGTGATTTGCATTCCTACACCAGAAAGGGTATTCCTGAGAGCCCCCCACTTCATCGAAGCCATCTCGCCAGAAGTTAAAGCCTGCCTGAATGTAGCCTGAGTTCCGGCTGCAATCTGACCCATGTTGGTGGAATCGATTCTTCCGATTGGCATGATAGAACCACCAGCAGGACCATTCATTGGCATACGAGCCTGCGTTGCGCCAGCATTTATCTGACTGCGATAAGTTGCGGCAAGATTATTCAGGTAACGACTTTGATTAGCAACCCCTGCCATTCCAGGGGAAGCATTTCTACCAAAAGCCTGTGCCCCCATACTGCGAGACATTTGTGTATAAGCAGCAGCCTGCTGTCTAAGCATTGCAGTGGTAGTTCTAGAAGCTGCCTGTTGCGCACTCTGACCTGTAACTCCAGCTGCACTTGCTGCAGCGGCTGCTTCTCCAAGAGAAGTAAAAGACGTTGCGGCAAGAGTAGCCATAGCACTCATCTGCTTCGCTACATTAGTGAATGTTTGACCAAAAGACTGAACGCCTTTAGTCATGGCAGTAAGTTGACTTATATTTGCTTGGATACCAACATAAATATTTGCCATATTAATCTATTGTCTCATATCCCATATTAATAGGCAAGAAACCAAGATCATTTGAGCTATTAATATCGTACCCGCTGGTATCGAGACTAGAATCAGAGTCATCAGACATATCAGCTCCCATAGCGGCAGCGACAGTCTTCATAAGTCTATTTTGTCTCTCGATAGCGCTCGCATATAACTCCATCAACTCTTCCATGGTTAGACAATCTTCTAAGTCCATGAAATTCTTCCAAGCGCCGCACTCGGAGAATACTTCTTTTTCGTAGGTAAGGAGGGGGAGGTCATCGAAGTGAATTCCTTCACCAGATGACGACCCCCCCTCCGTTACTCGTTTGGGTCTACGCCCATAGCGGCGT
>Ga0209596_1001090_pt1 | contig 24086 bp, 20 predicted proteins | sample M_130807_MF_Meta_FD_187314 | JGI IMG/M metagenome (GOLD analysis project Ga0209596, IMG submission 187314) | Freshwater microbial communities from Lake Montjoie, Canada to study carbon cycling - M_130807_MF_MetaG (SPAdes) (version 2) | ecosystem: Environmental > Aquatic > Freshwater > Lake...
GGCGTAATGGCGGGTTCGGTGCTTCGTATGACAGTTTTGTGGTTCAACAAACAGTATTGCTTCGAATGAACTTTTGTGGTAAAAATCCGCCACTACGCCAATCTGCAAAACGTTATCTGCCATTTTGGTTATTTAATTATTGTACGTATCTTTGAAAAAAACACACGTACTATGACAACTAAACTCACTCTCACGGTTGATAAAGATGTTATTGAGCGGGCTAAGTCCTATGCTAAGGTTTCTGGCAGAAGCCTTTCTAGACTTATTGAACAGTACCTTGACACATTAACTCAAGATAATAGCACTCAAGCCATTTCTCCAAGGTTAAAAAAATTAATAGGGGCAGTTAAACTTCCAAAAGGCTTCGATGAAAAGAAGGAGATACAAAACTATTTGGAGAAAAAACACTTATGAAAAAGATTTTCGTTGGTACTAATATTTTGGTGGATTTGTTAGCCGATCGAAAGCCTTTTAGCAAATATGCTATTGAAATTTTCAATGCGGCAGAAAACAAGAAAGTAAAACTTTTTACTTCATCTCATTCTATAGCAACAACCTATTATTTATTAAAGAGGTTTATTGATGATAGTTCTCTTCGCAAAACCCTTTTAGGCTTAATTGAATATGTTACAATAATTTCAGTTGACGCAGAAGTACTTACAAAAGGCTTAAGATCAAAGCAAAAGGACTTTGAAGATTCTATACAAATTTATTGCGCAACATCTATTGATAAAATCGACTGTATAGTAACTAGAAATGTAAAAGATTTTAAAGCCTGTGAAATACTTGTATTGACACCAAATGAACTGTGTTCTAGACTCTAATTGACCTGCCTATAAAAAAGGTTTTGTGTAATTAGGGCACAATATTGAAGCAATAATTTTTAGACCCTTATTATGAAACTAGATCTCTATCAAATTGACTCTTTTACCCAAAAAACTTTTGGTGGAAACCCTGCCTGTGTTGTTCCGCTTAGTGAGTGGCTGTCAAACGAAATATTGTTGAAAATAGCCAAAGAAAACGCTGTTCCTGAAACCGCTTTTTTTGTAGACAAGGGCAACAAAATACATTTACGTTGGTTTACACCCGAGATTGAAATGGACCTGTGTGGCCACGCTACACTTGCAACAGTTCATTGCTTAAAAACAATTCTTAACTACAAAAGCGATACGATTGTTTTTGAAACGCTTAGTGGCGATTTAACCGTTTTAGTTGAAGAAGATCTTTACAAAATGGATTTCCCCTCAAGAATGCCAACGCCCAACAGCTTGCCAGAAAACATTCAAAAAGCGCTGAATATTCAACCCAAAGAAGTGTTGAAATCAAGAGACTTTGTGTTGGTGTATAACAATGAAACCGAAGTGAGAAATATTAAAATCGATAGACCGTTTTTCGACCAAATAAATTTGGGCGTGGGTGGTGTAATTGTAACCGCCATCGGTGATAATTGCGATTTTGTTTCCAGATTTTTTACACCACAGGCCTCTATTTTAGAAGACCATGTTACCGGTTCTTCTCATTGTTCTTTAATCCCTTTTTGGGCCGAAAGGCTCAATAAAAATATATTAACGGCTTGTCAGGTTTCAGAAAGATTTGGTACCCTTTTCTGTGAAAACAAAGGAGAACGGGTTTTAATTAGTGGACATGCAAAAACCTATTCTTGTGGTTGTTTATGGACAGAATAGGTTTATATTGTAAATCAAAATCAGGATTTCTTAATTTATTCTGGTAAAAAACAAATGAACCCACAAAAATTTGTCAACCCCTTTTTTATTTTTTTTCTGATTGTCCCGTTTGGAATTAGTTCGGGATTTGTGTCTATTGCGCTTCCTTACCAACTTATTCAAAACGGTTTCTCTGTTGGCCAAACCGCAGCTATGGTTGCTGTTGGCGCATCGGCCAGTATGTTACGTTTTGTATTTGGGCCAATTGTTGATACCACACTTAGTTTACGAAAATGGTATATCATTAGCCTACTGGCTTCTATTGGTGCGTTGTTGGTTTTAGCTACAACCCCGTTCACTATTAAGGGCTTAACACTACTTACTATTATTGTTTTTATCTCTCAAATTGCCTCGAATTTTTTGTTTTTGCCCGTAAGTGGGTTTATGGCCAAAAGCATTGAGGAGCGTAGAAAAGGGCTTGCGTCTGGTTGCTTACAAGGTGGGATGCTTTTGGGAACTGGGGCAGGAGGCGGAGCGGGTCTTTGGATTTTAACCCATTACGGTTCGGGCGTTTCGGGGATAATTATGTGTTCCATTTCTGTGGCTTTGGGCGCAACCGTTTTTTTAATTCCAGACGTCAAAAGTTCTATTGAACAAAAAATACAAAAAGAAATGTTGGAGCTTGGTACAAGTTTGTTTGCTATGCTAAAAGTTCCGGTCGTGTTGTTTATTATTATTTTAATTCTGGCCCCAATTGGTTCGGGGGGCGCCTCTAACCTGTGGTCTGCTGTTGCACAAGACTGGAAAGCCGACGCCAATACAGTTGCTTTGGTCACCGGTGTTGTAAACGGATTGATGGGTTTCTTTGGTTGTTTGGCGGGTGGGTTGATTGTAGATCGTTGGGGTGTTTGGGTCTCTTATTTTGTGTTTGGTGCGCTATGTGCCTTGGTTACTTTTTTAATGGCCCTTTTACCCATGCAACCACTGTTTTTTATAATTGGGGTTTCTGTATACGCTTTTTGTTTGGGTTTATCGTGTGCTGGATTTACCGCAATTATATTATTTGCCACCGGGAAAAAGCATGCCGCTACCAAATATTCATTAATTAGTTCTTTGGGTAATTTACCCGTTGTTTTAATGATTGCTTTTGATGGTTTTACACACGACAAATTTAATAGTCGCTATATGCTTATTGGTGAGGCCGCAATTGGATTATTGTTTGTACTTATTTTCTTTTTAGGATTTCAAAAAATGCGGAATAAAAACTTGATTCTTGACGTAATTGAATAGTTTTTATTCTTCTTCTTTTACCGGTCTATTTAAATACCCTGTATAATCTGGTTGAGCCGCAAAATATTCGTCGTGCATAAACGGAGAGGTCACTATAAAGTCTGCTGTGGCTCTATCACAGGCCATTGGAATATTCCAGGTAACACAGAGTCTTAATAAAGCTTTTACATCGCTATCGTGTGGTTGGGCTTCCATTGGATCCCAGAAAAAAAGCATGATATCAATTTCTCCTTGCGCAATCATGGCGCCAATTTGTTGGTCGCCGCCGAGTGGTCCGCTCAACATTTTTTTCACTGGTCTATCAAGCGCCTCTTCTAATAATTTTCCTGTTGTGCCCGTTGCAAACAACTCGTGTTTAGCCAATTCTGTTTTGTTGTACACCGCCCATTCAATTAGGTCAATTTTTTTGTGGTCGTGTGCAACCAAGGCAATTCTTTTTCGCTTTCCAAGTGTTTTAATATTGGCCATAACTATTTGTTGATGCGTTGTTTGAATGTGTAAAACTACTAATGAAACGACTGATTAGCCTCGCTTATTTCATTCGCCTTGTTTTGGGTGGCAAAATAGGCTGTTATAGGATGCAGGATTAAAACGCCAAAAATAAAAGCCGGCGAAAAATTGAAAGCAGATAGAATCTGCGCAATTAAAAATAAATAAACTGGATATAATAAAAAAAGAAGACCAAACAAAACCGAATCATAAAACACGGTTCCCCTTGTTTTTTGTTGCACAAATTTTTTAATCAATCGATAAAGGGGACGGTGTAAAAATTTGCCCACGAAACCAAGTGGTATAAAAAACGGGCTGTGTTTTTCGGTCGATATATTTATGGGTTCCAGGCTTTCTAAGCAATTATTTACTTGCTGATTAAAATGAATATAATTTTTTGCTTCTTCTTCATAAACCAGTAGTTCTTTTTGTACTAAAAAATTTCCAACTTGCATAGAAACTTTTTTTCCAAAGCTAGAAAAACTATTATAGTTAAGCCGAATAGGTAAAACCCTTACTGGTATTTGATCTGCCCAACACTGATAGGCAATGCGCGCTGCCCCTTTTTTAAACGGCTGCAAACTATTTTTATTTAAACAAATTCCCTCAATAAAAATTAGCACAACGCCGTTTTGTTGTAACACGTTTTTACTTTTTACAAATGCCGTACTATTAAGGCCCAGGTTTTCTTTTCCTTCGCTTAGTCTATATACCGGAAACATGTGTAGCGCTCTTAATAATACGCTGTGCCAAGGTTTATTAAACGCATCGCCCCTTGCTAAAAAATGAATCGGTCTTTTAAAATATGCCGCAATAATAATGGCATCTAAAAAAGAATCTGGGTGATTGGCTGTAATTAAAATGGGGCCTTCTTCACTAAAAAAATCGGTTCGGTTCACCACAATTTTGTAGCAAAAAATTTTTATGGCTAGCCGAATAAAAGGATGTAGCAAAAAGTAAATCATCCTATTTTTATTTGATTGGTATTGGTGCAACAAATATCGTTGCTGCTAAATTTAAGGAAGTCTTACCAAACAAAAAACAGAAGCACTCAAACCGCGTCCTACGTTTTTACCGTAAACCGAATAAGATAATTGTATATACGGGGTAAGCGTTCGGCCAATTCTTTTACCATATGAACCAGAAAGCCTGCCTATCATATAGTCTTTGTTGGAGTTTAAATTGGTAGAAAATATTTTATTTGAACTAAAAGAAGACAGGTGATTAAACGAAAGAGTTATAGACTGAAACTTGGGCAATTGAAATCCATAACTCGAATTAAAACCTAACTGAGTGGGGCCATCAGCAAAATCAAAATAACGCGCAATTGATCCTTCTACTACTGCAAAGTTTCGTTTTGTAGGTAAAAAAGAGATGTTCGCCGCAAGTTGTGCCCCCCTTGAACCATAGCCCAAATAGGGCGACGTTAAATTGCTGTAAGCAGGTATCATCAGCTGCGCTCTTAGTGTAAAATAATTTTTTAGGTTTTCGGATGGCGTATGAAAAGAGGCCCCTGCCACCACATCTCCAATGCCCGTTTTTGTTTGCTCCGAAAAAATATCCGAAGAGTTGATGGTTGACATCGGAACACTAAAAAACAAATCAACCCTTCTAGAAACACCGGTCGCGCTATATAAACCAAATCCTTTAGTAGTATACCGTCCGCTGTTTTCTGAGTTTCTAACCTTACCGTCTTGGTCAAAATAACTAGCGGTTGAAGAATAATTATAAGAAGGCGAAAGCACCAGTCTTTTTTTTCCGACAGGCCAGTCTGCTTTAGCAACCATATTTGCGCAACCAAACAAAATTAAAAGGAATCCCTTAACTAAATTCATTTTATTGTTTTTTTTGACGGTTGACTAGTTTCTCGGTCATCCAAATGTTTTTAAATAAATTATGTACATCGGGTATGGAATGGCCCAAATCTGGAAAGGTATAAATTTCACTTTTTTGACGAACCAAAGGATTCAATTTGTTAAAACCACAAAACAATGTTGGCGCCGGCGCTAGGGCATCCTTAAAAGAGGCCGCCATTAATACCGGACACCTTATTTGTGGAATAAAATTTTGTACTTCAAAATAGCTGAAGTTTTGCAAAAATTGATCTTTGGTAAAAACACCCGCTTGTTTGTTTAAAAAAAGATTGATGTATTTAAATATAAACGACTCTTCTTTTATTTGTGGTTCCATTTCTAGGTTCGTGTGCATATCACAAAAAATGGGCACGTCTGCTATACAGGTATTAATCAGTTTGTTTTTTAATCCCGCAACCACCAGCGCTAACGCGGCTCCTTGGCTTCCCCCCAGCAGGGTGATTCTCTCTAAATCAAAACCAAGGTTTTCGTTTGCAAATAAAAAATCTATGCCGCGAATACAGTCCATATAAATTCCTCGATAAATATATTTTTCCTTGTCTTGAATATTATAGGTTAACACCTCTTCGCCTTCGGCAATTGGATACGCATCGCTTTTTTTATCCATTCCCCTAACATTCAAGCTAAACCCAATATAATCATAAAAAAAAAGCGGGTTCATTATTACTTGATATCCCGGGTATATCACCACCACTGGGAATTTTTTTCCTTTAATCCATGTTTTTGGAACGGTTAGCCAACCAAAAATTTTTACATTTTCAAGAGAGTTCATTTCTACTTTATACACCTTGTATTCGGTGGTTGTTTTTTCGGGCTCCTCTGTAATTTGGTATGCCGGATTAATTTTTTCGAGCTCTTTTAGCGCATCGCTCCAAAAAGAATCAAAATCTGCGGGCTTGTTTTGAGGGCTATTGATATAATCAATTTCATACCCAAAACTATGGCGCGTAGTATCTTCATAACTAGTTGTATTAATGTTTAAATCAATATTATACATTCCCGGTTTTTCTGGGGCGGGTATAATAAACTGCATGTGCTTAGTGCTTTTTTTAGCCAGCTTAACGTCATATAATTTTTGGGTCCATAACACACCCCTAACCGCGTCTTTTACGGTATAACTTATGGTGCCCTCTTGGGTATCTGGATGCGTGTTTTTTACTAGTACATTATAAACAATGGGTTTTTTACCCTTAAAAACACCATCCGCTTTCACCGGTTTCATAATTACCTGTATATCGCCCTCTTCTTCGTTTGGCTCTTCGGCGTTTTGTTTTTCTTTTGAGGATTTTGCAGACTTTTTTGATTTGCTAAAAGAAAATTTGAAGTTAATAATAGATATCTTTTTGTTTAGCTCTATGGTAAAATTAATGTCAAACGAGCCCTCTTCGGAGTGTGGAATTGTAAAAACAGTTTTTAATTTTTTTTTGGCAGGAATGCTTATATCAAAACTGTTTTGCAATAAAACTGCGACCTCTTTTTTAACAACATAGCCAATGGCGCCCTCTTGCGCCTCTAAAAGTCTGTTATCAATTAATAGTTGGTATTCTACTTTCGATTTTTCGGTAAATAAATTGTTACTCGCTACGGGCTTAATTAAAATTTTTATTTCTCCTTGGGTGTGTTTTTCTTGGGTGGTTGTATTATTGTTTGCCCGCGTGTTGTTGGTTGATATTATTAAACAGCAAATCACACAAACCAAAAAGAAAAAAATTTGGTTTGAATATTTTTGGCTATTTAGGAAACGATTTGTTTGGTTATTATTTATCATCAAATAAATGGTTTTTTTTTTCTAAAAAACTAGATTTTCTAATGGCTAAACTCAAGGGCTCTTCCATAATTTTATATAATACAATTGATACCAGATTTAATAAAACAAAAACCAGTATTATATAAAGTACACTATCGTTTAGTTTTTCTGGAACCCATTCTAATCCATGGTTGTCGAACCAATTAAATTGTTGATCAATAAAAGCCCTTGAAACGTTTTTTATAAAATTTGCAATTACACCTATATGTATCAGGTAAAGGATATAAGAGCTTTTACCCAATAGTTGCATGGTTGCAGAAGATAGAAATTTTTGCAGCCATGATTTTTCTATTATTAAACCATAATATAAAACAGCAATGCCTAGGGGTAAAATAATATTGTTTGTAAATATTCCAAACGGGTGGTATAATCCAAATTCTCTACCGTTTAATGGGAGAAAAACAAGTATCGAAACAGCTAATGCCATGCCCAATAAACCCGTTGTTGTAAAAACTGGCCGCGATATAATTTTTTCGTTTCTTTCTAAAACAATTAATGCCAGTTTCATTCCTATAAAAAACTCAATACAACGACCAAAAAAAGTATAGATAAATAAAAATTGAAAGTTTTTAAAGAAACCGAAAACAGAAAAATTTGAAAATACAAGCACCATTATTATGCCAAAAACCAAAAGCATTAATGGATAATAAATTAGATTCTTTTTATTTTTCTTTATACCCATAAATATAATGGGCGCTAATAAATAAAAGCATTCTTCTACGGTTAAGGTCCAGCCTTGTCCAACACCCGTGAATTTTAGATCGTCAAAAAATCCCCTAATAAAAAAAATATTTAAAAAAAGAATTAGTATCGGCGATTGGGTCGCACCCATTACCGAGGCCTCGCCTCCAACTAAAAAAAACAATAAGAACGTAAGTAGGGTTAAAAATAAATACATGGGATAAATGCGCGCAATTCTATTCTTAATGTATTTCCTAAACCAAGAGCCGGTTATTTCACTGTTTTCATAATAGCGCATACAAATTAAAAACCCGCTCAAAACAAAAAACATGGTTACCCCAACATGAAACTCGTTGAGGGTTCTTTGAATTGGAAAAGAAAAATCTAGTTGATTGTAGTGATGAAAAAACACAAAAAAAGCGGCAATTGCACGAACGCCAGTTAGGGCTGGAAAGTATGAATTTGCCTTCATCAGAGATGCTGTTCGTTTAGGGGTGGGTAAAAATAACGCCAATTCCTTGTCTTTTTACTATTAAATGATAAAAAAAAATTGACTTTTTATCGTTTTTTTATTTAAAGAGGATTTTTAAAAGTTTGGCTATAAAAAAAGCCACCCCTAAAAAAGGATGGCCCGTGCTTACTAACCACACATAAAACGGTAATAAAAACTATTATGCTTCTGCGGCAATTTTTACTTCATTGATTTTAGCCCTGATTTTTCCTTCTATTTCTTTGGCTAATTCTGGATTATCGTGTAACAAACCCTTCACCGATTCTCTTCCCTGACCTAGTTTATTAGATTCATAGCTGAACCAGCTTCCGCTTTTATTAACGATACCCAATTCTACACCCATATCTACAATCTCTCCCATTTTACTAATACCCTCTCCAAAAATAATATCAAACTCGGCGGCCCTAAACGGCGGCGCCACTTTGTTTTTTACCACTTTTACTTTCACATGATTACCTACTGCAGCGTCTCCGTCTTTTATTTGCGACATTCTTCTGATATCTAAACGAACAGATGCATAAAACTTAAGCGCATTACCACCAGTGGTTGTTTCTGGGTTTCCAAACATGACCCCAATTTTTTCGCGTAATTGGTTGATGAAAATACAGATTGTGTTGGTTTTATTAATGGTTGCGGTTAATTTTCTTAGCGCTTGACTCATTAGTCTTGCATGTAAACCCATTTTACTATCCCCCATTTCTCCCTCTAATTCGCTTTTTGGAACCAGGGCTGCCACCGAGTCAATTACCACCACATCTAAGGCGCCTGATAAAATTAATCGGTCAGCAATTTCTAGTGCTTGCTCGCCATAATCGGGTTGAGAGATCAATAAATTATCTACGTCTACCCCTAATTTTTTAGCATAAGCACTATCGAAAGCATGTTCTGCATCAATAAATGCACACATTCCGCCTTTCTTTTGAGCTTCTGCTATTACATGGATTGCAATAGTTGTTTTACCAGAAGATTCTGGTCCGTATATTTCAATAACCCTTCCTTTAGGTAAACCCCCTACGCCTAAAGCAGCGTCTAAACCAATAGATCCTGTAGAAATTACTTCCATTGGATCTTGATTTCTTTCGTTCATCATCATTACACTACCCTTACCATAATCTTTATCGATTTTATCAATCGTTAGCTTTAAAGCTTTTAGTTTTTCTGCGTTACTCATAATCTGTTAATTAATGCGTTAGTTTAACTTAAAATTTAATGGAGCAATAAAATTAGTACTAATTATTAATATAAACTAATTTTTTTAGTATTTTATTTACTAATTGATTTAGTTTTATATTTAATTGGTATTGTAAAAGTAGGTGAGAACTGATTATTCTAATAATTAATACCACCTTAATTTATACAGCTAAATTTTTTTTATTGCGTTTTTAGAGTAGAAAATGCAATTAAGCAAGTAAACCAGCGGCCCTACTTATTTCTAACATTCTATCCATTGGTTTTTTCGCGGCAATTCTTAAATTTTCTTCCATAATAATTTCTGGCAACTCATACTGCATACATAAATAGAGTTTCTCGAGCGTATTAAGCTTCATATGCGGGCAATCGTTACATGCACAGTTGTTGGTAGGGGGAGCAGGTATAAAAGTCTTTTTTGGACTATCCTGTTGCATTTGATAAAGAATACCTGTTTCTGTTGCAACAATATATTCTTGCGCAGCATCTGTTATAGAAAATTTTAGTAATTGAGTAGTGCTTCCAATAAAATCTGCAATACGTAAAATTGCTTCTTCACATTCTGGATGTGCAATTAATTTTGCTTTTGGATGACGGATTTTTAATTTTATTATTTTCTCTAAACTAAATATTTCATGCACCATACAAGCACCATTCCAAAGTAACATTTCTCTACCTGTTTTTTTAATTAAATAGGCACCTAAATTTTTATCTGGTGCAAAAATAATTGGTTGATTTTTAGGAATACTTTCAATAATTTTTTCAGCATTTCCAGAGGTGCAAATAATATCAGATAAGGCTTTTATTTCTGCAGAACAGTTTACATATGAAACCACTAAATGATCTGGATATTTTTCTTTAAATTGCTTGAAAGCTAATGTGGGAGCGCTATCTGCTAGAGAACATCCTGCTTTTAAATCGGGTAATAAAACTTTTTTATTGGGATTTAAAATCTTTGCTGTTTCTGCCATGAAGTGAACGCCGGCAAAAACAATAATACTGGCATTTGTTTCTGCGGCTTTTTGTGCAAGCCCTAAACTATCCCCAATATAATCTGCCACGTCTTGTATATCAGGTTCTTGGTAGTAATGCGCCAGTATGATTGCATGTTTGTTTTTCTTTAGAAGTTCAATCTCCGAAAATAAATCCAAACGCACATCAATTTCTGTGTCAACAAAACCCTTTTGTAAAATTGTATCATTTGAAATGTTCATAATCATTGTAATAGTAATTAATAATACTTATTTATAAAACCTAACTATTACTATTAGGGGTGTGGATATCGTGATAACTTTTTTATTCACAAAAGACAAAGTTAATTACTATCTGTTTATCCACTCTAATTCACAATTAATTCACAGAATTAAATATAGATAGATATTACATCGTAATATTTTATCCCCTTTTGTTTAAAACAGAATTAACATTACTAAATAATCTTAATTCACTTTTATTCCACTGTTAATTAAGAGAGCTTAAAACGTGTTTATTTTTTTATCTTCTCATTATAACCCAATTTTAGTGAAAGTTATTCTACCTGAATACACATTAAAAAAATGAAAAAGGGCAGTTTTACACCGAAAAAGCAATTTTTGCACAGGCCTGTGTGGATAGAAAATCATAGAGAAAATTGATCAAAAACACTATGAGACTAAAAATCGTTTAATTTCCGCTTACAAATAGCAGCAAAATAGCGGTATTTATAGGTTTGATTGCTTTTATCGGCTCTTATTCTATTGTTTTTCCCCTATTTTTGCCATCCTTAAAATCAATTAATAATAGTCTATTATGTCTGTCATTCAAAGTATTCGTGACAAAGGTGCGTGGATCATTTTCGGAATCATTGCCCTTGCACTTGTTGCATTCATTCTTCAGGATGGTGTACGTCGTGGTGGTTCATCTACCGATAATACAACTCTTGGAAATGTTAATGGTGAAAAAATTGAACGCCTTGCTTTTGAAGAAAAACTTACCATGCAAGAGCGTATGTATGGAGCACAAGGTGCACAAAGAGAACAATTGATTGGCTCTTTATGGAATCAAGAAGTAGAAAGAATTGTGTTACAACAAGAATATGATAAATTAGGTTTACAAATAACAGGTAAGGAACTAACCGAAATTTTGTTTGGCGATAACTCACCGCTAAAACAAGAATTTACAGATCCTAAAACAGGTGTTTTTAAAGCGAATGAAGCCAAACAAGCTTTTGCACAAATTAAAAAAAGCAAAAATGCCGAGCAGGTTAATATGATTAACGCTGTTTATATAAATCCAACTATAGAACAAGGGTTACGTATGAAGTACCAGGGTTTATTACAACAAGCCGCCTATGTTCCAAAATGGTTAATTGAAAAACAACAAGCAGATAATAATGCTATTGCAAGTATTTCTTATACCATGGTACCCTTTTCAAGTATTACTGATAGTACAGTAAAAGCAACCGACGAAGAAATCAACGATTATGTAAATAAACATGCAACCGAATTTAAAAAGGACATAGAAACACGAACAATTGCCTATGTTGCTTTTAATGCAGCTCCTTCTACTGTCGATTCATTAACCGCCTTAAACCAAGTTAAAACTTTAAAATCTGAATTTGCAAGTACAACAGACGCAAAATCTTTTTTAGGAAAAGTGGGTTCTGATGTTGCTTTTTATGATAGTTATTTTAGTAAATCAAAACTACAACAAACAAACAAAGACTCCCTAACCGCCCTTTCTGTTGGAGGTTTATATGGACCATATTTAGATGCTAGTAATTATGTAATTGCTAAAATGGTTGGTGTAAAGCAATGGCCAGACAGCGTTACGGTTCGACACATATTAATAGGAACCCAAGATCCAAGAAGCGGACAAGCTATTCGCAGTGATAGTACCGGACAAAAATTAGCCGATAGTATAGCTGCTGCAATTAAATCCGGTGCTGATTTTGGTGCCTTATGTAATAAATATTCAGATGATCAAGGAAGCAAAGACAAGGGTGGTGTTTATGAATATTTCCCACAAGGTAAAATGGTTTTAGCTTTTAATGATTTTGCATTTGACAAACCGGTTGGAACAAAATCTGTTGTTAAAACCGAATTCGGCTATCACTATATAGAAATATTAGGACAAAAGAATTTTGCCCCTGCCTATAAAATTGCCTATTTGTCTAAAGCGATTGTTTCTAGCAACGAAACAGTAAGTGGCGCTAACGCCGCCGCCGCTCAGTTTGCATCTAACAGTAAAAACAAAAAAACTTTCGACGATGCTGCGCTTAAATTAAACAAGCAAGCGTCTATAGGATCAGACATTAAGGCTAACGACAACCAAATTATAGGATTGGGCGCAAGCCGTCAAATGGTTCGTTGGGTTTTTGATAAAGGCCTAGGCGATATTTCTGAACCAACAGAAGTGGGTGATAAATATGTTGTAGCAATTATTGTTGCAGTAAATAAAGCAGGCCTAATGGGTGTTGGTGAAGCGCGTCCTTTGTGTGAAAATTTGGTGCGGAACGCTAAAAAAGCCAAAATAATTATTGATACAAAAATTAAAGGAAACACACTTGAAACAATTGCTAGCAGCACCGGATCTAGTGTTCAAAAAGCAGATAGTGTAAGTTTTGCGTCTCCTTTTATTCCTTCAATAGGAAGTGAGCCCAAAGTAATTGGCGCGTCTTTTAATAAAGCATTACGGTCAAAAGCAAGTGACCCAATTGTTGGAACAAGTGGTGTGTTTGCTGTTCGTGTTGAAAGCAATGGCGCTAAACCAGCCACAACAGATGTTGCTACTATCAAACAGGGCCTAATACAATCGGCTCGTATGGCAGCCTATCGCGGATTAGAGGCTTTGAAAAAATCTGCTACTATTAAAGACAATCGCTCTAAGTTCTATTAATCGATTTTAAATTTATACTCAAGGCCGTTTCATTCATTTGAAACGGCCTTTTTTGTTTTCCCAATATCAAAACCTTGTTATAACCACAAATTTGTAATTTTATAATAGCAAAGCAATAACCATGGCAACAGAAGAATTTGTAAACAAAGTAGCAGAGAGCGGATTAATAACACTGAACCTCGAAGATTTTTATCCCAAAGGAAACATTAGGGTGTTTGATTTAAAGGGATATCTTTTTATGGAATTGATTTTAAAAGAAAAAGATTTTCGTGCTGCCCTTCAAACCACCGACTGGGGAATTTATCAAGATGCAAATGTTGCGATTACCTGTTCTGTTGATGCCATCATTCCTATGTGGGCCTATATGTTAATTGCTAGTTATTTACAACCGGTTGCTGCAGAAATTATTTTTGGAGACGAATCAAAATTAATTAATGCGCTTATATTAAAAAACCTACAAAGGTTTAATGCGGCAGAATACACCGATAAGCGTGTAGTAGTAAAAGGCTGTGGAGATATATCTATTCCAGAAACGGCGTATGTTGAAATTACTAATCAATTAAGGCCTTTTGTAAAAAGCATTATGTACGGGGAGCCCTGCAGCACGGTTCCTATTTATAAAAAACCCAATCCTGCAAAAACGGCTGATTAATTTTTTCTGTTGGTTACCTCTTCAAACTGCTGGTCATAGTCTTCTCGAATGGTTCCCATCATTCTGTCCCAGAACAATAAATACAATCCATAGTTTCCTTTAAAATATTGGTGGTGTTGGTTGTGGTTAACAGAGGTATTAATCCATCTACCAATTTTTGATTTACTAAACTTGCTACTATATAATTCGTAGCCAAGGTGTCCGTATGCATTGTATATAATAGAAAACAAAAAGAAAAAAACTAGGTGTGTAATGTGTATGGGAATAGTAAAATAAAACAAGAAAATTATACCCTGTTCTATGATAGCTTCGAGCGGGTGAAAGGCATAAGCAGCCCAGGGTGAAGGGTTTGTTGATTTATGGTGAACCAGGTGAATATGTTTAAATAAACGCGGGTGATGCATTAATCGGTGAAACCAATAAAAATAAGTATCATGAACAAGAAACAGCAACGGAAATACAGCAAAATAATATAACCACCCGCGGTCAGAAATATTTAGGTACCTCGTTGTGTGTGGCGCAACACTAGGGAGAAATAGAATATAAATAAATAAAGAAAAAATTAAAATAGTACTAGATGAGTAAAGTATTTCTCTTAAGAAATCAATTGTTTTTGCATCACGCGGTTGAATTTTTTTATACTGCCATTTTTTCTTTTTCAAGATATAAAAAACAAGAAAAAGCAAACCAGCAATTATATAATATCGCGCTCCAATTCGGTAAAAAGCAGTGAAGAAAAATTGCCAATTGAAGCCCATCTTTATTTATTTGTGTTTATGTATGCTATTAATTTGTTTCGTTCTTTTTTTTGTATGCGTTTTTGCATAAAATTCGACCAACCAAATAACCATCCAACAACCCCATTTATTCGTTTACACCAATCATAAAAATTGAACCCGTCGGTATGTTCTATAATTAAGCCATTTTCAAAGCGAAAATAAGCCTTCTTTTTTATATATATTAAATTTTCATTATAAATATATTCTTCTTCCCATAAACAAGTTGCGTATTCTTCGTCTAATTCTTGAATATCACTATAGTTTGTTTTTAAATCTGGTATGCAAGTACACACAAGTTCCCACATAGCTTTTGCCGTCTCTATATCTAATAAGCCCATTATTGGATTATTGTATACGGCGTTATTGCTATAACAAGATAGTAGTGTTTCATAATCACGATTTTCAAGGGCCCTAAAAAATTGATGAATAGTTTTTTCGTTAGAGGTCATATTATTAAGAGTCTTTAGTGTGCAAGCAACCAATTTGGTCCAACGCCCAATTCTGCTTCAACCGGAACACCATTTGCTAATGGTAGCGCAGCCTTCATATTGTTTAAAATGAGTGGTTTTAAAATCTCTAACTCTTCGGGCAATGCATCAAAAATCAATTCATCGTGTACCTGTAAAATCATTTTTGATTGAAGATTGGCGTCTTTCATAGCACGGTGTATGCGAATCATGGCCAGTTTAATCATATCTGCTGCGGTTCCTTGAATAGGAGAGTTAACGGCATTTCTTTCTGCAAAACCACGTACCGTAAAGTTTTGAGAGTTAATGTCTTTTAACCAACGTTTTCTTCCCATTAAGGTTTCAACATATCCATTGTTTTTGGCAAATTGTATGGTGGTCTCCATGTATTCATTGATACCACTAAACTCTTTTTTATAATTGTCTATAATTTCTTTGGCCTCGGTCCTGGAGATTCCTAAATTTTCTGCCAAACCAAATGCGCCTTGTCCATAAATGATTCCAAAGTTTACACTCTTGGCTTTATAGCGCATTTCTTTTGTTACATCGGCCTCTTCAATACCATATACCTTTGCGGCCGTTGCGTTGTGAATGTCTTTACCCAACTTAAACGCCTCACACATATTTGTATCACCACTAATGGCCGCAACAATGCGCAATTCAATTTGCGAATAATCGGCACTCACCAAAACGTGTTTGTCATCTCTTGGAATAAATGCTTTTCTAATTTCTTTTCCTCTATCGCTTCTAATGGGAATGTTTTGCAGGTTTGGATTATTGCTACTTAGTCTTCCTGTTACTGCAACCGCTTGCGCATAAGAAGTGTGAACCCTTCCAGTTTTACTATTAATTAAATTTGGCAAAGCATCAACATAGGTGCTTTTTAATTTTGTCAATTCTCTAAATCCTAAAATATCTGCAACAATTGGATTGTTGTGCGCCAGTTTTTGTATAACATCTTCGCCAGTTGCGTATTGACCTGTTTTTGTTTTTTTGGCTTTCGGATCTATTTTTAATTTATCAAATAATACTTCTCCTAATTGTTTTGGAGAGGCTAAATTAAAACGAACACCCGCTTGCGCATAAACAGATTCTTCAAATACCTTCGCGTCTTTTTCTAGTTCTTTGCTATAGGCATTTAAGAAATCTACATCAATTGCAACACCTTCAAATTCCATATCGGTTAACACACGAACTAGCGGATTTTCTACTTCGTTAAAAACGCGCTCAACAGTTTTTTCTTTAAGCAAGGGAACAAAAACATTTTTTAATTGCAAGGTAATATCAGCGTCTTCTGCTGCATACTCTTTTGCTTTTTCTGTATCTACATCGCGCATGTTACCTTGGTTCTTGCCTTTTTTGCCAATTAACTCTACAATATGTACGGGTTCGTATCCTAAAAACTGCGCACTCAGCAAATCCATGCTACGCCTACCTTCTGGCTCAATTAAATAATGCGCCAACATGGTATCAAACAAATTTCCTTTGGGCTCAATGCCATACCATTTTAAAACCAATAAATCGTATTTAATATTTTGACCAACCCAGGTAATACTTGTTTTTTCAAATAGTGGTTTGAATAAATTTAAAATATTTTTTGTTGCATTTATATCTGCGGGGCAAGGAATATAAAATGCTTTTGTTGGCTCATAAGAAAAACTTAATCCAACCAAACTCGCTTCGTTTGCATCAATATCAGTTGTTTCTGTATCGAAACAAATTTCAGATTGTTGGATTAAAGTATTCACTAGGGCCTTAATATTTTCTTCCCCTTCTATTAGTTGGTAATCGTGTTCGGTATTGTGAATATTTTTATCGGCCGATAAACCCGTGTTGCCAGCATCTTCAGAAAGTGCAGATTTTAATTCGTTATTTCCTTGTTTGTTTTCTGTACTTGCAACAGCGTTTCCAAATAAATCCATTTGGCCTTGTTGTGTTGGTGCTGTTTGAAAAGCGTTGAACGCATCGCCCAAAATTCTTTTACCTAGTGTTTTAAATTCAAGTTCCGAAAACACAGTAACCAACTCTTCGTTGTTCCATTCTTTTAAACGATAATTTTCTTCGTGAAACTCAAGTGGCACATTGGTAATAATGGTAGCGAGTTTTTTACTCATAATAGCAAGGTCTTTACCGTTGCGTACTTTTTCTCCCACCGCTCCTTTTATTTCATCGGCATGTGCTAAAACATTTTCGAGTGTGTCATATTCTTTCAACAATTTAGCTGCCGTTTTTTCACCAACACCCGGAATGCCCGGAATATTATCCACCGCATCGCCCATCATACCCAACATGTCTACCACTTGTTCTACGCGCTGAATATCCCATTTAGCACAAATTTTTTCGGCCGTTAAAATTTCATGGGGGTTGCCCATAAACGGCGGCTTGTAAATATATACATGCGGATGAATTAGTAATTGACCATAATCTTTATCGGGAGTTACCATGTAAACCTCATATCCCAAATCGGCCGCCTGCCAAGCAATGGTACCAATTACATCATCGGCTTCATATCCATCTAATTCAACTACCGGAATATTAAAACCACGGATAATTCTTTTAATGTCTGGAACCGACGCCAAAAGGTCTTCGGGTGTTTCTTGTCGGTTGGCCTTGTAGTCGGCAAAATCAATATGTCTTTCTGTAAGCGCGTGCGTATCAAAACACACGGCAATATGTGTTGGCTTTTCTTTATTAATTAAATCAAACAGGGTGCTTGTAAAACCAAACTGTGCGTTGGTATTATATCCTTTAGAGGTAATTCTAGGATTCCTAATCAATGCATAATAGGCGCGATAGATTAAGGCAAAAGCATCGAGTAAGTAAAGTTTTTTGGCCATGCCGCTAAGGTAGATAATTTAGTTACCCAAATAAAAAAACCCCACAAATTGTAGGGTTTTAAAATTTGGTATAATAATTATGATTTAATCAATTTATTTAATGCCATATTTTGTTTGATATCTATCATACAATTGTGTTTGTTTGTTTTCGAGGCTCACCTTTCGGCCTTGAATAAACGCCATTACAACCGTACTTGATTTCATGTCTAAAATATCACCATCGGCAACTACAATATTAGCGTCTTTACCAACTTCTAGTGTGCCTGTTCTGTCATCAATACCCAGAATTTTTGCTGGATTTAAGGTGATAGCAGAAAGCGCTTCTTCTTTGGTTAAACCATAAGTTGCAGCCGTTCCTGCATTATAAGATAGGTTGCGATAACGCGTGTTGTCGGAAGCGTCGTTTAGTGCAAACAAAACACCTGCTTTTTGTAAAGCCGCCGGCGTTTTAAACGGTTGGTCTATATCGTCGTCTTCTGTTGCTGGCAAGGAGTGTTGTTCGCCAAGTATCACCGCAATATTTGAAGCCTTTAATAAATCGGCAATTTGATAGCTTTCACTACCGCCAACAATAACCACATCAAATCCAAACTCTTTTACAAAATCAATGGCCACCAACATTTGTTTTACTTGATCGGCGTGTACAAACAGCTTTTGTTTTTTATCATACAAACCTTTTACCGCAGCTAATTTTAAATTGGTATTGGTATGAACGCTTTCTTGTAAATAGGCTTTGGCTTGTCTAAAAAAACTTTTAATTTCTTCGGTTTTATCTAAAGCAATTTTTGTAGGATCAGACGCTTCTCCGCCTCCAAAACCGCCACGTCCACCACCACCGCCGCCGCCTCTTCTGCCCATACGAACAATAAAGCTTGGCATATTTAAATGAATACCGGCATCCATTTTATAAGCAGCGTCTTCCCAATTCCAGGCATCAAGCTGTACCACACTAGATGTGCCACTAATGGTACCACCTTCGGGAGTAATGCTCGCCAATAAAATACCATTACCCTTTAAAACATTAATTACTCTTGAGTCGGTATTGTAAGCAGTAATAGAACGAACATTGGTATTAATGTCACCAAGCTCTTGCACATCATTGCTGCCTCGAACACCGTTAGAAATTTCTTTTAACCCTAAGTCGGTAGAAGATAAAATTAAACCAGGATACACTTGTTTGCCTTTTGCGTCAAACACATGTGTTGGGTCTGATGTAGGAACAACAATGTTTGCGCCAATTGCGGTAATTTTTCCATTACTCACTTCAATGGTTTGGTTTTCTAAAACCGCTCCGTTGCCCACATGAATGGTTCCGTTGGTAATGTATAATTTTCCTTTATATGCTTTGGCGGGATAAATAGATTCTTGTGCTTGTGTAATTGAACACAATAAAAACACAGCAGAAATAGTTATAAATATTTTTTTCATGGTCTTTCTTTTTATTGGTTGATTGTTGCTTCTTCTTGTACATCAATAGTAAACATTCCATCTTTGTGTTCGTGGTCTCCACAGCTTAGAATTGTTTGCCAGCTTGGTTCTGCCGGACGTACAGCACCACCGCCTCTTTTTTCACCAATCATTTTTTGTGTTAAACGAAAACGTTCTGCTTGTATTTTTTTGCGTTGTAATACATCTTTTTCGCGATCAAAATAAACAATACCATCTACAATTGTTTTTTCTGATTTTGCATAAATGCTTAATGGATTGTCGCTCCAAATTACAATGTCGGCATCTTTACCAGCTTTAATACTTCCTACTTTATCGGCAACGTGTAATGCTTTTGCAGGATTGATGGTGACCATTTTCAACGCCTCTTCTTCACTTACGCCACCGTATCTAACAACCTTGCCAGCTTCTTGATTTAAGCGTCGTGCCATTTCTGCATCATCAGAATTAATACAAACAGTTACACCAACTTTTTGCATGATAGCAGCATTGTACGCAATGGCATCTGTTACCTCAACTTTGTAATAATACCAATCTGAAAAAGTAGAAGCACTAGATCCGTGCGCTTTCATTTTATCGGCAACTTTATATCCTTCTAAAATATGTGTGAATGTGTTAAACACAAATCCGTATTTATCACCAACGCGCATTGCTGCGGTAATTTCACTTTGCACATAAGAGTGACAAGTAATAAAACGTTTTTTATTTAAAATTTCTACTAGTGCATCGAGCTCTAAATCTCTTCTTGTTTTAGGATCGATTTTTAAAGCGGCTTCGTAATCTTTAGCACGCGCAAATCCATCGTTCAATACTTCTGCAACGCCCATTCTTGTATCTGGAAATCTGTTGTTTGATTGAGAAGTTGTACGTTTTACATTTTCACCTAAGGCAAATTTTATAAAAGGATCAGCACCTTTAAATTTCAAATCATCGTCATTAGCACCCCAGCGCAATTTGATTAATTGGGTTTGTCCACCAATGGTGTTTGCAGAGCCGTGTAAAATATGAGAACTAGTTACGCCGCCACTTAATTGGCGATAAATATTAATGTCTTCTGGATTTAAATTATCTCCAATTCTAACTTCAGATGTTACTGATTGCGCACCTTCATTAATAGAAGACGCCGCAATATGTGAGTGCTCGTCAATAATCCCTGCGGTTACGTGTTTGCCCGTTCCGTCAATAACGCGCGCACCTGCATCAGATAGGTTTTTACCAACTTTAGCTATTTTACCGTCTTTAATTAATACATCGGTATTTAATAGTTTTCCTTCTTTTTCGCTCGTCCAAACGGTTGCATTTTTAATTAATAAGTTTTCGGCTGTTGGTTGCACTTCCCAACCATATCCATCAAATGGAAAAGTAACTTTTGCCAAACGCTGCGGAAGTGACGATCTTTTTCTACTAGAGTCTGTAGAAACTACTGCAAGTGTTGAGTCATAAACAGCTGACCATGTAATAGCGTGTCCGGCAGTATCTTCCCCGGTTCCGCCCCAAGTGTTTCCGTTGGCTACACCACTAAGGCGATATTGTGATGCGGCACTAGCGCCACCACCAAAGCCACCAGCTCCTCTACCACCTGCACCACGTTCTGGACTAGGCGTTTCGTTGGTTGAAGCAGCCCTTGCAGGTGCTTTTCTAGGAGCCACAGGTGAAAAACTTAGTTTCACCATTTTTCCATCAAAACTAAACTTACCAGTTAGTGTGTCTTTACTAATAATATTTGCGGTGCTAGTGTTTTTAACATCCAACGTGTATTTAATATTACCTGTTGCGGTATGAATAGACAAGGTATAGTTACCCTTAACATCATACCAGGTGTCTTCTTTTATACCATATTTATTACCGTCAACCCAGTTTTGTAATAAAGTGGTTTTTTCTGAAAATATAGGACCCGAGCTAATAATAAAGTTTGCACGCTTTCCGGCTTCTATACTACCAACAGCATCATAAATTCCTAAAACCATTGCAGGGGTTTTGGTTAGTGCCTCTAATGCACGCGTTTCAGACAAGCCCATTTCAATGGCTTTTCTCAAATTCGTCATAAAAGTATTTAGTGCTTTAGAATCTGCAGTAGTTAAACAAAAAGGAATTCCTGCTTTTTCCATGGCACCAGCATTTGTTGGTGCTAGTTCCCAGTGTTTCATGTCTGCTAAAGAAACAGCACGCGCATCACTAGGATCTTCTACATCCATTGCTGTAGGAAAATTTAATCCAATAATATAAGTGGCTTTGGTTGCCGCAATTTCCTTAACACGCTGGTATTCGTTACCACCACCTTTAATAATATATTTTACACCAAATTCTTTACCAATACGATCGGCTCTTAGGTCAGACCATTTATCGTCGGCTTCAAAAATTTGTGGAAGACTTTGGTTGTTGTTCCAGGCTTGTAGTGAAAAGTTCAAACCCTCTTTACTTGGCTTTGACTCATACCATTTTGCGTCTAAATAATTTTGACGCAACAATGCAATGCTACCCATGGCACTACTAGGATAAGATTGAGAAGAAGTTCCCTTGCTAAACGAATAGTGCGCAGAGGCCTTTTCTTTTATAACTACAAGGTTATCTTTTTCGTTAGCAAGTGTAACAACCACACCGGTTCCTCGCGCGATGCCATCTTTTAGGTGAGTAAGTACCGTTCCAAAACCTATATCACGCAAACCTTTTGCTTTTCCCTCTTCGGCATTAAACAATTTTGCCGCATCGGTTTCGGGGTGAATAGCTTGGTTCCAACCATAAGCACCTTTATTGTTTGAGGTTAACTGTGCTGGTGCATTGAAGTTAAATCCGCCGCGCTCTCTTATTGGAGTAGCCACACCATAATCACTATAAATATCCACAAAAGAAGGATAAATATATTTTCCGTTACAATCTATTACAACAGCCTCTTTTGGTATGACCGTACTAGATTCGCCAACAGCAATAATCTTTCCTTCTTTAATGATTAGCACACCTTTTGTAATTGTGTTTTGCGCATCTTTTACAATGGTTGCATTGGTAAAAGCATAACAGCCGTTTCTTTTATCGGCTACACCATTGACCGGAAAGGATTCTTGGGCTTGAATTAGGGACGACAATAATAGTCCTAGTACAAGGAATTTAATTTTTCGCATAAGATAGATTTGTTTTCTCAAAACTTAAATCTACTTATTTATTGAACTCCTTAAAAAAATTTGTTTTAAAAAAGGATGGGCGGTTGAATATTGTTTTATTTATTATTAGTTTTTTCTACGCCATTAATAAACGCAATTACGCCGTTCATGAAAACTTGTTGGTCGTCCCACATGGCCAAATGACTTCCGTTTGGACAATATAAATAAGAACCGTGTTGTACCTGGGTGCTCATCCATTTCATATGTTCCGGATCCATGGTGTCGAACTTGGCGCCAACGGTAAGCGTTGGAACAGATATTTTAGGCAAGTCTTTTTTAATATCCCAAGGCAACAATCGTCCACCCACTTTAAATTCACTAGGCCCTTGCATCATCACATAAATTTCTTCGTTTACGTGTTTGAAACTTCTGTTAACAGGATCTGGAAATTCCGCTAAACGACAAAGGTGTTTGGTATAATATTCCGAAAAAACTAGCTGCTGATAAGTTGGATCTTTAAATTGATTTTTTGCCTCATATTGTTGTAGTGAATCAACAAGTGATGCGCGCATATCTTTTCTCAAAACAGCATTGTATTTTGCATAATCAGGAATACTTGCCATCATATTACAAACAATTAATCCCTTTAAGTTTTGTTGGTATTTCAAGGCATATTCCATGGCCAAAATTCCGCCCCATGAATTTCCTAATAAGTAAAAATTATCTTTATTTAATTTCAGCGCAACCCTTACTTGTTCAACTTCTTCAACAAATCTTGCCGTGGTCCAAAGGCTGCTATCTTTTGGTTGGTCGCTATAATAAGAACCCAGTTGATCGTACTCATACATTTCAAATCCTACGGCAGGAAAAAAACTTTCAAAACACTCCATGTACTCGTGCGTCATTGCTGGGCCGCCGTGTAATAACAAAACTTTTACTGTTGGATTGTTTCCAATTCTTTTTGTCCAAACTTTAAATTTTCCAACAGGCGTATTGATGTCAATTAGTTTGATGCCCGCAACCAGAACGCCTGAATCTACTGCTGCATAATAGTTAGAGGCAACATTGTTTTTTTGTTGCTCACTTTTGCAAGCACTAAATGTTATTAAAAATGCAATAAAGCAAATTGAAAATAATGTGCGCATTGTTGGTTGTGAGATTGTAAGGAACATATGGTGATCGATTTATAAACTTAATGTATGAAAATAAAAAAATTTTTTGAATTATCTACCCATGAATACCATTAATATTTGAACATCACTAGGATTCACACCACTTATTCTACTTGCTTGTCCTAGTGTTCGTGGTTTAATTTTTTTGAATTTTTGTCTTGCCTCGTTAGACACCGCAGATATATTATCGTAATTAAAATTATCGGGAATAATTAAATTTTCCATCAAACTCATTTTGTTTACGAGTTAGTTTTCTTT
>Ga0209596_1001091_pt1 | contig 24081 bp, 27 predicted proteins | sample M_130807_MF_Meta_FD_187314 | JGI IMG/M metagenome (GOLD analysis project Ga0209596, IMG submission 187314) | Freshwater microbial communities from Lake Montjoie, Canada to study carbon cycling - M_130807_MF_MetaG (SPAdes) (version 2) | ecosystem: Environmental > Aquatic > Freshwater > Lake...
GATTGTACGGTTAGGGGCTTTTGCAATAGGCGTCGGGAGCATCACGTGCTTTGGCTTGGGTTGGATTGCTTTCCGTCAATCCTAGCCTTGAGCATGAAGTCCCTGTTAGCCTGAAGTGCCGCTAGGAGTTCATTGAATGCACTGCACCTTCCAGCGGAGTGAACCCGTTGTTCCCCTACAAAACTTTGGCTCATCAGTTTTTCGAGTTCGTTCTGGAACTCGGTATCAATGATGACCAATACGGCCTTGTAGAGGTCTTCGGCATCCCTGTTGGCAAAGCCAAAAGCCTTCGTAGTTGGGTCGATTTCAGCCATATCAGATTAATCCTTGGCTTGCACCAACTGGCGGGACACCGCCCTGCTGTTGCTGGGGTTGCTGTTGCTGGGCCTGTTGCTCTTGCTGTTGCTCACCAAACTTCTGCTGAATTTCTTCAGACGCTGGCGTAACTCCAATCCTTCCGATTTGCTTGTTCTTCTCTTGGTCCAAGGACATCTGGAGGTTCTTCTGGTAGTTCTGGAGCAGAATCTGGAAGATTTGGTCTCCCTGAGCGGCCTGTTGAGCCTTCGGGTTCTTTTGGAGGATTTCCTGAAGATACTGCATCTTGGTCTGTGCGGCGGGGTCGTTCTCGGTGTATAGGGCTTCGTTTCCGAGCATCATCATGCCGACATCGGAAATGACCTCCTTGTACAGTTTCTGTGAAGCAGTGGTCTGGTCGATGATAAGTTCCCTTGCGGCATCTGGACTGATAGCCTCGATGACAAGTTTGACCAACTTGTTCCTGTCAATGACACCACCAGAGTCCAGAGGTACGACAGTACTCACAATGGACTTGAGTTTCTCCATGACAAACTCTGGGTCGGTGTCACGTACGTCAAATCGTACGTTGAAGTCATATTCGCTATGGATGTCTTCCATGCCTTGCTTGAGTGGAGCACCAGTAATCCTGACAATTTCCTCCTCTGGCATGAACTGAAGGCAAAGAGAGAACAATTGCTTGTAGCACTGAGTCCAGAAACTAAGCCAATTGTTGACGTGCAACTGCTGGAGCATCTTGACCTTATTTGGGTCAACTTCTTCTCCTACGATAAATCCGTAGTAGTTACCGAGATTAACCTCAATCTGCTTGATGACTTGGAAGGCATACTCTGCCTTGCCCTGCGGTGGTTCGAGCCAAGTGTAGTCATCCTTGTTGGAGACTGGAAGCACCTGAGCGGGGGCAATTCGGTTAAGGGCACCGATTCGTTTGACTACCTTGACTGGGGGAAGGACCTCGAATGCAGTCCTGTCCCTGATTGCGTCATGCTGGGCCTTAATTTCATCTTGCTCGGTCTTTGAGATTTCTGGCACTCCTCGGCTTTCAGTTACCTGCCTTCGAGTCATCTCGTACCTAAGATTAATGAACGGGTATTCTCCGTGTGCGTAGTTAAGCATCTCTTGGATGGCATAATTATCAGCACCGACATGTGGAGAGAATACGGTGTAGTAGATAGACGGGATGTCATTCTCGTCCATCTGCCTGTAGTAAGCCCATACAACTTCGATGAGGAAGTCTCCACGCTGGACATTAGAGTTCAGCATGGTCGTTGTAGGAATCAGGTTTGGGTCATTGAAATAGAAGTGGTTGCCCATCGTCCTAACAGCCTTTTCGACGAATTCAGCGTCCCAGCCAGCGTTTGCAACCATGCCCCTGAGTTCTACCTCGGTCATGTACTGCCTCCTGAAGATAACTCGAGCCTTCTGAAGGTCCGTGGTCTCTGGGGGGAAACATACTTCGTCAAATGGCTTAAGTGCAATGAGTTGAGGTAGGTTTTTTTGAATGTACATCTCCTCGATTTCGCCCTGACCCTTGTCACGCATGTCCTGAACAAACTTCCTAACGCTCTTTGCTTTCATCTGTGGCAGTTGCTGTTTAACCAACTCAATAGCGTAATCTTCCTTTGCTGGATTCATGATGGCTTGAATCAAGTTAGAGGTATCATTCGTACCCATCTGCTGTTCCTGCTGTTGGACCTGATAGAGTTCATCCATGGTCATACTGTTCTTCCTGAGTCCAATCTGCCTGTCCCAAGTTACTTGTACGCAGGTCCATCCATAGGTAAGCATGTAGTCGGCGGCGAGTTCAGCCTCACGTTTGAGGTCTGGGTTCATCTTGGTTTCTACTAACCAACGCATAAGGTTGGTGGCAGAGGACGCAGACATAGTGTCGTTGATTTCAGTTCCACCCACCTTGAGAGTGCTCGAATTGAAAGCGGTCATTAGCATGGCCTTCTGGTCCCTGATGAGCCTGTCAACCAGCCTACACCTGACGTCAGACGCACCCTCGAAAGGAAAGGCTGGGTCTCCCTCTGGGCGAGCCCAAGAGTGCTTTTTGCCGTCATCCGTCTGTCCAGACCAGCGAGCGTACCTGATGTCATCTGCGTAGTTCATCTTCGACACCATCGTACCGAAGTAGGCGGACCTCTGGTACTCGACCAGAAGCCTGTTGATGTCTGGGGAATTCTCGTGGTACGAGATTGGGTCCCTCAGATACTTATGGTCGTTAAGTTTGTTAGGAGTTCGGCTGGATGGCATCGGAGTTGGAGTAGGAGTTAATTTTCAGGAATTTCTCGATGGCGTCTCGGTAAAACATGTTCTGACCTCCTTGGGTCCTGAACACTTGGATTACACCTTGTCGCCTGAGCCTGATGAAAGTTGATTTAGACAAACCGTAGATTCTGGCGGCGTCAGCCAGCCTGAGTAGTGGTGGGATTTGATTGTTCATGTTAGTAAGAGCCTCCCCCGATTGCCTTGTAGGTATTAGCATCCCCGAATTCGGGTTGCATGACTGCAAGGTATCTTAGCACGTCGATGGGGTCCTTCGACGCACCCTTGTCTCCGTCATTGCCAGTCCATTCACGCAAGCACCACATCAGGTTCTTGCATTCATCTGAGATGAAAATCTTAGGCTGGTTGACGATGCTGACTGGCTGGTTCTGGTCATAGGCCATCCAGTCGTTGATAATTGAGATACCCTCCTCCAGCCTTAGGCCAGCGGATGGCGTGAAGTACATGGCGTTTGGCTCTTCGTCGAGTAACTGCAACAAGGTAGTGCCACCCTCTTTGTTGATTACTGGGGAGCCAGCGGCACGTGGGTCAATGTACCTTTCGGCAATCTTTTCACCGTTCTCAAGTTTAAGGATGTGGTCTTTGATTTCGACAAGCCCCATGCCAGCGTTCTGCTTCTGGGCTGGACCAGCCTTTCCGTCTGACTTTTCACCAGCCATGGCCCATTCGCCCATGCTGATGTCTGGCCATTCCCTATAGACGAACTTGTTGCCATCCTTGTCTACCCTCATCCAGAGCATAAACCAGTTTCTGGCACCAGCAGGGTCAGTCGCCATGTAGTTGGTCCCTTCTTCTGGCACTTGGCTTGCTGGGATGATGTGCGTCTCGCCAAATCTGGAGAATTGGGAGCCTGACAAAGATTCGGCCCATCCGTATGCACGAATTTTTACCTCGTAAGGACCACGTCCACGAAGTGCTAACTTGATTTGTTCGAAAGGAGAGTACTTATTCAGGATTGAATGAAACCAGATGACATTTGCGGCCCCCTTGCTGCATTCTGCGATGTAGGGCATGTGTCCCTTAGGGATACTTGGGACATTTTGCGTATCTGGAAGCAGGTCAGCAAAGAGCGTTTTCTTGATACGGCATCCCGAAACGTAGTCCTTCACCACTGGCGTAAAGCCCGTGATGGGCGTAAAGGTAAGAATCATTTTACCCGAGCGAGTAACAAGTCGGTACCTTAGCGTCTCAATCCAGTCCTGCGGGACTAGTTCGTCGCACCAGATGATGTCTGGTTCGCCACCCTCGATAACCTTCTTCTCCTGACCGTAGTTCATGAAGAAGCACTGAGAGCGATTTGGCAGAACAAAGGTTGCGTCGGTAAATCCGTTTTTCTGCGAATACTGAATGTTGGTGACCTTGGTCTTTCTGGCGTTCTTGAACTCTGGTGGCATGTACTTCCAGATAGCCGCCTGTTGCATCTGGATGGAAGTCTGGGATGTCGTGTGAAGGCACCAGACTCGGCAATTCGGTCTGGTGGATAGCACCTGCATCACACGCTTGGCCGCATACTCCGTCTTGCCAGCACGGTTGCCGCCCATGATGAGCAGTTCATTGCCAGACATCAGAAGTTTATCGGCGTCCACCCAACTTTCGGGCTCGAAGCCATGCCTATATGGGTCCTGCTCCTCGGCCTTGATTTTGTCCTCACGCTTCTGGAGGATGTCTATCACGGCGTCGACGCCAAGTTTGCCCCCAATCTCCAGCACCTCTTCCTCAGATGGAAGGTAGATGATAGGGTGCTTGGTCAGCGTCATGCCAGCAACCACCTGTGTGTTGTTGCTCAAGCGTTTTCGTTCTCTGCTTGGCCGTAGGACGTAGTAGCGGACGTCCCATTCTGGCTGATGTCCATGTTTGTGAATCCTCCGTTCCAACTAAGTCCCTGAATCGTCGTCGCCCCCAGCGTAAATGCAACTGGGTTAAGCCCGAACGAGGGGATTGTAACTGGGTTCCCAATTCCCCCCACTGCACTATCGTATGTGGCAGACTTGAACATCATCGGGAACCAACCACTAAAAGGAGTCGACCTGCCGAAGGCAGACGAATTTTTTGTAGATGGCCTCAGTGTACTCTTCGGTCCATCTCCACTAGCATCCCTTTTTCGTGTAGGAGCCGAGGTGATGGTCTTGCGTAGCAGGTTAGGCTCGGCATCACCAGTACGCCTAAGCAGACCATCGGAACCCCTGTAGAAGTTGCTCTTGTCGGTCTTTAACTTGAGCAACCCGTTGCTATCCCTGTCGAAGGAAGAGCCAGAGGCTGGGGTCAGCGAAGTATCGAACTTTCCCGACCTGAGGTCTGAGGAAGGATTCGTGTACTTGTTGCCGCCGCCGAGCGACGTGTCAAATTTACCAGACCTAAGGTCGGAGGCTTGGTTACTGAAGTCCCTCGTCTTGCCTAGAGCGAGGATGTCTGGCTGGAGTTTTTGGTTTCCAGCCGACGGAACGGTTATGTCCTTGTTATCAGCCAATTACTTAATCTGCGACTTGATGTACTCGACAAGCCTTGCGTCCAGTTCGAAGAACCTGACGAAGTAGCCGACGAAATAGGAAATGAGGACGGCGTAGAACATGGGTCTTTTTATTTGCCAGCCCAGCCGCCGCCAGACTTGTAGTGCTTGCGGGAGACGGGGGCCTCACGGTACTCGGGTTCCTTCTTGATGCTCTTCTCCATGCCTTCCATGACGGGGGACTCACAGCACTCGGCGTCAGTCGAGTTCTGAATCTGCATCTTGGCGTTACGGGCGATGTCGTTACGCATCTTGTCCATCTTGGCTCGGTTGAACTTCATTGGTATTTCGTTTGATTAGTTGATTGATTCTCAGAATGGAAGTTGGGCGATGTTCGCAGAAAAAGCGATTCCCACGGCTTACTACGGCAATGGGCAACTTCGGCTTGAACCGCCTTGAATCGTTAACATTCGCAAATACCGACTTTCCGTTGGACAACTTGACCAGCATGATGCGGATGTTCGGGTAATCACACCTGATGACGGTAGCCTGAGTTATCTCCTCGGGCGGGGGAGCGGCGGGTGCCATAATTTCGGAGTCGGGCTTCTTGAGGCCGAATTTCTCGAATACCTTGTCCAAGCCAGATTCCATGTAAAAGGCTGGGCAGAGGTAGGGAGGCTTGGATGCCTGAATTTCTCGGTCCCAGTCGATGCCCTCGACAAGCGTCTTGCGAAACGCCTTCAGTTCATCCTTCGGAACGCCATAGCGTTCAATGACGTCCTTCTCTCTCATTTGCTCAGATGGTCAATGGTGGCACCCATCAGCACGGAGTCGATATGCTCGGCTGGCTTAATCCAGACTCCAAGGAAGGGCTTGTCGGTTCGGAACTTCATCACCTTGCCGAACACAATCTGGCAGTCGTCGTACCAGAAGCCGCAGTTGGTCAGGGAGTCGGTGACCGCCTTGGCCAAGTTGTCGAAGTCGGGGCGAGTTGCCATGTGGACCGTCTTGCCCTTGTCAGCGATGACGTTGGGGAAGCCGAAGTAGAGCGTCATCTCAAGGGGGCCAGTGTAAGGCTTATCAGGGATGTACTTCTTCGCCTTCAACTCGAACTCCTTCATCCATGCCTTAATGGCGGAACGAGTCGTCTTGCCTACGAACATCCTGCCATCACCTGCTTTAAGTATCCTTAAGTCGGATTGGTGGGTAGTCCTGATGGGGACGATGTCCACGATGAATTTACGTTCGAAGTAATCTGGCCTATCGTCGGGTGTCATGGATTGACAGGCTTAACACCATCCACACGTTGTCAACAATGGATAACGAACGACTAGACACGAACCCGTCATCAAACCACAACGCCAAGAGGGTTACCAAGGACCGCAGGGAGAAGGTCGAGAAACTACTCAGGGAGGGTACGCCCGTCCTTGAGGTCGCCAAGGAGGTCAAGATGTCGCCGAACAATGTCACGGCCATCAAGAAGGACATGCCAGAGTCCACAGGGCTCGTCGATGAGTTCAAAGCGGTCACCGTCCGAAACCTCAAAGCCTTCGTCCAACAGGCCAGCCAGAAACTGGTCAACGAATTGGACAACCTGCACGTCTCCCAGATACCCATCGCCATGGGCATCGCCATTGACAAGATTCAGACCCTCCAAGACCAGCCTCAGGCGGTGGTCGAACACCGATTCAACATCTCGCATGAAGCCCTCTCCAATTTGCTCCGAAGTAGGGCTGTCGGTGCAAGGCTGTCCCAAGAAGGGGTCATTGAGGCTGACTTGGTGGTAGAGAAGCCTAAGGATACCCAGCAGTTCCTTGATTGGGCAAAAGACCCCCGTTCTTTTTTGGAGAAAAAAGGGGTGGTTGATAATCCGTAACACAAAGTACGACCTACTCGTCGATGACCCCCCCCGCCCCCTTCTGCATGCTGGGTACAGGGGTCAGGTATGCACGTATACCCATGCATTTCGCACAACGGGCGTTATGTCTAGTCGATAGTTAGACTGAAAGCAGGTCATATCAGGTCACGATACGATAGGGGGCTTGACACGGGTGTGCTTTGTTATGGACTTACCATGGGTCGTGCGTCGGGTCAGATACACCTAACCTAGTTCACCCTGACCAGATGACCTTGACCGTATCAAATGGCCTCTCAAGTCAACCTAGGCCATGCAATCCACTTCACCCATTGGTCACCTTACGAGTAACAAACGGTAATGTGCGACATGTAATCTGCCATAGGTTAGCAATGGGCACTAGGATGACCTCTGAGGCGTTATCGTCTCCACCTGCGGTGATACGACAGCCATAGGTCTCAGGCCTCTCATAGACGGCACGGAGATAGTCCTTCAGGTCTTCGGTAGGTAGGACCAGAGCCATGGTCGTGACCTCACCTAACTTGAACACGTGTACCCAATAGTCCGAACTTGTCACGGCGATGCCTGACTTGTGACCTCGGCACCTGAACTCGAATACGGCATTACCTGTGGTGGCCCAAGTATCACGCTCGGTCTTGACCTCGACCTTGGCTTGGTCTGTGCCTAGCCATGTGAGCCATTTCTCACCAGCCTGACCATACTGTAGGTCTATGTCGAACTTGGAGCGTTCCATCACCATAGCAGTGGGATGCCATTGGTATGGAGTGATTCCTGATGGGCGAATACGAGTGCCTCCATACGCTTGCCTGTGGATATCTTACGTTGGGCTAACTTGTACGTAATGCCTAGGTCAGTGAATAGCCTGTGGGCTGTCTTGGCTGATGTGCCACCAACACATGCCTCAAGGTATGGACATACCTCAATGCCATAGGACGTCATGCGGCCTATCTTGTTAAGTATGCTAGGTCCGAAACTGTAGCATGCGTAGAGCACTGGGATGCTTGGGGGCATATGATGATGCACCCTGAAGCGACTGATGATGGTCCGCAAAAATGTCGTCGCATACTCACGTGCAATGACAGGCTTCAATGCGTCATGATATGGATACGTAGTCATTCCGTTGGCCTTACGTAGAGCACTGATGTCATCCCATGCCTTCTGGTGTATCTGGAATGCACCTAGTGCTGGGCCATCTGGGTCGTGCGTATCACCAATGGCATTGGGCTTGTTATCCGATTCAATGATGGCCAGTGCGTTCAACAACGCTCGCTCGTCTTGATAGATAGTCGGAATCATTTGCTTGCCCATGTTCTGCTGTAATGCGTATGCATCACGTATGCCAAAGCAACACAGGAAAGCAAGGAGCAGTGCTGAGCCATTGCTTAAGAAGTATGGACCAAGCGGTTTGAGCGGGTTCATCAAGCACATGAAGGGCATTCAGTGTGACCTAGGCAACATGGTTATGCTAGAGCCTTACCAATGGTTAGACTATGCATGCGTAGGTGTTGCTGAGGATTACGCCATGGGTGCTTCAAGCGTGTACCGATGCGTATATGACCTCAACTTGTTGGAGCATGCCTATGCACTCATGTATGCGTATGAGGAATTCGGATACACCAGTATCGACAAACTGGTTATCAATGCTACGCCTGAGCAATTCGACATGGCCCAAGAGTGGGTATCCTACAATACACTCAGGGCTAGTCCCCATATGGGGCAGTCTGCACCCCTATTTATACGCTCTCATGACCCAAAAGACTGGCAAACTAGCGATAAATGGGCCCAAGGCTGGTAACTGGATTTCATTGATATACATGCACTTACGTAAATAGGTGCAGATTCTTTCTACTATGTGTTGACGTACGACTACATAGTTACAGTGTCATTGGAGTAGTCACTGACTACATCGTTCTTTCGTCATCTATCAGCCAGTAGCATAATGGTATTGCACCTGCTTTGGGAGCAGGGGGTTACAGGTTCAAGTCCTGTCTGGCTGACCATCTTATGGGCAGAAGAACCATAGGTTCCCCGAATTGAAGGGGACGCAAGGTATCGCATCACGACCTCGATACGCCTCTCTGCCCTGAATTAGGAACCACACTGACGGTAGGACAGTACCTCACACATAAGCCTTGGTACGCTTGTCCTCTGGTCTTACAGGTTCCACCCTTTCGTCTCTCTACGGGGCTAGGCTCGACTCCTAGCATGCGTGAAGAGCGGAATGTGGGTTCCCCGACGTGCTTTGGTCGCACCACGGGACGCAAGTCGGTTAACAAAACCGAGCCTCAATCACTTTCACCCGCCGCAAGGCACAAACAACACAACACATGAACAAACAGCAAATCGGCACCCTCTGGGTCGTCGCCCTCATCATCGACACGGCTATTCTCGTAGCCCTCTGCGTCATTGTCGGCCTCGTCTACTAAGTGCCAGCCCTTCGGGGCTCCAATTTCCACACACATGAGCAAATACAAGTACATCAAAGCATCGGCCATTAAGGCCATGGTCAAAGCCCACAATGGCAAGCGGGTATCCACCAACTTCCTCTACGTCCTCGAAGGATTCATTGAGAAGAAGGTCAAGCAAGCCGCAGACCTCCACAACGGTAATGCTAAAACAATTTCAGATTACGTTGCTGGCTACGTCGGCATCAAATAATTTCACCCACACACAACACACACATGAGTAACATCAACACAGAAGCACGTTCCCTCTATCGGGCCCGTGTCAACAACAGCCGAGTCAACAGCGACAAAATCGTTCGTGACCAGAACGCCCACCGCTTCAGCGTGAAGTCGGTGCCCCTCTTCACCGAGGACGGCGTTCCCGCCAACGCTTGGGGCAACGTCCGTGAGGACAAGAACATCGTCATTGGTGTCACGTCCGAGCGTTACGGCATCCTCCAGAACAACGAACTCGAAGACGTCATCCTTGGCGGTCTCCGTGAGCGTAACCTCCAGCCTAGCGTTACCGAGGGCATCGTAGCCAAGCATGGCTCCCGAGTCCACGTACGCTATGACTTCCGTGAAGCATCTTTCGAGGTGCCTACGCAGAAGAAGGGCGACATCATCTGTCTCCGCCTCATCACGCACAACTCGTTCAATGGCTCCGCACCTGCGGCGGTCTCTGTAGGTGCCGTACGTCTCGTATGCACCAACGGAATGACCTCCTTCTGTGAGGAACTGACCCTTACGAGCAAGCACAACACGCACATCCGTCCTGAGTTTGCCCTTGGCGTACTTGACAACGCACTCCTCCAGTGGGATGTGCTTAAGGAGAACAGCACGTCGCTCGCTGGTAAGCGGATTTCCAATAACATGGGAGAGAATGCGATTCAGAACCTCGTTAATCGTGGGGTGGTCAGCAGTTTCGACGGCAATCGTGTACTGGCTCGCTGGAACGCTCCTTCATTCGAGCATGACGCTGAACGCTCCATGTGGAATCTGTACAACGCTTTCACCGAAGTGTTCACGCATGAGGCCAGCAATCATCGCTATGAGGCCAATGAGCGTAAGTCTGGGCGTCTGCTCAGTGCACTCGTCACTGCTTCTCAAAACGAAGAAATTGGTTTCAACCTGCTCTCCAGCGTCGAGGCCTTGAAGAACTAACATGACCATCATCAAAATCGTCGCTTGGTTTGGCGGACACATCTGTAAGGTATGCGGCACTGTCGCACCTTACGGCGTCTGCCCCACCTGCAACAATCTGAACACCAAGAAATAAGATGCACGACAAGCATTACGAGTACACTCACGTTGCCCTAATCGGGCGTGAGTTGTTGACCCCCAAGCAGAAAGAAACTGTTATGCTTATCTGTGACGGTCTCAGCAACCCTGAGATTGCAGAGCAAATGGGAATCAGCGAAAGCACCGTTGCAAACCAGCGTATAATGGCCATGAACAAACTCAAGGGTCAGGGCGTACATAACACCGCCACACTGGTTAAATGGGCCATCGTAACTGGCGTCTACAAACTCTAAACATGAGCAAACAATACAACCCAAAGCAATTCGCTGACTTCAAACTGGAGTTCTTCGAATCGGTATTCATCCAAGGCATTTCTGACGCAGATTATCGTGCGGCAGAGGGACTGAATCAGTCCTTCCTTAAGGACATTGATGACCTCTCGCCTTCCGAGGCTGAGTACAGGGTGTCGCACCGTGAGGAAGCGACTCCTGCCATGAAGATTGGTAGCGTGATGCATAGTCTCGCACTAACTCCTGATGATATGGACCATTACGTCATCCAGCCAGACTGTGATAGGCGGACTAAGGACGGTAAGATGGTATATGAGGAATTCATGGCTAGTGCCATTGGCAAGGTCGTGCTCAAGCGTGACGACTGGGATTTGGCCGAGCGTATGGCCAAAGCCGCCAAGCCCCACGTTCCATTCTCTTTAGGCAAGCGTAAGGCTTACCCTGAGGCAGTGCTCTACGCTAAGGCGTACGTGGTCTCTGGCCCTTTCAAGGGCTCTGAGGTCAAGTTCAAGGGTAAGTTGGACATGATGGTGCTTGATGACGTGCGTTCGCCCGACGGCGTGGTGCATATCCATGACCTGAAGTCCTGTGCCGACATCAGCGACATCGCTGGTGCCTCGTACAAGAGCGGCTGGGCCGTCCAGTCTGCCCTGTACGGCGATATGGCGGCGTTTGCATACCGTCGTCCCGCTGACTTCACCTATACCTGCATTAGCAAAGAGGGACCCCATAGCATCCGTAATGCCATTGTGACCGAGGAAATGATGATGAAAGGGCGTCAGCGTTATACCAAGGCTACTGCCAAATGGCTGTGGTATGTGAATAACGGTAGGCCTAATATGGAGGAGTTCTATGGACTCGAAGAACTCAATGGCTGAGTTCAACTTCAAGGGCGTGTGGGTGCCAGCCAAGGTCTTCACGGACCCTAGGCTGACCCATGCGGACAAGTTCCTGTTCTCCCTAGTGCACATCTTGACCAACGAGCGTGGGTGCTTTGCTACCCGTGAGACGCTGTCAGGGTACATGTGCCAGTCGGTCAGGAACACCCAGTACAGCATCTCTAGGCTCCACAGCCTAGGCTACATCCGCAAGGACCCTGATGGCACCCTGTGGGACATTGTTTCGGCGTCCTTAGAGGGTGAAGAGAATTTCATGGCTACCGTGAAGAAAATTTCACCTGAGCCATGCAAAAAACTGCACCCAGATAGTAACAAGGATGGAAACAAGTTAAGTAAAAGGGTTCAGCCTGAAATTCACATTGATTTCATTAGGTCAAACATGGCTACCTCTCATGCATGGGACCAGTGGATTGAGTACCGCCGCAGTCGGGCTTGGACGGTCAGTAACGAGTACCAGAATCGCTGGGATAAGGCGTTCAAGGAGCAGGGCTGGGGTATCAGCCAGATTGTGGACTCCGCCAACCAGAGCATGCTCAATGGCTGGCAAGGATTGTTCAGGCCTAAGAACGGAACCATGGCCACCAAGCCTAAGTCCGACTCTGACCACGCCGCTGGATTCTGATTTGACAACCAACTACTAACCAACACTAACACACACATGGAACACGACTACACATCCAAAACCCACGAAGAACTTGTGGTCCTCATTGCCACCCTCAAGGCGGAGAATGAGAAACTGCGTGAGGAACGCAACGAACAGGCCGTAAACTTGAAGCAACATATCGTTAGGTTTGCGGAATTGCGTGAAATGTTTGCCAAACTTCAATCGGAGGTTCACCTCCTCGTCAAACGTGTCGCTTCCAAATCCTAAGTGCAGGGAGTGCGGCGAACACAGCCGCATCCGTGAGTACGGAGAGGACCAAGTGCCTATCTTTGACGTCTTCTGTGACTCATGCTTTAAGGCATGGTCAAAGGATGCAGAGGAGAGGTACCAAAGGTTTCTTCCTAAGCCTCCTAAACCAGAGACTCCTATGCCTGATTTGTTTTCCGACACCGACCCTGACCGCTTGGGAGATTTAGGATTCATTGCCAAGTTCTGGGACCATAGGACGGGCAAGGGATTGCTTATCCATGGTGCCACCCGCAAGGGTAAGACACGTACGGCTTGGTATATCGCCAAGAGGGTGTGGAATGAAAACAATTACAAGAACAAGTACCTGTTCCTGACCATGTTCGAACTTGAGGCACGTCTTGTAGCATCATGGGGCAAGGAGGCTTGGGATAAGACCATGCTTCACATGACGCACATGCCATACCTGTTCCTTGATGACTTGGGTAAGGAGAAGATGACTGACCGCATGGCCTCATGCCTGTTTGCTCTCGTTGACCAGCGTACCATGCACAAGCGTCCTACCATCATCACGACTAACCTGACTGGTGACCTGCTCATGGAGCGTTTCCATGATAAAGAAACGGGAGCCGCATTTGTGGCACGACTCAAGGACCCTGACCTGTTTGACAAGGTTGCCGCAAAATAATGGGCCCATCCAAGAAAAACATGGCTTTCGTTAAGCGTGGTTTGACGCCTCAAGAGGAAAAAATTGTCGAACAATCTCAGGCCGACATTAAGGAAATGTGGAAGTCGTTGTATGCTAGGAACAAGTGGAAGCAACCTGACGCCGAAAAAAAGATTAAAAATACCTTGCGTCCGACTACATAAACTATTCAACTCTTCATCTCGCCCCTGCTAACACGGGGGATAACTAACAACAAACAACCAACACACATGAGCGAAATCAACATCAATCAAGTCAATGCTCGCATCGAGGACCTCGAAAAGGAAATCGCTGTCATCAAGGCTGAGAAGGCAAACCTGACCGACCCCACAATCAAGGGTCTCGGTATCAAGTTCTCCGAACTCGACCTGAGCAAGGCCTCATCTGTCATCCACCTGCACAATGCTCTCATCGAGCGTCTTGAAGGACTGACGGCCAAGGTCGAGGCTCTCGAAGCCAAGGCTAAGTAATCCATCGGGGGAGAAAGGCCCCCACCAATTTTCTACACACATGAGTAAATGCAAAAATCCATCAGGAACTTCCGTAGTCGATACGGCATCCTACAACGGCTACAAGAACCACGCTACGTGGGAACTTGCAGTCACAATCCAGAACAATGAGGGGTTGCACAACATGTGCAAAGACCTCTTTGATGACGGCTACAAATCCTTCGGTGCCATGAAGTGCAAACTCATGGAGTTCGGTCCTCGCTGGAAGGCTGACCATCTGACTTCCATCTACTGGAACAATGATGACATCTGTTCCAAGGAAATCACCAAGGTGCTTGTCGACCTCTTCGCCAAGCCTAAAAAGAAATAATTTATGCCCCACGAAACCAAAGAAAAAACCAAATTGCTGTGGGTCAAGGTACCCCAGCCGTGTGCTAAGAAACTCGGAGACATTGCCGCCGCAATCGGCGTGTCCCGTGCGGACTTCATGCGACTCATCCTTATCAACTTCATTAACAACGAATCCACTTCGTTCACCATCTCCACACCCAAACAGTAATGCACACACCCATGAATAACAACATCACGCCTGAGTTCGCCTCCGCTTACGTCAAGGCAGTCAGTCAAACCCACGCCGTCGTAGCAGACGCTGAGAATCCTTTTCATAAGAATTCTTACGCCACCCTCGGGGCTCACATCTCGGCCACGAAGGGCATCTTCGCCCAGAACGGACTTGCCATCGTGCAGTTCCCTTACGGCGATTCCCATCAGGTCGGCATCAACACCATGGTCATCCATAAGGATGGCGGATACATCCAGAACTACATCACGCTTCCTGTTGTTGATGGCGTCAAGGGTCAGGACGTGGGTTCACTAATCTCGTACTTACGCCGCTATGCCATCGCCGCCGTCGCAAATCTGGCTACTTCGGATGATGACGGTGAAGCCGACAGGGTCGTGCGTTCTGAACCTGTTGCCGTTAAACTGGTGCAGGTTCCTAAGGCCGCTCCCGCTCCTTTGCAGAAGCCCGTGGCTCCCGTACAGAAGGCTCCTGCCGCTCCCGTGAACAGCGACCTTTCTGCGGCCCTTCAGTTCATCGTCCCGTTCGGCAAGAACAAGGGCGTGACGCTGGGCGAACTGCCCGAGAACTCTCTCCAGTGGTACATCAAGGAATACCAGCCTAAGCCTTACCAAGGAAAAATCAGCGAGCGTGACACGGCTTTCCGTACCGCCCTCGACACTGTCCGTGATTCACGTGACGGCGGTGCAAGCGGCGACGCACAGGAGGAAGACGGCGTACCCTTCTAAGCCTTAGGCCTCATCGTTCAACGGATAGGACAGGCGTTTCCTAAACGCTAAATCTAGGTTCGATTCCTAGTGGGGCCAATTTCGCCGAAAGGCACAAACAAAACACACACATGAAGAAAATGCACAACAGGAAAAAGGGAGCGGTTCAATCCGTCATCGGTCAGACCATCGTCTGCACCAACGTCTCAACGGACGTTGCAAAGCAGATTGATGCGTTGGCCGCTGTCGAGGGCATCAGCCGTTCCGACTTAATCCGCACCGCAGTCATCCGTGAGGTGGCGTTCCGTTCCTACATCAAGGACCGTGACATCGCCTCGTCGGCTATCGGCGGCGGCTTCAACTATGGCTCTGAAGCCAAGTCTAAAGCCTACGCTGACCAAATCGCGGTTGCCTACAAGGCCTTCAACGCCGCTTTGGCATTGAACGTTGGCAACTAACGTTAATAAGAAAAACGTTATCAACACAGGGACCTTTGGGTCCCTTTTTTGTGCCTGTGCGAGGCGGGGTTTCCCCCTTTAAGGCCAATTGAATGGCCACCTCACGACACATGAGACAGGCAGTGAGCCTGACGGGGTCTACGTTGTGGTGTTCTTTGGCTCCGTCAAGCGGCTCTTAACGGCCCTATGGCTCTTCCAGTATGAGTATGTACCCCATGCTATAGCCAGAAGGCACAGGACGGCTGTCGCCATATGGAACCAAGGTGACTCGACTACGCTCCTGATGACAAATGGAGCACCGCCAAAGAAAGTGGATAGGCCAATCATAATGAAGCCAGCAGAGCGGCCAGTGCCGCCTAAAAAAGTGGATAGGATGAAAAGACCAGCACCAATAAAAGCAAAAATACCAGCCACGCCCAAGAACTTGGTCCTGAGTTCTCCCCATTCCTTTTCAGCCTGTTGAGCCTCAAGGATGGCCCTAAGTTGAGAGTTCTCTTCGTCGAGCCTTTCAGCCTCCTGTTGGAGCCTGTCTGTTTCTGCGTCTACCTTAGATGCCCTGTCACGCTCCTTAGCCAGCAAGGATGGGTCAATCATTGCTTTCTCATACTCAGCCACCTTAGCAACACTTGGCTCCTTGATGCCAGCCAGCCTGACTTGAGTTAATTCGACTAACCCCTTGCCCCTTCCTTCAATGTTCTTGGTAGCAACAGATAGGGCTGAAGCACCGTCACTGGCCTCGGATTCAAGTTTGCGAATGTAGGTGTCCTTCTCTGGGTTGTCTACGACCTTAATGGTGGGCTCTTGGGGCGTACAGCAACCCGTAAGCAGTATGGCCAGCAAGTATCTCATTTAATTCTAAGAATCCTCGTTCTTACGGTGTCGAGTACTTCGTGGGAGAACGTCCCGATGATGCTGTAAATCATTGCTTCGTAAATCGGGGGCACTAGGCCGTGTACCGCAAAATAGCCAAGGACACCCATGATTCCCCCAGCGACTATCCTCCGAATCCAGACTACCCAATCGTGTGAATCGTCGCTTATCAGGAGTCGGCAGAACGCACCAAGAGCACCAAGGACCGCTACTATCCACCCTCCGTCTTTTAGGTCCTCTACCGTCTTGGTGATTGTGGGGTCGGGAGGGCTCATCGGTCATCTTGCCTGTAGTTAGACTTATACGGCTTAAGGTAGGTCTTCATGATTCCAACAGCCGCTTTGGTGGTAGTTTCCTTGCCGAATCCACTGACGCTTAGAAGGGGAACCCCATTGATGATGAGTTTCTTCATGTTGTCCACATGGGCTTGAGTCGGGAACTCTGGCTTGATGACCAAGAGAGGAGAAGTGAAGTTGGTGGCTTCGGCTACAGCCGCAGAGAATTCTGCATCACTTGCACCATCACGTAGACCCATGGCATGTAAAGCCATCACAAGCCTTGCTTTTACTTCTTTGCTCTCGCCTTGATGGCCTGTAAATCCGCCATGCAAAAGTTCATCATACAATCCTAGGCCACTTACGACTTTCTGCGAGTCTGCGGCAAGGGAGCCATTTTGATTAAAGGGAGCGTCTGGTGATACGCCTCCAGCAAAAACCTTTTCTTTCAGTCCAGCATCTATGGTGGAATTAATGCTTGGGTTGAAAGCAATGTTTCCAGTGGTAGCCAATGCGGTGTCCAAGGCTTCGGATTGCATCACAGTTGGAGACCTTGATAAAAGGCCAACGCTTTCAGCATTTCTCACACGATTTACCAGCATGTGTGCTCGCTTGACGTGTCCTCCAGCAGGTCCGTATTGCTTGATGAAGTTGGTAACAAATGGCACGTTGCCCAGATACTTGGACAGTTGTGCCCTGCGTTCTTGGAGCATCCTGACGTCGGTAATTCCTCCTTCAAGTTTCTTGCCAGTCTTATCGTAAAGAGACCAAGAGTCTCCCTCCATCTTGGCTTCAGGAACGTCAAAGGCATCGTGCGATACGGACAAGATACTCTTAAGGCCCTGTCCAGTATACTGAATCTCAGCCATCCACTTAGGTATGCCATAGTTAACAGCATATCCATGCATCTTGTCGTAAGGGATGGCTACCGCCGATGAACCAGCGACCAATGAAGCAGACAATTTTCTTTCCACGTCTGCGTAGGAATCGCTGTTAGATATGCCAGTGCTACGAACAATGGCTTTAATGTTGTCTGGCGTGGTTGCATCCGATGCATGCTCAAAAGCGTTGGCGTAAGACAGTCCAGTAGATTTTACCAAGGATTCAAACTGTTCACTGAAGTCTGAACGCTTGAATGCATCTGCAAAACCTTCGGCTATGGCCAATTTGTAATGGCCAATAAGGTTTTCCCTAGCACCATTATGGTCAACCTGAGTAAGGTGGCTAGGTGCCCATTCGCCCCTTGCTACCTTACCAAAAAAGTCACCATGGGCTTTAAGCGAGTCGCAATGATTGATAAGGTATGCGGTCATCTTTGAAGAATTTCCAAGTTGGCCTACCTTGTTCCCAAATTTGGCATATGAGGCAGAGTAGTTGGTCGAAGTATACCTAGTCCTATGGTGCCTTGCATCAGCCCAAGCCAGACCAGCCTTACCTTGCTGAAGTGCGTCCATGACCAAGAAGTTGATGGACATGGAGCGGTAAGCATTGTCTTCACCTAATGGAATGGTGTTTGGATAAGTGTAGTTAGGGTCCAGAGGAACGTTTGCTTTCTTTTTGAGTTCAGCACTTTGTGCCGTCAATTCGTCAAACCTTACTTTTGCACCATTCGAAGCATAGGCAGTGATTAATGAATCTGAAACAGATTCACAAAGCCTTCCAAGCATGCTCTTAGACTGGAACGCCTTGGATATTGGTGCATCAAGCCCCATACGATATGAGGAAAGCGAATCGCTGTCGTAATCTCGGTCAAACGTACGCAACTGTCTCCATTCGTGACCATCGCCAACGCTATTCCCAGAAAGAAGAATCTTCATGTTTTCTACGTCGTTTTGAGGCTTTTCGCCCGTGAGAATTTCTCTGTACGCATACGTCATTTGTTCGGCAATATCTAGGGGAACATCTGCACCCAAAAGATTACCACGGTAGTTAGAAATTACTCGCTCCATGGTTCTTCCTCCGAACTTTTGACCAATCATAGCATCAATCCTCATTGCTTCCATTGGGGTAAGGGACAATGCTCTTGCACTTCTTCCAGCAGAAATGTCCATGGAACTCGTAGCCTCCTTTGGAATGTTTGAATCAAGGAATTGAACTCCTGCTTCAATTCCAGTCTGATAGTCGCTCTGGTTCATGATGTATAGGCGTTTAGCACCTAAGTCATGATTCAAAGACCATTCATATGGCAGTCCTTCAAATTGGTCTGAAATGTAAATTACTGTTGGCTTAGCCGTGACTCGTTGGGCGACGGTAATTTCATTTCCAGAAGTGATTGCCATCCTGTGTAAATCTTGAGCCCTAGTGCTGGCAATCATTCTGTTATTTCCGTTTAGTTTGCTGTTACTAAGCCTTGCCTCAAAGGCTACGGCCACCCTCTTGGCTAACGCTTCGTAATCGAACGGATGCTTTCCAATGATTCCATCTAGGTTAGATGCTTCAAGCATTGCTGGAAGTGCTGCCGCAAGTTCCTCGTCTCTGCACATTTCATTGAAAATAATCTGCTTCAACTGGCTGATGTTATCTACGCTGAAATTTTGATACGAATTAGGGGGCACTGGAACGTTCGGGTTGCTGTCACCATAGATACGGTCAATTCCGTCAAACGTACTGTATCCGTGTTCACCTCCCACATAGATGTTTCCAAGCATCCTGCACATCGAGTCATAGTATGGGCTAGACTTGTCCAAGACGTACGTAGGAATCTTTGGCGGCAACCCAGCCCTTTCTTGAACCGCTTTGCTGATTGAGACTGGCCTAGAAGCATCTTCTTGGAAGATGGACATCAATTTCAACTTAATGTGTTCATCGACAACTCCACTTTCAATGATGCTTTTTGCTTTCTCTACCATCAGGTGTTGCACAATCCTGCTTGATAGTTCGAACCTGTGTTCAAACATGGCAGAATTAACTGAATTACCTAGATACCTGTTTGTCCTAATCGTCTTGGCGTGACTACCAGTAACATTTGCCATTCTGTCTGCCTCAATTTTAATCTTTGCCTCCAGTGCGTTAATTTCTGGAAGTACGGACATTCCTTCTGCTTCCTTGAAGTCTCCAGCAAGAGTAGTGGCGATTGTCTTAGGACCAAACGTAGAACGTTGGTAAGCGTCTGACTGCAACTCTTCTACGAAATTGATTGGCATAACATCACTACCACGTGAAATGGATTCTGCTAAATCAGTAATTCCAGTACCCATGTTGCTTGAAAATACAGATGCACCATCAGAAGTACGCAGGTGAGAATACTGCATGGAACCATGAGGACTATTCCAGTGTCCGCTTGACCTCATTTGGTCCATCAAGGCCTTCCTGACTTCGGTTACGTTTTTAACTGACTCAAGAATTTTGTTAAGTTTAGCCAATTCTTTAGGGTCTGTGCTTTGTGCAATTCTGGCCCTGATGGACGTGCCATACTCTTCCATACGCTTAAAAGCCTGAACGTCAGATGCGTGACCATGCAGGACATTGACCTGATAAGGGCCAAGGCCAGATGCGTACTGACCCCAGTTAGGGGTGCTTCCAGTATGTGCTACTCCAGAAGAGTCATACGTATTTGCTTTAGCCCTGAATGCATTCTGCTCATCAAGGGTCATGCCAGTCGGAGATTTGTCGTCGTGGAATCCATCCGTAAGGTTTCCAACGTCAAACCCAGCGGCTTCGGCGGCTTGCCTAACAGACTCATCCCTGCTTCTGCCAACCATGTTTTGCCTAAACAATTCGAGCGTGGATGGGTTAATTTTAAGACCTTCTTTGTCTTTATTAAGAGAGCCAGTAGCCTTCAGGATGTAATCAGCCACGCTCATGTCGGCAGGAATATCCTCTGCCGCCGCAAGGCCATGTCCTTCAGCCAATGCGTCTTTAAAGGACTTTCTGATAATGTCGCTGAGTGCCATCGCATGCTGTCTTTGTCCTTCAGTTCCAGTATCAATGGTGACCTTGAGATTGATTTCAGCCTTAGAAATCCTTCGTAGGTATTTCATGGTATTTTGGTTGTTAGCCCATTCTCCGCTGGATACGACTGGCCAGTGGTACGAAGCAGGGTCAGTTCCAATCGCCTTGCTAATTATGTGCCTACCAAACATCGGGTAAACAGCCGCAACAAATTGAGAGATTTCAAGCCTACTCATCTGCTCGTCCTTGTTCCTGTAAAGCATGTCAGCAAGTCCAGTGACACGCATTTCATGCTTACTTACCCCATGCAATTGAAGAAGGTCGAACATCTGCTGGCCAGTCATGGCTTCCTTGAAATTCTTATTCCTGTCCGCACCGAAGGCCAAAGCCCTCATGGCCCTAGATGAGAACCTGTACATAGAGCCAGCGGTGCCAAAGGACATCTTGTTCCTGACAACACGTTCTAGGTCTCCAAGTTCAGTGCCTCCTACGGAAAGCATCACGGTTCCACGCTCTGGTGCCTTGCCGCTGACCATGTCGTTAGACATAAGCAGTTTCTGCACGGCAAGTGCTTCTTGCTTGGTCATCGGTTTTTCAATGTCACCAACCCTGTACATTGCCGTAGGCTCAATGACACTAGTGGTGTTTTCTGGACTGAAATTAACGCTTCTAACTTGTTCTAGTTCGCCGTCCAACATCTTGGTCTGTCCTAGGCTTTCGACATGATACCTTGAGCCGTCTCCGTACATAGACTTAGGAATGTGTGCCTCAGTTGCGGCCTGAGAAATCGTTGCCACGTACGCATTGGCATCGGATTCAGTCCTAAATGGGACAACTTTCCTAGACGTCTTTGGAATTCCATTTGAGTCAACGTCCGTGACGACGTCGTGTCCGACTAAGTATCCAGCGTTCTTTCCAGACTTTTTTACGACTGAGATGTTGTTGCCTCCGCTTTTCTTATCCCAAGCATAGTGGGTAAGGTCTTCCCTGTTCGGGAACATAAGCCTGATTGCCGCCTCCCTGTCACCGTGCAGTTGTAGCCTACGTTCTGCCTCTGGAATAAAGTATCCAGAGTCCGAGCCAAGAACCCTTTCGGATGCTTCATTAATGTCTGGAACAAAATTAGGGTTTCTTGCAGAAATGTCCCTGAAATTCTGAACTCCGCTAGAGTTTGAATTTGACGAGGCGGCAGATGCATTGTCTGAAATATTAAACCCAAGGTCAGATTTGGCTAAGTTTTGTTCACCTTGAGTTCTAGCAGTTTCGTTCTGTAGCAAATGCAAAGCACGGTCAGCATAAACAGAGTCTGCTTTTCCAAACCTAAACCTGTCCATGCCGTCGTTGCTTATTCCGATTAATCCCTTTCCTGCGTAGATTCCATTGGCGATATGGAAAGAAGCAATAGCGGCTTGGATATGCTCTTGCTTTGAATCCGCTGGGAGAATCAAAGTGGTGTATGAATTCGTTTGATTGTTAAGGTGAATCAAATGGTCTCCGTCATTAACTAACTCAAAGCCTTTTTCATGGTTAATTTGCTGTGGGGTATGATGAGAAGACGAATCAGTTTCTGGGTCGTAAAAGTCTCCGCTCGAACCCAAGAACTGTGCCAATTTACTGTTGCTTGCCAATTCACCATTGGGGTGATTGTGCATGGTTAGGTCCACTTCAGTAGCACCAACATCGCTGGCAATAAGCCTGACGGCTTTGCCGTAATGCCTTTGAACTTCTTTATCAAACGACAGCAAGGAACGAATGTGGCTGGCGGCGGACAGTTTTTTCATTGCTGTGCTTTGGCCTAATTTTTGTGCCAATTCAGCCGTTCTCCTGAAACTCTGTGGGATTATGGTCCCAGTATGTGCATCAAACCCGATTACTTTTCTGAACGGAATTCCAATTTTAATCTTAGCACTTCTGGGCGACTGGGACATTTCATTCAGCATTGGAGTATCAATGTCCGCAGTGTAGTTAAGCATAATCCTTCCATCGGAAAGTCGCTTCCAACTTACACCCATCCTAGGAACGTCCTGACTTCCAATGGACGTGCCATAATCTCCACCATAGCCGTATAACGCATTGTTGGTAGAACGTTCGGTGAATTCATACCTGTTGCTCGCATTCATACCCATGAAAGTCGTAGGAATTCTTCCAGACACTTGGAACCTAGCCGCAGGTGTGGAAACCTTGTCGGTTCCCAAAGACCTAGCCGCTTCAGCCAACTGTTGCCTAATTACTTTTCTCCTTAATTCGCTAGTAATGGTGTCCTTAACAACAGGCATTACCAAGGTCTTGGTGCCAGACTGAACTTCAACGCCTTGGCTTGCTGAAAGTGAAGTCAAGGATTCCGAGACATGTGCGGATTTGTTGTTTTCAATCAGTTCGCTTAATGAAATTTCACCTTTAGGCGTCTTAAACCTTTTTCTCCTCATTTCGCCCTGAGGGTCATACTTTTCAAGTGACTGCCTTTGTTGGGTACCATTTTCATACCTTGTCACGGAAAAGATTCCAATAGGCTGTGCTAGATTTGGAAAACCTTGATGGAACCCATGGATAGAATCAACAAACCTTTCATAAGGTGCCGTGTTGTAATGTTTAAGCAAAGACGTTCCGTCTCTAAGTTGTTCTTTGATTCCATCTGGACCTAGGCCCGTGGTGCCCCTGTAAATGTAATCTGGCCCTGCTGGCCCAGTAGTCTCAATGTTCGGAACCATGATTTCGTCGTGTGCCGATAGGGACGCAAAATATCCATGCCAGAAATCTTTAGTCCTGATTGCATTTGGTAGTGCTGAAGCAAAGGTTTTTGCGTGTGCAATTGGGGTTCCCCATGTATTAATTCCATCAGTCCCAGTAGTTCCAGTTACGAACAAATGCTCAGAGTTAACGATGCAATGGTCTACTGCTTTCCTGATTCCTAGGCCATCGGCACCCATGCTAGGAACAAACTGCTTCTTAATGGTGTGCTGGAATTCGGCAGGATTGGCTTCCTGTAGTTCCGCCACCTGATATGCCATAGAGGCACCAATAGCCGTACTGACGGTCTCGATGTTTTTAATCGAAGACATTTCAAGGGCTAGCCTGTCAATGGTAGTATCTGGAATAGACCTGATGAAATCATCAAGTGCCCTAGATGCCTCTGGAGAGACCTCAGAGGAATGCTTTTCGTATTCACCACGCATTGCATGTTCTACAACAATAGCGTGAAGTGCAGATGTGAATGCCGCTGGAGTGCCAAACCTAGGGTTTCCGTTCGGCCTATCAATGATGCCTCTAGCAAGAATCATCCTTACGAGAGGAGAAGACATGGCACCAATGATGGAGTTGCCAACTGACACACCGTTCTTATCTCCAAGCACGAATTGATGCGGAACGGTAGGGACTATTTTCCCGATAGGAGAATCTGCGTCACCAAACACCCTTTTCATTTCTTCTCCACCGATTAGTGTCACCATGTCAGTCAATGACATACCTGCATCACGTGCATGACGGACCGCATGCGT
>Ga0209596_1001092_pt1 | contig 24041 bp, 44 predicted proteins | sample M_130807_MF_Meta_FD_187314 | JGI IMG/M metagenome (GOLD analysis project Ga0209596, IMG submission 187314) | Freshwater microbial communities from Lake Montjoie, Canada to study carbon cycling - M_130807_MF_MetaG (SPAdes) (version 2) | ecosystem: Environmental > Aquatic > Freshwater > Lake...
AAACAAAATCTGTAAGCAGTATTACGTGTATTGAGTATACGTCCATTTGTCCGAATAAAAAAATTATATGGGACTTATTTTGCAATACTCTCACACCCCCCAAGAGTGTAACAGACGTTAATTAGGGGATTAACTAATTAGTTATTTAACTAAATACCAAATCTTAAAATAATACAATTGTAAACTGCTAACAAAAACTTCTATCTCGCATAGACTAATTCTAATCATACTGCAAGTATAGCGGGTCCACCTCACGCACGCCTCCGGCGTCTGAATATAAAAATAATACAAAATAAATGAAAAATAATTGGTGAAATATTTGCATATTTGAAATAAATTGCTTACCTTTAGTAAACAATCAGGTGGCGGAATGGTAGACGCAACCCCGTTCAGGGGTCCGGAATTACAGGTTCGATTCCTGTCCTGATTACTTGTTTTTTAGTTGATTATTGCACATATTATTAGAAACCCTTTTGGCTTTGCTAGAGGGGTTTTTTTGTATGACACATCGTCAGTATAAATGAGACACATTGTCATTAAAATAATTAGGAATTGTCCACATAATATATTACCTTTACTATGTACTTCGAGAGAGAGGTATTTTAGGAGTTAAACATAAAAAATAAAAATATGAAAAAGACCGTTAAATTCAACTTATTAGGTATGACATTTGAGTTACCATCAAATTGCCTTCGTACTCATTCTTATTCAGGTACACCTCTAGCTAATCCAATTATTTCTATTGGACGTAAAGAAGTTCCTCTGATGTTTAAGCAATATATAAAAGCCAAACATTCCCACCTATTGGCTTGGGGTAAATCTTCTACGTTTGCCAATGGATGTTCTTCTGACCTTTACGCTTGCCATACCGATGGTGACGAATTAGTTTGGGGTAGTGCTGTGTATAAAGATATTGCTTCGTTCTGTGATATGTTCAAAGGTGGTCACTACGATGGTATGCATGATTGCTATGAGTACGCAGAGAATGGCAAGACTGATAACGGAACTGAATTAGAGTTCAATGCAAAATATGTTTCATTCAATGGTAAAGCACCCTATGGTACTTGGCCAGAGGCATTACGTTTCTTAAAAGGTGCTATGGCTGGTGAGTACCATTGGGGCGTATTAAGTTTAGAGAAATCTATCGAGAAATTAAGAGGCTACTCTTACACAGAGGCAACCATCGCCAAAGCAGTTTCAGCTCTATAAGTTTAAGACACTCGCGGACAAAGGTAAAAATAATTTAGTTAAACATAAAACACACTATGAGTACATACCAACAAAACCTAAACTTTTTTCAACGTAGATTATCTGCATTAGAGACAGATATACAAGACCTAATAGTAATGTATCTACAAGCCCAATCTACAAAGAACATGCAGTTAGCAGAACAATGTGAGATAACCCTACGTTCAGCTCGTCAACATCAGTACACAGCTACTCAAGCCCTAAAGGCCTATGAAAGACCCGTCCGTAAGCCTTTTAATAATTAGATAACTATCTAACTAGATGCGCGAGGGGCAGTGCGTGGGCAGTGGCTCTCCATTGTCTGTAAGACCCTTTTTTACTTTTTGTTTTGGTCGGGGGCGGGTACACTGTCATTGCGAGGTCATATTTTAGGTCTAACCTATATTAATATAGTTTAATACCTACATAGGTCAAAAAAATACTGCTCTCTGCAATCGGGTACTATTGTTGCTATCGGGTCCCGTAAGGTCATAAGGTTTTGGGGTATGACGTTTTAAAGGTCTATAAAGAGAGTATAAAAAAAATAGAAAAAAAGAAAAAATAGTTGGTCTAAAATTAGGATATATGAATTATTCTTTGTACCTTTATTATATGGGAGTGAGGGACGGACCTCCTCTCTTTAACCCCCCCTTACTATGAACGATTTAAATGATTTACTATTAGGACTTGAGTGTGATGAGTTTATCTCTAATGCTCTTATGTACCAAAAGGTTGATTGGGTTGAGTATGGTTCTATTGTTGAGAATGCAGATGGGACTTGTACCCAACACTATTGGGATAAGGTTGAGCCGATTAAGGTTGCTTCCAACGCCGATGCTCACATTTACAGAGCTTTACGAACTATTGAGAAACATTTTAATACTAAACTTTAAACCCCCACTTATTATGAACCCATTTATTGACATTAATTTGACCGAATTAGAATCGAAAACCTTAACTGCCTTTATTGGTGGTTTGTATGCCGAACCTGGCTTTTCCGATGTAGATGTAAACGATTTGAGTAAGGAGTTAGAAATCCCTACAAAGGTCCTTCGTGGTGTGTTAGGTTCTTTAGTTAAGAAAGGCATTGTTAGTGTGGATGAGAATGGTGGTGGTTATGATATTATCTATATGAGAGAGAAGTATTGGTATTTAGTTAATGAAGATTGGGCTGCTGAAGCCAGAGTTGGTTGTTAAAAATAATTCACTAGAAATTAGGAAATGTGACATTTTTTGCTTACCTTTACTAAACATCCGTTAAACATATAAAGATTATGACATTTGATAAATCCCTTTTAGGAAACCCCAACAACCCCCACTACTTTATTGTTAGAGGTGGGTTCAACACTATTACTGTTGAATCAACGATAGTTGATTTCAAACCATTCTCTTCTCACAAAGAAGCAAAGAAGTGGGCGAGTAAGATTGGTGCTTTTGCCGTCTTCGCAACTGCCTTTGAGTATGACAACATTTTAAGATATAAACTTTAATCCTCTTAACCCCTATACTATGAATGTAGAACAATTAACTCAAAACTTTAACAAAACGGGTGTGTTCCCTACGGATGACCAACTGGCCATCGCTATTGATGGAAATCCCAAATATTATGACGAATATGATTTGGAGATGGAGTTGATTTACATTGCGATGAATGATGTTAATCATCCGTATCATTGGGCAGTTAGTGGAAATGATAAATTTTTAGATATTTAAACCCCTACTATTATGATTACGATAAACCAAATTAAAGAGTTTGCTAAAACCCACACTGCGGTTGAGTTTGATAAGTGGTGTGATGAGAATAAAGTATTTGTTGAATGGTTGGATGTTACTTTAACTAATCTTAACGACGGGGACTATAATGTGTACCTACCTAACTACGCAATTGGTGTTCAATTTTATAATGGTAAATTAGAAGAAATTGCATAAGATATGAATATGTTAGAATTAGTTGGTTATTTTGCTATGGGGATGTCCGTTCTATCCTTTGCCTTTTCCAAACAAAAGTTGGTTAGGATGGTCAATCTCTTTGCTTGTTTAGTTTGGGTGTGGTATGGTTTTTTAATTCAAAACAACCCTACTATCATCGTCAATGTTATGGTGTGTATGGTACACCTTTTTTGGTTCATCAAAAGATGGCATAGAATTAGTAAGTTAAATCGTAAATAATAAACATATGAAAGCACCACAAAATTTCGCTCAAAAGATTAAAGGTCACAAACTAACCGTTGGTGGTATGAAGTACGAGTTAGGAGACTCCGATGGAGCTGATGACCAATTATGGATATACCCTCAAAACAAAAGTGCAAATGTAATCCGTATGGAGTTCAATTGGGAAAAGCAATGGTATGGGGTGTATATAGCAAAGACCGGTGATGGTAATAATTTCCACACAACTCTCCCAGCTTTTGATTTTGTCCGTACATCCCAATTCTTATCCTTTGGAGCATTCAATAGTTGGATGATAGCTAAAATAGAAGATTTACACAAATACTTTGAATTTGAATAAGGCATGCTAACAATTAAAAACCCCCGAAAAGGTGCGGAAGCAGATAATAGAATCCAAATAGGTGCATTCAAATTGGTAGATGCTGGTTTGTGTAATAGAGGAAAAACTGCATCCATACTCCTTAACCCATATTATTCATTCCATTGGAGTTACAATGATGAACCACACCGTTTCAAATGTTATTTAGAAAGAGAACCAATAGAAGGTACAACATCTATATACAATTTTGAGATTTACGATAGTGGAGGAGTTGGTGGTGATTCGTTAATATACGCTACATCGGTGGGTACACATACTCACCTAAAGGATAGAATTAGTTTTTATACTTGGATGACAAATCAAATAGTAAAACATATAAGCTACCCATTGTAATATGCCAACAATCCATAATTGTATAAGATGTAATAACCCAATTGATTACGATGTTACCGATTGGTGTGGTGTATGCGATATGAGTATATTTGATGATAGAATGGTAAAACCAAAAAAGATGTTGACAATAAAGAACATTAGGTCATTAGAAGGAACACAATGCAATGGGTGGATAATTAACCTTGTTAGTGAAGGTATCTATTTATACGATGATGGTTTGAATACCATTGGACCGGAATACTATTCGATTGGATTCGAGCTGGGAGGGAATAACATAGGTAAGATACTTATTGGTAGAGAGTGGGATAAGGATTATAAGAACCAATATAGATATATAATTTACTTAAATCAAAAGAAGTTTGATAGTGGTGGGATAAGTGCCAATGGATTAAAGAATAAGGATTCGTTTATACAATCCGTAGTAGATACATTAGATTACCAATTGAAGAATAACTAACTTATCAAAAAAATCGTAAACCGACACCGCGCGAGTGATGTCATAACTTTAAATGTATATGAAAGGATTTTTACACAATTTACTATTGCTATCATCTATTATGTTGATATGGCTAATCGTATTTCCCGGATGGGTTATTAAAGAAATTATATTTAGAATTAAAAACAATAAACACACATTATGAAAGAATTTAAAGATTTAGAGTTTAAGGATTTACCCGATTATAGAGGTATTCAATGTCGTATTATGTTTGAGAACGGATTTGGTGCAAGTGTGATAAGACACGAACATACATACGGAGGTAAGGATGGGTTGTATGAGTTGGCAGTATTGGATGCCGATGGAGAAATCCATTACGATAATTCGGTTGCCAATGGGGATGTGCATGGTTATTTGACCGAAGTTGATGTTACTGAATTACTAAAAGAAATCCAAAATCTGTAATGCTAACTATACATAACTTTATGCATAGGTTGGCTGAAATTAGTGAGAACGCCAATTTTAATGAATGGCGCATTGTTGATGCTAATGATTTAGTAGAAGATTATTATTCCATATATTTAGATAAGGATAAAGGTAAACAATTTTTAGAAATAAGACTACATAGAAAAGTAGATGAAGAGATGAGTGGTGATAATACGGATTATACCTATAAACTGCAATTTCTAAATAAGAATGGATATGTTATATACGAACATTGGGTTACGCGTAATTGGTTGAGGAAACCCGCTGGTAACTTTATGCTTCGAATCGGTGATATTATAGAACAATTTGTAGTACCCCATCCTCGTTATAAATTAAACTATAATAATTAGGAAATGTGGATTTTTTTGCTTACCTTTGTTATTCACTAAAACAAACATATATGATACATCCAAATGAATTTCAGTACGATGAGGCTCCAGCTAAATCATTTATCAAAACGGGTAAATTGTTTTTGCACGAGTTAAGATTTATTGCAAAGGCAAAGGGTATTCCAAAATATTTGGAAATGAGTTATGAAGAGTTGAGTGAGACAATTCTTAATTATAAGAAAATTAAATAAGGATGAAAGAGTTAATCTTATTAAGGGGATTGCCGGGCAGTGGAAAATCAACATTCGCAGAAGTGATTGGTGGTTTCCGTTGTGAGGCAGATATGTTTTTTATGGAAGGTGGTGAGTATAAGTTTGATGTAATTCGCATCGAAAAAGCACACAAATGGTGTAAAGAACAATGCGAATCTTTTATGGTAAGAGAAAAACCAAAGGTAATAGTATCCAACACATTTACACAAGAGTGGGAAATGGAAACTTACTATGAGTTAGCAAAACAATATGGTTACAAAGTAACATCGGTGATTGTTGAAAATAGACATGGTAGTGAGAGTATCCACGACATTAATATCAGTACAATGAATAAAATGCGGAATCGTTTCAGTATAAAATTATGAAATACAATTTAGAAGTTTTAGAGGAGTATATAGATAAGGGATTGGTGGTTAAACAAAATCACCCTACATTACCTTTGTCTATATATAATTATTCCCGCACCACACAATATGATAGTATGTGGGATGATATTACTTTGAATTGTAGGGGATTGGTTTTAGATTTAGAAGGTAATGTTATTGCCAAACCTTTCCCAAAGTTCTTTAACTACGAAGAACACAAACCAGAAGATATTCCAAATGAAAACTTTGAGGTATATGAGAAGATGGATGGTTCGTTGGGTATCATATTCCATTACGAAGGTGATTGGTTAATAGCAACTCGTGGTTCGTTCACATCAGAGCAAGCTATCAAAGGCAAGGAGATGTTGGATAAATTAAACAAATCTGCTTTAATACCCGGCTATACTTATTTAGTTGAAATCATTTATCCTGAAAATCGTATCGTTGTAGATTATGGTGATGAGGAGAAGTTGGTTGTATTGGGTGCTTACAATAACGAAACTGGCAAAGAGGTTGAGGTTGATGAGATGGTGAATGAAGGATGGGAAGTTGTGATGAGGTATAAGACTTGGGGAGAAGGATACGATTTACTTAAAGAAGAAATATCCAAAGATAAAGAAGGATATGTAATCCGTTTTTCAAATGGTATGCGAATGAAGATAAAAGGAACGGAGTATGTAAGATTACATAGAATCCTTACCAACTTTTCTACCAAAGATATTTGGGAGTTATTAAAGAACGGAGAAGATTTAGGACCATTTTTGGAAAGAGTACCCGATGAGTTCGATGATTGGGTTAAACGAACTGCTATGAACTTACGATATAGTTTTCACTCAATAGATGAAAGAGCAGGTAAATACCACGATGGTTTCCGTTATGGCAAGTATAATGATAAAGAAGTAGAACCAACTAAAAAGGATTTTGCTGAATATGTTAAACAATTTCCAGTAGAATTAGCTGCGGTAATGTTTAAGATTTGGGATAAAAAGGCATATGATTATATAATATGGAATATGATTAAACCAATGCATCAGAAACCATTTCGAAATAATGGGGAATAAATTTGGAAAAGTAAAATATTTGTTGTATATTACAATTTGATAGTTAGACATATGAAACGAATAAATATAGAAAATATTCATTTACTAATTGGTGAAAACCAACCCGGTAGTAATAGTGAGTTGTTTGAGTTTAGTATAGGTAATATGGCAACTGCCGATGAGCAGTATTCATTTGCATTTAGTTACTCAAACAATACAAGCGGTACGAAATATTCCGGTTACTTTCAATTGACGCGTCAAATAGAAAACTATACAGATGAAAGGGGTAGAGATGTGGATGTTTGTAGATTCATTACTACTTTGTGGGAGAACGGAAAACCATCTGCCAATATTGATAAAGATACTGTAATACCATTAGCAGTAATTAAACAATACGATTTACTTTATTTATTTATAAGAAGTTATATAAGAGAAGTTATAGGATAATGAATTGGGATGAATATTTTATCAACATAGCCGAACAGGTAAAGTTGAAATCAAAAGATAATAATACAAAGATTGGTGTAGTATTAGTTGGTAAAAACAATGAGATTGTATCTACTGGCTATAACTCATTTCCTCGTGGTATCAACGATGGTGTTGTAGAACGACAAGAGAAGCCAGAGAAATACTTTTGGTTTGAACACGCAGAACGAAATTGTATTTATAACGCAGCTCGCATCGGTGTATCAACATTAGGTACTACTATGTATATGACATGTGGTATTAGTTGCGCAGATTGTGCAAGAGCAATTATATCAGCAGGTGTAGAGAAGATTATACTACGGAGTGGTAAAGGTGCTATGAGTCCAAAGTGGCAAGAGTCAGCAGAACGCTCTAATCAAATGTTTAAGGAAGCAGGAATTATTGTAGAATTTTTTGATTAAAAAAAAGATAGAAATAATTAGGATATATCATTTATTTTACTTATATTTAAGTTATGAAAATTACGTTAAACAAAGGACAGAAATTATGGTTTACTAGTGATACTCACTTTAACCACGCAAACATCTGCTCTGCCACTACTACTTGGAATAAGGAAAGTGGTAATAATTTTCGTACATTCAATTCATTAGATACGATGAATGATAGGTTAGTCGCGGGTATAAACGCATCCGTTGGGCAAGATGATATTTTGTTTCATTTGGGTGATTGGAGTTTTGGTGGATTTGATAGTATCCGTCAGTTTAGAGATAGATTGGTGTGTAAAAACATTCACCTTATTTTAGGAAACCACGACCAACACATTGCTAGAAACAAAGATGATGTGCAAGAAATATTTTCATCCGTACATAATATGTTGGATTTGGTTGTAAAATGGAATGTTGGAACTCCAATACAAGATGAAGCAAAGTTTATGTTAATGCACTTTCCAATTGCAAGTTGGGATAATTTGGCAAAAGGAGTTATACATTTGCATGGTCACGTTCATTTACCTAAACAACAAAGAATTGGACCAGGTAAGATGATGGATGTGGGTGTAGATGGTAATGGGTTAGCACCTATTATACTAAATGATGTATTAACTCTTATGAAAAACCAACCGATTAAAAGTATGATGCCGAAAGACCATCACGAGATTGTTGAGAATTATCGATAAATAAAATAAATAAAAAATGAAAAAACTATTAGTAATGAGTGCTTTGTTGCTATCTTCTATGTTAGTAACTGCACAAACCGCAAAAGTATTGCGTGTTAAATCGTACAAAGATGGTAAGATTATAGGTACAAAGACGTACAACATAATCCAACCCATCAATGTAACTCAAACTAAACTTGTACCAAAGACAAGAACAATTACAAAAACAAAAGTTGTAAAAGTTCCACAAATTGAATACAAGTTAGTGGAAATTCCAACAAAGGCAACTGCGTTAGATACTACGGCAATCTTACAACAATATTATCCAAAGAATGTTCACAAAGAAACAATCACATTGGAAGATGGTGTAGGAACAATTCAAATTACAGACACTATTTCACACAACCGATTGGTTAGTAGAAAATGGTTAGCAGATGTAAAACCCAAAGTTAAAGAAAAGATTGTAGAAATTTATCGTCCAAAGACAGTACAATGGTACATTGGTCCAAACTTTACATCTAATGTAAAACAACCTTTCTTATCCTTTGGTGCATCGGTATTGCGTAAAGGATTGAGTGATAATATATTCCAGATTTCAATTGGTACAACTGTCCACGAAGGAGTAGCATCACCAACACCATACTTTGGATTTGGAGGGTATTTTAAAATTAAATAAACATAAAACTTAAAACTTAAAAGCATGAAGCAGTTTAAAATTATCGCAGTATGTGTAGTATTACTACCACTATTCACGTCATATCAAACTATGGCAAGGGAAAAGTATAGAATTGAAATCAAAACACTTGATGGTGTTACTTACTATTACCCAATGGCTTTGCGTAGAAACGGAAAGTTATTTAAAGAATGGGTATATTTGACTGATAATATTTATCCAACGCGAGAAGCTGCTTTAGATATTGTAAATAGAGCAAAGGCAATTGAAACTAATTATGAGATTTCAAAAAACGTGCAATTCCTTTATATAAAATGAAAAATATAAAACTAGGATTTCTAATGGTAGTCGGTGTACTACTATTAGATTCTTGTTTGGTTATACCTCGCCATAGAACTTATATGGAACGCAGAATGTATCGTAATGGATTGTACATCCATCCACGCATTCAGTTGTATAGAAGGCAATATATACCAAACTATCACCCACAACCACGTCAGTATTACAACCCAATACCGCAAAAACCTCGTTAAAAATAATTTAAAAAAAAAATAGGATATATAAATTATTTTACTTATCTTTATAGAGTAGTAAAAATTAAACAATTTAAACATAAAAAAATGAGTAACAGAGAACAAACAGTTCAAAAGAGAATTACTGCCTTACGAAGAGAAGCAGCAGGTATTTATGGCAATCGCTATGAAGAACTCAATAGAGTTAGGCTTGAAAAAAAATGGGAGCCACTTGGTAAAACATCAGCAGAATCAATCTTTTCACAAATGGGCGGAGGACGTCGTTCATTTTAACCTTAACCCCTAATATAATGGCTCACTTAAAGAAAAACCCATTTACTATTATTGAACGACCATCTACTACATTAGGAACAATCTATGATGTGGTTGATAAAAAAGAAAATCGTTTAAAATCATTTGTATCATTTGAATTGGCAAATAAATACTCTACCCAACAATTCTTACAAATTCAGTTTGATAAAGCTATTCGTAGTGGAAAACCATCTGGCGTAAGTAAAGATTTGAAAAAAGAATTTGGAGAAGATTATGTACCTGAACTAATTTTTGTATAATGGATAATAAATCAAATGATGATGGGGGTATAATAGTAACATTATTGCTTGGTGCATTTATGATTTTATTGATAATGCGAGTTATGTGGTATATAGATATACCTTGGATAGTAGTGTTTGCTCCTTTATGGACACCTTTTATATTAATTTTATTAGTAACCACCTTTATGGAAATATTTTACAAACCTAAAAACAAAAAAGAAAATGATTAGAGAATTTAATTCAGCAGAACAAAGTAGTACAATTCATTCTTGCAGTTATGATACGGAGACAAGATTATTGACAGTACACTTTAAGCACAATACATCTTATATTTATAAGCAAGTTCCATTAGAAAAGTACGAAGAGTTTGAATTGGCAGAATCAAAAGGTACTGCATTTAGAAATCTTTTTTACAACTTATATGAATATACAAAACTCTCACACTCCGTCTAATAACGCAGTAGAATTATTAGAACTTTATAATTCCGGTTATGAGTTTGGATACAGAGATGCAATTGTAGATTTGCAAAAAGATATAGAAGAGGAGCCGGCTGGTCTGGCTTCTTTCTGTACCGATTACATTAAAACCGAATCGGTTGATTTTGCCAATCAAAAAGATTTTGAAGAGTATATGTTAGAATATTCGTATCGTTTATTATCGCAATATATACAATAATTTAGTTTGGCCAAATTTTATTTTGGTCCAAATTTTTTGTGTGAGAACGAAATTTAGAAGGATTATTGTTTGTAGATATTTTAGTTAGAATACCACCTAGTAAACTAGCACATAAGATAAGAATTAAAAGTAATTGCATTGTTTTTATAAATTTATATTTTGTATTATTTGTATATAAATATAACATTTCCGTACCAAACAAAGAATAATACAACGATTTCTACAATATTTACCGATAGTTCTTTATATAATACAATTTTATAAAAAAACCTTAAAAGATTTTGATTAGTGAATAAATTTTCGTATCTTTGACTTATAAAAATTAAGGTTACGATATAGTACGATGTTGGTGGGGGATACAAATATTTGGTCCATAGTTACTCCCAAAGAAACAAAACCAAACACCCCACCAACCTCCCGTACAAAAGATTTTATGTTTAACTCGATTATAGAAAAGTAGTGGATTTTATCTACTACTTTTTTTGTGTCATAGATATTTATAGGAAATAAACTTATAATAATTAAGACTATGGCAAAAGCTAAAGCAGGTGCTGGAACTAGTACAAAAAAAATAACTTTCGGCAAAAGAACAAAGGGTAAGGCAAAGAAATCGTATAGCAAATACGAAGAGAAACCAAAGAAGTATAGAGGACAAGGTAGGTAATAATGAAAAATGTATCAAACACGTATGGTTACTATTTGACCGAAGATAGTGAGACGGTAGAGTTGCAGGGTAATTTTAAGGAGAATTTTATTTATCTTCCTACAAAAGACCCGAAAGAACAACTTAACTATAAGGTGTTTGTATCTCCTAAAAAGAATGTAAACTTTGCTATACAAATAGTTGGTGGGGATAATCCACAGACAATTTATATACCTCAACACATCTATAAAGATTTAGATTTTGCTTATTATGAGAATAACCCATATTATGTTATAAAAGATATTACGATTATTAAATTAGATTTTACAGATACTGGTAATAAGTTAATTACATACTTAAAAACAAAGTTTGAAAAGGCAACAGATGGTTTATCCAAACTATCACAAGCAGGTGTTGATTCAGTTGACAACTATGCCGGCTTTAGTACAAATGGTCAACCAGTAGATGAAGATATATTAAAACAAATTCTTTTTTTATTTGATGAGCAAAACGATATTATATTTGTTGATAAAAATGTAAAATTAGTGGATGAAACAATAGTTAAAGAAAGAAATTATAAATCAAATCGTATTAAAGGTAAGTTTGCATACACTAGTAATTACTTTGATTCGACTGGTAAATTTAAGGAAGGTATATTAAATAGTAAATCAAACATTAAATTAGAAACAACCACTGGCTTAAATATTTCACAATTAAACGATTTTGTAAAAGATTTTGCAGGCAGTAGTCTTACAGAAATTAACTCAATATATAAAACCAATATTGTAAAAGATACAATTATATCAAACGCACCAAAGGTATTAGGAATGATTATGAGTGGCATTCCACTTGTAGCACCATTAGTAAAAGGTACATTAGATAAGTTGGCACAATTAAAAAAACAAAATGCTGCTAAACAATTAGAACAAGCAAACGCAATTGGTGGTATTAAAGGAGAAGCAACGGATAAGCTTGATGATGTAAAGGGTTTATTTTCAACGCAAAAATCATTGGTTTCTAAATACCAAAGTTCTATAATGTTACCGCCTACTAATATAAAAAAAATAAATACATCATTTGGAAGTGGATTACCCACAATACCAAATGCTTCATTGCCAACATTACCAAAATTACCGGCAGCTCCAAATGTTCCAACTATAAATTCAATTAAAACAACACCATCAAGTATAAAACAAATAAACGCAGATTTTTTAAAGTTTTAATTTAACTCATTATATTTATAGATAATATGGACGTAAGGAACTTATTAAAAATTACGGATATGTATGTTAAGGTAGATTGGAAAGACTATTTTGGAAAGGATGCTTCGGAGTCCATTAAGGAATATATTTCCGAAAATAAAACTACTATATTTCCCTGGCTATACGATACAATACAATTTGCAATAGATAAAGAACTGAAAGAAGTTGCTATTCTACGATTTCAAGAAACAAAAATCTACGCAACAATACAATCAAAAGATTTCCCTTTGTTTTTAGAAAAACTGATTGAATACTACGAATCAACGGAAGAGTATGAAACTTGCGCTGAAATTATGAATTTAATTGCTGATATGAAAGTAAAAGAATTATTAGTAGTTAAACCTAAAAGAAAAAGAACAAAAAAACAAACTGAACCTACATTAGTAGCTACATCAAAATAAAAGTTATAAATAATTTGTTAATGTGACCATTTTTTCGTAACTTTGAGTTAAATTAAAAATGATTCATTATACACATGCTTACATTCCCTAAAACACCTATTACAGATTCTTCTTTTAAAAAATGGAGTGCTATTAAATACGAAGAAGAAAACGAAGAAGATGGTAGTACATACCATTACTATATAATTCCTTTACCAAACGATTGGGACAATGATGCTTCATCTAGACCAGCTTTGTTAAGTACAGCTAGCGATGAATGTAATATTATTGGTTTGAAGAAAGGTGAATTTAAAATTTCAGTATTTGATTATGGTGAATTACCATTATTAGAAACAGAAGAAGATGTAGAGTTATTATATAAGATAGTTACACAACAAGAATTAGTTACAAGAAAAAAATAATATGAAAAAAACAGACGAAGAGTTACAGAAAAATTACGAAAGATTTATTGCTATTATTAACAAATACTTTACAGGCGAAAGACTTGAGAAGTTATTGTTTATGTATTCGGAAGATGAATTGGGTGGAAATCTAATGGTTGCTCCTGCAAGTGGAAATAAAGGCTATCACAATTCTTATGATGGTGGATATATTGACCATATTTTTAATGTAACAAAAAACTGTCTTAAAGTAAAAGAATTATTTGCTTCTATGGGAGGTGAAATAGATTTTACAGATGAAGAATTAATATTCTCTGCCTTACATCACGATTTGGGTAAGTTGGGTACAAAGGAAGAATTGCATTATATTCCAAATGATAGTAAGTGGCACATTGAAAACAGAGGTGAGTTATATAAACGCAATAAAGCTAATTCATTTATGGCTTTTGCCGATAGAACTATTTTTACTTTACAATCGTATGGTATCAAAGTTACAGAGAAAGAATATTTAGGAATTAAATTAACTGATGGTATGTATGATGAAGATAATCAGAAGTATTTAAAGACATATTCGCCAGATGACAAGTTAAGGTCCAGCATTGGTTATATTCTACATTGGGCAGACCATATGAGTACAATTGCTGAACAATGCGAATTAAAACGAAGAGAGAACCAACCATTTGAATTTAAGGTAGGTACATTTTAATGTCAGTATATGTGACAATGTGTCATAGTTTAGTATATGGTATAGCAATTGATAATACTATGGTATAATTTATTTGTTTAACCTAAATAAAAATAATATGTTTGAATTATTACAAGAAATCAGTAGATTACAAAACACACCAACAACCGATAAATCTTCGGCAGTTCGTTTATCACAAAACGCTGTATATCAGTCAAAAGATGATGTACAATTAGAGATTGCATATTCAGTATTAGGATATGGACAAGAAGATGTTACAGTAGAAGCCAATAACAACATTTTAAAAGTAAAGGCTAAAAAAGAAGATGTTGAGAGTATCCAATCTAAATTAATTAAAGAGATTGATGATACAATTACAATCAACAAAGATTACGCTTTAGAAAAAGCAGAATGCTCAATCAAAAATGGTGTCCTTTTAATTGTTATTCCAAAGAAAGAGGATACATTAACAAAAAAACTACCAATAAAGTTGTTAAAGTAAAATTTGTTTCGTATATTTGTATTTAGAAGGGTAGATTTTCTACCCTTTTATTTTTTCTTATACTTATAATAAATAATGTTTTATGAAATACAGAGACCAAGTAAGAGAATTACTCACAAAAGTGGACGTTCGTACGGATTACTTAATGAAAATCGCAAAGGGTGCTACACAAGCTACCCAAAACGATGCAGTTAAGTTAATTGAAGAAATCGGTTATACCTCTCAAAAAATTAGAGAGCTAGTAGATTTGGAACACAACGAAAATCCCTATTAAGAAAAAATGAAACCATTTACTTTATTAGTTGGATTAGCCGCATTAGCAGTAGCTGGATGCGCAGCTTTCTTTTCAGTAACAGGGTTGGCATTATTATTTAGCGGAGCAAGTTTAGCAGTTATGGTGATGGGAACATCATTAGAGATTGCTAAACTCGTTTCTGCGTCCTACCTACATCAATATTGGCATACTACTAATAAATTATTACGATTTTATCTAGTTTCCTGTGTTCTTACATTGGTGGTAATTACATCTGCTGGTATTTTTGGGTTTTTATCCAACGCATACCAATCAACCTCTTTAAAAAGTGATGTGGTTAGTAGAGAGATAGGTGTATTTCAAAGTAAAATTACCCAAAATGAGCAACAAATTGGGCAACTTAACTCACAAATGGGTAATCTACAACAAAATTCAGGTACTTTGTTAGGTAGTGGTAAGGTAAACAATAGATTAATCCGTTCAATTGACAACAGAGATAGACAAATCAATAAATTATCCACTAAAATGGGTGTTTTAAATGACTCAATAGCAGTTTGGAACATAAAAATCAACGAAATTAAGAATAATAACCTAGATTTAGAGCGAGAAATCGGTGGATTTAAGTTTATTGCTGAAGCATTTGATTTACCAATCAATTCAGTTGTAAAATTCTTTATATTTTTACTAATTTTTGTGTTTGACCCAATGGCAGTAACACTTATCATTGCATTTAACACTGCTTTGCAAGAAGACAGAAAGAAAAAACCTAAAAAAATATTTGAAGAACCAACAATTGGTATATCTATCGAAGAGGATACTGACCAAATGGATAAAAACTATAAAATTTATGGTGACGAAGAAAAAAACGAAGAATTGGTAGAAAACACCATAGATACATTTGAAAATACAAACGAAACTGTCTCAATTACATCAAAAGCACCATACTATACTCAACCAGATTTTGATTGGGATAATAAAACACTATGGATAAACGATAGACACGCTATAAAGTATTGGATGCGCATGTATAATGGAAATCAAAAACAATTAGATAAATTTAAAGAAGAAGATTTTACAAAAAAAAGTTATTAGTATGAACCTATCTAAAATAAAAGAAATATTCAATGCCTACGCGGTTATGGTAGACCCAACATTGGAACAATCTAGAATTGCTGCAATTCGTTTAGAGACTTGTAATAGTTGTGAATTTATGAAAGAAATGGATGCAGGTATTACAACGATTAAATTTTGTGGTAAATGTGGATGTGCTTTAAAAGCTAAATCATTTGTACCAGAAAAAACTGGTTGTCCTGAAAATAAATGGGAAATATAATTAGGAATTGTAAAAAATTATTTGTATATTTAGGATTAGTTAAACTATAAACTATAAAATATGAATTTAGGTTACGCTTGTATCAATTTGACATTAGGAGAACAGATTCCTCGTATTACTACCAATCGTAGTATGATTAAAAAAACATTTACCGAACGTGGTATTGCTTATGCTTCCGAATTAGCATTAGAAAATGTGCGTGACCTATTTGAGATTATTAAATGGAATGTAAAGACTGGTATTAAAGTTTTTCGTATATCATCTGATATATTCCCGTGGGGTAGTGAATATAATTTAGAAGATTTACCAGATTTTACAAAAATATCAAATATACTTAAAGGTTGTGGTATTTATGCCAAACAAAATGGTTTACGCATTACATCTCACCCTGGTCCATTCAATGTATTAGTTTCACCAAACCCAAAAGTAGTCCAAAATACATTCATAGATTTAGAACTACATGGTAAAGTATTTGATTTATTAGGATTAGAATTATCACCCTACAATAAGATTAATATTCATTGTAATGGGGTGTACGGGGATAAACTATCTGCAATGGATAGATTTTGTGAGAACTTTATGAAACTCTCTGACAGTGTAAGGAAACGATTGACTGTGGAGAATGATGATAAGGCTAGTATGTACTCCGTAAAAGATTTAATGTATATTCATCACAAAATTGGTATTCCAATTGTATTCGATTATCACCACCACCAATTCTGTACTGGTGATTTAACAGAACAACAAGCTCTTATTCTTGCAGTATCTACTTGGAACAAATCAGGTGTTAAGCCAATTGTACATTATTCAGAAAGTAAATCGTTGCACGAAAACGATACAAAAATAAAACCACAAGCACATTCAGATTATATTACAAATCTACCAGATACCTACAACATTGATGTAGATGTTATGGTAGAAGCAAAAGCTAAAGAATTAGCTATCCTACCTTTTATTAACGAATTAACAATTAAACATGTCTCCACTAGAAGCAATTTACAACCAACGTTGTCATACTCCATCTGATATTAACGAACACTTACCAACATTAAAAAAATACGCAGAAGAATGCGAGCATATTACCGAAATGGGAGTCCGTTGGGTAGTATCTACATTTGCGTTTATGATGGGTAATCCAAAAACTTTAATTTGTTACGATTACGCAGATGCACCCGGTATTAATGTTGCATACGAATTGGCAGGAATGCATGGAATTGATTTTAAGTTTGAAAGAGCAGATACTCGTAATTTAACAATTGAGGAAACTGATTTTTTATTCATAGATACATTACATCACTATGACCAGTTAAAAATTGAGTTAGAGTTGCATGGTGATAAAGCAAGAAAGTATATTGGATTTCACGATACAACCTTATTTGAATCTGTTGGTGAAATATATACAAATGACCCAAATGCAGAAGATAGAGAAGAAGGTAAAGGATTGTGGAAAGCAATCGAAGAGTTTTTAGAAGTAAACCCACATTGGGAATTACACGAAAGATATACAAATAATAATGGTTTAACTATATTAAAGAGGAAATAATGAAAGTATTAATTACAGGTGTAGCTGGATTATTAGGTAGTAGATTAGCAGATTACATCATAGAAAATGTACCAGAAGCAGAAGTAGTAGGTATTGATGATTTGAGTGGTGGGTATAAAGAGAATATTAATCCAAAAATAACATTTTGGAATCAAGATATTGTAAATCACCCAATTGAAAATTGTTTTGAGGTATATAAGTTTGATTATGTGTTCCATTTAGCAGCTTATGCGGCTGAAGGATTATCACCATTTATCAGAAAATATAACTATGAAAACAATTTAGTTGCAACTGCTAAAATTGTAAATAATTGTATTAAGTACAATGTTAAAAGATTGGTATTTACATCTACTCTTGCAGTATATGGACATGGTGAAGGTGGAATATTTGATGAGAATCAACAACAAGCACCGATTGACCCGTATGGTGTAGCAAAGTATGGATGTGAAATGGATATTCAAATTGCAGGAGAACAACATGGTTTAGATTGGTGTATAATCCGCCCACATAATGTTTATGGTAGAAATCAAAACATTTGGGATAAGTATAGAAATGTTTTGGGTATTTGGATGTACCAACACTTAAACGGATTGCCAATGACTATATTTGGTGATGGAGAACAAACTAGAGCATTTAGTTGTATTGATGATATTATTGAACCACTATGGAAATCGGCTATCTTACCAGAAGCATCGAATCAAATTATCAATTTAGGTGGTGTAGAGGAATGGACAATTAACGATGCTTGTAAAGTATTACAAAAAGTAATCGGTGATGGTACAATCGAATACAAAGAAGGTAGACACGAAGTAAAACATGCTATTCCAACTTGGCAAAAATCAATTGATATATTAGGATTTGAACACAAAACCGAATTAGAAGATGGATTGAAAGATATGTGGGAGTGGGCTCAAAAACAACCTAAAAGAGAACAATTCGTTTGGGATTCGTATGAGATAGATAATGGTATTTACTCATTTTGGAAAAACTAAAAATATGTATTCAGTTGTAGCATTAACAATGTGGAAGTGTGAGAGATTTAAAGAAACTCTTGCTGAATTAGATAAACACCCATTAGTAGGTGAGATTATTCTAATAGATAATTCAGAAATGGATGTGGATTTAATAAAATTGAAGAAACTAAATCACATTAAAGAAGAAAAGAACACTTATATTAATCCAGCGTGGAATAAAGGTGTATCATTGGCTAAATATAATAAATTATTAGTATTAAACGATGATTTATGGTTTGATTGGGATATTTTATCTACATTAGAACCCCATATAACCGAAGATATAGCAATGATAGGTATGGCAGAGGAGAATTTTGATAACCCATCCGATGAGTTTGGTTTAGAACCCATAACCCATAGAAATGGTGGATTTGCTTGTGCTTTCTTTATACATAAGAATAGTTGGTTAAATATCCCATTTGAAATGAAATTATGGGGAGGAGATGACTGGTTATTTGTTAAAAATAGAAATGGTGGTAAGCAAAACTACAAAATTACAGGTTTTAAACTATTTGGTGAAGTTTCTGGTACATTGGAGAACGTAGATTTAACACCAACGCTAAATCCAATCAAACAAAACGATTTAAAATTAAAAGATTATTACAATCTATTTTAATATGAAAAAAATTGTATTTTTATATAGACAAGTAAGGGAAATGGGAGAATATTTTGTTCTAACCCAACCCAAAATAATGTTAGAAATGTATGGTTTAAATGTTGAAACACAACTATTACCTAATATAGATTTGAATACCATTAAAGATTCAATTGTGGTTTTTTGTAAAGAAATACACAAAGATGAATCAGATATACTACATAATAATAATAATTTAATTTATTTAGATATAGTAGACCTACTTGCACATTTGGGGCATGGTAATCAAAGTGAAAGACTTGATTATTATTTAAAAGAATGTAGTGTAGATAAAATAATATTTAGACAAAAATATATTGCGGATTTATATGGTAATTTTGGATATTATATCCCACACCACTATGATTTTAGATTAAATTTTATAAATGTACCTGCTAACGATTTTTCACAAAAGAAAATTTCATTCCCTTATACTGACCCCGGCGGTATAGCATTACACTCAACTTTTACTGATTTATTTGATGTAGTACCTATTAGTGCAGACATGGTTTTTAATTTTAGCCAAATAAAAAATGTAAATTTAGAATGTGTAAAAAATAATTTTTATTTTGGATTAAGAAAAAACACAAGTACAGATTATTGGTATAAACCTTGCACAAAAACTGCATCAGCTGCTGCATTAAATAGAAACATCATAACCAATACTGATAAATCATTAGATGATTTATTACCTCGCGATTATCCTTATTTTTTATTAGATGATAGTGATGAGGCATTTATTGAATTTTATCACTCTAAAATAGAAATACCAAATAAAGATGAATATAAATATGGGTTAGAATGTATGCGAAATGTAAAAGAAAAAACAAATATATTTAATCTATTTGAACTATATAAAAATTTATTTGAAGTATAACCCTACAAAACCCATTAATTATTTGGTGAAGTTTCTGGTACATTGGAGAATGCAGATTTAACACCAACACTAAATCCAATCAAACAAAACGATTTAAAATTAAAAGATTACTACAATTTATTTTAGTTATGAAAACATTAAACGAATTAATTGATGAGTTTGGTAGTGATAAGAATTTAAGTGGATACACTCCTACTTATATTGAATTGTTTGAATCTATTAGAGATAAAAATTTAAACCTATTAGAAATAGGAATTGGGACAATAATATCTGGTGCTCAAAGTTCTATGTCAAATACTAAAATCCAAAATTACAAACCAGGTGCTTCTTTGCGTGTTTGGAAAACATATTTCCCTAATGCACTTATATATGGCGGAGATATTCAAGAGGATACACAATTTACAGAGGATAGAATCCAAACATTTTTATTTGATTCTACAAATAAAGAACAATGTGATACTACCTTAAAAGATATGGAATTTGATATTATAATTGATGATGGTTGGCACAAATGGGAAGCACAAAAAGATACAATAACCAATTTGTTTAGTAGAGTTAAGGTAGGTGGGTATTATATTATAGAAGATATTGAACAAGGTGGTGGTAGTGCTTTATTCAATGATGAGTTTGAAAATCTTAAAAAAATAGTGGAAAACAATGATATAAAATCAAATTTTGCTAAAAATCTTATCGTAATCCATAAAACCCATATGATAAAATTAATTATATTAGATGTTGATGGTGTAATGACTGATGGTAAAAAATACTATGGTATAAATGGTATGCCATTTGCTAAAACATTTGCAGATAAAGATTGGACATCTATAAAACGATTCAAAGCATTGGGTATTCCAGTTATATTCCTAACAGGAGATGCTAACATAAACGAAGAAATTGGTAAAAACCGAAATATTCCAACTTATTTAAGTAGAGGTAAAGAAAAGGCAGATTTTATACCAGAATTTGAAAAGATATACAATTGTACTGCCGATGATATGCTTTATGTAGGTGATGATTTGTTTGATTTGGGTATAATGCGTAAAGTTGGATATGCCTTTTCTACAAAAGATGCTCCTTTGATGGTTAAAGATGAATGTATAACTTTACCAAAAAATGGTGGAGATAATGTAATTTTATCATTATTTGAGTTTTGCGAACAACATAAAATGGTTGAAATTGTAGAATTTGATGAAATAATGGGGAAAATAAACGAATTAGATAAAAAAGAAGTGTTTTAATATGGTAGATGTAGCATTATATGGTAATCTTACCAAAGATATAATCTTTAATGGGTTTGAGCAAACTACATCCATAGGTTCAATTGGAAATGTGTGGGATGCGTTAGTTAAACTAAACCAAAAATTAACAATACATATTGAACCAACAACAATTGGTACTGCACTAATCTATGTGGATACGGATAATAATACGCGCGTATCCAAACCTAATTTATATCTAAAAGTAAATCAACCAAAAGTAGTAGAAGCAAAGTGGAGTCATATTCTATATCTAAATCATATTAAAGATTTAGAGTTTCTAAAATCTATACAAAATTCAATCATATCAGCGGATGTTGCCGGCAAGGGAAAATTTGATTTGGATATACTTACTTATATAGATTATCTATTCATTTCAGATGAAGATATTATTGATTTAGATATTCTATTGGATAAAATAAAAGGTTGTGTTATATTACATAGTAATTCAGGTAGTACAATTTACAAAAAGGATGGTACTACAATAATAACAAACCACAAAACAATAGATGGAGTAAATGTATTAGGTGCGGGTGATTACTTTGCATCGGTATTTATAAATTCTATGTTACAACTAAATGATATAGAATTATCAATTAAAGTAGCACATAACAAAACAATTAGTTTTTTGAAAGATAAAGTATGAAACCAATACTATTAGTACCCATTGCAGGAAAAGGACAAAGATTTGTGGATGATGGTTTCCACATGCCAAAACCACTTATTATGGTGGATGATAAACACATTATTGATTGGTCATTTTTATCAATCAATAAAGATGAATACGATATTGTATTCGTTGTTCGTAAAGAGCACATTTATAATTTTGGTATGGATACTATTTTAAGAAACAAATTTGGTGAGGATATTAAAATAGTTGAAACGGATAAAATAACAAGTGGTACGGTTGCATCTTGTTTATTAGCAAAAGATTTTATCAATAACGAACAAGAATTGGTTATCTACACATTAGATGTTCATTTTCAAAACAAATTTAGTATAAATGATGTTGATAAAGAATCTGATGGATTTATTTTAACATTTAAGGCAAACAATCCAGCATACTCATACGCGGAGTTAGATGATAATGGATTGGTATTAAGAACGGCTGAAAAGGAAGTGATAAGTGAAAACGCAGCAGTTGGCATTTACTATTTCAAAGAGGGTAGTACATTTGTAAAGTATGCAGAGGAAATGGTTGATAAAAACTTACGAACTAATAATGAGTTCTATGTCTGTCCTTTGTATAACCTAATGATTAAAGATGGGTTAAAGGTTAGAACTAAACAAGTTGAAAAGATGTATCTAATGGGTACACCAACTGAACTAAACTTTTTCAAAAATCACGTCAACAAAAAATTTGGTGAAAAACCAATAGCACTTTGTTCAGACCATTCTGGTTTTGAATTGAAAGAAATAACAAAACAAATATTGGATGAAAAGGGATTAAAGTATATTGATTTTGGAACTTATGTAAAGAAAGATTGTGATTACAATGATTATGTAAAATCAGTTGCTCAATTTATTCAAGACAAATATTGTGATTTTGGATTTGTATTTTGTAGAAGTGGGCAGGGTGTGAATATGGCAGCTAATAAACAAAAAGGTATTCGTTCATCTTTAATTTCAGATGAGTGGACAGCAGAGATGGCAGTTAGACACGGGTGTTCCAATGTATTCGCATTTTCAGAAAAGAATATAGATAAAGATTTAATGGAAAAGTGCATTGATAAAATACAACACAATACATTTGATGGTGGTAGACATATAAATAGAGTTCAGAGATTAAATGAAAATTGATAATATAAAAAATTTTAAGCGAGGTTGGTTGGTTGGAAATTTCCAACCATCTTTGTTTGAAACGCAAACTAATGATGTTGGTGTTTTGTTTCTAAAATCAGGCGAAAGTGGAGATGGGCACTACCACTTAAACCATACGGAATACAATATAGTTTTATCAGGTAAAGCAGTTGTAGATGAAAACGAATTGGTTAGTGGTGATATATTTGTATATGAAAGAGGTGATAAGAGTTATGTTACTTATTTAGAAGATACAATTTTATTGGTAATTAAAGACCCAGCAACTAAAAACGATAAACATTATGATACTAATATCTCATAGAGGAAACCTAATGGGTAGAATGCCCAACAACGAAAATCACCCAAAGTATATTGATGAAACAATAAATGCTGGATTTGATGTGGAAATTGATATGTGGTGGGTAGATG
>Ga0209596_1001094_pt1 | contig 24012 bp, 13 predicted proteins | sample M_130807_MF_Meta_FD_187314 | JGI IMG/M metagenome (GOLD analysis project Ga0209596, IMG submission 187314) | Freshwater microbial communities from Lake Montjoie, Canada to study carbon cycling - M_130807_MF_MetaG (SPAdes) (version 2) | ecosystem: Environmental > Aquatic > Freshwater > Lake...
ATGGGGTTCGCCGCGCGCTTCGTCTCGGGGTATCTGATCCAGCTCAAGCCCGACGTGAAGGCGCTCGACGGCCCGAGCGGCACCGAGGTGGATTTCACCGATCTGCACGCGTGGTGCGAAGTGTATCTGCCCGGCGCGGGCTGGATCGGATTTGATCCGACGTCCGGTCTGCTCGCGGGCGAGGGGCACATCCCGCTGAGCTGCACGCCGGAGCCGTCGAGCGCAGCGCCGGTGTCCGGCGCGGTGGACCAGTGCGAGTCGAAGTTGATCCACGAGATGAGCATCACGCGCATCTACGAGTCGCCGCGCGTCACGAAGCCTTACACCGAGGAGCAGTGGGCCGGGATCGAGAAGCTCGGCCACGCCATTGATGCCGACCTTGTGAAGCACGACGTGCGTCTCACGATGGGCGGCGAGCCGACGTTCATCTCGATTGATGATCCCGAGGGGCCCGAGTGGAATTTCTCCGCGACGTCTCCGAAAAAGCGCGTCCTTTCCGACACGCTGCTCAAGCGGCTGCGCGGGAAATTTGCGCCCGCGTCGCTCGTGCATTACGGCCAGGGCAAGTGGTATCCGGGCGAGTCGCTGCCGCGCTGGGCATTTGGCTGCTACTGGCGCAAGGACGGTATGCCGATCTGGCAGAAGGACGAACTCATCGCGCAGGAAGGCGCGGACTACAGCCACACGCGCGATCACTCCGCGCAGTTCATCACAGCGCTGTCCGAGCGGATTGGTGCGGACCCGAAATGGATCCTGCCGGGATTCGAGGATCCATTTTACCATGTGTGGAAGGAGCGGAAGCTGCCGACGAATGTGGACCCGCACGCCGCTGATTTGAAGAAGGAGGAGGAGCGTGTGCGGCTCGCGAAGATTCTGGAGCAGGGGCTCGACAGCGTCGTCGGCCACGTGCTGCCGATTCAGCGCGGGTGGAAAGGCCACGCGCCGGTCTGGGTGAGCGGGCCGTGGTTCTTGCGTTCCGAGCGGCTGTATCTCGCGCCCGGCGATTCGCCGATGGGCCTGCGCCTGCCGCTCGATTCGCTGCCGTGGGTGAAGGAATCCGACTATCCTTACATCAACGAACTCGATCCGACCGCCGAGCGTCCGCCGCTGCCCTCGCCGCAGGAATTTCGCCAGCGATACCTGCGCGCCGACACGCCCGAGCGCCGCAAGGCCGCTGCGCTGCGCCGTGGAAAACTCACCAAGGAGGAGGCGGAAAAGGAGGCGTTGCGCGCAGACCCGACGCGCGTGCCGCAGCCGGGCGAATCCGCCGCGTGGATCGTCCGCACCGCGCTGTGCGTCGAGCCGCGCGAGGGGAAACTGCACGTCTTCATGCCGCCCGTTGCGACGCTCGAAGATTACCTCGAACTCGTTGCCGCCATCGAGGACACCGCTGCGCAACTCAATACGCCCGTAGCCATCGAAGGCTACACGCCGCCGCGCGATCCACGGCTGAACGTACTCAAGGTCACGCCCGATCCCGGCGTGATCGAGGTGAACCTGCACCCGAGCAAGTCGTGGGACGAACTCGTGGACCGCACGACCGTGCTCTACGAGGAAGCGCGCCAGACGCGGCTCGGCACTGAGAAGTTCATGGTGGACGGACGCCACACCGGCACCGGCGGCGGCAACCACATCCTCATCGGCGCGGAGACGCCGATTGATTCGCCGGTGCTGCGTCGGCCCGATTTGCTGCGCTCGCTCATCGCGTATTGGCAAAATCACCCGTCGCTGAGCTGGCTTTTCAGCGGCCTCTTCGTCGGCCCGACTTCGCAGGCACCGCGCGTGGATGAATCGCGCAACGACTCAATCTACGAACTCGAGGTCGCGTTCAACGAACTGGATCGTCAGCTCGCACTTGGCGCAAAGCGCGACCCGGAACACACGCCCGCGTGGCTCACCGATCGGCTGTTCCGCAACCTGCTCACGGATGCCAGCGGCAACACGCACCGCGCCGAGTTCAGCATAGACAAACTCTATTCGCCCGACGGCTCCGCGGGCCGGCTCGGTCTCGTGGAAATGCGCGCGTTTGAAATGCCGCCGCACGCCCGCATGAGCCTCGCGCAGCATCTTCTCCTGCGCGGACTCGTCGCGAAATTCTGGCGGCATCCGTACACGAACGATCTCGTGCGCTGGGGTACGGACATCCACGACCGCTGGATGCTCCCGCACTTCTGCGAGACGGATTTTGCGGACGTGATCCACGATCTGCGCGACGCCGGTTTCGCATTCGAGGCCGACTGGTTTGCGCCGCATTTCGAATTCCGCTTCCCGCGCATCGGTGATTTTGCACAGCGCGATGTGCATGTGGAACTTCGCACCGCGCTCGAGCCGTGGCACGTGCTCGGCGAGGAAGGCGCGGCGGGCGGCGCAGTGCGCTATGTGGACAGTTCGCTCGAACGCATGCAGGTGAAAGCACGCGGCCTTAGCGGAGACCGTTTCGCGCTCACGGTGAACGGCCGCCGCATCCCGATGCACTCGACTGGCGTGAATGGCGAGGCCGTCGCGGGTGTCCGCTACCGCGCGTGGCAGCCGCCGAATTGTTTGCAGCCGACCATCGGCGTCCACGCGCCGCTTGTGTTCGATCTTTACGACACTTGGAACCAGCGTTCGCTCGGCGGCTGCACGTATCACGTTGCGCACCCCGGTGGTCGCAGCTACGACACTTTCCCTGTGAACAGCTACGAAGCCGAGAGCCGCCGACTTTCCCGATTTGTGGTGCAAGGTGCGACGCAGGAAAAATTCATCGTGCCGCCCGCGCAGTTGAACCCGGACTTCCCGTTCACGCTCGACCTGCGCCATGCCTGACAGCGCGCCGACGAACATCGCCCGCGCCGGAAATCCGCCGGACGGCCAGCGGCGTGGCGGGCTGTTTGCCGACTACGCGCATATCGCCGGGGTGTTCGATGAAATGCGCGCGCCGAATGGCGAGGCGCGTCCGCATTTCGGGACACTGCTTTCGGAACTCGATGCGCTCGGCCACGGGGAAATCGCGCGGCGTCGCGACGCGTGCGAGCAGATCATCCACGAGCAGGGAATCACCTACACGGTCTATGGCGACGCGAGCGGCGCGGAGAACCCGTGGAGGCTCGATCCGATCCCGCTCGTCATCTCGCAGGAGGAATGGCGCGGCGTGGAAAAGGCGCTCACGCAGCGTGCGACGCTGATTAACCGCATCCTCGCCGACTGCTACGGCAAGCAGGATCTCATCCGCACCGCATGGCTTCCGCCAGCGCTCGTCTTTGCGCAGCCGGATTTTTTGCGTCCGGTCCACGAGATCAGCCCGCCGGACGGCACGTTCCTCCATTTCTATGCGGCGGACCTCGCGCGTTCGCCGGATGGCCGCTGGTGGGTGATTTCGGATCGCACGCAGATCCCGACCGGCGCGGGTTACGCGCTAGCAAACCGGCTCGTGACGTCGCGCATTTTTCCCGAGGCATTCCGAAGCTGCCGCGTGCAGCGGCTTGCGGGATTTTTCCGCGAGATGCAGGAGTCGCTCGCGCGGCTCGGCTCACGGAAGACGGACAGTCCCCGCGTCGTCGTGCTCACGCCGGGTGCGTTCAATGAGACGTATTTCGAGCAGGCCTACCTCGCGCGCTATCTCGGCTACACGCTCGTGGAGGGGCAGGATCTCACGGTGCGCGACGACCGTGTCTATTTGAAAACCATCGGCGGGCTCGAGCCCGTGGATGTGATCGTGCGGCGCGTGGACGACGACTTCTGCGATCCGCTGGAGCTGCGCAATGACTCGATGCTCGGCGTGCCGGGACTCGTCGAGGCGGTGCGCGCGGGAAATGTCGCCGTGGCAAATGCGCTCGGCAGCGGGCTGCTGCAGAGCCCCGCGTTCAAGTCGTTTCTCCCCGGACTTTGCCGCCATGTGCTCGGCGAAAAATTGCTCATGCCATCCGTGGCGACATGGTGGTGCGGGCAGAAGGCCGCGGAGAATTACGTGCTGTCGCATCTCGACGAACTCACCGTGAAGCCCGCGTTCCGATCGCAGCGCAATGTCGGATCGGAAGCGCTCTCGAACGACGAACTGCGCGCGCGAATCCGCTTCCAGCCGCACCTCTGGGTCGCGCAGGAAAAGGTCCAGCTTTCCACCGCGCCCTCGTGGGAACGCAGCGGGCTCGTCGCGAAGCGCACGGTCGTGCGCGTGTACCTCGTCGCGACGCCGGAGGGCTACAAGGTGATGCCCGGCGGCCTTGCGCGCACGGCATTCGGAGGCGATGCGCGGCTGATCTCCATGCAGCACGGTGGCGCGAGCAAGGACGCGTGGGTGCTCAGCGACCGGCCGGTCGAGGAAGTTACGCTGCTGCAGGGCGGGGGACGCAACGTCGAACTGCGCCGCACCGGCAACAATCTGCCGTCGCGGCTTGCGGATAATTTCTGCTGGCTTGGCCGCTACGCCGAGCGGCTCGATGCGACTGCGCGCCTGCTGCGGAGCACGCTCATCCGTTTCAATCCCGAGCGCAGCGGCGGGCACATGCCGCATGTGTTGCCATTCCTCCAGGTGCTTGCGAGGCAGGGCCAGTTCAGCCTGAAGGAGACGGACCACGCGCGGAATGCCGAGGCGCTGGAGGCGGAACTTCTCGCGATGATTTTTGATCCCACACGTTCGGACAGCCTGAGCCACTTCGCCGGGCGTGTGCAGCGGCTTGCGATGGCCGTGCGGGACCGCACTTCCAACGACGTGTGGCGTGTGCTCAGCCAGTTCGACGAATGCCTCGCGCCGCCGGGCAGTGGCCGCCCGATGCTTGCCGCGGACGCGATCCCGGTGCTGAACCGGCTGCTGCTGCTCATCGCATCATTTTACGGCCTCGCCCGTGAAAATATGACGCGCGCGCAGGGCTGGCGTTTCATTGACATCGGCCAGCGCATCGAGCGTTCGCTGTATCTCTGCTCGCTGCTCGACTGCGCGCTGCGCTCGCCCGAGGCGGACAATCCCAGCGTGCTCGAGGCCGTGCTCGAATACGCCGACAGCACGCTCACGTACCGTTCGCGGTACTCGCTCGTTCCGAACATCGACGCCGTGTATGACCTCGTGCTCCTCGACGGCACGAACCCGCGTTCGCTGCTCTTCCAACTGCTCCAGCTCGAAAAACATTTCGACCGTCTGCCGCAGGAAAGGCGGACCGCGCTGCCGAGTCCCGGCCAGCGCGAACTGATCAAGACGGTCGCCCGTGTGCGCCTGCTCGATCCGCGCGAACTTTTCCACGCGAAAGGCCCGTGGCACGACGGCGAGACGGGGCGCGTGATCCGCGAGGTCGAGGCCAGCCTGCCGCGGCTCTCGGATGCGATTGCGGTGAATTATTTCGCGCACTCCGCCATCTCACGCGCGGGCAACTGACGACGGCCATGGACTACCGCATCACGCACCGCACGATTTACGAATACAGCGAGGCCGTCACCGTCTCGCACCACGCCGCGCGACTGCTGCCGATGACCAGCGCGACGCAGCAGGTCTCGCGGAGTTCGCTCAGCGTCCTGCCGCAGCCTGCGGTGCGGAAGGAGAGCCGCGATTATTTTGGAAATGCCGTGTGCTCGTTTGCGATTCAGGAAATCCACCGGCGCTTCGAGGTCGTCGCGCGCAGCAATGTCACCGTGAATGTCACCACTGCGCCCGTGCTTGCGCTCTCGCCGCCGTGGGAAAAAGTCGTCGCGAGCTTCCGTGATCCCGTCTCGCCGGCGGATGTCGCGCCGTATGAATTCTGCATGGAGTCGCCGTACGTCCGGCTCATGCCCGAATACGCGGATTACGCGCGCACGAGCTTTCCGCAGGGCGCGCCTTTGCTCACCGGTGCGTGCGACATCATGCGCCGCATCCGCTCGGACTTCCGCTACGACAGGGTCGCCACCACGGTCGCGACGCCGATCGAGGAAGTGTGGGAGCGCCGTCGCGGCGTGTGCCAGGATTTCGCGCACACGGCCATCGCGTGCCTGCGCTCGCTCGGGCTGCCTGCACGGTACGTCAGCGGCTACCTGCGCACGCATCCCGCGCCGGGCAGGCCGAGGCTCGTCGGCGCGGATGCATCACATGCGTGGTTCTCGGTGTTTTGCCCGGTGAATGGATGGGTGGATTTTGATCCGACGAATGCCATCATGCCGTCCGGTGAACACATCACCATCGCCATCGGACGCGACTTCAGCGACGTGAGCCCGCTGAGTGGAATCCTCACCGGCGGCGGCGAGCATGAGGTGCGCGTGTCGGTGGATGTCGAGCCGATGGGGTGATGCGCGTCCGTCCTCATCCGAATCCCTTGACCATGATGCGGGCTTCATCCCAAGCCCCGCGCTTGTCTGCTGAGCCGGAACGTGGAAAGTTTTTTGCAATCGCCGCGTGAAGTCTGCGCTGCGTATCGTGAGCGCGACTGCGCCGGACGTCCCATGAAAATAAACTGCACACGCATTTTTGCCGCATCATCCCTCGCGCTTGCCGTGCTCATCGCGGGAGGAATTCTCCGCGCGCAGAATCCGCGTGCTGCGAAGCCGAAGATTCCCGTCGCGACGGTCCTGCCCGCGCCGCAGAACTTGGGGAAGAAGGAAAAGCATCACAAGCATGCGGATGCGTTTTTTGCCGGGCCGGTTGTCCATCTGGAGTTCACTTTCAAGCCTTCTGATTGGGAGGACTTGAAGAAGGACAACCGGCGCTATGCGGAGTGCACGATGATCGAGACGGCGACGGACGGGAAGAAGACGGAATACAAGCATGTCGCCGTGAAGCTGAAGGGAGCGGCGGGGAGCACGCAGGGGCCGGACCAGAAGCCGGGGCTGACGGTGAGCCTCGACAAGTTCAAGGGCAGCGAGCGCTTCCACGGGATGGAAAAATTCCACCTAAATAACGGCGCGCAGGACGGGAGCCTGCTGAATGAATTCATCGGCGGTGAGATGTCGCGCGCGGCGGGTGTGCCGGCCTCGCGTTGCACGCATGTGGTCGTGAAATGGAACGGGCGCGACACGGGCCTCTACCTTTTCAAGGAAAGCTTCACGAAGGACTTCCTCAGCTACTTTTACGAGAAGACGGACGGCTCGCTCTACGACGGGCATTTTATCGCGGAGATTGATGGCGACCTGGAGAAGCAGCAGGGCGGCGACAAGTCGGACAAGCGCGACCTGAAGGAACTCGCCGCGGCATGCAAGGAGGGCGACCCGAAGGTGCGCTGGCAGAAACTCGCAGAGCGGCTCGACTTGAACGAATACCTCCGCTGTCTCGCGATGGAGATCATCCTCACGCATTGGGACGGCTACAATTTCAACCGGAACAACTACCGCGTCTATTTCGACCCGAAGAGCGGCAAGGCGAGTTTTTTCATCCACGGAATAGACCAGATCTATGGCGAGCCAAACTGGCCCCTCGTGCGCGATCCCGGCTCGCTCGTGGGGCAGGCCGTGTGGAGCAATCCCGACTGGAAGGCGCACTACTCGAAGGTCGTGAAGGCGATTTACGAAAATGTGCTGAAGCCGGTGGATTGGGAGGCGCGCATTTCCGCGCAGGGGCAGAAAATCATGGAGGGGCTCGCGCGGGCGAACCCGCAATGGGCGAAGGATTATCAGGGGCAGATCGGCGGTGCGCGGGGGCGTGTCGCGGCGCGGCTCGCTTCGATCGGAAAGCAACTCGGCGACATGCCGAAGCCGATCGAGTGGGTGAACAATGCCTACAAGCTTGGTCCCAAGCAGTGGAACGCGCAGGGCGGCGGCGTACTCGCCGAGCAGAATGTAGATGGCAAGCCGTGCCTGCACATCCGCGCGGACAATGCGGCGGCTGCATCGTGGCGGCGCAGCGTCGCGCTCGAACCGGGGCGGTATCGCTTCGAGGCGATGGTGAAGTGCGCGGGTGTTGAGGGTGGCGATGCGAGCGGCGACGGTGCGGGGCTGCGGATCAGCGGAGGCACGCGCAAGGGCGTGAACGGACTCACGGGCAATGCGGCGTGGCAGAAGATCGCGTTTGAATTCGACGGCGGCGGAGAGGCGATCCTCGTCGTCGAGGTTCGCGCGGCAAAGGGCGAGGCGTGGTTCCAGACCGAGAGCCTGCAGATCGTGCGGGTGAAGTAGCTCGCCAGCCTCCCCATGAATCCCCGCATCCTGAAATTCGGACTGCGCTTTGGCTTCTGGCTGCTCGGCGCGATTTTCGGCGCGGGTGTTGTGGAGCTGTTGTGGGCGCAGCGGTAGGTGGACAGCGGCAGCCTGCGTGCCCTTGTCGAATGCCTCGCCATACTTCTGCTGGCAGTCGGGCGCTGCGACGGCGGCGAAGCAGCATCCCTGCCCCGAGGCACGCTCCGTCGAAGAGCACGCCCATGGTCCCGGGTTCGGGGGCGACGGCTTCCAATAAGATGTCGTTGGCATCCGCACCCGTAACCACGGACAGGACGAAATCTCGCCCCCCTGGAACCTGTGCAGTCTTTCCGGAATGTCGAGATGCGCGCGCTCTCAATGACCTTGAAATTGGATCTCTGCGCGTGTGACCGTTTCATTTCATGCCGACCACGGATGCATCCAAAGGATTCAAGCCATGGCCGAAGATGACGATCCAAAAATGGAAGTTCCGAAGCAGGCAGCGGTGAAGTCATGGATCCAAGCGGTTGGATAGGCGCGCCGCGCCAAACGGCCGCGTTACTTTGTGGCGGGTTTTGGATGCGTGGGCCGTGGGGTTTCTGTCACCGCACGGATGAGCCCGCTTTCTCCCTGAAATTGCGCTTTACTCGATGCTCGCAGGGGTTAAAGTGTGGAGCATGAACCCCGTCCAAAATACCCCGACCATGGTCACCCCGAATCTCATCACCAGGCGCTCGTGTCTCAAAGGCATCTCGCTGGGCGCCGGGGCTGTTATCCTTCAGCCGTTTCTAAATTCGCTGGCGGACCAGGCCGCGGGCAAAGCGGCGCCCGGACGCATCATCTTCATGCTGGAGAGCAACGGACTGTATCCGCGGCACGTCCAGCCGAAGGGCGTTGAGGAACCGCGCGGAGGTGTGGTACAGTTGATCGACCGCCGGCTGGCGGATTTGGAACTGCCCGATCCGATTTCTTCGCTGGCGCCGTTCAAGGATCGGATGGCGATCATCCAGAATCTTTCGCACCGGGTGGCCGGGGGCGGCGACCACGGCAAGGCGTACGGAGGCTTGGGGTGCTATCACTGGCGCAAGGGGCCCGCGGGGCAGACCATTGACCATGCGCTGGCCACGGCGCAGCCAAACATCATTCCGGTCGTCGGCCTGGGCATCTCGCCGTCGGCGGAGGCAATTTTCGTCAACAGCGTGTCGGCCAGCGGTCCGAAGCGGACCACGCCCATCGTGTGCCAGCCGGACCTCGCGTTCCAGTCGCTCTTTGGCAGCGTGGCGCAAGGGAACGCCGGGAAGCTTTTCCAATCGCGGAACATGCTGCTGGATTGGATCCGGTCGGACATCAGCCGGGTGCGCCGCGAACTGCCCTCGATGGATCGCGAGAAGCTCGACATCTATCTCGACACGTTCGAGCAGATGCGGAGCCGCCAGGACAAGATTGCGACGCTGAAGAACCTGAAGGCCAATGTGCCCGCGCTTGACAAGTTCAACAGCAAGATGACCACGCAGCGTTTCGAGGCGCAGTGTGCGATTGCGGTCGCGTCGCTCGCCTCGGGATTGACCAATGTGGTGACCATCGACGCGGCCTGCGGCGTGGGGGCTTACCATACGTGGAAGGAACTGGGCGTGACGCTCGATGGCCATGCGATCGGTCACAAGGACGGTCCGGATGAATTCTCGGTTCCGATCCGCAAATTCCACGCACAGAGGGTCGCGGACCTTGCGAAGCGGCTGGACTCGATCAAGGAGGGGAACGGGACGATGCTCGACAACACCCTCATCGTATGGATGAGCGATTCGGGCGAGGCGCACCATGGCTTCTGCATGCAGTGGCCGGTGGTGCTCGTCGGAAACATGGGCGGACGGCTGAAAACCGCCGGGCGCTTCCTGCAGTTCCCACAGTACAAGGCCGCCGGGCATCGCACGATCACGAACTTCTATCTCGCGCTCCTACATGCCGTGGGCGACAAGCGCGCGAAGTTCGGGGAGCCCGATAACGAGCTGAAGGACTTCGACATGTCCGGCCCGCTTGCCGAGATCCTCGCGTAGCGAACTGGGCGGTTCGATTCGGATTGTTGCTGACAAGCCGTTGGGGAAGGTGATCCTCCCATCGGCTTCCAGATTTCATCCCAGACCCCTTTACCTCAAGAATCCCGATGCGAACCACTGTTTCCGCCTTCTGCCTCCTCATTGCCACCATCATCTGCGCCCACTGCGTCCACGCCGGCAATCAGCCCGGAAACGCGGTGAAGGTGATCGACGGGGACACGATCATGGCCGTCGGCGTTGACGCGAGTGGAAAGGAGAGCGGCAAGCCGGGGACGATGGGTATCCGGGGCATCGCGGCCCCGGCCCTTGATCAACCTTTTGGCAGGCAGGCGCAAGATCGGCTCAAAGAGCTTGTCGAAGGCAAGGGCGTATCCTGGAACGGCCCCGTGCCACGCGCACACAAGGAGGGGATCGCGGTATTTTTCCGGGCCGCGAACGGCGACTCCCTCGCAAAACTGATGCTCTCGGAGGGGTTGGCCTGGGTGGTCGAGGCCGAACTGGAGGACAAGCATGCGAAACCTTCAGACGTCAGGAAGTTGGTCCCCGATGCCGCGGCGTGGATTTCAGCCGAACGCGAGGCTCGCGAAGCAAAACGCGGGCTTTGGGCGGACAAGGAACCGGTGGCGCCCTGGGAGTGGAGGGCCAGGATGAAGGAGATTAAGAACAGCCTCGGCATGCGGCTCGTGTATATTCCCCCGGGCAAGTTCCTGATGGGCTCTCCGCAGAACGAGCCGGGTCGCGAGGCATCCGAGTTGCAGCACGAGGTGGAAATCACGAAGGGCTTCTACCTCGGAGCGACCGAAGTCACGGTGGGTCAGTTCAAGCAGTTCGTCGCCGATACGAATTACCGGACCTCCGGTGAAATCGACGGCAAGGGCGGATGGGGATCCAATCCGGACGGAGGCGGGATCGTAATGGGCGCGCAATACACATGGAAGAGCCCCGGCTTCCAGCAAACCGACGACCATCCCGTAGTGGTCGTCAGTTGGACTGATGCCAGTGAGTTCTGCCGCTGGCTTGCGAAGAAGGAAAACAAGGAATATCGCCTGCCGACCGAGGCGGAATGGGAGTACGCATGTCGCGCGGGAACAAAGACCGCCTATTCGAGTGGCGATACTCCCGAAGGGCTGGCGGCGATCGGCATCAACGTGAAGGACGGCCACCGTTTCACGGCACCAGTGGGGGGATTCCAGAAGAACGGATTCGGCCTTTACAACATGCACGGAAACGTCTGGGAGTGGTGCCAGGACTGGTACGATCCGAAAGGCTACACGGCCGGAAGGCAAACCGACCCGACCGGACCCGCCACGGGAACGGCCAAGGTGCAGCGTGGCGGCGGCTGGTCGAGCGGACCAAGCCGTTGGCGGTCCGCCGCCCGGATCGGACGCGACTCCGTGGCCTACCGTGGTTGCTACCAGGGCTTCCGGGTGGCCTCGTCCAACCGCGCGCCATGAAAGCGCAGGGGTCGGCGACTCGTCCAGCGTGGCTGCGGCGGGCGCGATAGCAAATTCTTGGCAGTCAATCGCCCGATTCCGGCGGGCGTTTCCGGAGGGGTTCCTCCCGGTGCGCCGGTGTCTTTCCGGAATTGCAGGGTTGCGTCTGATTGCGAGCGGGAAGGGTGCGAAGCCGGCGGGCTCCGCGGCGCCATGTGGGTGCAGCGTGCGTGCAGCGATGCTAAACGAGGAACCGGGATTGAAGTGCCCGCGAATGACGCGAAGGGCCACGACATCAAAGGAACTGGTATGCCGCCGCCGAATTTCTTGGACACGGGATAGGGCAACCCAAACACGATGAACCCTGCGTCCAATACCAACCCGTTCCCCACCCACGAAACCCTTCCGGCCCCGCCTGCGGCGGCGCAGGGAGGGCGTAGCCCGACCGAAGCCGCCGCAGGCGAGGCCAAAGACACCGCACCGCTCGCCCGCTGTTTTTCCATTGAAAGTTGGACGTTGGACGTTGGACGTTCGCTCCCATGACCGTCCTCAACATCGCGACCCAAGTCCCCTTCACCACCACGGACGGCTCCACCATCCGCAGCATCCTCGACCGCACGAATGCGCCTGTGAAAAACCAGTCCCTCGCCGAAGCCACCATCCCCGCCGGCTGCGCGACCCAGCGGCACCACCACCGGCTCAGCGAGGAATTCTACTTCATCCTCGAAGGCCGCGGCTCCATGGAGATGGACGGCGAACTCCGCGACGTCACCCCCGGCGACGCCATCCTCATCCCGCCCGGCGCATGGCACACCATCACCGCCCGCGAAACGCTCCGGTTCCTCTGCTGCTGCGCCCCGCCCTACAGCCATGAGGACACATACTTCGAGTGAACGCGTTTCGCCTGCTGATTGGTTGTGATTCAAAGCGGCTCCACGGCAACTAAGGCCAAGGGCCTGAAACAAACCGGTCCAGGGCAAGCGACGCAGGAGCGCCGCCCTGGGATCGCCCGTGCAAACGCTCACAAGCCCCAACCGGGCACGACTAAGTCCGACAGGCTGCTAGCGATGTATTCATTGCTCGGCTTTGATAAAATAATTTGTTGCGTGTATTTTTACGGAGGCCGTGGCTTTTGATCTGGACGATGGCGCAAATTGTTGCTGAGTTCCTGAAAATTGTCATGAATTGGTCAGCTCCCCAGCGGCACGTGGTTTGAGTCTCTTATGGGTATCCTCGCGCCAACATTCATTCTGTTCGATTGCGTCACAGGAGAGAATCGCCCGGTGGACAAGACGCCGTTCAAGATCGGCAGCGGCTCTGACTGCGACTGGCGAATTGACGATCCTTCTGTGGCCGCAGAACATTGCGTCATCCAGCGAAAGGGAAGCGCGTTCTACCTGCTCGCATTAAATGGCACCGGAGCCGTACTTTGCGATGGCGTCGAGAGTAAAGGCGGTGAACTGGAATACGACACGGATCACACTTTGGTAATTGGCCGTCACCTGTTCGCGTTGCATGGCTCAAGCGATGCGCAAAAATGGCTGCATGGAATGAGCCACTCAGAGTGGTTCATTTACGACAAGGGTTTGGAGAAAAAGTTCGGCCCGGTCGCCTTCTCTGTTCTGGGAAATGCCTTGGAGCGCCGTTCAAACGGCGTTCAAAACATCATTCTGCTCTGCCGCGGATTGAGCAGCATGGGATTTTACGCCGAACAAGTGCTGCCTTATCTTCCGCGGCCCGTCTCGGCGGGGGTAGAAAAGCCTGTGTCGTCGCAAACGATGGCGGAACCGACGAAGATCAACATCGAGTATGGTGAGTTCACATGCCCGGTCTGCTGGCTCAAATTTGATCGTGGCGATGTCATGAACATCGCCGTCCACGCCTCGTTGCGCGGCGATCCCATCCTTGGCGAAGAGCACCTCCAGCGCTTTCACGCCACGCGGTTCAACGATCGCGGCCAGGCGCTGGATGCCATGAATATCCCGGCCTCCGACATGGCGTGCCCCCATTGCAGGCGCAAGCTGCCGCCGGGGTTTCTCGACATGCCGCACCTGATATTTTCGATCGTTGGTGCGCCATCTTCGGGTAAGTCCTACTATCTCAGCGTGCTCGTCAAAATTCTCCAGAGCACGCTTTTCCAGAGTTTCGGCGTGACGTTCCGCGATGCGGACCCGAGTGCGAACGTCATCCTTAATCAGATGAAAACGCAGCTCTTTTCGGCTTCCACTCCGCAGGATGCCTTGCTCGCCAAGACCGAACTCGAAGGTGCGATGTATGAGACTCTGCCACGTCTCGGACGAAAGGTGCCGCTGCCAAAGCCGTTCATCTTCAACCTGTCCAATCCCCGCGATCAGGCCGAGGATTTTTCCGTCGTCTTTTACGACAATGCAGGGGAGCATTTTGAGCCGACGCGAAACAGCGCCGAGTCACCCGGTGCGCAGCACATCGCCGCAGCGTCAGGCATCTTCTTTCTGTTCGATCCGCTCCACAATGCAGAGTTTAAGAAGCGACTGACAGGGCTGAGTGACCCGCAGATTGAGCACAAGCGGATGGATCAACAGGACATCATCCTTGCCGAGACTGAGGTGCGAATTAAGAGCCTGCTCGGCCTTGATGCCCGTCAGAAAATTGCCACACCGCTCGCCATCATCGTTGGCAAGAGCGACACTTGGTTGCATCTGCTTGGCGAGCCGGTTGAGTTTCCCGTGCAGGCTGGCCGGCTTGACGTTTCCCTTGTCGCCAGGACCTCGGCGCGCGTGCGATCGTTGCTACTGGAGATTTGCCCGGCAATCGTCGCCAACGCCGAGGCGATATCGTCGGAGGTGATGTACTTCGCCGCAAGTCCTCTCGGTTGTTCGCCGGTTGAGTTCACGGACTCGCGTGGGATCAAGATGATCGGTCCCGATCCCGCCAAGCTGAATCCCCGGCATGTGGAAATTCCAACACTATGGGTGCTCTCCCGCGTCGCGCCGAGCATCGTGCCTTGTACCGAAGGAACGTAGCGCATGGCCTGGCAACTCATTTACACAAGCGCACCGCGGTCCTTGGAAGCAGGCCGCTCAGGCTTTGGCACCGTGGCGCGCCATCGTGCAATCAGCCCACTGCTGGTCTCGGCAATCGAGCGTGCCAGTCAGTTTTCACGGTTGCCCGGCACGGATTCGGGGCGTGTCATTTTTAGCCACCGCATCGTCGCGGTTGCTGGCGGGCGTTTCCATGTGCTCAGTGCGATCCGCGATGCGGGTGCCGACTACACCGGGCGGACAAATCATATTGCACATCACCTCATCGTCGATCCACGCGAGATCGCACAACTCGGTCCGGATGGGCCATCGCCTGCCGATGTCTTGCTCTCAATGCAGTGGGCTGCTTCATGGAACGAACCGCCGCGGTTCTTGGAAGCCTCGGATGAAGTGGCGTTATCAGCCATTCACCCGCATACGAACGGCTCCGCGTGGGAGCAAATCGCGGGCAACGCCAATCAGGCATGGCTCCTTGCCACTGGCGATGCGAGCCGTGGTGCCTACATCATCCAGCCTGAGAGCGCGGATCTCCGGGCGGTTTATGCTGAATCCCTCCGACTGATGCCGGATCGCCTCTGGCAGATTTCCTTCACCACCTCGCTCCAGCCCAGCGATGAGCCTGGCGATTTCCGCTGGATCGGGATCGAAGAACGCTCACCACTGCGCGCTCAAAGCGAATCGTCGGGCCGCCCTGTCCTCAATCTTGCTCTGCCGGATACCCTGCCATTGGTCGAAACGGTGCAGCGTCCCGCAGTGAGTCAGATACGGCAAAACTCTGAGCCAGCTTCTGCTCCTGCTTGGAATGACTTGCCGACGGCCTCGACGGAAACATCTCCTGTGGTTTCAGGGTCGCACTCCTCCCCCACGCGTCAGCGAACTGCTATAACGCCAAGCGCCTCATCTACGAGATCCTCCCGTATTTCGCCTAAATGGTGGCTGCTGGCTGGAGCGGTGGTCATTGTTCTTCTCATCGGGGCATGGGCATTAAACTCGCACCGTAAGGTCGCCACCGCGAGAACGGATGTGGCCAACAGTTTTGACGGTAGCTTTTTCTCCCAAGATGCCCGCCAAAACATCGCAAAGGCACTGGTCACCAGTGACGATGCCTCACGAGGCAAACGCTTGGCTCTTGCATCAAATGACCTGGTCCGAACCTTATATAATGGAAATCTTGACAAGCTGAAGTCGGAGCAAACAAACGCCGCGCTCGAGGTCCTAGACAGCACTCAGAACCAGCCGCTGCCAAGCGAACTGATTAACCTGCGAAGGACTGTGAAGGGCATGCAAGACCTTTCCGTCAAACCACGCGGCGTCGATGAGACGAATGATGCAAAAGAATTGCACAAGATCATGACCGCTCGACGCGACGAGATTTCGCAATGGGATTCACCGAATCCCTCAATCCCTCTCAAGCCGCTTATCAAGGAATTGCGCGCAAACGCAGATCAGCAGCAGGCGGACGCTTTACTGAGAATGGCAACGCAGCGGTCGGGGCCAGTGGAAGAAACATTGTTCAGGGGAGCCGTTCGAGATTCCGGAATTACTGATCCAGTAGCGAGAAAAACGATCGGGCAGATCGAGAAGCTTCTGGGGGAAAAGGTCGCCAAATCGCCGCCGCCGCCGAATCCGGAACCACTAAAGCCAAGCCCGCCGCCTCCAGTGGAGAAACCCGTTACTCCAGAAAAGCCTGCCGTTCATTCTCAAGTGCCACTCTATTTTTTCAATGGTGAAAACACATTTTTACGTATAAAGCTTCCTAGGACAGCCTCTTCTTTAAGATTTTTCATTACTGAGGGGGACACACCTCCTTACGAACTGAGTGATCCAATTAAATCCGGCAACCTTCGCAAGGGTATGGCCGAGGCCTTATTTAAGCTGGGTCATTTTGAAAATTCTGAAAAAAGAATATTGTTTGAGACGAGCCCGCCTTTCAACGTAATCGAATTGCAAAAAAATAGTCTGAAGCTACCGTTTCGGTTGTCAGCTCAAGACGAGAGCAAAGCTGAGGTCTTTCAGTTCTGGTTTGTACAGAAATCATCCGTTGAGCCGCTTTTCAAAAATAAGGTCGGCGGCTTGCAAAATGATGGGGCTAGCATTGTTATTGATTTGGCTATGGTTCAATTACCGGGATTGCCGCATGACGCCCTCTATTTAGAAACACCTGACGATTTTATGCCGAAGCATAAAAGTGTTATTTATCCTCTGACTAACCTGCGTCTTGATTTGTCCTCGATAGTGGCACCAATAAAAAAGCAACAAAAGAACTATCTTGACCAAAAGAACCGCATTAAAATTCCAACAAAAGACAGCTTGTTTGAGCAAAATGAATCTTTCGCTAAAAGCCAGCTCACGGACGAGGGAGTAAGAACATATTTAGGCAGAAACGCAAAGAACCCTGTTCAACGTTCTGGAGCGATGCTGGAGGAATACGGGGTTGATTTAGTGAAGCTCGGGTTGAATGATGTGCCGAAAATACCTGGCACTGAGATGACAACATGCGGCAAGGAATTGAGGGATGCGAATCGTGAGTATGAGTCTTTAAGAACTAAGCCAGATAATGAGCGGGGGAAAGATTACCAAAAACATCTTCATGAAAAGGAAGAGAGAGTCAAAATGGCCATGAAGGCGGCGCTTGCATTGTCCGATAAGATCCAGAAAGCAATACTCGAACCGAACTTTGATTCAAAGATTAAGCAAAACGCAATCAAGCTTACCCCGCTATGGAACATGCTCGATTTAGCATTCGGAGATGAAAAACGTGCAGATGAATTGGTCAAAAAACCGAAGGCAGACGCTGAGGATGAACGTGCTAGTTTCGATAAATTGTCTGAAGAATTAGGCCGCCATCCTTTGCTGGACAAGGGTATTCCGACCGGACGTTACCGTCTCCTCGTTGACTTCAGCAAAAGTGAAGCAAACAGCGTTGAAGCAGGCACGAAAGTTCCGTTGTTGGAATTTGTGATTCAAAATAATGACTTGAACAAAAAGTGATGCAACTCCAAAGCAAACTCATCAGGCAAATTCGCGAAGCGCTTTCTGCAAAAAACAGCAATGCGCCTCTCGAAACATTTGCACAGGAGTATGCCCGGCTTTGTCATGAAGCAAGTCAGCGACTAGAGTCCTGTGCGGCGATGTTGTCCAAAGGAAGTGACTATCAGGCGTTGCAGCTCGCAGAAGAGGAACCTGCATTGCTGGATCTCATCGCCACCCTCAGTTTTGCCGAGGCTCCCGAATGGGCGGCGTTCTGTGCGACAAACCAACTGGTAGTTGCTCAGAAATTTGACCTGAAGGCGGTGCAAGCTCTCGATGGCCTGTATTCCAAGGGAATCAGCACGAATCATCCGCTCTACAAGGACTACCGTGCTGCTGTCACATCGCGCGATGACGCCAAGGCACTGCAGATCATCCGATCCATCGTCAGGCTGAATCCGGACGATGCGAATGCCAAACTGGAATTGGCTCGCATCGAGAACAAACTTTTTCAATTCAAGCTTCAGGAGTTGCGCACGGTCCTCGCGCAGAAAGATGAGAAAGGCACTCTCGCTGAGTTATCCGAGTTGGAACGGCTGGCGCCGCCAGCCAAGCTGGCCGAGCTTCCCGAATTCGTCCGCGCCGCGGAAGTCCGCCGCGAAGCGGCGAAACAGGACGCGATTGCGCTTTCCGCTCGGCTCGTGGAGTCCCTCGATGAGGAATTCAAGGCCGGTGCTTGGCGAATGGTCGGAGACATCCTCGCGCGGCTCCGTTCGCTGCAAGCGGAACACGGCTTTTCCCTAGAATCGGGTCAGTCCGTGAAAGTCGCGGAAATGCAGCGGTATTTTGATGTTCAGCGTGCGGCTGCGGAGGAGGCGACTGCATTTGCGAATTCCATGTCCACCATCGCGAGTCTTTCGCAGGGCCTAGATGCGCGGCTCCTCACCCGCTCAACGCTCACTTTCACAGAAGCCGAAGACCTGCAGGCAAAATTTGACCTGCGGTGGAAAGACGTGGAGAAGTTCAAGCGCCCCGTACCGGAAGAACTTGTGCAGCGAGTGCGCACCAGCGCCGCGGCCTTGCGCGCGGAGGTAGATCGGATGCAGCGCCAGAGACGGATGAAAATCATTTCTGCGAGCGTCACCGCCATCATCCTGGCCGCCGTGGCCGGGTGGTTTGTAGTCGCCGCGGTCCGGGCACAGGAGTACTCTACGCAGCTCGCCCGATTAAAAAGTTCGGGGCAAGTCGAGGCAGCAGAGAAGATGCTGGCCCAGTTACGGAAGGAGGACACAGAACTGGCAGCCAAACCCAAACTGCGTGCCAGCATGGATGAAGTGGACAGTTGGACGCGCGCAGAGAGAGGCAAGGTCGCGGATGCCGAGGGCCGCTTGACGGAACTCGAAGACGGATTGAAGCAGGGCGTGGGAGACGATGCCATCGTTGATCTGGCAACGAAGCTGGAGTCCACGTCGAAGGTCGTCGGCACGATCGCAGAAGGCTTGCGACCCGGACCAGAAGGGCGCCTTCTCGTCGTGCGCAATCAATTTGAAGCGCGTGCGGTCACTCTCCGCGACAAGCTGACCGCGCAAGCGGACGCAGAAATCTCCGCACTGGAGAATGCGGCTGCAGAAAAACTCGGATACGACCAATCAAGCGAAGTGATCACAACCGCCCTCGCTGACATCGAACCAAAGCTGAAAGCACTCGAAGCACGCGCAAAACCTCAGCTCGCTGTGCTGGAGTTTCCAGCCTCTCAGCAGGCCCGCCTTTCTGCATTGCGCAAGCGCTTCGACCTTTTTCACGAAGAGACCGGGACTCTCACTAAGGTGCGCGAAGGGCTCGTGCAGGCGAGCACGCTTGACGCTTACACTCAGGCACTCGGCGCATACAAGGAATCGCGGCTGACTCAGACCAAGGAAGTGAATGATGCTCGCAAGCTGATTGCAACCTTTCCAAAGCCTGATGATCTGCTCGCGAGCATTCTCATGCCCAACGATCCGATCGGCTGGGCGGCGGCAAAGAAAGACGCGGGGGGCGGCACGTTCGCGCCTGACACTGTGCTCCAACCTGAAATCAATAAAATTCTGGCACTTCGTGATGACCAATACATTAACGACATTTGGGAGGTTTCTTTTACCGACTTTGAGCACAAGAACATCCGAAGGCATTTTTACTCTCGCGGGGCGTTTTATTCGCGCCCGGGCGGCTCAATCAACGGCATGCAGACATTTGCGTATGAAGGTAAGATCTACGAGCCTGCCGCCAAAAATGAGACACCTGTGTTTAGTCCCGTAACATCAAGCACCGTTACGCCTCAGGACAAGGCGAAGGGCAAAAATCCATTTTCATCGGAACTGAGCAGTTTCTCAAAATGTGTCAATCAGCTTGAGTTGCAGCGCATGACTAACGGAGAAGGTTCAAAGTTCGAGCGCTCGCTCCTGCATGTTTTTACCGAATTGGTTCGGGACAAGACCGCAAATCCGGTAGGCAAAGCCTTCCTGATGCAGGAGCTGGCATCTGTCCTGAAAATCCGCCCATTGGAATGGGGTTCCCAATATTGCGGAAGTCTCCGCAGCGATTTGGCTGAACTTGACCGGCTTCTCGAAGGAACAAGACTATCTAGTCAGGACTGGCTGATTGATAGGAAGAATACCCAGTTAGGCTCCAAGCTGGGCACCTATTTTAAAGATTTGGAGAACCGAGACTACTTGGCAGAAGCGAGGGCTCATCGCGAAGTAATATCCAAGGTGATCAAGGCCGGCCTGCAATTTGGTGGGTTCATCGAAAGCGCGGGCGGAGAACATATCTTGGGGGAGGCTCGCAATTGGAAGACCCTCTGGACGCTCTCCGCCGATGGGCAAGCATTGGAGCCCTACCTTTCGGGCAAAGCGAAACAGGGGGCAGCAAACTTCAGGAGTTTGGCCCCGATATTTTTCGTGCCACTAGATCGTGCGACGCTTCTGCATGAAGTAACCAGCAAGCCACCGAAACAGCCAGCATCGAGGTCACAACCGCCGACAATTCCCTGGCTCCAAAATCCATGAGCACCACACCAGAAGCTCATTTTCTGCTCCGCTGGAAAGGTCGTGAACTGGGACCACTCACGCTTTCCGCGATCCGCGACAAACTGAACGCGGGAGAGATCAGCCGAATGCATCAAATTCAATTCAAGGACGGGTGGATGATGCTGGAAGAATTCATGGAAAAACACGCGGGTACCGATCCCGTCACGAGGATGCGCGTGGAAGCAGAGCGGCGGGAGCAACAGTTGCGGCGGGATTATGAAACTCAACTCGAAGCCGAGCGCGCACGGCACGGCGCAATGGATGTCCGGCTTTCACAAGCTGAAAACGTCGCGCCACCGCCGATCCACGTATCCCATACGGTTCCCCAGCCAGCGCAGCATCAACCTGTTGGAACTCCTCCACAAATGGGAACCGCCTCTTTCGCGTCGCAGGTTTCCGATTTTCTTATCCCAAGTCTCAGGGGTCAAACGGTCATGCTGTGGGAAATCGTATGGCTGGTGATGGCGGGAACGCTTCCCTTTATCATCTATCTCTCAATCCAGTCGTTCGAACTCTCCAGCAACTGGATCACTTGGCTGCTGGAAGGATATTTTTGTCTGCTACTCGCGAGTTTCCTATTCAAGTGGAGTGGAGCCACCGTGCCGTTGTTGAAACGCGGGTTTGGTTACTTCTTATTCACAATTGCAATCGGGATTCCACTCCTTCTTCAAGCGCAGTCTCATTGGCCTGTCGTCCGTGACATTTACGCAGGAACCTCGAAGCAGGATTTAGGAAGCGGTCTTTTGGGCTTCGTTTTGGGCGTGGGTGTCTTCGAAGAGCTATGCAAGGCGCTCCCCTTGTTGATCTTCTCGTGGGGACGCGGGGGAATGCGAACTAGGGATACCGTCTTCTTAGCAGCGATGTCTGGGCTCGGCTTTGCCTTTTCCGAAGGAAATGTCTATACTCAAAACCAAGCTGCTCTCTCAGTGTTCAATGTCTTTGGGGGAGTTTTTCAAAACTTCCAGCAGTCTCAAAACTGGAATGAATTCTTTAAAAATATGGATGAAGTGGTTCGCTTCCATCTTTTTGGCATTGTGAGCCACTTTATCCGCCTGATTAGTCTTCCGCTTCTGCACGCTTCGTGGGCCGGGATTGTAGGTTGGTTTATTGCAAAGGGCAATGAGCACCGGTCATGGGGATTTGTGGCGTGGGGTATTGGAATTGCGGCATTTCTGCACGGGCTGTACGATGTTATCGTAGTTGGTTTTATGGGGCCGGGTCTTGCCAGCGGCATTTTGGTGCTGCTGATCATGATTGTTTCTATTTCGCTAATGGTGATCCATTTGTGCAGGACGGCCGATTAACAGGAACATCCGAATTTCCACCCAGCATTTCTAATATTACCGCCGTTCGGCACAACCTCGATACGCATGCCTCCTGAAACCCCTGCCCCAATGCCAATCCCGATGGAGAATTCAACGATTCAAAATCTTCCAGCATCGACGGTTGACTCCTCCCAGTCCCCGCTGGCTCCAGACGCTTTCAAGCTGAGTTGGGCAAAGCGAGACATCGAGCAGCGACTCGGGTTTCGCGGCGGGCGATTCACAAGTGTGAATAAGCGGCTGACTTTCCTGATGGGCCTGCTCGTTACAGTCATTTTTTTCTCCAGTCTCATTTTTGGTGTGCAACGCTGGCCCGAGGCACGCTGGCTCACTGCAATGTTTCTTGAACGCGGCATCGCCCCCTATCCGACAATGCTTCTCTTCTTTTGGGGCCTGGCAATCCTCTTTGTGAAATCGCGCAAACTGAATCTCCAAGCGGAAGCGCTCACACTTTCCGCAGTGCCGCAACAGCCCGATTTTCTTCTGAATCGCGAAAGCGCGCGCGCTGTGCTCAGCCGCGTTCATTCCCTCGTCGATAATGCAGGCAATTTTCTCCTGCTCAACCGTATCGAACGGGCACTCTCGAATCTCCAGAACATCGGTCAAGTCAACGACGTTGCGACGATTCTGCGCAATCAGGCGGATTACGATGAAGAGCATATCTCATCGAGCTATGGGCTTGTGCATAGCTTCCTTTGGGCGATTCCGGTTCTCGGATTCATCGGCACAGTGATCGGCTTGCGTGCCGCGATTGGCGCGCTCGGCATCACCCTGCGAGCCGGTGGCGACCTCACTGCCATCCGTGAAGGGCTCCAGGCTGTTACCGCAGGACTGGCAACGAAGTTTGAAACGACACTCATCGCACTCATTTGCGCGGTGATCCTTCAACTCTTGCTCGCTTTTCTCCAAAGCAGGGAGGGCGAGTTTCTCGATTCATGCAATGACTACTGCCACGCGCACGTCGCTTCGAAATTGAAGCTTGCATGAGATGAAGGGGAGGTTTCAACGCGGAAAGATTGGAGGGATTAGCCCCTTCTTTGCCTTTCAGGACATCATCACATCAGCGATGGCTGTGCTGATCACGGTCGTCATGTTGCTCGCTCTCAACATGGGCGAGCCGGGGCATGCTGCACCCGGCGAACCCGGCGAACCCATGCCGCCGCAATTGAGGCAGCAACTTGCGAGTTTGCTTGATGAGCTAAGTCGTGCCACCGCGGCTTTGCGTGTGGCTCAGGATGCCAGTGCCGCGGCAAAGCTGAATCCGGCTGCGTTAAGGGTGGAGATTGAAATCATGCGTGGAGAAATTGCGAGCATTCAGGCGATCAGCCGGGCAGGCACAAAGGGGGTTACGGTCGAGCAGCGAAGCAATGGTTCCAAAATTGTTCTCGCTGAGTTGGAAAAGCACAAGGCTGCTAACGCGGCTGTCTCTGCCCAGGTTGCGCAACAGAAGAATGAAGCCGCCCGCAGTCAGGCCGAAATGAAACGCGCCGAAAGCACGCTCCGGGAGCGGGAAAGCCAGCTCCTTGCAGAGCAGGCCAGGAAGAATGAACTGTGGCTGATTCCCGAGCGTTCCAAGACGAGTAAAGAACCGGTGCTTGCCGTCGTTTCGGCTGATTCGGTGATTTTGCAGCGCTTCGATCATCCCGAGAAATCCGAGTTGCGTGGCAATGGACTGCCGGCCAAGTTTGAAGGCGCATTAAAGGCTTACTCCAAACTTGACCAATACATCGTCATTTACCTCAAGCCCTCGGGGATTGATCACTTTGATGCATTGGTCCAATCAGCAAAAAGCGCGGGCTTTGAGATTGGTTACGATGCGATAGGCGAGGAGGTTTCGATAAACTTCAGCAAATCCAAATGAGGAAACTCGGACGAACCAGTACTGATGCGCTTGAATTGCTGCTCGACACAGTATGCAGCATGTTCGGGGCAATCTTGCTCATCGCCATTCTCGTGGCACTGATGGCGCAAACAGTGAAAGTGGAAACGCCGGCAGACCAAGCCAGTGCTGAGATGATGCACCGCCGGATCGCCACAGCGGAGGCTGACCTGGCCAAGACCCGCAGGCTAATTGCGGAGGCCGCTGCTCCATCGGCCACCGG
>Ga0209596_1001095_pt1 | contig 24003 bp, 17 predicted proteins | sample M_130807_MF_Meta_FD_187314 | JGI IMG/M metagenome (GOLD analysis project Ga0209596, IMG submission 187314) | Freshwater microbial communities from Lake Montjoie, Canada to study carbon cycling - M_130807_MF_MetaG (SPAdes) (version 2) | ecosystem: Environmental > Aquatic > Freshwater > Lake...
TTTTATTGTATTTCACATTTTGTTTTGTTGTTGGGTCACGACACCCTGGATGTTCTTTCACCCATTCATTAATTTGCTTGATATTTTTAAAAGCAATTAACTTTATTGCGCTTTTTAGATTGAGTTTCTCGTCTGTTTCCTTTATCCAGCAATTATTTTCTTTGATATACACTGTCTCGCGTTTCAAATCAGTACAATGTATGGGTCTTTGGTTTGTATCTAAATTATTCAGATTCTTTAATAAAATTCTGGAAACTCCGTCAGCATAATCCATGTGCGCAAAATTCTCCAGGTCGCACATTTGTATCGCAATTGTATCAACAAATTCACTCATATTCATTGCTCCTTTACACGTGTCATTTAGAAACAATTGTAGGTTAAATGTATTTGTATTTGTATTATTATTATGTGAATTTACATTGTTAGTTGTATTATTGTTTGAATTAGTTAATGAATTACTGATAAATTCTTTCTTAACTAGCTCCATAATCAAATTCTTAAAATCTGAATTTTCTTTCAATAAATATTGAATCAGATTATCATTAGTTGGAGTTTCTAAAGTTGGCATTGATTCCGATTCTAAATTATTATTTGAATCTGAATCAGAATCAGAATAAATTTGACAAGACTTTTTATGTCTACTTAATCCAGAGTTATATGTATATATATTTCCACATTTACATACATACTTTGATTGTTTTGGGGTAAATTGGGGTAAATTTTGGGGTAAAATGGAATTTTCGATATCATTTGTTATCATTTTACTCAATTCTTGATGTTTTGATGTCAAAATATGGCGAGAATAATCTTTTTTGTTACTGGTTATGAAGGCACATGTTTCACAGTGAAACTTTGGGGTTTTTTGGGGTAAATTAGTTATCATTGTTATCATTTTATATACCATTAGAAAAAAATTCCTAAAGCTTCTGAAAAACACAAAAAAATTATCGTCACAAAATTGTAAAACCTCAAAAACAAATTGTGACGAGTATGGTCAAAAAGTGAAAAAAACACTGTTTTTCAAAACTATATTTGGGTTTTGAAAATTGGACATTTCTTGGACATTTATAAATGTCCAAATTTCATTTCCCTTTTTACTTTTGGGAAATTTTCTTCACTTTTCAAAATAAAAAAAAGGGAAATATCATAATTTTTATAAGGTATCTAGGTAATTTATTTTAATGTATATTTATCAATTGTGACAGCTTTGGTAACATTTTTTACTATTTTTTCTATATTATCATGCTTTTCTTGAACTGTGCCACCGGACATGGAGTTCATTACAATTTTATTGTATTTCACATTTTGTTTTGTTGTTGGGTCACGACACCCTGGATGTTCTTTCACCCATTCATTAATTTGCTTGATATTTTTAAAAGCAATTAACTTTATTGCGCTTTTTAGATTGAGTTTATCATCTGTTTCCTTTATCCAGCAATTATTTTCTTTGATATACACTGTCTCGCGTTTCAAATCAGTACAATGTATGGGTCTTTGGTTTGTTTTTAAATTATTTAGATTCTTTAATAAAATTCTGGAAACTCCGTCAGCATAATCCATGTGCGCAAAATTCTCCAGGTCGCACATTTGTATCGCAATTGTATCAACAAACTCACTCATATTCATTGCTCCTTTACACGTGTCATTTAGAAACAATTGTAGGTTAAATGTATTTGTATTTGTATTTACATTGTTAGTTGTATTATTTGAATTAGTTAATGAATTGTTTATAAATTCTTTCTTAACAAGCTCCATAATTAGATTCTTAAAATCCGAATTTTCTTTTACACCTTTTTACATTTCAAACGCCGATTTTTCTATTGTCCTATCCATATAAAAATTATTTGTAATTCTTCTTTATTTTTCGTGTTTTATTTTACAAACATCTTCTTATGTTTTATCTTCAACTAAATAATATTGAACCGCTGTTAATTTATAATCAATACTTTTATGTCTAGGCATATATATAATGGCTGGAAAAAAACGCTCTGGATTAGCAAATGATAGAAGAGCTTATGGATGTGGTAGATGTTATACTCCAACTCCAACTCCTACTCCAACTCCAACTCCTATTTGTCCTTCTATAACTTTAGCAGATATCGCAACAACAAATGATGGAATAAATTGGTTGTTAAATCAAGATACAACTATTTTAGAATGCCAGACTTTAGAAATTCCGGCAGGACAAGAACTACAAACAAATCATTTTACACTAACAAATAATGGCACTATTAACGTGAGAGGTACTATCCGAAATGATTATGATTCTGGCTCTGGCAATAATAGTATTACTATCAACAATGGTACAATTAATGTTTTTTCTACTGGCACTATTGTTGCCGTGGGTTTTGTGTTCGTGCTTGGGCACGGTATAATTACCAATAATGGTGTAGTTAACAACTACGGAGATTTTTTATGTCAGACTTCTGGCGTAATTAACAATACTGCTGGTGGTATAATTAATAATTATTCGGCATTTTCTGGAGGAACTGGTGGATTCCGAGTTAACTATATAGCAACATTTAATAATGTTGGTGTATTTATTAATAATACAGGAGCTACCATTCTTAATGCCAATAATGCCACAGGAATTTACAACTATGGTGGCGGATTAATTACAAATAACGGTGTTATTACAAACAATGGTATAATTAATAACGCGGATGGTTCTTCAACTTGTGGAGTAGGAACAATAACTAATTCGGGAACAATATCTGGAGGGGGGACATTTGGCACAAATTGCCCGCCTTAAATGGCTTAAAATCTTAAATATTGATTCCTTCCTCATTTTTTTTTATTTTATCTGAAAAGGAGAATATTGTTTCATTTTATTTATAAATTTTATTTCAAAAATGGGCGTTTGAAATGAGAAAAGGTGTAATAAATATTGAATCAGATTATCATTAATTGGAGTTTCTAAAGTTGGTTCATAATCAGTATCATTATTTAATTTAGAATCATTATTTAATTTAGAATCATTATTATTAATTGATTGTTTGCCTTAGATGTTTGTAGCAAATTGTATTGTTTTACATCAGAACAAATCTTTTTGTGTTTACAAAGAGAAGACATATGCTTATAATTTTTTCCACATATACATTCTAAAACTTCGGCATTTTTCGGCATTTTTTGGCACGAATTTGTTAGTCGTTTATGTTTTGTTGTTAGTAAATGTGTATTATAATTACTTAATTTAGAGCATTTAAAGTCACAAATTTCACAAAAGAAATTATCGGCATTTTTTTGGACAGTTTTATTAGTTTCCATTAGTATATATTAGACTAAGAAAAAAATGCCTAAAGTTTTCGTAAAAACACAAAAAAATTATCGTCACAAAATTGTGAAACCTCAAAAACAAATTGTGACGAGTATGGTCAAAAAGTGAAAAAAACAGTGTTTTTCAAAACTATATTTGGGTTTCTAAAATTGGACATTTCTTGGACATTTATAAATGTCCAAATTTCATTTCCCTTTTTACTTTTGGGAATTTTTCTTCACTTTTCAAAATAAAAAAGGAAAGAAAGGGTAATTAAAAAAAGATAAAAATAAACCCCAAATAAAACATATTCATAAATGGTTTAAAAATAAATTAACATATATAAATAAAAGAAAATGACTAGCAAAGACAATAAATTTGGTAAAAAGAAATCTGGGAATAAATTTAATAGAGAAAAAACATTTGCTTCCGAAGAAGCAGATATTTTGCGTGCAGATAAGAAACAAGAACAATACAAAGAAGAGAGACTTAATGAAAGACATCAGCGAAGAGTAATTGCTGGATTAGAAAAAGAAAATGACAACTATATAACTAGTGAGACAAATATAATAAAAAATGATATAAATAAAAATGATATAAATAAAAATGATATAAAGAAATTTGGAACCGTAGAAGAAGCCGAGAAATATCTGTATCGGTGTCATACATGTGGCACAAATATAGACAAGGGTTGTGAATTTTGTGGCGATAAATGTAAGGAATATGTAGCAGTATATAATTATCCGTGTAAATGGCAACCTGATTGTGTATTATGTAAGACTATAAATAGAAAAGGGAAAAACATTGATGAAGATTATGAGAATGATGAATGATGAATGATGAATGATGGTTACTCGTCTTGATTATGATTCTGTGGTCTTATATAGAAACACAAATATTCCATATTTGAAACAATATCTATTATTTTAAAATTGCTCGAAATGCGCAATGCAGGAGCTCTTTCAGAGTCTGGAAGTCCCGCTTCAACTATATCAAAGTTTTCCAATCCAAAATCTATGGTAACATAGGGTCTAATAAAATTCTTTAATTGTCTTGTAGTCCAATCAGGACAAATTGTATAGAAGCGAACAATTGTTGAAAATACTAATTTGAAACGAACAGTTGCCGGGTTAATTGACTGACCATCATTGTATTCTGGGTTTAACTCGCGTCTACTGTCATGTAAATTTAATTCAATTTGTTGCGACATTATTATTATTATTATTATTATTATTATTATTATTATTATTAAATGTTAGTATATATTTTTTATACTAAAATTTATTTATAAGTATTTTTATTTCAATTTTTTTACCATTGTTCAAATGTATATTTACTCAGGCTTAATAAAAATATACAAATATTGATATTCATATTGAATATTTAATAAGTCCACTTTGCTATCTAAAATGAAACCTTGTTGTTGCGCATCAGCTACAATATCATCTAATTTGGGCATATACATAATATGCTCATTTTTACGCACCTTACCATCAGAATCATTCTTAAATTTCTCCTCAAAATTGGCAATATTTGTACTTTGATTCAGCTTGAAATCAGCACTGTAACTAAAATCAGTAAACTTCACCTTTGTAGATGTAATACGCTGTGGTGCGTAGCGTTGAGGCGAAACATATAACAATGGGTTACCTGGGGGTAAAATTGGGTCAAATTTGTCTCTATCTACTAGATGTAATATTAGATAGCCACCGGGTTTCAACCATTTCATCGCATTTTGAAAGAAATGTATCTTGTCTTGGATGTAATAAATTGTGAAATACATACACATTATGTGTGTAAATGAATTAGGAACAAATTCACCGGAATTTGTCGCGTCACCTACTTGAAATTTATATTTTGGAAATTCCTTTTTAGCTTTTTCTACCATAGATGGCGATAAATCCATTCCCTGAACATCAAAACCTTGAGACGCAAATGCTGCCACATGATGCCCTGTTCCAGAGCCAACATCTAAAATGCGACTTTGACTTGTAGGTGACGTTTTATTTACAATTTCGCCAATTTCATAATCGTCTTTTTGATTGCTAAATACTAAATAGTCGTAAATGTCGGCATAAAAATCGTCGTAAATATCATTCCCGGATTTAAACAAAAACTTATCGGACTGTTCAAATCCTTCTTTCATTTTATTAAAGCCAGACATCAACATAATACATATAATTAATAATGACGCAAACAATAACACTTTACCCCACGTAGAGAATTTGCTATATGTATTTGTCAAAAAATTTACTTGATTTTCAATAATATTGGTCATATATATAAAATATATAAAATATATATTATATAAAATATTTCTCAATAATGAATAAAAGAACAACAGAATAAAAGAAAAGTTCATAATCTGTTATTTTTTTCCTAGTGTATAACAAATTATGAATGATAATGAAATAAATGATGTCAGAGAGCAACGGCATTTTAAAGGCGTCACATTCTCTGAATTTAAAAAGACAGATGCTAAAAAGGAACTAATTACTAGTCTACAAAAAGCTAAAATAGAACCAGCGTGTTACTGGAGCGCCGAGCTAATCTGCGCTGGACATTATTCTGACATATGGGACACAATTATTGGCTTCTATACAAAGCATATTCACATTGGTAATCCAAAGCTAGTCACTTATCTAGACTTGCGTATTTCCAATTTTAAAGACATTGTTAATAGCGGGTTTGTAGACCAAGAATTAAGATTAAGGAATAGTGATAAGATGCGCCGTCTATTTTGCGAAGTAATGTGCGTCTTATGTGAAGCCAAACGCCGTCACTGTTATGCCGAAATAAAAGTCAAAAAAGAGGATTTTGACCTGACACATATGACGGAGCGTTTTAAAGCACCCAATGTCAAATATGCCGAGACCATCTTTTTAAAAGATGACCCCAAGGAGCTATTTATTGCGGCAAACGAATTTGCGTATAATTTATCAGAAGAAGGCAAAAATAGTATGAATGCGTGTTATTGGATGGAATGGATAATTGAATTTGAGAATATTTGTAAGCATAAAAAGGAGAAATTTAATTGCGAGCGTAGAGTGTTCGCACTAGTTGATAATAAATGCCAAATGGATATTATATGGATTGTGTGGGACATTTTTTTAGAAGAGGCTGTAAAACGCAGCACATTGATTCAGCGAATTGTTAATAGTGCGTTAAATATTTTCTGTTTAAGATACAGACCAGGATGTCATAAGAAGCGCCGTTTATTAATGTATTTTATTATTGAAGTATTTACTGAACCCTTTTCTGTAGAAGAAGAAATTGTTAAAGATAAAGCAAAAATAGCAGTAATAACACAAAATATAAATAAAATTTACAAGCAAATTAAAAAGAATGAACATTCACCTGGAACTGATTATTTATATCAAAATACAAAGGCTAATAATTTAGAGAAAACAATTGAAAAACTGGACATGATGAATAGTTTAGGTGAAGAATATACACCGCGTATCTAATAATCAAATCTAATAATCTAATCTAATAATCAAATCTAATAATATAAATAAAAATAAAGACATATTATATATTTTCTATTTTTTATTCAATGCGTAGTACAAAAATGAACAAAATGAATAAAATAAACAAAACTAGACGTTCTACTAGTAGCAGTAGCAGTCGCAGTAGCAGTAGCAGTAGCAGTAGCAGTCGCAGTAGCAGTAGCAGTAGCAGTAGCAGTAGCAGTCGCAGTAGCAAATACTCACACCAGCATATCGTCTCAATGTTTCTACAAATGTTAAATACCGTGAAACTATATCACTGGAAAACCACTAGTTATGCGCAACACAAGGCTACTGATGAACTATATTCTAAATTGAATGAGTCTATTGATACATTTGTTGAAACAATGCTTGGCAAGACTGGTTCGCGAGTCAACCTAACTGGCACAAAATCTATTGCTTTGTTAGATTATACAGAGCTAAGTGGTTTCAAAAAGGAAGTCGAAATGTACAAACACTTTTTAATTAATATGGGCGCTGATACATTTTTTAAAGCAGCAACCAATACAGACTTATTAAACATAAGAGACGAGATTTTAGGACATTTGAACCAATTCACATATTTACTAACATTCAAATAAACTGGAAACATAAATAAATAAATTGGGATTGTAAAATGTAATCGTTATTATAATAAAATTTATTATATTTTTTTATTATAATGAGCACAATAACCGCAAGCAATAAAGACTTATCTAGTTCTTTAGGTGACATATTTTCAAGCAAACCATCATCGCCTAGTTCAAATACATATGAACCTGGAGCCGCATTTAGTAGTGGTAGTAGTGGTAGTAGTGGTAGTAGTGATTTTGGAAGCAGTAATATGTCTTCAGGTATATCATGGCAAACAATATTAATCATAATATTAATTTTGGCACTTTTGGGTTTCAATATATTTATTTATTTAGCAAAAGGAACTGGTGCTGTGGCAGAGTTTATTGATAAATATTTTGGACCATTATTGAAACTATTTGGTATCAGTATTTTAGAAACAACAAAACAAACTATCAATGCCAGTGCCACTGGAACCAAAGCTGGTGTTGATGCTGCAGCAAATACAACAACTGGTGCGATTGATGTTTTAGAACAAGGAACAAACTTGACTTCTAATGCTACTTCTAATGCTACTTCTAATGCTACTTCTAATGCTACTTCTAATGCTACTACTAGCTCTAATATTAATTCAAGTAATAAATACAGTGGTCAGCAAGCATCTGGTACTCAAAAAAATGCCATGCCAGTTCAACAGCAAATACAGCAAGACGGTAGCGCAACTGAATGGAGACAAGACACTCTTGATAGTGCTTTAAATGACGCATCAAAGAGTCCGGAACCGCAACCCGATGAATCATCTAGCTCAGTTCAATCAACGGGTAAAGCTGGATGGTGCTACATTGGTATGGACCGCAATACAAGAACATGTTCTCAAGTGGGCGTCAATGATATGTGTATGAGTGGCAACATATTCCCGTCACAAGATATTTGTATGAACCCAAGTCTGAGAGCATAAATGGTCTCATGTGAATTGTGTCAAATCATAATATTATATAGTAACAACGTTTGACGCATTTGATTCAATAGTGGTGCTTAATGACACAATATAAAATGAACTAGGACCCGATCCATTATCTGGCACATTATAATTTGTTTCAGTTGTATTCGCAATGAGCAAATTATTTTGATAAACATTGTAACTTGTAATAGGCAGACAATCTGATGTTGTATACCATGCCAATGAATAAATGTTTGCTTTCTTTGTAGCAATCAAAGTAGGCGTAGCCGGTTTTACAGCGCTTACCAATGGCGCATTTATAGGCCACTTATTTGTGCTATTTGTCATAACATATTGTTGCCTAGGAAACCATGTAGGATTGCCATCATCCCAACATAGGTCCACTATTGGTCCCGGAACATCAGAGTCAGTTGTGGGATGACAATTATCCAATTTAATAGGATTGAAAATTTCACCTGTACACACATTTTCGCTAGTTCCACACACAAGATTACCAAAGTCTTGAATAACAGTTGATTCTATGATAGGGATGATAACATTTGGCACAATTACAGCTAAACCGGCTGGTGTTGGTGGCTGAGGTGGCGGTATAGTTTGGTCAGATGTAGTACCAGATACTCGAAATGGCAAAGCATTAAGCAAGTTTTGTAAATTTTTAGGGCATGTCACTGGCAAATTAGTTGGGGCGCCAGCCAATGTAACATTTTGACCACCAACACGCAATAAATTATGTGTATTTGGATTTGTATACCCACGGTCAGACTGAGTCGCGTATGTTTTAGTTCGATTTATCCACTGTCCCTTTGCTATTTTGGAATAACGCTGGTTTTTTGTTAAACAACTGCTGTTTATTTTATATTGTAATACATTCCCTTTATTTATCATTGCGATTTCAAACGCTAATTTAGAAGCAGGAACTTGCCTATTGCTATATGGGACTGTTACAATAGGGTCTGTATTAGGCGGACTAATATTTGTATCATTCAATTGAGAACAACTATGTTCAACTCTAGACCACGCACGGGGTGGTTGAGGTAAATAACAATCACTATTATTACAAGACATTTATACTTAATATATTAAATGATAATATATTAAGAGTTTTATTACAGATTCTATTACAGATTCTATTACAGATTCTATTACAGATTTTATTACAGATTCTATTACAGATTCTATTACAGATTTTATTACAGATTCTATTTTACAACTTTTAAGGATTAAACTGGTCTCCAGCGCCAAAGAAAAACCATCTTAAAGACAAATAATTAGGGTTACTTAAACTAATTGAGTCAGTTCCAGAGCCAGCGCCTGAACTAACAACCTTCGTATTAGGTCCCTTAGTTACTAAATTTGAGATGTCAGTGGCACCTAGCGCATAATTGTAATACCATAAATTAGAAATATATCCAGAAAATCCACCATTCATAGCAACATAGACATTTCCATAGTTTTGTTTTGGAACACCATTTAGCTCATGACTCTTTGTAATTGTGCCATTAATATACACATCTAAAGTAGTATTTTGGCAACGAATAATCACATTAATCCATTTATTCAAGGGTATATTAGGTATTGTTATCTCTTCATTAATTACATTATATGTATTCATCATAATTACTAAAGTATTTGTATTTGGGGCAATATATAGACCAGGGGCATTATTTGGAAAATTGAGTCCAGCTGGGCTATCCGAGCTACTGGCGTAATCATTCCCCTTATAAAATACACACTTATATTGCCCGGTATTATATGTTAGGTCATCAATAAAAATCCAAGTAGACCAAGTAAATTCAATACCATCACTCGCATTCTCCGAACGAGTTATTGTTTGAGAACCACTTGAATTAGGGTCTTGTGGTATGACCATCAACTGTTTCGCATCAACCATTCCATCAATCAACTTTGGACTACCAGATGGACCATAAATATATCCTAAAATAGCAATACCAACACGCAATAATATAATGAACCCAAAAAGTACTAATAATAGAAATGCCACCTTAGCTACTAAACTATTTGATTCAAGAAAATCATTTGAAGCATTTACATAATTATTTGACGAAAATTTATTTAATGTTTCGGGACCCATACCTAAATTAGATTGTGACCCCATAGCAAAACCTTCTTCTGAACGTGAACCTTCACTCATTTATATAACAATATATAATATATACTATTATATATTATTATTACCTCAGTAAAAAGACCTCAATAAAAATTAAATGCTAAAACTACTATCTTCAGTATTACCTTCCATTAAAGATACCTTAACCGTATATTTGCCAAACAAATTAGACAACATACTAGAGCCATAACCAGCGTCATAAATATTCCAAGCTGTTTGAGGGTCGCATGCGTTAGCAAAATACTGGAATGTTGAAGTCCATCCAGAAAAACCACCATTAGGAGTGATGTAGACAGGAGCATTTGAATCTATTTTGGCAACACCTGGCAACACACATGTTCTAACCAATTTACCATCTATATAAATATCCATTGACCTTCCATAAACACTAACTAACAAATTCACCCATTTTTGGATTGGAATATTGGCAACAGCGCACCGGTGAATCATTGTATTACTTGTAGTTGTAGCTGTAGTTGTAGCTGTAGTTGTAGTTGTAGGAAGACTATCTAATCCAGGGAATACTGTCAATGAAACAACAACATTATTTTCAAGAGCGCCTAAAATAACAGAAGGACAAGGTTGGAGTGGAGTAGACCCAGAAACCATGCGTCCGAAAACAACTTTTTCTTCACCATAACGATAATTCCAGTCATCAATATACATCCAAATTGAATATGTAAAATTACTAGTATTTCCTGAACTAGAAGACGACGTTAAACTACTGGCATTAATTGTTTGCATTGTTTGAGCCGATGTTAAACCAGACAAGGTACTAACGCTTTTCGAAATATAACCATACACAATATATATTAAAACAACTATAATTACAAATAACAATACACTTTTTGCTTCCATTTAATTATATACTATATACCTAGAAATTACTTTTTTCTTTATTCATTCTTTATTCATTCTTTATTCATTCTTAAATAACATCTTTTATTTGTTGTATTATATTTTTTCCAACACCAGGAATAATTGGCGGATTTGTATTTTTCAATGAATTATACAATGTATGAACTTGTAAATAATCAATTGGCTTATCAAAATAAACCAAATTAGCTACATTACCACTAGCACCTCCATCAGAACCAACCGTCAACATATCAAATTTCATATATGGAACAACTTCTATTGCCGATTTAACTAATTCACCATTATAAAATACATCTAAAGTTCCACCATTATAATTAATAATTATATTGTTCCATTTTTGTAGCAACACATTTGACTGTTTGTAAATTATACGGTTACCATTATCGTCTAATTCCACAGTCGTTGGCATTGTCTTAATTTCTTCTATTTTGTTTCTAATATCAGACAGTGAAAATGCTTCTGTTAAATTTGTACTACTACTACCGCCACTACTACTACTACCGCCACTACTACTTGCTCTTGTTTTACGTAAAGCAATGTTACTGTCTCCATCATTCTTAACAGTAATAAAAAGAGTGTTAGTTTCTATATCATATTTTATACAAGGATTGTCTCCATAAGATAATATATTATGAAGATTATGATTTACACTTGTTGTGCTTTGAGCAAATGAATCTAAATAAAACCAGAATGACATAGCATATTGATAATTGTATTTTTCCACAGTTGAACTAGAATTTGCGTCAACATTTGCGTCAACATTTACATTCGCATTTAAATCCTGATAAGTCGCAACATTTGACTGTTTATCTGTAGGTATTGGCTCATTTACCCATGATTTACCTCCCTGCCCATAATATTTTGTCGAAGCATATGGAAACAAATAAAATTTGATTAAAAAGAACCCGCCAAAAATACCCAGCCCTAGTAGCAACAACATCATTTCTGTCTGTTTAGTTTGCTTGTATTGCCCAGTTAAGTAATCAATAATATTCACTATTAAACAAGGAATGTATAAAATGGTGTTTAATATTAATCTAAATATAGGATTATCCTCTAAATATCCACCAGAATTGATTAATTTCCATATAATAGCAAGCATACCAATGAGCATCACATAATTTAATACTGTAGAGCCAATTGATTCACTTGTATATGAGTCTTGTTTAAATGCTCCAATCCACGATAAAAGCGAATATATTAACAAACCGGAAATACTTATTGCTCCCAATATATAAACAGACCTTGATAGTATTTTAACAAATGTTGGTGAATCACCATATGTTCCCGATTTGGATGGATGTGTGAAAAAATAGTGGTATACAAATATCATTAAAAAAATCATCAAGCCTAAACTTGCTATTAAGAATGTTGAAATACCAATATATTTTGTCATTATATTCCAAGGGTCGTAGAAATATAGCAAGGCTGTTACCAGAATAAATATTAAGAACATAGCAGTATATTTGCTTCTTTCACTGTAAAATAACTGAAGGTCTCTCGGTAAGTTGGGTTTGGCAATATCATCGTCTTTGGTTACTACTACGTATGCGAAACAAGTAAGAACTAACACGGCAAATAATATGAAAAAATTCAGAGATAATGCTTTGTTTTTTTGAAAATCATCACTAAACATAATGATTAAAACAATAATGAATGTGCTTATAGCTCCTATAATATAAACTAACTTGAGCATGGGGTCGGAATCAGATGTTGATATGCCTCGCTTCACATTCATGAACATTTTTATCAACATTGTCAGACAAATAAAGAATATAATTGTAGACACAATCATATAAATAATTTTAGTTGTTAGTTGGAATGGATTAAATACCTTTGTTAGAATAACAAAAGCAATAAATATACCAATACCAATTAGCCACATTTTATAACCTTTTACTTTATCTTCTAAATCTAAAATAGTTGGGTCCTCTGTTGGAAATAAATGCGCGTCGGGTATACAACTGGGATTTTTTATTGGATTACTACTGCTACTGCTACTACTGCTACTACTGATATTGCTATTCGATGTAAAAAATGTACTTATATTGTCTTTTAATTTTTGAAAAATATTACTCATTATTATAATAATGTTATAATAATATTATTGTAACAATACAAATAGTCTATAAAAAATTTATAAAAAATCTATAAAAAATCTATAAAAAATCTATAAAAAATCTATAAAAAATCTATAAAAAATCTATAAAAAAATCTATAAAAAAATCTATAAAAAATCTATAAAAATCTATAAAAATCTATAAAAAATCTATAAAAATCTATAAAAAATCTATAAAAATCTATAACATTTTATAACCCTTACATATTTTCAGAAGCGGTTTTTTGCCCGTGACATTCGCGACAAAGTGCCACTAAATTTGACGGGTCATTGCCGCCACCGTGTTCTAAACGGACCTTGTGGTCAATTTCAAATGTATGTGTTAATTTATTATTACAGTGACCACATTTCCAGTCCTGTATTGACGCCACATATTTCTTTTTTGTTTCACTAACGGAGCGCTTTGTCGCCTTTTGTCCTGATAATTGGATACGCTGTTTTATACTAGGGTCTTGTTGTTGTTGCGGATTATCAAATCCATTTAAACTAGACATAAAATTATTTTCAGCTTTGCTAGTGAAATCAAAAATAGGCGAAATCATATCTACTGTGGTTTTATCAATTGGCATATATTTTATCAAGTTGTTAGTATACAGCAACATTTTCTTAGACTGAGTAGGGTTTCTTTTTAATAACAAATACAATGATATGCCTAGAATACCTATTATTGCCATTTTATAATATTTTTTGTAAGAAGACAATATTTTACTGTATTGTCCATCATGGTAAGCATTGTATATTAGAAAGCATGTTATACCTAATACGATTAATTCTAATTTCATTGTTTTATATAATATTGTTATTATATTTTGTTATTATATTTTGTTATTATATTTTGTTATTATATTTTGTTATTATATTTTGTTATTATAATTTCATTGTTTAGTTTCTACGTGTATATTTTCTAATTTTAACACGAGCATATTTTTTAGTATTTCTATTTCTATTTTTATTTATATTTGTATTTCTATTCTTATTCTTCGTTTTCCATTTTCTTTTAACTATATTTTTACGCCTACTCTTACTACTCTTACTACTCTTATACATAATAATATTTGACCCACCACTTTTATTTCCTTTACTAGGATTACCAGAATATGTTTGTTTGTCAAATAACATTGCCAACATTAATAATAATCTCATAACTTCATTTGAATTATGTTCAATTATAGAATTACTATTATTTTCAATTGTCATTTTTGTTATTGAATTAGAATTATCATTAGAATAGACATCTGTATTCTTAATAATAAACTCATATATATGTTTGAATAAGTTAAACATAGGTGTTACTACTAAAGGGTCATAATTTGGCAACAATGTTTTACATGCGTCTCCTAAATTAGCTGTAATTATAGTGAACATATATAAAATCAGAATGATGTTTTTATTCAATATTAATAGTAGTTTTACAAGATTTGTATTTGTATTTGTATTTGTATTAGTACTAATATTTATGTCCTTGAATAAATTGCTAGTTTCAGGTGTTATTGATGACAAAATAGGCATTATTATAGTTTTTGAGTAGTCGTATGCTGGATTATAACTAGAGTCTTTTGTAGCTGAGGCTGAGGCTGAGGCTAAAGCAGGTTCAGGCAATTCTGTTACAAGATATTTTCCAGAAATTTTGCTATTAAAATCTATAAAAAATTCATAATTACTTTTTGCTTCTGATGCTTCTAATGCTGTCGCAGCAAAATTATGTAACGCATCATCAAATTGTGACAACTGAGGGTTAGTCTCTTCATCTTTGTATTTCTTTAACATTAGAATAAACGCACTCATATAAATAATTGCTTCAATATACACTTGTTCTAAAACTTTTAATAGTCGCACTTTATCTGAAAATAAAGCATTATCAATGTTTGTTGTTTTACCAATAGTTTCCAACAACTCTTTTGTAAAAAAACCAGGCACTGATGATTGTGCTAACATGTCAAATCCAAATTCAGTGCTATAAGTAGTCCATTGTAAAGGCAAGTCGCTGATTTCTTTATAATTAGATAGTCGTGTTTTTAATATAAATTCATACCAGTTTTGTCTGTTAGGGCTACCTGTGGATATATACATATGAGTTTTATTGTCTTTTAGCTCTTGTTTTATTGTGCCATATTGTTGCGACACAAATAAAATATTTGAAGGTTTCTTGTCAACACCAATAGGTCCTTCATAGAAATATTGGCGCCCTTTAGAGTCTGGTTGAAACACAATCATTCCTTTATTTGAATCTTTGTTAAGACTGGATTTGGGTTTTAAAAATTTGTTTGTAGTAACAAGATGATTGATATCTTCTGTTTTTTTTCTAATAGCTGCTATTTTTTTAAGTTTTTCATTATACTCTGCAACTAATTCTGATAAATACACAGTGTCAACACTATTTAAATTAATATCAGCTGGGATTTGTATATGTCCAGGAGTTATACTTTTTAGAGAACCTACAACTCCGTCTGCTTTGTCTACACCATTTTTAAATGTATCATTATCAAATTCCTCTTGACTAGAATATAATACAATATCAACCATTGTTCCAGCAGTTAAAATACCTTTTGAAAATGTGCCAGATACTTTGGCAGTTGGATACATTGCTGTTTCTGTTTTATAATCATAAATGTAGAATATACCTGTTCCATCAGCACTCAATTTATAGTTATTAGTTTTATCAACAAATATATCACCTATATAAAAACCGTGTCTATATAAACAAAATGACTGGTAGAATATTAATCTTAATTCAGCTGTATTATTATTTAAATTAGCAATCATTGTAATATTTACTAGTCTAATTCCCAACCCAATGTCATCCATGTTATCAGTATTAAATACATATTGATATCTATTATAAATTATTATATTAAGTTGAGTATTATAGTTAAGTACATTTTGTTTATTTCCATATAAAAAAAGAAAAAATTTATATTTTAGCGGAACACTTATATTATATGGATTGTCTACAAAACTAAGAAATGTTCCAGGCTTAAAAAAATCTTCTAGATATGTTCCTATAAATGTTTGAGAAGGAGTCATGACGCAAATATTAATTAAATCAAGTAATCCAAATGATGCTGTTGGTTGTATTTTTCTAGTAAAAATTTGATTACATACATATATATAATAATCATTCAAAACTTGTTGTTCTGTCCATGGTTCTTTATGAATTTCTGGATTTTGTTCTAAAAGTGTTTTTGTATCATTGTCAAATATTATAGCGTCTTTTCTATGAACATCCTTCGAGACTTGTGTTTTAAAATCAGCCCAATCAATTTGCCATTTACGATCTATTTCTTTATAATAACTAGCATAAAGTCGTTTTAAAACAAATAATAAATCCTTTTCATAACTAGCATATGAAAACGTGTCTTCATGCGCATTATAATTATTTATTGTTGTATCAATAAATTCTTCATCAGTAATAAATTTCATCTTAGTATAAGCCATTTCTCTTACTTGCTCTGGTGGCATACTATTCATTTCTGTTAAGAAATTGTCAAATACTGGGGAACTAGGTAAAGGAGTGTTTGTATCTATGCTATTTAAACAACAAGTATTGTAATTGTCCAATATAGTTTTAAGTTGAGGGTCTTGTGATGCTTCTGACGCACTTGTTACAGTTGACGTTCCTATTGGATTAGCAGCAGCACTAGGACTCATACTAGCAGCACTATTATTAGGAACTAACAAGTTATTAAACATATCCAAAATATATTTTTTGTTTCTATCAAATATGTGTTTATAATTACTATCTAAATCAAATATAATTTCACTACAAGCCTCTAATAATCCTGTCAAAGATTCGGCATTTTGAATTTTTAAGTTTTCACCATTTGCCTGTAGAAGTTTACCCAAATTTTTGTTTGACACTAAAGACATATAAGTAATTATAAGTTTTGGTTTTGTCATATCATGCCAATCTAGACAAGCCATAAATCCAGTAGAAAAATTTGTGCTTATATTAAATGCCATTGTATCTGGACTTAATGTATCAGCTTCAATGTCATCTTTATCACGTTCATGTATAAGAGCTTGTGTTATTCGAAATCCACGAAAAATATCTAAATCGCCATCTATTCCAGATGGCTGAAAATTGTTTGATGTATTTTGTAAAACTTTGGCATCAGATATACCAGAATAACCTGTTAATATTGTTGTCATTGGGTATTTTTTTATAAAGTTACTGTTAGAAGTTAATCCTAATTTATAATGATTAAATAAATTTATAGGATTCTTGATAGCATCAGGATTATCGCTTCCAGGTTCAACTACATAAACAAACATAATACCCGCATCAATAGTCAATTTAGAATTAAGCCAGTCATAATTTTTGTAATCTTCATACCTGCTTGAATGTATAAAACCATCACTACATTCAAGAGGATTTGTCTTGAATATTTTAGCATATTTTTCCAAAATATTGTCGCGCATTTGTCGCCCTATTTCACCTTTTAAAACATGAATAAGCTCATTATTCTGAATATCATCGCTGGAATAATCTGTATAAATTTTTTTATTTATTGATGGAATAAATTGTATAAAATCATCACTTCCATTACCATATTTACATAAAATGTTGGATTTTTCATCTTCTCCATAGTCACCAACTTTTACTATATCTTTATCTATTAATTTATTCATTACTTCTACTATATTAGTATAATATATTTATTATACTGATACTAATTTTATATCATAATTATTTTCGTCTTAATTTTCTAGAAGCCTTACTATTTTTATTTTTTTTATCTTTTTCATCCTTTTTTTCTCTTTTATATTGTCTTTTCTTAGTATTTTTCTTTTTTATACTACTGCTACCGCTACTACTGCCGCTACTACTACTACTGCCGCCACTAGTTGCTATTGTTAGTCCACTTAATCCAAGCGTGGCTCCTAGAGTTATCAGTAACATGTTTGTAAATGCCGAGTTATTTCTTACAATCTCTTCTGGCGCATTCTCAATATTAACACTTCTATTATTATCCAATGCTGCCATTAATTTGTTATATGATTGTTTGAAGCCATAATATAAATTTAAATCCTGGAAATATGTAACTATTATGGAGGGACCCGAAAGGTTAGAAGAACCAGGTTGCTGTCGATATATTTTACTAGATACAATTAAATACACATTCAAACATAAAATTATATTTTTTATTAAAATCATCAGTAAATCGTAAATATTCATATCCTCAACCTTAATGTCTTTATTCATGTTTCTAAAAAAATCTACACCGGTTTCATCTTTGGTTACTGACGCTAAAATGGACTTAATTGCGGTTTTTGATTCTTCTTTAATTGTTTCAATATTAAATCCTCTGTTACTATTTTTATTAACATAATTATTGTAAAATGTTGTAAATGCCGCCTCAGGTTCTCCTGTTCCTTCCTTGCCCATGGAAAGTTGCTTATACAGGGATTTTATTGTCATGGTTAACTCATTGGTTGCTTTTCCCTTTCTTTGTAAAAATTCATCTTTTTTTCCTCCAATTACTGAGGTAAATTTTGTATCATCTAGACCAAAGTATACGACAGCATATCTGTGAGCGCGTTCGTGTAAAATATGAGCCAGTTCCCATTTTTCAGCCTTTTCTGCGGCACTCGCGGCAGCAGCAGTATCATTCACATCTTTTGTATAACTGTCTTTATCCTGAGCAGTTAGTCGGTTAATGTATGCGGTTCTATATTTAGTTTGTAATTCTGATTGATTACCCATTTTTTCAAAAATATTTGCTAGTGTGTTTAATAGAAGTGTTTTCACATCATTCATAATTGAATCATCATTATAATCACTATCGACTATATCACTTTTTAATAAGTTATTTAAGGTTTCAATATACAAATAATAGTATAAATTACATATTAATTTTAGTATTTCATTATCTATTGATTTATCTTTCAATATACGATTTATAGTCATAAGTAATTTATCACCATCGTCTTGCGTCAAATTTGTATTTTGTTGTTGCTCTATTTTACACAATTCTTTTAACAATCTAATTTTATATGATAAGATTTTATCTGGTCCTGGTCCTGGTCCTGGTCCTGGTCCTGATGAACTTGATAAATTTTGTGAACTAGAAATTGTAAGTATATTTTTCAATTCTTCTAATTCTTCCAAACAATCTTCAAGTTGCCCTGCTTGATATAATTTATAAGCGGCATCATAGGGACTACTTACAGTTGAAGGTTCAGGACTTACTACTAAAGGACTTGCCTCCTCTTCTTCTTCTTCCTCTCCCCCTTCTTCTGAACCTTGACCACAAGTTTTCTTTTCTCCGTTAGCAATAGTATAAGCCTTAATATCATTATCATAAATATATTTCAGTGTTGATATAATTGCCTGTCCAAATACAATTATCTCGTGACCTAACATTGATTTTATTTGTTCCAAATTATCAGTTTTAAATACAATATTGTCCATATCAACGCGTTTAATTAATTCCTGTTCCATCAATTCAGAAAATTCTGTGTTCGGGTCAGGCATTACAAGCCCAGGGATACTAAAATAATTCTCAAAATAATCAGTCCACTCCCATATTCCGGTGATTTTCATAATTGAAGCTTTAGTATCAGTACTATTATACAATATATTTTGCCAACTTAAAGGAGCTGGTGTAGCAGCTGGTGTAGCAGCTGGTGCTGTTGTTACTGTCAATAAAGACACATCAGTTGGCTTAACTTCGACATCACCATTTACTCTTTTTATTTGACCAAATTTGGAAGATACATGTAGTAATGTAATCTCATAATGAGGAACAGTAGTAACAACACTTATAGTTTTTAATACAGGACCTTCATAAATAAAACCATTTGTAAAGATTACTATACAATTGTCATCAGTATCTTTTACACTAGTATCATCAGTTACATATTGTTGTTTAATTATGTAATCATCAGTCCATTGCCAATCATCCTTAGGTAGCCTTATAGCAGCAGCAACAATGGTAGCAGCATCAATAGCGACGGCAACACCATTAGTGGGAGCAATAGGAGGACTTGTACTAGAACTACTATTGTCATATAACACATCTTCCCAATTTACCTTGACATTTTTACCACCTGGATTAAGAATTTTGCCATATTGTTTGGATACTTTTAATAATGTATAATCTGGATTACTAATAGCATTAATAACTGTTGGGTCCATTGGTCCATAATATTTGAAACCATTTTGTAGCGTTATAGTGCCAACATTTTGATTTTGTTCTAGAGTTGTGTCGTCTACCAAGTATTGTTTGATTACTCCCGTTGCTTCTGATGATGATGCTCCTGGTGCTACAGGTGTTGCTGGTCCTGTTGCTGCTGGTTCTGCTCCTGTTCCTGTTCCTGTTCCTGTTCCTGTTGCTGCTGGTCCTGTTGCTGTTGTTGCTGATGCTGCTGGTGCTGATTCTTCTGGTTTTGTTTCTCCTGGTTTTGTTTCTCCTGTTCCTGTTCCTGTTCCTGTTCCTGTTCCTGTTCCTGTTCCTGTTCCTGTTCCTGGTGCTGATGGCACACCACCGCCACCGCCTCCGCCTCCACCTTCGCCTATTCCTACTGGTCTTCCACTACTGCTACTACTGCTACTACTACTACTACTACTACTGCTACTACTGCTGCTACTGCTACTAGGAGCAGAAACAGAAACAGAAGCAGTTTCACCTTTTGGCTTTGGAACATAGCTCTCTAGCACACTGATACACTCCGTTAAATTATATTTCTTCGCAATATCCAATGCTGTTTCTCCCTTATTGTTCCTAATTGTCTTATCAGCTTTGTTTTCCAATAGGAGTTTGACTTTGGCTGAATCATTTTTACTATACAAGACAGCCAAGTGTAGTGCCGTATTTCCATTATTATTATTTTGAAGGTTGGGTAAAGCGGGAGGGTCGTAGTCCAGGAGAGCCTCCATCGAGTCTACCGTACCGTTATAGGCCTGGTACATTAAAGCTGTGCCATCATGCCAGTCACTATCCTTGATATTAATATTTGATATAGTTCCAACATTAAGCATATTTAGCGAGTTACTAATGTTGCCATCGTTCTGTACGAATTTTTTAATATTTTCCTGACTATCGACTGCTGCTGCTGTTGTTCCTGTTCCTGGTGCTGTTCCTGTTCCTGTTCCTGTTCCTGGTGCTGCTGCTGCTGCTGCTGGTGTTACTGCTGAACCACTGCTACTACTGCTGCCAGACAATTTTGTTTGTCTTGCTTCAATTGCGTCAATTACTAGTTGCCTCTTTTTACCTTGAGCATAATTTAGAGTTGACAATGATTCTGTGCTAATATCTTTCATATCAAGAGCTTCTGGATATGCTTTTATTAACGCATTAATTACATCATCAACAGCACTAAAATATATAGCCAATTGAAGTGGTAGTCTGTTAGTACCACTGTTATTAACACAATATTGTTTAGCTGCTTCAGTGTTAGCATTAAGAATTGCTATAATAACATCATGTGGAGCTGATTTGTAAATAGCACGACACAACATTGTTACACCTTCATCATCAGTTTCTTTCGCAATACTTGGATTATCTTGTATCATTTTAATAATTTCTTGATTTGTCTTATCATTATTAAACTGTTTTTGGTTTAAGTATTTAAAAACTTCTTTAGCTTTATCAGTTAAATCACCACCAGTTTGAATAATTTCCTTCTTATCAATATTTTTTTTTAAATAATTGTGAATCGTCTTTTTCCTCTTTTTCTCAGCAATTTCAAACACACTATCTCCGTCATTATTCTTTATATCTGTTTCAGCACCAGCTTCTATAAGCGCCTTAAAAGCATAATAATTACCCTCTTTAGCAGCTATCATTAAAGCACTATCGCCATTATTATTTCGCAAATTTATATTAGCATTTGCTTTTATTAAATCTTGAATTAATTTGTGACAATCATTTATAGCAGCAGTCATTAGAGCCGTTGTGCCCTTCTTGTTTTGAAGATTTACATTGGCATTGTGCGACAACAATAATTCCAACATTTTCTTATTTTTATTATTATTATTATTCTTATTATCATTATTACCACATGTCAACATTGTAGCAGTATTGCCTCTAAAATCTTGGTAATCAATTTCCGCCCCTAAATTCAGCAAAACTATAACATCAACTTCATCATTGCTATTAACAGCTTCAAAAAAATCCTTATTAAGTTCTTGTTGTTTTGTTTGTTTACTTTTACCAGACATATTTGTATAATTACTAATATATACAAATATATTATTTATATGTTATTTATTGTATAAATACAGTATTAATCCAGAAGCACCTAACAAGACCATTGTATAAATAATCTTCTCTCGCCATCGATAATAATCCTTCATCTTAATATCCTTCGGCTTATACTCTTCATAATATTTAATATAAAAATCATTCATAGAAATCTTCGGTTTTTCCAATTTCTCGTTAATTTTATTATGAATAAAATGAATCCATCTGATAAATGCGTCACGAGAGTCTAGATATGCCGTCACTGGATATTCATCTATTAATTTGCTAAAATCGCTACCCATTGATTCTACTGGAATAAATATTGACAAATTCATGATAAACTCGTAGTATTTTTTTCGCGTTACATCATTGGGTCTTATAGGATATGTCATCGCAATCGTATGTAGAAAAAACCAAAAATGTGGACCCCAAATAGTCGGGTCCAAACCAGAGACAGTTGTCTTTTTCGTTTTTGTTTTTGTTTCTGTTTCAGGCATCTAAATTAAAACAACATAAAAACAACTGTATAATAAACACATAAGAATCATTCTAAATGAATATGAATATAAATATGAATATGAATATGAATATGAATATGAATATGAATATGAATATCAATAAAAACAATGTCTGTAATAACTGCGGCAAACAGGGGCACTTATTTCATCAATGTAAACTCCCTATAACTAGCTATGGTGTCATATTGTTTCGAACAACACCAAAAGGACTCCAATTTTTAATGATACGACGCAAAGACAGCTTTGGATACATTGACTTTATTCGTGGCAAATATATACATCATAATTTAGAACATCTTAAAAGTATATTCAATGAAATGTCTGTTATCGAAAAGGACAATATTAAAACACATACATTCGAAACACTGTGGGATAATATGTGGGGTATAACAAATATTGGAAACCAGTTTAAAAGCGAAGAATTGTCGTCCCAGAAAAAGTTTGATTTGCTAAAATCTGGGCTACAAATAAATGGAGAATTTGTTTCACTTGATACACTAATAGAATCTAGCACTACAAATTGGATTGAGACTGAATGGGAATTTCCTAAAGGACGGCGAAATTTCCTGGAAAAGGACCTAGATTGCGCTTTAAGAGAATTCGAAGAGGAAACCGGATATTCTAAAAATAAAATAAAGGTGATTGAAAACCTGATGCCATTTGAAGAAATATTTATAGGTTCAAATCATAAGTCGTATAAGCACAAATATTTTTTGGCATTTATGGATGAAATAGAAACAGAGACAGAAAATAGTGATTTACTAGAGAATTATCAAGCAACGGAGGTAAGCAAATTAGATTGGAAGACATTAGAAGAATGCTTGGAATCAATTCGTCCATATAATTTAGAAAAAAAACAACTAATATTAAATATTAATAAAGTATTACAAGAATAT
>Ga0209596_1001097_pt1 | contig 23990 bp, 32 predicted proteins | sample M_130807_MF_Meta_FD_187314 | JGI IMG/M metagenome (GOLD analysis project Ga0209596, IMG submission 187314) | Freshwater microbial communities from Lake Montjoie, Canada to study carbon cycling - M_130807_MF_MetaG (SPAdes) (version 2) | ecosystem: Environmental > Aquatic > Freshwater > Lake...
TTAACCAATTTGCCAGTTTGGTTGATGTATTTAAATATTCAGGACGATTAACATCACCAGTGGCAGATCCAGCTGATTCTAAATTTATGAAGGCAGCTTGGTTTTATGCGCCTCCCAGTAAGTTTACACAAGCAAGGACTGATCCCGAAGATACAATTTATGCAAATGACTTTAATGAAATTGCAGACAATAATTTAATCCCACTGCACGATTGGATACCTGGGTGGATTGATACACGGTATGGAGTGGGGGATTGGAGACATACTTATAAACCATACGATGGAGTTTGGTCAACTGAACCAGGAAAGAAACTTGAAAAGTTGTTGTTGAATTGCCGTAGTCAATGCTGGGATTGCCATGAATGTGAAAGAACATTTGGTATGGCGGATGTGGATTCTGCATTGCAAATGAGGAAAAATTATGTTGAACTCCGACGTTAAACTTATTGATAATGTAATTTCTAAATCGTATGCAGATGCGATTGAAGATGATATAATGCAGTCCAAGTTTCCATTTTATTATATCAATGATGTAACCAACGCAAACTACGGTGACAATTCAGGATGGACTCATTTACCATTTAATTTGGGCACCGACCCCACACCATGGTTTGCATTTATGAAGCCATTGGCACTTATAATAGCCGATGCGATTGAACTGCCAATATCCCAATTGCTACGTATACGAATAGGCTTGCTAACACCGGGTAATACCAATGATTTTAATACTCCACACATAGATTTTGCTACTCCACATCATACTGTTTGCTATTATGTCAATGATTCAGATGGTGATACAGTAGTATTTGATCAGACTATGCATGGTGAGCCAACTGATCAGTTTACAGAAAAAGCAATATTTGAACATGTAACGAAAACCAATTTCACTATTGCAGCCAGAGCAACCCCCAAGAAGGGTAGTATATGTTCGTTTGACGGAATGCGATTTCATGCAAGCAGTAACCCAAAAATTTCTAAAAGGCGTGTAGTTATCACGATAAATTATGTACCATAATGTTAAATCTATATTAATAGTAGGTGGTGGCACCAGCGGCTGGATGACCGCGGCCGCAATAGCAAAGCGTTTACCGCACATAAAACTTTCCCTGGTGGAAAGTCCAGACGTTCCTGTGATTGGGGTGGGAGAAAGTACTCTGGGTCATATTAACCAATATTTCCATTTGTTGGGGTTAACTGATGAAGAATGGATGCCGCATTGTAATGCCACTTATAAAACCAGTATCAAGTTTATAGATTTTAGAGAAAATCCCACGGAGGTTCCGCACAAGTTTCATTACCCGTTTGGGAAATATAATATAATTGATAAACCACGAGAAATTATGGATTGGTTTTTATATAAAGCCAAACATCCAGAATTAGATCCATACAATTTTGCTGAATTCTTTCATGATTCAATCTTAATGACAGATCGCAATAAGTTAACTAGAAATACTGATGATAAAATTCGCGGATTTAATTTTGCATCTGATACAGCATATCATTTTGAAGCATCATTGTTTGGTGTATATTTGCGTGATCACATTTGTTTACCATCTGGCATGACTCATGTATTGGATCATGTTGTGGACATTGCTCAAAATCAAGATGGCAGTATCAAAGAAATAAACACCAAGAACAATGGTGCATTAACCGCAGATTTATATATTGATTGTACTGGGTTTAAATCCATGTTGTTGGAACAAAAATTAGGTGTGGAGTTTGTACCGTTTAATGAAACGTTACTAAATGATCGTGCAGTAGCCACCGTAATTCCATATATTGACAAAACAACAGAAATGGAAAACTATACCAGTTGTACAGCTATTGAATGTGGCTGGGTGTGGAATATACCGTTATGGCATCGTATTGGTACAGGGTATGTGTATAGTAGTCAATTTGCTACCGAGGAACAAGCAGAGGAACAATTTAGAAAACATTTGGCCAGTAACCGAATGATTTTTCCCGACGCAGAGCGAGCCAAAAATGCAGAATTTAGACATATAAAGATCAAGCATGGAGTACATAAACGTGCTTGGGAAAAGAATGTTGTGGCAGTGGGATTGTCTAATGGCTTTATTGAACCATTGGAGAGTACTGGGTTAATGTTGACGCATGAATGCATCATTAAAATTGTTGCCATGCTAACCATGCGTAATGGGTTTGTGAATCAACATGAAGTAGATATGTTTAACCATGCATTTTTTGAACAAACAATTGGTATGAAAGAATTTGTTTCAGAACATTATGCGTTAAGTGGTCGGCATGATACTCCATACTGGAAAAAAGTTACTGGGGATATAACATACAGTCCGTCAATGCGAGATTTTACACCAGAATTGTACAACCAATATAATTCAATGGCACAAAGTATGCACCGTTCCAGATCATTTACTATTGGTACTGCCGGTATTACATATATTGCTGCCGGTATGGGGTTCAATCCCATGGATGCTATTAATAAAAAGTTTAAAGATGCTGGATATGGTGAGATTGACGGATATGAGGAAGCAGTTTATACCAATTGGGTTCAGCATCGTGATGAAGTATTAAAGGTGATAGATACTTTGCCCACACATTATGAATTTCTTAAAAACAATATTCACAAGAATCGTTGACTTGCAAGTTAACGAAATGTTACACTGTCAAGATGCAGAATCTTATTCAACAGGTGTTGTTATCACATCTGCCGTCAAAACGTAAACAAACTGCCAGCGGCTGGGTCAGCTTCAATGCAGTATGTTGCACACATCGTGGTGAATCAATTGACAAACGGCAACGCGGTGGTGCAATAGCCACTGCACGTGGTGGCATTACCTATCATTGTTTTAATTGTCATTTCAAAGCTGGGTGGCAACCTGGTTGGGTGTTGAGTCCAAACTTTAAAGAGTTGTTAACTTGGCTTAACGTATCAACTGAAAATATCAATGAGTTAAGATTAGAAACGATTCGGCTAAAGCAAGGGTTGCCATCAGAATATAAAAGACATGTAGAGTTACCAAAGTTTGAAACTCGTACCCTACCAGAGCAAACACGTACATTTGAAGAAATGGTAGTATGGCACGAACTGGCTGGAACTATACCACATGATTTTTTCCAAGTGGCTGATTATGTGCTAGAACGCAAGATTGATCCTGTTGCGTATGGATTATCTTGGAGTGATGCAGACTCGTTTGCACGTAGAGTAATTGTTCCAATGATATATCAAAATGTCACTGTGGGTTATACTGCCAGAAGCATAGATCGCAAGGACAAACTCAAATACTTCAGCAGTCAACCTGCCAATTTTGTGTTTAATATGGATAGGCAGGGACATGATAGAGTATTTGCAATTTTATGTGAAGGTCCATTTGATGCAATGAGTGTTGATGGTATATCTATCATGGGTAGTAACCTTAGTGAAGGTCAGGCACGACTAATTAATACATTACAACGACAAATTATTGTTGTACCTGACAATGACAAAGCCGGGGTGGCATTGGTGGATGCGGCCCTGGAACAACAATGGTCAGTTAGTTTTCCTGATTGGTGGGAAACTTGTAAAGATGTCAATGAAGCAACAATAAAATATGGTAAATTATTCGCATTTAAAAATATCTTGGACCGTACAGAAACAAATCCGGTCAAGATTGAATTGATGAGAAAAAAGTACTTTAAAACTTAGGGGATACATATACACATGGCTAGTGATTTTAATGTAGATGTTCAAAAGTTATTCTTGGGAATAATGTTAAGTGATGCTGAGAGTTTTGTCAGAGTGCAAAACATCTACAATGCAGATAACTTTGACAAGAGCATCAAAGCGGCCGCCAAATTTATTAAAGAATATTCAGATAATCATAAAATATTACCAGATGTTAAAACTATCCAGGCAGTTACTCGTGTTCAGTTAGATGTTATTACCGAGATTAACGAAGGGCATACTGCTTGGTTTTTGACGGAGTTTGAAAACTTTACACGACGTAAAGAATTGGAACGAGCCATTCTTAAAAGTGCAGACTTGCTGGAGAAAGGTGATTATGATCCAGTAGAGAAACTTATCAAAGACGCGGTACATATCAGTTTAACCAGAGACATGGGTACAGATTATTTTGCTGATCCACGTGCCAGACTTATGGCATTAAAGAATAGCAATGGACAAGTCAGCACAGGTTGGTTGGATTTAGATAGGAAACTATTTGGTGGATTTAACCGAGGTGAGTTGAATATATTTGCTGGTGGTTCGGGTAGTGGTAAGAGTTTGTTTATGCAAAACCTAGCCATCAACTGGGCAACGCAGGGATTGAGTGGTGTATATATTACACTAGAGCTCAGTGAAGGGTTAACTGCTATGCGTATAGATAGTATGTTGACCAGTATCCCCAGTAAAGAGATTTTTAGAGATCTAGATACGGTGGAAATGAAGATCAAGATCATGGGCAAGAAAGCTGGCGAGTTGCGTATTAAGTATTTGCCAGCACAAAGTAATATCAACCATGTGCGAGCTTATATCAAAGAAGTACAAATACAAACTGGTATGAAGGTAGACTTCATATTGGTAGATTATTTGGACTTGGTGATGCCGGTCAGTGCCAAGGTTAGTCCCAATGATTTGTTTGTTAAAGACAAGTATGTCAGTGAAGAATTACGTAACTTTGCCAAAGAACAAAATGTATTATTTGTAACAGCATCGCAATTGAATCGTGGTGCGGTAGAAGAAGTAGAGTTTGACCACAGCCATATAGCTGGGGGATTAAGCAAGATTAATACAGCAGATAACGTGTTGGGAATTTACACCAGTCGCTCAATGAAAGAGCGTGGTCGTTATCAATTGCAGTTAATGAAGACACGTAGTAGCAGTGGGGTAGGAACCAAGATAGATTTGGAATATGATGTCAATACTCTGCGTATCAGAGATGCAGAGGGAGTTGATGATGACGAAACCCCAGCGGCAACCAACAGCAATATTATGAATCGTATAAAAGCCAATTCAGTGGTGACCAGTTCTGTTGTGACTGACTCAGATAACAGCAAGGTCACAAGTGAAATACAGCGTGACAAGATTAAAGATATGCTGAGTGGATTGCGTACAGTTAAGTAATTATGTATAAATATTCGTATATATTGGAGAGACGGGTTGCTAAGAAAAACAAAAAGTCTACTATCTGAATTAGACTCACATTTAATAGAACGTGAACCACACAACTTTGTGGAATCACGGGCTAATAATATTATTCAGGGGGCAATTCACCTGCTACAATACATCAAAGAAAACTTTGATGCTGAAGTGTCAGACGAATTAGAACGACGAATGTTAAACAGTATCAAGGCTCACGATCCTACTAAATTCACTAGGGCAATTCATAGATTACGTGAATCAAAATCGCAGGATTAGGGTATGAATTTCATACAAGACTTAATTGAGGCGAGAGTTTTTAGATACACGGATAACTTCGATAATAAGCCCATTAGCGACATTGCTACCACATTATTCTTCTTGTTACTTTTAATAGAGGTAATGCGTAGATTCGACGCAGATTATGCTCAAAGATACTGTAAACAGACGTTTACCATGGGTGATTTCGATGGTATTAGAAGCTATGCTACTGACGTACATAATATCATTGCCGTGTTAAATAACAAACAGTTGCGAAGCAAATTACAAGATGATCGCAATGTTCATTTGCCTGAGTTTGCTATCAAGAGATATTTTCGTGACATGATGTTAGGGCAACGGGATCACAATATAAATCGTGCATTTTTCATACAGTTGGGTAGCGACTTGGGAGTTACTGATAGCAATGCCAAAGCCGCACGAAGAAACATCATTGATTTCTCGTCACTAACCCAACAACAATACTTTGATACCGCTGAACGTATCAATCGCAAACTGAACGACCTGGCAATTAACTGCGATTTACAGTGGTATTACAAATCCAATGTTCGGCTGTTAATTCCACACAATTAGCTGATTTTTTGCTTTCGGTATAAATAATTACATGTACGCGAAAGCGACAAACAATAGGAGATTTAAATCATGGCAATCGGAGTAACCCAAGTAAACGGAGCAACACAACCATTCGGATCATACGGACGTACAGTACAAGTATTGAACTGCGCGGCAACAAACATGTCCCAAGCACAAGTTGAAGTTTTAATCGCATCACTAGCACTAACTAACTCAATTAGCGGTATCGGTGCTGCAGGCGGCGCATTTGTGGCAGGCACAACTGATGTATTGTACGTTGCAGTGGAAGGCCCAACAGTAGCCGACGCTACCATTGGTGCATTCACAGTTACCACATTAACGACATTTACATCCGGACAGGGTGTTTAATAGTTAAGTTACGTAGCATAAGAAAGAGCCTTACATTTTGTAAGGCTTTTTTCTTGACTATAAATAACTTACATGCAAAAATTTCACGGAACATCAATCGGAACCAACGAAACCAGCAATTATCAGAACATGATCTCTTGCCACACTCTGGTGGATATAACAAAGACCGGGGTGATTAGTGTATACCGTAAAGAGATTCCCATGTTCATGGATGATGCAGACCAGCTAGTTAGAGATCAATCAACCTGGGAACGCAGTAGGAATCAACAAAGAAACTTTGAAACTATCATACAAACTATTAGTTTACGAGCACAGCCAATCTACTTGGATGTGCCTAAAAAAGCCACAGTGGATTTGGCTGTTCATAAGTTTGGATCAGAATTTACAGGTGATCAGACTGTCTGGAGTTTCAATTTCACTGTAGAACACACTGCGGTGTTTGACAAGGACAATCAGCCATTGTGGGCATTAAATCAGGATATGAATAACATTCCTTGTATCGCTAACTTGAGGGAAACAGTGGATATGTCGTCTCCCATATTCAAAGTTGGTGCAAATATATACTTTGAAAAATTAATTTAAGCATAAATAATACTTGATATCTATGCAATATTGGATACAACAATCGGCTCCTTTTGGCTCATCTCAGAACCCTGTTTAGCGTAATCTGCCCTTCACCAATAGGAATATTTAACCATGCCGACTGTAACAGAACGAGTAAGTGTATTAGAAACAAAGGTTGAGAATATCGACGACAAATTAGATAATCTTAAATCTGGTGTCAAAGATATGCATGACTGTTTAGATTTAACCAGAGATGGAATTATGAAACAGTTAGACAAGATGCATGAAGACAGTAGTAAGCAACATCAAGAACTGGCAGGAAAAGTAGGAGAATTGGAGAAATTCAAACATAAATGGACATACATGGTGCTGGGTGGGCTAGCAGTTGCAGGTTGGGTATCCGGACACATAAACGTATTGGCTAATATAATAAAATGACCCCTGGAGATTTTGATAAGATATCTACGTTTGCATCACGCGAATTAGATGCATTAAAGCGTAACGGTTCCCAGTTGATATTTCAGCACGGGAACTCCAATTACGTAATTAAAGACTGGACTATTACAGTTGACCCAGATGGGCAAGCAATATGCAAAAAACCATTGCGTGATCCAGTAATTTTCTTTAGTAAAACATGTGCAATTATATATGTATTAAGTGAAATTTCAAATAGATGTATGTGGGCTATATCCATTTCTAGATTAGATGAACAGGTTTGCCGATATACTACTGATGCTGAGATTTTACAGCATAAGATGCGAAAAAACTTGAAAAGTCAGAACTTTGACAGGTTTGGACTACTAAGTAGTAAGTATACCGAGACCAAGTCACGCTTGGATCAAGCGGTTCTCAATGTTAAAAAATATTGCCGGTTAACTAAATATAATAAAGGAATGATGTCATGAAACTATCAGATTTAAAATCGTTTTCCACCGCGGATCTTAACAAGAAACTGGATCAGAAGTACGGTTTCAAAATTAAAACTGCTGGCTTAAGCGAGGGCAAAGCCCGTGATTTATTGGCGAAGGTTCAGGAGAACATCGTTGCCTACAAGAGAAAATTTGGTCATGTACTAAGTGAAAAAAATGGCCAATTCATGCAGTTGTTAGTAATGAAAGAAGGTCTACAACGTTGGCTGGTAGAAAACAACCATGTGATTATCAATGAAGGTGAAATGCAACAAGCTGAAACTATTCTTGCCGCAAAAGACATCGTTGATCGTTTACAAAAAATGGTTGAAGACATCAGCAGTATTGTTAATGAAGACATTCCACCATTGTTAGACAGTATGAGAGACCAATTGGGTAGCGACAAAGCCGCAGCCTATAACGGTAGCGTAAACAATACATTGAGCAGTTTGTTAGACACACTGAAGCAAGCTAGAGAAAGTGTTAACACTGCCACTATGTCATTGTCTGGTGAAGCAGCCGCTCCAATGGCTGCTCCTGGTGCTGAGATGCCTGCTGTTCCTGGTGCCGATCTTGGTGCTGGTGATGCAATGGGTGCAACTGACGCAGCCGCCGGTGGCGAAGCTGAGTTGGGCCGCGAAGTTAGATAATGAGACTGTTTGAGTTTGCTGGACAAGAAGTTGAACCCGAGGGTGTAGCCGACGATTTAGAAGCTACACTACTTGGGGTTATCAGCCAATTACGTGGTCGCAGTCATGACTTTGGCCATATTGGTGACTTCAGCACAGATGCTTTCATCCAGGTTGTACATAAAGCTGGTGTACCATTTAATTACAAAGCATTGGTCAGAATATATGAAAAATCCAAATCATTAAAAAATGTCATTTCTGGCATTAATAGAGATTCAATCAAATTTGCAGACTATGGTGACGAAATAGATGCCGCACCAGACGAAGAAGTACCAGACACTGTCGGTATTGACCCACAAGCAAAAGTATCTCAAATGGCGAACAGGGCATTGAATAACCGTTCGTAATCTGTTATAATAGTTGTTTAGTGAGAATAAACTTGTTAATACAACGACATAACTACCAACCCATTTCCCGTGAAACAATTGCAGGTAAACGACATTACTGTTTGCCTGATGGAAGCCGAGTGGCCAGCGTTACTACAATCCTGGATGCAACCAAATCGGAAGAATCAAAACAAGCATTAAACAATTGGCGTAAACGTGTGGGTCCACAAAAGGCACAAGAGATTAGTACTGAAGCAGCCGGACGTGGTACTCGTATGCACAAGTGGTTGGAGGATTATGTTAAAACCGATGTACTGGGAGAACCTGGCTCCAATCCCTACAGCCAGCAAAGTCATAAGATGGCAAAAACCATTATTGCAGAAGGGTTAGCACATGCCGATGAGATCTGGGGTATGGAAGTACCACTGTATTATACCGGACTATATGCTGGCACTAGCGATTGTATTGGTCGTTGGAAGCAGAACCCAGCAATTATGGACTTTAAACAAACTAATAAACTAAAAAAACGTGAATGGATTGGTGATTACTTTATTCAGTTAGTGGCTTATGCTCTGGCACACAACAACATGCACGATACCGACATCAAGACTGGTGTTATTTTAATGTGCAGTGCAGACAACGTATATCAGGAATTCGTTATAGAAGGGGCAGAATTTGACATGTGGGAACAACAATGGTTAGATCGAGTAGAGAGGTATTACCGCATAAATACCTGATAAATATCACGCAGGTATAAAGGACAACGTTATGGCCATTGTAAGTATTTCACAAATCAAACATCGCAGGGGTAAACTAGAAGATTTACCCCAATTAGCTTCCGGGGAACTGGGGTGGGCCACTGACTCACGCAGATTATTCATTGGTAATGGACTTACCAATGCTGAAGAAAATGCTCCAGAAATAGGCAACACTGAGGTATTGACAGAATACAGCAATCTACTGGACCAGTTGGAAACATATACCTACAAAGGTGCGGCTGCCGGATACAATGTGTTCACTGGTCGCAATCAAGCTACTATTGTACGAACAATGCAAGAGAAGTTTGATGACATCGTAAATGTCAAAGACTTTGGTGCAGTTGGCGATGGCTCAACTGACGACACTGCGGCTATTAATCGTGCATTGAATGAATTATTTTGCCGAGAGTTAAACGTAGAAATTAGACGTGCATTATATTTTCCGGCTGGAACATATTTAATTGGAACAGCCGCTTATCATGCGCTATTTCCATTGGAAACTCTATACATTAAAATCCCAACTTATGCAACTATGATTGGGGATGGTATGGATTGTACATTTATTAAACAAAGCACCACCGCTTCAACCTATACAGCTATACTAAGCGACAACAGACAACAAACGGGCACAGCACAGGGCCTGGGTGGTGGTATACCTTCCAAATATATCGATATACGTGACATAACATTTCAACAAGAACTTGGTAGTAACCAAGATGTATTCTTAATGGACTATGCAATTGAAACAAGTTTTTCCCGTGTAAAATTTCAAGGACCATTTACCAGTACTGTTGATACCTCATACATAACTTCATCTTCATCAAGCAAGGCTTGTTTGAGAATTAATTCATTGACTGATGGTGCCCCACTCAATGTGAGATTTACTGATTGTGAATTTAACGGGCATACGTATGGAGTGATTGGTATTAAATCACACAATGGTATAAAGTTTGATCATTGTTATTTTAATTATCTTTACACTGGGTGTAAGTTTGGTGAAAGTCCTACCAGCACTGAAACAGCTCGTGTTAACATTACAAACAGTGTATTTGATAAAATATTTAACGAAGGTATCCACGGTTACGGAGCGACCAATGTTGCTGTTACTTCAGCATTTAACACCTACTTGGATGTGGGAACTCAATTGGCAGGCTCATTGGCAGCTACAGCCTTAACATCAGTCATTAAATATGAATCTGGTAATTGTGCCAGCTTTGGCGATTATTTTGCTAGAACAGATGCTTGTGTGACTACGAGTAAACTACCAAGAGTTGATCACACCACAGGTGCAAACTTTTCAGTAATACCAGGCAATGGGTTACAGACCGGATATTATCATATACAAGCAGGTAAGTCAATTACCTTACTTAATAATATATCTTCTGCCACCACAACTGGTATAACTTTTATTCCATATGCAACAAATGGATCGGACCCCACTTCAGTTCTTGGTGCCTGGATTGATTATGCTATTATTAGATCTGGTAGAGGTGTTCGAGCTGGTACATTAATACTTGCTATGGACACCAACGGGGTTCAACTTGTTGATAATGTATTTGCCAACAGCAATGGATCAGCATTTCAAACTGGTATCGATAGCACCAACTCTACTCCTGTGGGTGTAACGTTCACTGCCACGATTGCTAGTGGTGTAGCTACCGTGTACTATACTACCACCAGCACTGGTCAACCTGCTACTATGCGATATCAAATTCGATATTTTTCATAATTAACCAGAATACGAGATATAATTGAGTGAGTCTATTTGGTTTCAAAAACCTGACGTCAGGATGGCAATCTGGCGTGAACTACGGCAACAATTGGATACCCTATCACTGGGCAATGCCTTGAAAGAAACCACCAATCTCTGGAGTTTCGCCCCCTACGTCGACCACTATTTGGATTCCCACGATGTTAGCCAGTGGCCAAGTCCTTGGGAATTATTGACTGAAAATTATTATTGCGACCTTGCAAAAACGCTGGGAATGTTATATACTGTAGCACTAAGCAAACACAACGTTAATCAGTTGGAATTGCGTGTATTATATGATGAACTTAAGAAAGAACAAGTGAATATAGTAGTGGTTAATAATAAACATGTCATAAATTATCACTTCAATGAAGTTGTAAATACGACTGTTATCGGTGCTCACTGTGTCACAAAGCACTGCTATACTCCCACTGATTTAAATATTGAACAATACTACTAATGGAGCCAGTCAATGAGTCAACAACAGATTTTAGTCACTAAAAGAAACGGCAATAAAGAGCCGCTCAACATCGAGAAGTTACACAAGGTTGTATTTTGGGCCACTGAGAATTTAAACAATGTCAGCGCCAGCGAAGTAGAAATTAAAAGCCACATACAATTCTATACTGGTATCAAGACTGGCGTCATTCAAGAAACTCTTATCAAGAGTGCGGCTGATCTAATTAGCGAAGAACATCCTGGATATCAGTATGTGGCTGGGCGGTTGATCAATTATCATCTGCGTAAGGAAATTTACAATAGTATTGAACCGTGGCCACTACTGCAACTGATCAAACGTAATGTAGAGATTGGTTACTATGACAAAGAAATCTTAGAGTTATATACCGAAGATGAAATTAACAAGTTGGACAAATATATTGATCACGAACGTGACATGAAGTTTACCTATGCCGCCATGGAACAATGGCGCGGCAAATATCTGGTTAAGAATCGTGTTACTGGAGAGATGTATGAAACTCCACAAGTGGCTTACATGATGATTGCGGCCACATTGTTTGCTGACTATCCGGCAGAAACTAGATTGACTTGGATTAAAGATTACTATGATGCAGTAAGTCAACATTACATTAGTTTGCCTACTCCCATGATGGCCGGACTGCGTACACCACAACGTCAATTCAGCAGTTGTGTATTAATTGAAACTGATGACAGCCTGGACAGCATCAGTGCTACCAGTGCCAGCATTGTTCGTTATGTAAGTCAGAAAGCAGGTATTGGTATTGGTGCTGGCCGTATTCGTGCCTTGGGTAGTCCAATTCGTCGTGGAGATGCATACCATACTGGCGTTATTCCTTTCTACAAAGTATTCCAAGCAGCCACACGTAGTTGTAGTCAAGGTGGTGTACGTAATGGTGCCGCAACATTGTATTACCCAATTTGGCATTTAGAAGTAGAAGACTTGTTGGTATTGAAAAACAACAAAGGTACTGACGACAATCGTATCCGTCACATGGACTACGGTGTGCAGTTTAACAAACTCATGTATGAACGTTTGTTAACTGGTGGTGACATTACCATGTTTAGTCCACACGATGTTCCTGACATGTATGATGCATTTTTTGCAGATCAAGATAAGTTTAAAGAGTTATACGAACGTGCTGAACGTAATACCAGACTTAAGAAAAAGACCATCAAGGCAGTAGACTTGTTTACTGCATTTATGAATGAACGTAAAGATACTGGACGTATCTACTTAATGAATGTGGATCACGCCAATACTCATGGATCATTCAAACCTGACCTTGCCCCAATCAAGATGAGTAATCTATGCTGTGAGATTACATTACCCACAGTGCCGTTGACTGACATTAACGATGAGAATGGCCGTATCGCATTATGTACATTGTCAGCAATTAATTGGGGATTGATTAAAGACCCACGAGATTTTGAGAAATACTGTGCGTTAGCAGTGCGTGGATTAGATAGTTTGTTGAGCTATCAAAATTATCCTATCAAGGCAGCACAGATAGCGACCCAAGAGTTTAGACCATTGGGTGTGGGTATTGTTAACTTTGCGTATTGGTTGGCCAAGAATGATGTTAGCTATACTGATCCGGCGGCATTAGATCTAGTTAATCAGTATGCTGAAGCCTGGAGTTATTATCTAATCAAAGCAAGTGCAGATCTTGCAGTAGAGAAAGGTGCTTGTACTCGTAGCAAGGACACCAAGTATGGCGATGGAATTTTACCGGTAGATACATACAAGACAGAAGTAGATGAGTTAGTTACTGACAAGCTAACAATGCCGTGGGAAGAATTAAGGAAACAGTTACGTGCCACGGGAATTCGCAATGCCACATTGATGGCGTTAATGCCCAGTGAAACCAGTGCTCAGATTAGCAATAGTACCAACGGTGTAGAACCTCCACGTAGTTATGTAAGTATCAAACAAAGTAAAGATGGATCGTTAAAACAAGTGGTACCTGAGTATCGTAAGTTAAAAAACAAATACGAGCTGTTGTGGGATCAAAAGAGTCCAGAAGGATATTTGAAGATTATGGCTGTGTTGCAAAAATACATTGATCAGAGTATCAGTGTTAATACCAGCTACAATCCCAAGTTCTATGAGGAGGAAAAGATCCCCATGAGTGAAATGTTTAAGCACTTAGTTATGTGCTATAAGTATGGTATCAAGACATTGTATTACTTCAACACATATGATGGTCAAGGTGAGATGGATGTTGGTAGTATAGTAATTGAAACATCAGCACCAGGTATCAAAGAATCAGAAGAAATATGTGACAGTTGCGCCATCTAACCAAAGAGAACTATGACAAATTCGGTATTCCCATTAAACAAGAAAAAATCTCATTTAGAATCATTAGCATTTTTAGATCCTGATGGTGGTGTTGCTATACAACGCTATGAAGAATTAAAATACAAACAGTTTGAGAAGTTAACTGAACGGCAAATTGGATTCTTTTGGCAACCCACTGAGGTAGATGTGTTACGTGATGCCAAGGACTTTAAAGAACTTAACGACCATGAGCAACACATCTTCACTAGTAATCTGAAACGTCAAATTCTATTGGATAGTGTGCAGGGTCGCAGTCCCAACTTGGCTTTTCTGCCTTTGGCGTCTATACCAGAGATTGAAACCTGGATTGAGACTTGGAGTTTTAACGAAACCATTCATAGTAGAAGTTATACACATATTATTCGTAATATCTATTCTGATCCTGGTAAAATATTTGATGAGTTAACCGACATCAAAGAGATTATGGAATGCGCCAAGGACATCAGTAAGTACTATGATGAACTAATTGAATACAGTTTGTGGTATCGGTTATTTGGAGTTGGTACACATACTGTTACTAATAAACGCGGTACTCAAACCAAAGAGATCAAAATGTATGAGCTAAAGCGATTGCTTTGGCTTGCCATTAACAGTGTTAATGTATTAGAGGGTATTCGTTTCTATGTGAGTTTTGCGTGTAGTTGGGCGTTTGCTGAACTTAAAAAGATGGAAGGCAATGCTAAAATTATCAAACTAATCTGCCGTGATGAAAATTTGCATTTGGCCAGTACACAGACATTGCTTAAAATATTACCCAAAGATGATCCGGTATTTGAAAAGATTGCAGAAGAAACCAAAGCTGAATGTGAAGCAATGTTTATTGCGGCCGCAGAACAAGAAAAGGCTTGGGCAAAGTATCTGTTTAAAGATGGTAGCATGATTGGACTTAATGAACAATTGTTATCAGAATATGTAGAATGGGTTGCTCATAGACGTATGACTGCCGCAGGATTGAAAAGCCCGTTCAAAGTTAATAGTGATCCATTGCCCTGGACTGCCAAATGGATCAGCGGTGGGGAAGTTCAAGTGGCTCCTCAGGAAACCGAAATAAGTAGTTATATTATTGGCGGAGTAAAACAAGATATAGATACAAATACGTTTAAAGGAATGTCACTATAATGCTAACAATCTACAGTAAAGCCAATTGCCCATATTGCACCATGGCTAAAACTTATTTAACCAACAAGAACATCAATTTCACAGAAGTCAAGATTGATGAGAATCTGGAAGCTCGTGAATTTATGTTAAGTGAGGGGCACAGATCAGTGCCGCAAATTTATAAAAACGGGCAACTGTTTGTGGCTGGTGGATATCAAGGACTAATTGGTCTTACTGAATCCGTATTACTTTCTAAATTGGAGATATAATGTTATTAATCAAAACTGGATATAAAGTGGGTGATTTGGTCAGCGTAAAGATCGTTACTGCTGAAGAAATTATTGCTAGACTTAAAGAAGAAACCGACACATCATACACATTTGAACGCCCGGTCAGCCTGGTTCCTGGCCCTAAAGGCATGTCAATTGTTCCTTACTTGATGACTGCGGATGTAGCTGAAGCTATGACCCTAGACAAAACCAAAGTAATCACTGTGGCAAAAACCAACAAAGAAATCGAAACCTCTTACATACAGGCCACCACTGGAATTTCCATATAAATACTAATACAGTGAGGTAATAATGTATGCCAGCAGTAGTCAGGAAGGACGATCAAAATAACGCAGGTGGGTTAGCCACATCAATGGTAGTGCCATCTGTTCTTATTAACGACAAACCATGCGCGGTAGTCGGTACGATTATATCTTCACACTCACCCTTTGGCCCACCACACCCACCACATGAGGCTGCGGTTATTACGGTGGGAAATAGCACAGTATTAGTTGAAGGTAAACCAATTGCTTATGTGGGTAGTCCAAATTCATGTGGACATAGTATGGCAACTGGTAGCCCTGACGTAATGGTGGGGTAACGGTATGCCTTGCTCAATTGTTTCCCCATCTTCCACTACTACAACTAGTTTTACCCCAGTAGTGGTACCACTAGTAAGCAGGACCGCACCGTCAGCCGCCAGTCAATCAGATGGGCCAATAGTTGGTGGTCCTCCATATTCTCCGCCTGGTAGTTGTGATATGCCAGCTGATGGATACGCCGGTACAGAAGTATATGCAAAACAAATCAGTAAGAATTTTACACTGGCACGATTCACAACTGGTGCGGTATACCCACACAAAATTGAAACTAGCCGCTTCGCTAGCCCACCAACCACATTCACACCACAACAGATAGCTTGCGATTTATCACATCTAGCAAAAACATTAATGGATCCTATCAGTGATAAAATGAAATCAGATGGATACAATATATCAATCACTAGTGGGTTTCGTGCCAGCACTGCTGGTAACCCCACTAGTGACCATGGTAGAGGATTAGCTTGCGACTTTCAAGCATCTGGATGGACTGAATCTTATCGAGTAACTTTAATCAAATGGATAACGTCAACAATGGGAGCAAGTGTTAGACAGGTAATTTTTGAAAAGTCTGCTCCTGGTGGTGCATTGGGGTGGATACATGTGGCTGTTTGTGCGCCCGGATACCCTGCACTTGGTAGCTTTCAGATTGCTACTTGTGTCAATGGTGACCAGGGAAAATACGCGACTTACACACCTGGTCTGCCAGGATCATCTGGTGTTACTTATACGGTGAGATCATGAGTTATACTCCTGCAAGTATTATAGCTAGTTTGGGATTGATCAAAGGTGATGGATTAAATCTCAATAACATTACTAACTCTACAACAAGTTTTAGTTCTTCTGCTTTGCCGGCAAAATTTAAACTATGTGTTACTGCGGCTGCGGCTGCAGGTACAGCAAACAGTACCGCAGTATTAGCCATTGGTGGAGACTTATTGCCTGGTATGCTGGGCAGTGTGCCAGTAGACGCCGCCGCATCATTATCTAGTTCAGGATTTACTGGAAAAACATTTGCCGAAGCCGCACAAGGACAAGCTGAGAAGATATTTCCCAGTGGCGATATCAGTAGTTTTGTACAAAATATGGGTAAAGCATCCGGTGCGGTTGCGATGTCCAGTGACTTACTCAAAGCCGCACAGACAGTAAGCACAATGGGATTCAATGAGTTTGGTGCTGGCATTACTAAAATTAGCGACCTGGCAACTGGTGGGCTGGGAAAACTAAGCATGGTGGCTGGTGTTGGACTCAAAGAGCTGGGCACACAAATGCAAAAATTAGGATCTTCTGAAAATTTATCAGCCTTGACAGAAGCAAAATCATCTATCTCTACCGGATTAAACACATTAACCACACAAGCCGGTGCGGCATTGGATGGTGTTACATCCATGGGTAGTAAGTTAAGTGGGTTGGCCGGTGGTGCAATGGGTGAAATTAGCAAGGCAGTAAGTGGTGCAACCGGGGCTTTGGGCGGTGCAATGAGTTCAGTTACTGGTGCGATAGGTGGACTAGGCGGCGGTGCTAACATGCTGGGTGCTGCCGGATCGTTAATGACCAATGCTCAAGCGCAACAAGTACAGGGTCTATTGGATTTTAAAAACAATGTAGGAAATGCCATTAATGTATCAGCTAATCTAATAGGCAAAGGTCTGGGAGCAGTTGGTGGGTTAATGCCAAAATTATCAGATGCTGGATTACCTACTATACCAGCAGACCTAAAAGAATTTGCCGGCAATACGTTTGCTGTAGGTAAAGCCAGCAACATATTGAGCACTATTAATGCACCAACAGATATAGCGTCAATTAAATCTGCATTAAATATTGACCCATCAGTGATAATGACCAGTGCTAAAGATTTACTCGATCCCATTGCAATGGTGCCAGAACTAGACAACTTCTTGGATACCAACATCTATGGGCAGATGCCTAAATTGTTAAACAGTATACCAGGTGGAGAGAATATCACTGACCCACAACAGTTGGGCGAACTGTTAGCTCAACTGGAAGATGTGCCAGCAACAGATGCATTAGATGCCGCCCCAAATTTTGTTGAAATTGAAGATTTGACTGATTTAGCGGCTATTTTACCAGAAGCAGATTCACCAGATGGGAATATTACTACTGCAGATTTAATAGGTATAGTCGGCGGTGGACCAATTGCAGTAATTTTAAATGCGGCAAAAACGGCCAATGATAAGTTGGCAAGTACCACGCAAGCACAAACAATTTTAACATTGTTAACAAATCTACAGTCTGATTTGGCTGCCGCTGGTGCCGGTGATTGGACTACTACGGCTATGGGGGTTGTATACTCTGGATATCCAAGTGGAAGATCCATAGCTGATTATAAGACATTGATAGAAACCCAGATGAACTCGATCTTATCCAGTAGCAGTGGAGAAGTGGCAGAGTTAGCAACAACATTGGGGGAAAGTTTTAGCAGAGCAGCCGGAAAATTAACTAAACAAATTTCTGGACTAAGTAAGATGGGGGTTGATTTAACAGAAGTACAAACTGGTAGCCTAATGCCAGTTATTGGTTTTGGTCGTGGTTTAGCCGACATGGCCAAACAACCCGGCAACGAAGATATTTTGGTTGCCATGTGCAGTGATGATGCTGTAGGTCAAGCATTAAAATTGCACATAGTGGAGAAGAAAAATCTAGCAGTTTTGGAGAAATTTGGTATGAGCCCGCCAAATGTTTTTAAATTTTAGTTGATTTTTGCTAAAATATCTGCTATTATAACCAAGATATGTGCTAACATATTGTAGTTTAACACTACGTTTACTATAAGTTCAGTACTTTAAATATCTTGTCAACCGTGAAAGAGGAGAAACAATCATAATGTCTAATAAACTTATGCGAAGCACTACTGCATTATTCTTTACCATGGCCATCATTAGCATGATGTTCAATGTGAAGCTGTTCACTGATTTGGAATCTATAAAAAGTTCCTATCAAAACATCAGTATCAATTCAGTTTTTAAAAATTTAAATTTTGGTACCAAGGTTGATCAAGCTGAACTAAAATGTTTAACCGAAAACATATATTATGAAGCAGGTAGTGAAAGTTATGCGGGTAAAATTGCTGTGGCAAATGTAACTATGAATCGTCTTAATAGTGGTCGGTATCCGAAAACTATTTGCGGTGTAGTATATGAGGGCAGTAATAACCCACGTAATATTGCATGTCAATTTAGTTGGACCTGTGATGGATCTGCTAGCCGTCCAAAAAATCCAGTTACCTGGAGTCAGAGTCAAAGCATCGCCAAGATGATATTATCTAATGATAAAAAAGTTGCAGACATTACTGATGGAGCAGAATTTTTTCATGCCAATTATGTCAAACCAGACTGGAGTCGTATATATACTCGTGTAGCCACAATTGATAATCATTTGTTTTATCGCAGATAATATCTAGATTGCTTAAATACGAATACTGTGTGTGCAAACATACAGTATAAATTCACTAAGGAGCGTAATGTGACTACCAAGAAACAAGTTCAAGAGCAAGAGGTTGAAAGTGAATTAGAAGATGATTTTGATGAGGATGAAAATATTACTGGTGATGATTATGTTTTTATATTGCGAAGTGATGGCAGTATAAAAGGAATAATTACACCAGATGATGATCCATTTGATGCTCCTAAATCTGTTAAGAAAATCTGTAAGATATTGGGATTAGAAAATCCCAATATGATTGGTATGGATGTGGGTCTGTTACACTAACACATGTTGAAGGTATTACTGTTGGGGGATAGTTTTAGTGATCCAACTTGGGCAAAGAATGATTATAGTTCTTGGCCTGAGTTGTTATCCCATAACTACACAGTCACAAATCTATCAAGACCAGGGACTAGTACTTGGTGGAGTTTTCAACAATATCAAAAATTACATAATGATTTTGACTATATAATTTTTACCGTTACCTTACCTGATCGATATTATGCCGAGCCTGTAGATAAACATCTAAATGGTCATAGTGTCAACTATCACAGGAATGTTATATTGGAAGAAATGTATTACGAAGTCTTCCATTCACCAGCACTGAGCAATTATTTACAATCTAATATAATAAACGATCTTACTGCGGCAAGTAATGTATTACTAGTACCTGCATTTTACGAAAGTATTCCTGCCTATACAGGGTTGAGTTTATGCTACCTAGCTGACTTGGAATCAGATTTTTACAAGGTACCCAAGCCAATTATCAACGACAGAAAACGGAAATGCCATTTGGGTAGAGAAAATAATATTATGGTATACAACAAAATTGTATCAGCCATTGCCACTGGCACCCATATTTTAAGCCTAAACTTCACAGATTACATAACCCCCACTGATCCCCCAGAGTTTTACTGGACGTAAGTTGTTAATTTCATTGAAGAAATATTCAATAAATACAGTATAACGAAAAGGATAACAAAATGGAACCGATATACATTACTGATATTGACATAAGTGATTTGCCATTACTTAATGACAATTATGATTTGCCGGCGCCATATTCTAAATTTAAATTTGAAACCCCAAAGCCTAATTTTTTGAGAAGAACTACTGGTATATTCAAAGAAAAATGGAATTTTGACAATGTACATGACATTATGCCTTGGAAAGATATATGTGCTAGAGTAACAAATAGTAGCAAGCCATACTATGACTTAATTGGTGATGATAGTACAACATACTCCATTTTAAGCAGTTGGCTTAGTGCCTATCTCAATCCTGGAGAATCTGTAATGTGGCACAAGCATCACAATACAGATTACCCTTTTGATGCTACTGCATTATTATTCTTAACTAGCCACCCAACACCACTTTTAGTATCTAGGTTGCCTGGTAATAGTTATATGAAAACTCAAAAGATTGTTGTTACAGATACAATTGACACTGTAGCCGGTAGATTAGTTATTTTTGGCGGTGATGTTTTTCATATGGTACCACCTATTGATCAACCAGGTAGGTGGACTTTGGCTATACAATTTAAAAAATCTTCACAGATTACATAACTCCCACCGATCTTCCAGAGTTTTACTGGACGTAAGTTGTTGATTTCATTGAAGAAATTTATTTGCCTGTTTTGGTTGACTTCTTGATCAAAAAGCGTATAATAGCTACATACAGTTAGATAACGGAGCAAAGCAAATGTCGTATAAAACAGTTGATGCAATTTTCATATACTGTTATGCAATGGAAGGGTTCATCCGTATCGGACGTGATGGTTCAATTAAATTCATGTAAGGAGAGGTTATGTCAGAAATTACCACAATAGGTATTCCGCAGTATGATCGTGAGCGTCATGGTTCGCTATATGACCGCGGTAGTGCAGATGCATATTACAGCCGTAACGCCACTCCACATTGGTATCCTGATGGATCTTACAACGGCGACGTAGTAGCGGACTTGGATCAAGACGAAATTGCTGAATACATGCGTGGATACCACGAATGCACGGATCGCAAAGATTGGGGTGAATAATAGTAGTTGACACCGTGGTCAGAAGGCTGTATAATAGACACATACACTAAAGAAACGGAGAAGTAAATGAACCTCGAAGCTTACAATAAATTGGTTGCTGAAGAAGCTGAAATGGCTAAAAAACTTTCCGAAATGGAAAGTCAGTTTTACTCAGCTCAAAAGGCAGTTGAACGAGCCCGCAAAGAGATTCGCAATCAGGTCCAATCCACGTTCAAGAAAGACAAGGCCACCGCAGTTATGGAATTCAATGGTCGCGTTTTGAAACTGCGTATCAATAAGTTCTCGGTTGTGGTCACTGAAAACAACAAAGAAATTGGACGTTTCCGCAATGGGTATTCGGCAGAGTTTGCTTTTGCTACTGGTCAAATTTAATTAAAGGAGATCACAACATGATGTTCACCCTGGAAATTTACAAGAAAGATGCTCGTAAGAAGGCCGGCGAGCGACTTGTTGGGAAATATGATTATGATCGCAAAGATAGTGCCGCTATGGAACGTGAGATCAAAGCCCTTTATCCCACTTATAAAAAAGCCGACGGTTACCGTTTTGAAATCCATGAAACGTATGTGACTAAAACAAACCTGATGGGTGGCCGAGAGTTTACTGAGCGTTATGATACGCCTTACTATTGCAGTCCGTCCTCAGAAACTTATTGGAGCTCGTAAAATGAACGAACAAATTCTTAAACTTTACAAGCAGGCACAAGAGTTTGCTTATAAAAATATTAGCAAAGAATCCTGGAACACCGATAACTTCCATGCAGTTGTTTCAGGAAAGTTCGCCGAGTTGATTGTGCGGGAATGTAATCGTTATGCGTGTAGTGCATGGGAACATGGTCCGTTGTTAGGCAGAGATTTACTCATACATTTTGGAGTTGAAGAATGATGTGGGCATTAATAATTATTACTGCGTCCGGATTACAGTCCGCGGGTAACTATTCTAACAAGGAATTGTGCGATCAAGCAGCCAAAGAGTGGCAAAAGCAAGCGGTTAAAGCAGCCTGTAGTCAAGTAGAATCTCCAGAAGTTGCTATGCAAAAAATGGTATCAATGATGAAATCAATGATAAAGTCTATGGATGAACGAAAAGAGTAAACAACATTTCGGAGATAAAAATGACTTTTAAGCAAATAATTACTGACGATACGTTACGTGTTCCAATCAAAGCCTGGACGGATCATATCGAAGACAGTGCCCGGACTCAGGCGATGAACCTGGCTAAAATGCCGTTCATACACAAGAACGGTGTGGCACTGATGCCGGACGTTCATGCTGGAATTGGCTCTACTGTGGGAAGTGTGATTGCGACTGAACATGCAGTAATTCCTGCGGCTGTAGGAGTAGATATCGGCTGTGGTATGAACGCGGTTCGCACCAGCTTGCGGGCAGAAGATTTGCCGGATTCATTGCGTGACATTCGTTTACAAATTGAACGCGATGTGCCGTTGGGTGCGGGTGGAAAGCATTCTGGATTTGCTTGTATGCCTGATGGATTACCTTATCCGCCTGAGCAAGTAATAGATGTGTTGTATAAAGGTGATCGTACAAAGGCGTGGGACAAGTATGGCACTCAACTGGGAACTCTGGGATCAGGCAATCACTTTATCGAACTGTGTTTGGATGAATCAGGTGATGTGTGGATTATGTTGCACTCAGGAAGTCGCGGTATTGGTAACATGATTGGTCGTTACTTTATCCAACGTGCTAAGACTCTGATGGAACAATACTTCATCACGTTACCGGATCGTGATTTGGCTTACTTGCCTGATGGAACTAAAGACTTTGAGGATTACATTAATGCAATTGGCTGGGCACAAGCATACGCCAAAGAAAACCGCGCACAGATGATGACCAAGGTTATTGCGGCTCTTCAGCGGCATGTTGCCAAAGAGTTTGTGATTACGCAAGAAGCGATCAACTGTCATCATAACTATCTGGAGATTGAAAACCACTTTGGCACCAACATGTATATTACTCGCAAGGGTGCGATACGTGCCCGCAAAGGAGATTTGGGAATCATTCCTGGTAGCATGGGAGCCAAATCGTTTATCGTTGAAGGCTTGGGCAGTGCGGAATCCTATTGCTCTTGCAGTCACGGTGCTGGGCGTAAGATGTCACGCACTGAAGCAAAAAAGACCTTTACTGTGGCAGACTTACAAGCGCAGACGCTGGGTGTAGAGTGCAACAAGACTTCAGCAGTGCTGGATGAGATTCCCGGTGCGTACAAGGACATTGATGAGGTCATGGCGAATCAACAAGATTTGGTTATGATCCGTCATACCCTGAAGCAAGTTATGTGTGTGAAAGGAGCATAAAAGAACGTTCCAGGTAATCACTGGATAATGTGGTCCGCATGATGAGAAACGGTGTGATAGCCGTGGGACTGTACCCTTAACAAGGGCGTTGGCAATACGATAATCCT